>Ga0209536_100014033_pt1 | contig 11523 bp, 7 predicted proteins | sample DeeMarSeWOR28_12_FD_187461 | JGI IMG/M metagenome (GOLD analysis project Ga0209536, IMG submission 187461) | Marine sediment microbial communities from White Oak River estuary, North Carolina - WOR-2-8_12 (SPAdes) (version 2) | ecosystem: Environmental > Aquatic > Marine > Intertidal zone >... | reverse complement strand
CGTAGTTCCAGAACTTGACACCCGCATTGCGCAGCGCGTCATAGTCAAAGCCATCCGGCAGAATGCGGTTGTCGAACAGGATGAAGTTATTGGTCAGTGCTGGTGAAGCTGTGCAGCTGGCAGGTGCTACAGCGGTGGGATCAGGGAAGATCAACTCGCCAGTCGCATCCTCACAGGTGCCGGTGACCCGTTCGTAGACCATGACCGCATTGGGTTGTCCGCCGGTAACATCGATGGTCGACTCGAGCGCGCGGTTGAAGGGCACGCCTGGTGCGGTCAACAATTCAGCCTCGACTTCATCATAGTAACCGGATTCATACACAGGTGCACCGGTATCATCAGAAACCTGCACATCCAGCCAGAAACGGCGCCCATCCGGATAGCCGGAGGGGATGCGGTGGCCGGAATTGTTGGTGACCTGGACCTCCATCTGCCATTTGCAGATGCGAGGAGTTGCGTCATTACAGTCAGGTATGTCTGGTCCATCGGGATCATCCGGGTTAGGAATCATCACCAGTTGTGGTACAGTCACGATGCTGACATCCACGGCATCCAACAGCATGATCTCGCTGTTGCGTTGGGCTCGGTCGTACATCGGGTCGCGCGTGGAGAGCATGCCGGGGAAGATGCGTGTGTCATTGCCTGTGACGGCCCCGATCACTTCCAAATCTGGTTCGGGATAGAGTTCTTTCATCATCATCGGCAGGTCGCGGTTGGCGCCGGCAAACTTGTGGAAGGCGGTGCCGCCCTGCGGGTTGCGGTCCTTGCCATAGGGGAACCAGCCCGCCAGGGTTGGGTCGGGGTTGAGCGAAACCGCTGTCGCGTCATCGTACTCGTGTTTCTGGGTCGGCATGTGGCAGTCCTGGCAGCGTTGGTCGTCACCATTTAGCCCATCACCGAACTTGCTGAACTTCCACTCGGTGTAAGTGCGCTGCTCGGGCATGCCGTGGTTCAGGATCGGTACCACCAGGTCGTGGCAGGAGCCACAAAACTCGGATGTTTGCAAGAATTGATTATCATCCGGTATCGGCACAGGCCCCAGCCCCTGGCGATCGCCTGCAGTGGGATGTTCCAAGGAAATTCCCTGTGCCTGGTAGTTATAGGTGTCGTCCGGGTTAGTCGGTGGACCGATAGGAGCCTCGAAATGGATCGGTACGGAACCATCCGGGTTAATCACCGGTTGTCCTCCGATATCATTCCCATTGAGATCCAGCCATCCGGGTGGGTAGATGCCGTAGGTCTGGCCGGTGTACGTGCCAAGCATAGGTGTATCGCTGGTGAAGATGTCCACCGAGCCGGAGTACTTGCCGATGTAGGTCATACCGTCGTTGATCTGCAAGGTGGTGTCGCCGTAGGGATTGCCGACTGCAATCGTTGGGGATCCATCCTGATCGACATATGGCCCTCCAGCGTGCGGCCAATCACTGATGCCCGCCATCATATTCCAGACGGGGTCGCCAGGATAAGCAGCCGGGTCGAACGTCACGTTGCCAATTGCGCGGTGACAGAACTCGCACAAGATGCCCTCATCGTCGGTGGAGGCCAGGATGCTGTGGATCATGGTGCGGCCTTCGGCGTTACCAGCCAGAGTCGGGTCAAAACGCCCGGACATCCAGCCGTTGGGACTGTGGCAGCGCATGCACATATTGCCTGCGCCATCCTCACCGGTCAAGCTCTTGACGATATTGTTCACACCGATCTGGTTGGCACGGAAGACCGGGTCGCGGGCGGCGGAGGCCATGCTGGTGCCGGCCCAGTTGCCGAAGTGCCCGGCGTTCTGGTCGATCGTACCGCCGTGGCAGGCGGCGCAAGTGACCACGAACTCAAACACATTGTAGGGTGCCGGGAAAGTGATATTGGCCAGTTCCTGCTGTTGGGTGCCGGGGTTGGGCACCGTGCCGCGCGGTGGCATACGATCCAGCACATCCGCAAAAACAACAGTGGCCGCACTCAGTGCGATCACCAGCCCCAGTAAGATCAGCCCCCAGCGCGCCTTGCGCGTGATGGCCATGGATTTCAGGAGGTTGGTTAGTTTATTCATGACATTCTCCTTTATTTGACTTCAGGCCAGCGCTCTAAGGATAGGAACAGATCCCCTTCCAGGTTTTCACCTAGGGTCAAGGTTCCCTCCCCCTTGCTCCAGTTTCCGGCCGCCAGGGCCATGGGCAGGACGGCCTTACCGGTCCAGTTGCCAGCCCCGTTAGTTGGGTCGAAGGACAATTGGCCAATAAAAGTTCCCTCCACGATGCCTGGATTGTGCTTGGTTTTCAGCATCTCCGGATCAGCATTCTTTTTCGTGATCGTCCAGCTCCCTGTCACATACCACCAGCCAGCTTTCTGGACGCCCATATCCTCATAGGGCGCAAAAGAATCGATCTCCAGGCGGAAATAGCCTTCTGGGATAACATTTCCGCCTTTGGCTTTGGCTTTTCCTTCCAGGGTATAACCCCTTACCCAGTCGCCCTCCGCTATTTCGACGGGCGTGCCTGGATCAACGATCTCGACCTTGCTTAGTTCCCAGATGACCATATCCTGGTCTGTAAATGATTTTTTTGCACCAACGGTTGTAACCAAGAGAGTCACTGAGACGAGCAGAACGAATGCTACGATAATCATTGGAATGGTTTTCTTACGCATGTGCATTCTCCTTTTCATAAAATTCGGTTAAGTAACTTGATTTTTTTGCATGAGTTTGTTACATAGACCTCCTTCCATCTGTAATCAAATAGCGGCTAAATGCGACCAGTACAGTTTGAGCAATTCGTGGGACGCAACCTGAGTTGGTCAGTATCTACCTCAAACTGGTTCTGCCACTCATGGCAAAGAGTCTGGATTTCAGGTAGTTCCATAAGATGACTAACTTCAGATCGCTCAACAGCCTTAATAAGGTGTTGGCCATCCTCGCCCACGGATTGCAGGATGGTCTCAAAGTTCTTGAATGTACGAGAGTTACGCTGTGGGTTTTGTCCGTAGTAATAACGTCGGTACCAGTGCGGCAAAGTCATCGTGCGCAACCATTCGGGATGGTTAGATGCCAGGGTTTCGACTGCATTTCTCATGGTTTCCATGACGATCTCATACCGGCTGACCATGCAAATTTCCGTAACCATCTGGATCGAATCAGGCAGGCGCTTCTTCTGGTTATCTATGAAAGCTTCCACACGCTCGACTAATTGCTGAAATGCCTCCCGACCAACCTGATTGTGTTGTACTTGTTGTCGAAATTTGCATAGTGCTGATGGTTTTATCCCGGGAAAATACAATGGAAGATGGAGTGCGTATTTCAAATCCACGCGCGTCCGAGTGGCGTTTGCCATCTGGCGATCCGTTAGTTCCTCCCAGAATTGCAAAATAGTAGCAAGAGAATTCGGCCAAAAGGAATCGGCCAAAGTGACATCTGCGGATGCCACAGCAGCAATATTCACTCCAGACAGAACCTCTTTCAAGCTATCTCCAATCTTGAGATATGGATGGTTTTTCCCAAACGAATCTTCTGAAGCGCGCATGGTATCCGCAGGGATCGGTGGGTATGGAATGGATGCCATTGTTTGTACTCAATTTGTTGCCGCTAAGGGGTTGCGTACCCCTACGACAAGCCGCGCTCCAAAAGATTAATACAAACTTAATATAGCAATTTCAGGGCTAAGTTATAAGCGTAAAAAATATGTAATTTTAGAATTGGGCTTGCGGGAAAAATACGTACGCGGCTCCATCGGAACCGCGTATAAACTACCTGGTATGGGGATAAGCAGTCTAAATCAGATTAATTTAAGAGACCATGTTCCTCTGCGTACTCAACAAGCTCTACCCGGCTGTGCAAATCGAGTTTTTGCATCAGATTCGCGCGATGACCCTCCACCGTACGCGGACTGATCGATAACAATTCAGCAACCTGATTATTGGTGTAACCACGCGCAACCAAGCGCAAAACATCAACTTCTCGTTTTGTTAGTGTACTTTGAATTGATGTGGAAGGTTTCGGTGATGACGCCGGCGCCAAATCCTTAAGCAAGGCTCGTGTCATGGATGGATGGATATATATATCTCCCTGGGAAATTGCCTGAATAGCTTGGATTAGCTCTGCTTCGGCGGCACGTTTGACAACATATCCGGAAGCCCCTGCATGAATGGTTTCTCGCAATAAACTTTCATCTTCATGAACTGTCAATATCAAAACATGGATCTCAGGTTGCATCTCTTTTAAGCGTTTTGTAGCCTCGACTCCCCCTAAACCCGGCATGTTGATATCCATCAAGACAATATCTGGACTCAATGTTGCAGCTAACTGCATGGCTTGATTACCATCCGCTGCCTCTCCCACTACTTCGAATTCAGGTTCGGTGTTTAACAACACACGCAGTCCGGCACGTAAAATATTATGGTCATCAGCTAGTAAGATGCGTATTGGCATTGGGTACCTCCACAACCACAGTCGTTCCACTTCCTATGATGCTCTCTATTGTCAGATTTCCTCCTAATATCTCTGTCCTCTCACGGATACCGATCAAGCCTAAATGAGTGTTGTCGGCTGCCAATGTTGTATCAAAGCCGACCCCATTATCTTCTATAATCACGAGAATTGCTTCACCACGTTGCTCTAGAATGACATCAACCATGGACGCATCGGAGTGGCGGGTCACATTTGTCAGAGCTTCTTGAACGATCCGATACAATGTAGCCTCAACCTCAGCCGGAAGATGGTCAGTTTTAGAAAGCCCCATTGATTTAAATTTTACTTTTAATTGGCTTTTTCCAATAAAGGATGTAACCAACTGCTCCAGGGCCGGAACTAATCCAAGATGTTCCAAACTGGCTGGCCGTAAATCTACAGCTAGACGATGTAAGTCCTCCAAAATATTGTTGGCTAAAAACTTTAATTCCTTGGTATTCGTCCTTATAGAAGTGGGTTTCTCTGCCTCCTTTTCCAATTGCCCCAGTCCTAGGATAAGCGACGTCAGGCTCTGACCTGCCTGATCGTGGAGTTCGCGAGCAATATAGCGACGTTCCGCCTCTTGAATTTCCACCAATTTTCGAGAAAGTGATTGCGAACGCTCACGCCCTGCGCGTACCTGCCCAAATAACCACGCATTTTGAATAGCAACAACAGCCTGGCTCACCAGTGTCTCAACGGATCGAGCATGATCCTGGGAAAAAAAACCTGGTTGAGTTTTTCCTAATAGAACTACTCCCATAACCTTGTTGTTGACCAGAATTGGAACTCCAAGCCAGCTACGCACCGGTTCTATCCCAGGGAAGTCTATCCAATCTGGATCTTGCGATGCATCATGAACAAGCAGGCTCTTGCGCGATTCAGCTATCTTCTTGAAGAACGGATCAGTTTTAGCATTCACCGGAAATAGGGGAACAAAATCACCATCGGGATGCTGCCCAGACCGTATACCCATAGGCGCTTCTTCCTCTATAAAACCAATACTGGCTATCTCAGTTTCAACCAGAGCAGACACATGCTTCAATAATGTGTTCAGCACGGTATCAAGGTTCAATGTTTGGGTAAGCGCTTGGGTAGCAGCACGAAGGGTTTCCGCTTCCTGGCGTTGTTTACGCTCCGAGATACTCAGGGCTTGTAATTCCAGATTGCGTTCCTCGATCTCCTTTTCTGCCTGTTTCCGCTCAGTGATATCACGGCTGCTGACACGACGCCCCAGATACTGATTTTCCTTAGCAAATAGGGGCCGGCATATATGTTCGATCCAGTGTTCAATCCCATCGCGGGCAATGATACGGTATTCAATGCTGTTTATGCCCGCTTTTTCATCATGAATTAATTGTTTATGCGCTTCATAGGATTCCCTATCATCCGGGTGAACAAGGTCTACCAACAAATGAGGATTGGATATGAATTCTTCAGGGAGATAACCAGTTATTCGTTCACATGAGGGGGAAGTGTAAACGATATTGCCTTGCGGATCTATCCATTTTTCCCAGTCATATGTCCACTCCACAAGCGTACGGAATTTATCCTCACTTTCCCGCAGTGCATCCTCGGCCTGCCTTCGTTCGATGATATCCCACACAAAATCAGCAAGCGTTGAAACAAGCTCCACATCAGTATCAACATAATCCTGCGGTTTATTACCCACACCAATTATTGCTACTACTAAATCGCCACGCAGAACCGGAACTGATATTTCACGGATGATGGGTGCATGTCCTTCAGGTGTTCCTTTTCGGTGGAGTAGCGAGGCATAGTTATTATGAATGACCGGTTTTCGCTGACCTACGCAATCTGCCCACACGCCTGCCTTATCTACACTGTAATGGCTACCTTTCCCTTCCGCCTCGCACATGTTTTGCAACGTATTGGTTGACCAGGCCTGCAACCATAGTGTTTTTTGGTCCGCTTCAATAAAATGGAAAAAACCGATGGTACTATCTGTTAGGACTTCAACCTCATCCAGTGTGGCTTGGAGTAGTTCGTCCACTGTATGTGAAACAGCGTATTGCATCAAGCGCAGGCGAACTTGCATGATACTCTCCGCCCGTTCCCGCTCGGCGATATGCTTCAACAAAGGCCGATACGAAACCAAATATATCAAGGGAAGAACCAGGACAGTAGCAATCGTAGCATCTAGAAGGATAGTAAATTCATATGACCCTCGGTACAAAAGGACAAGGATCATGGCTACAACCTCTGCCAGGAAGATTCCTATAGGCAGGGCAATGATCAACCGAAGCAAATGCTTTGACTTTAGAATATCCTTATATACACCCTTCTCCATGTTACATCTCCCAGTTAGAAAGCGAGAACTCGTAAACAAAAAACGTTACTCAATGCCTGTCTTAGATTATAAGAAAATTAGTGAGGCTTTAATCGTCATTTATTCTGATTCTCATCTAAAAATATTATAGCAATAATCTATTATAGAAAAAAGCACAGCCTAAAATGAAGTAATTCTGTTTCCTTGAGGGATAGAAGTCTCATTTAAAAGACGAGGAAATTGGCATTAAGATACAAAGCAGTAACAAAATAAAGCAGAAAGACATACCAATCGAACTGTATGTCTTTATTTTTTAGGAGCAGGGAGCATCCCCTCCTCCAAAGGTTAATTCAAACAGCCTATTTAGGTGTTTTAACTTTGAAGATAGACGACCACGGGAGGGGCCTAATCCATCGTTTAAGAGGTTGTAGACAAGCACCCAGTAGTGGTAAGGCGTGTTTTTCTTGAGCCCAAAATCATTGTAGGAGATAACATCAGGCCTAACAGTGAATACCACCAGGTTCTTGGTAAAGCTGCTATTTTCTGCACTCTGGAAGGTGAAGCCTGTCTTGTTGTTGGAGTTGTCCTGCCAGTTAAGTGTCAGGGAAGTCTGGGTGAGGTTGTTCGCAGACAGATTCGAAGGCGCAACTGGATGTGTTAACACCAATCAAGATGTTGGAAGGGTGCGATAAAGGTAGTGCCGCCACCCTCCCTTTTACTTTGGAAGAACAGACCAGGGATCGATAGACCAATCGTCCTGCAGAGCTTCAAAATGTAAGTATTCACCTACTGAATCTCCAGTGTTACCGGCTGCACCAATCCTTTGACCTGCATTCACACTTTGGCACATCTTTACCCCAATCACACTCAAGTGAGCATAAACTGTGACGTAGGCATTGCGGTGATCGATCTGTATGACGTTGCCATAACCAGATTCATCGTCTCCCATCGCTATAACTACACCCGAATCGGCAGCATAGACAGGCGCACCTTCACCCGCGGCAATATCACTGCCCAGGTGCCTAAAGTCATAGTCCTTTCCAGAAAGAAAGCGGTTGTCAGCCGGCCACACAAAGGCACCATTCCCAATTGCACCGTTAGAGCAAGTATCATCAATACCACTGTTTTCAACAAATGCAGAATTAGTATCAGCCAGGCTATCTGTTTCTGCGAGCCCAGCAGAACTATTGTGCGTTTGCTCGCTTGGGATAAGCGGCGAGGGTGCTTCTGCTGTAATCGCCACCGGGTTTAGTTTTTATCAGGAACAAATCCCACCTTGTAAGGAATATACAGCTCTTGCTCATTTTCTACATGAGTGGCAAGATTGACACTATTCTTGTTCACCTCGGCTACAAATCCACCGGCAGCCTCCACAGCATCCGCAACACGACTGTTTTCATCCAATTCATAAGGCCCCGGATGCGCCACAGCACCTACCACATTTACATGGATAGGTTGGGGTGTAGGTGGTGACTGCAAGGCAACACTGACTCCTTGTGGAGGATGGGCTGCTAACCAAATCCCGCTTGCCATGAGCAAGCCCAATATAATACCCATAGCAATATGCAATTTCATTTTCATAATTAAAAACATCGTACAAAATTAAGATGCAATTTGGTTCCCTAAAGTAAAGTTTCCAAAAGATTGATTCGGGTTTTAACTTGAAATGAAAAGCTTGGACTGTTTGGGGGGAGAGATTGCTCCCTCCCCCCAAAGTTTGGTGCAAATCGAGCTATTTGGAAGTTCTTACTTGCAGTATCTCTGACCACGGGCCCATGCCAATAGCGTTGAAGGCTCGGATACGAACGTAGTATCGGGTGTTTCGGCTGAGACCGCTAATGATCAGCGATACCTCATCCGCATTCACATCGGGGAAGGACTGCACGATGGTGTTGAAATTGCTGTTCGTGGAGATCTGGATCTCGAAGCCATCGGGTTGAGTGAAAGGATACTCCCAATTGAATGTGAAGCCGGTCCTTGATACGCCGGTGGCCGACAGGTTGATCGGGGCGTCTGGAAGGGTGATGGTGACGCTAGCTTGGTTCGAGTAGCCGGACTGGCCTGCGCCGTTCGTGGCAGCTACTTGATAGGTATAGCTGTTGCCTGCCCCTACCGTCCCGTCGACGTAGGTTACGCTGTCTGCAGCAAGTGTGTCGATCACGGCGAATGCACCACCGTTGTCGGATCGCTCGATGATGTAGCCGGTTTCGTTGAGGGCGTTATCAGTCCAGTCGAGTTGCACTTGAGTCGCTGAGAGTACAGTAGCTACCAGATTGGTCGGCGCGTCAGGCGTAGCCCCGGTCCAATCTACTGCGACGATATTCGAGTAGCTGGAGCCGCCTGCGTTCACAGCGGCTACCTGGTATTCATAGTGGTTGCCAGAAGCCACTGTCGTGTCGGCATAGCTCATGCTGTCCGCTGGCAGTGTATCGATCACAGCAAACGCTCCACCATTGTCGGACCGATAGACATCGTAGCTCGTCTCGTTGGCGGCGTTATCCGTCCAGGCCAGGTCGACCTGCGGAATGGTTTCATCCAGCGTGGCTGTCAGACCGGTAGGCGCTGCAGGGGCGGGTTCCCCCCCAACGATGACCACCTCAGAGTTCGAAGTGACGGTGACGTGCGGGAAGCCTGTAGCCGGAGCCACGATTTCATTGATGTTCGGGTTAGCGTAGTCAAAGGTATCACCTACGGTATTCTCAGCGACGACGCGATACTGATCACCATTCGCCCAAGAGGGGAGGTCATAGCTCATTGGACCGGTTGAGTTGGGGCCCGGGGCTAGCGGCACATCATATCTGGCTACATCAATCCAGTTAACTCCATCCGTCGATACTTGGATCACGTACGCTGTTTCGGCGATCGAGTTGTCGCTCCAGGAGAGTGTTGCGGTTCCGTCACCATTGTCGGTGAATGTGAGTCCGCTTGGCGCCAACGGTGGGTAGGCGACCGACACCGGCTGCATCATGTCCATCTCCTCGTGGGACAGGATGTGGCAGTGGAAGACGTACTCCCAGCCAAAGTTGACCAGGTGGTTCACGATGTCGACTGGTTCGGCCTGACCGTTGGAGGGCGGGATGCCGATCGCCCCCAGGTCGGCCAGCGTGGCGCTAGCAAGTACGCCATGGTCACCGAGTTGAGGATTGAGCGGGTCGACACCGTCGAACAGCGGATCCATCGGGCTGAGCGCTCTGACGCTATTGGGTATCTCCCACGGCAGCTTCGGGATAATCGGTCGCAGGGCAACGGTCGTGTCCTCCAGCGGGCTGACTCGGATGGTATCCTTCCAACCCAGCTCATTCTGATCGGGCGGGATGATGATGTTGTCCCAGGTCACCCGGTTGAGCAACTGCACATCGTACAGGTGGAAGTGGATCGGGTGGGTATCAACCCCGTTGTGGGTGATGCGCCAGATCTGCGTTCCATCGTCGTTGCTCGCGATCGGTGTAACCTTGAAGTCCGGGTTGTCCGGGTCATTCTTGGGCAGGTTGGTAGCGTCGATGATCGCGTTCGAAGGATACACGTAGGGCATCGGGTTGAAGTTGGTCAGGCCCGGTGTTGGCGGGGTGGTCTCGATACCCAGATTGGCGGTCATGCGGCCGTACTGGTCGAAGGTAGTGGAGTTCATCTCGTCGTGGATGGCCTTCGGCTCGATCATCACCTGGGGCTGCTGATAGCCAGTTGAGCCCATCATCAGACTGTCGAAGCGGAGCGGCTGGCCGCCGTACTGGCCGATGCGCAGGAACCCATCGCACTTGTTCGCGCCGTTGAGGTCAGAGCAGTTACCGCTGGCAGCGAAGTTAGTGCCGTAGGCTGAGTTGTAAGCTGCCTGCCCGACGATGATCGGGTGCTGGCTGGCTTCAAAGGCGCCGGAGCCATCCGCCTTGTGGAGGAAGGCGCTCTGCAACTTGGAAAGGTTGAAGGCTGGCGCGGCTGTGCCGGCGATCTTGACCTGCATGATGGTGCGGGTGTTGGGGCCATAGCCGGGCAGGATCATGGAGGGGCCATTGGGCCACTGGTCCGGATAGCCGGTGAAGTAGTCGTAGCTCGGCACTCGAGCCGGGAAGGCCGCCGGGGAGTCGTTGTACAGGATCAGGGTCTGGCCGGCGAATTTGGAGAAGTCGACGATCACATCGGCGCGTTCGGCAGGGGCGATGAGCAGCGAGTGCTGGTCAACGTTGCCAACGTCGAAGCGGGTCGGGTCGGTGATCCAGGTGGTAACCTGCTGGCCGTCAATGACAACTGGCTTGGGCAGGAAGCCGCCCTCGGTGCCGATCTGGATCCAATCCGGACCGGCCGGGCTCTTGGTCAGGTCGGGGGTCGGGAAAACGCCCGCCGGGTCGAGCTGGGCGGCAGCCACTTCGCTGGCTTTCAAAGCCACTTCGGTCGCGCCGACGACCTGATTCAGGCCGTTTAATTCGGTGCTGGCTGTAGTCGGGTCGCCCACATACCATTGCAGGTTCCAAAAGCGGTCGTTAGCCGCATTCAGGATGCGGAGGCGGTAAGACTTCGGTTCCAGTGTCACAGTCGGGTAAGCCGTACCGTTGACGATGGGGGTATCGTTGAACTGCTCCATACCGGCCGAGAGAAGCGTCGTGCCGGGGATCTGTGGTGGCTCACAGAACGGGTCGGTGTCGTACTGCCAGGTGGCCGGGTCGTCCAAGTTGCAGGTCGCGTCATAGTAGGGATTGTCGATCGGCCCGTACTTGAGGTCAGTTTGGGGCGGCCAGAACCAGGCGCCGTACATCCAGCGCCCGTAGGCGCTCATGCCGCTCGGGTCATTGGGGTTTTGGGCCGGCATGTA
>Ga0209536_100014032_pt1 | contig 11523 bp, 13 predicted proteins | sample DeeMarSeWOR28_12_FD_187461 | JGI IMG/M metagenome (GOLD analysis project Ga0209536, IMG submission 187461) | Marine sediment microbial communities from White Oak River estuary, North Carolina - WOR-2-8_12 (SPAdes) (version 2) | ecosystem: Environmental > Aquatic > Marine > Intertidal zone >... | reverse complement strand
AGCGGTATTTCTATAACAGCGTGGCCGAGGGCTATACGGGTGCCTGCCCAGGGGCTGCGGTAACTCTTGGCTACGGTAACAGCGAACATCGGCCCCGGCATCATCACACCGGTTAGAGAGATTGCAGCTACACCTAGCAGAACTGGCAGCATGGGTAATACCTCTTGAAAGATTGTAACATACCCACTGAAAGGGTGTTAGAGAGGGGGCAGATAGTAAATATCTGTCCCCTCTTATTGATAAGATTTAAATGTGAAGAGGCTAAAACGAAAAGTTGACTTAAAGTCACGCTTTAGTACTCTTGACACCCGTATATTTTAGTAGTAGACTTTGGGCACTGAGCTAGCACGGGGACGTTCAATATGAAGCGCCCGAAGTGCCAGATAGAAAACGCTGAGACGAGGAAGCTTCTTATTTTAACCACCGTCTTAATACTTCTTGCTAGCGGTACTATAATCGGCACTCAGGCTTACTTGAGTGATACCGAGCAGAGTACAGATAACATCTTATGTGCTGGAACAGTCGTAGCCACAACTTTGCTTAATGATGGCTTTGAAGGTACCCCATGGGATGATAACTGGGATGGTAATGGAACAACCGATTGGACACATGATAACCAGAATGTTCACAGTGGTAGCTTTGCAGCTGAGTGTACCTCTGGTGATACTTACCTAACTACTGATAATCTGGATACTACAGCATCAACTCGTATCACTATATCATTCTGGTTTCGTGTAAAGGACCTAAATAAAGGCCCGTTATACGTGCAAATATATGACGGCAACAGCTATAATAATTTATATAACATATTTGATTATCCTGGTGCACAGAAAAATACATATTACCAATACACTGAAATTATAACCGATTCGCAATACACCGCTCTGACTTCCGTTTACGATTCGACGGTTCAGGGGTTGCTACAGACGTATATGTAGACGATGTGCTTATTACAAAAGATGATTGGCAGTAGATTGCTGAGTCTATTGGTAAGCTTGCAAAATGCTAACATTTTTGCTAACTAACTTTCCACCACTAGAAATGATAAGGTGGTATTGTTTAGTACCACCTGAAGCTATATAACCAATACAGAGGTATCACGAATTACCACTTTCCACGCTCAGGGACAAACCTTCTGTATCTTTTAATCAGGGTATCGCAGGTTAGAGACCTTCACGGCCCACCATCTTCAGAAGACTGTCCCTGCCGCGGGTATTTTGAAAGAATCAGGGTGTCAAGATCGTCAAGCAAATGAAACCTTGAAGCAGGTATCCCTTTGAATCGTTTATCCTGGCACTCTTAATGTCACGGTAGTACCTTTACCTGGCTCTGACTGTACAATTAACGTACCGTCAACCAGTCGCGCTCTTTCCCTCATACCTACTATCCCCAGCTTACCAGAACGAACGAGCTCGCTGGCCCTCTGCGGGATGGCAAAACCGCGCCCATCATCGCTTATAATCATTGTCAGGGCCTCTTCTTCAATTTCTATGCTCATATTGACCACCGATGCGCCAGAGTGCTTTCTTACATTATTCAGGACTTCCTGTGCGATTCTAAAAATAATCAACTCCTTTTCCGGTGCAAGACGACGCTGTTTACCGTTGATACTCATGCTCGTACTGATTTTATGCTGTTTCTCCAGATTACTCAGCAACCACTCCAGGGCCGGCAGCAGCCCCAGGTCATCCAATATCGAAGGTCGGAGGTCCTGGCTGAAGCGACGCACCTCCGCTAACGCCGAGTCAGTTCCTGTACGTAACCTCTGCAAACGTTCTGTCAGGGCTTGCGGTAACTCACTTTCTTCCGCTGCAAGTGAAGCAATGTCACGGGACAAGCCGGCCAGTATCTGGGCTGTCTCATCATGGAGTTCCCGGGAGATACGCAAGCGCTCGTCCTCCTGTGCTCTGGTTACCTGTGTGATATAGTATTCCATGTTTCTGCGGAGTCGTATTTGCTCAGTTACATCCAGTGCTATTACCTGAATGCCGACCATCTTTTCACTGCTGATGAGGGGGTTGATGGTTAATTTAACGTATGCTTCCGACGCATCTTTCTTGACCAGACGAAGTTCTTCGGTGCTGCTGACGGTACGGCCTCCCAGCCCTTCAGAGAAGATTTCCCTGACTATTTCCGTATCGAAATCTGGGAAAAGCCCGTAAATGGTCATATTTCTCAAGCTGTCCTTGTCATGCCCGGTAAGCAGTTCACAGGTCCTGTTCGAAGAAATTATTTCCCCGGTAGGAGAGCAGACAAAGATTGCCTCACCGGCACTCTCAAACAGACCACGGTAGCTTTCTTCAGACAGTTGCAATTGCTGTTGCTGCTCCCGGACAGTCTCCAGTGATTCTAGGAGGTTCTGCTGGGAATCTGCTAGGCGACGCACTGCTTGCTGCTGTCGGTCAATTAGCCAGCATATGAGAAGTGCCATCATGAAGAAAGCAACTGTTTCTGTTATTGCCTCCGGCTTTTGTGTAGAGATAAAAAGGGCCCGGGGCAAAAGGCCAAGACTTACCAAAGTAGCGGTAATTACACCGCCGCGCAGCCGGAAGACAAAGGCCGCGTATGCCACTGGAATAATTGACAGGATACGATGTGTTGAATAACGTGCCAATTGTATCGGAGTATTCTTAATAACGTCCTGAAGCACCGGAATCTGGTCGGAATAATAGATGACTGCTCCCACAGCCGTTATGGCCAATATAATCCAGAAATGGGGTACTTTGAGAGTTTGCTTGATTTTTGTTTTCACCCGGGGTGCTCCCCCATATTGCTTTCTAGGCGATGTCATCTGGCGTGAGCCAGCCCCTGCCGAAAGCCTGTATGGTCGCTTCGGTCCTGGAGCCCACGTTCATCTTACGGAATATGTTGGCCAGATGAGACTGTATAGTTCTCCGGCTGAGGTAGAGCTGATTGGCAATATCCTGATTATTCATACCTCTGGCTGCTAGTTTCAATATTTCCATTTCGCGCTTACTCAGATCATTCGGTTGAGGTACTGGCTCAGCCGATGGTGTTGAATTCGCAACACGGTTAAAGACCTTTTGGGCGATAGATGGGTGGAGTACGGCTTCACCATCGTAGACGGCACGAATGGCATTAGCAAGCTCTTTGCCGCTGACGTTCTTGAGGAGATATCCGGCAGCCCCGGCCTCAAGCAAGGTAAATACGTACTGGTCATCATCATAGGCAGTAAGGATAAGGACTGCTGTTGCCGGACAGATTGTCTTAATCTGTTTCGTCGCCTCAATACCATTGACCTTGGGCATGGCAATATCAATCAGGGCAACGTGAGGGTGAAGCTCAGTTATCATGTTGACAGCTTCTTCACCGTTGCTGGCTTCCCCGATGACCTCCATATCAGACTCTTGCTCTATCAGGTTGCGGGTCCCTTCACGAAACAGGGCATGGTCGTCGGCGATAATTACACTAATCTTGCTCACTTATCGATTGTCCACCTTTGTCGTCCGGAATTCTACGTGTCTCATTGTACAATGAGCGGTACGCCAATTCAAAGCCGGTAGGCCCGGTCTTAATGTTAGAGCAGTTCAATTGCCTGTCATTGCCTTAGAATGCACACTTTACTTAAGTATCAAATCAGCCACGTGTACTTGCGAGAATGAGCAGACTGGCGGATGAAACACTCCTTCCCTGATGTTAGCCTGAGTATGAAAGAATCAGAGCACTGGATATGTTATGTATTGTGGATTATAAGGTGATTGAGATATGTATCAACAACCAGAGCAAGCAGGTAAGGACTTGAGTTCACTATCAGGAGGTAAGGTCATTCTGGATATACTGTCTAGGGCGGCTGATGACCCAAGATTTTTAGCGCGGTTGGCAGAGAATCCCCACAAAGTACTCGGGGAGTATAACTTAACCATTGAAGAGAGAGCGGCCTTGGCCAGGGGTGATGCCACAAGAATTGAGTCATGGGTGGGGCAACTGGACGAACGATTAAGGACCTGGTTCAAGGTAAGAAGCACACAGGAAAGGTGGTGAGTGCTTATGTTCTGGCTGAAAGCATGTCCCAGGTGTGCAGGTGACCTGTACCTGGATATTAATTCACGAGGGAAAGATATTGTCTGTCTCCAGTGTGGCTACAGGAGATACATCCTTATGCAGGGTGACAACCAGGCAAAAAAAGGCTACGCGCGTGCCGTATCTGCTCCGCATTCTAAAGAGCAAGTTGAAGATAGGGTGCCTATTTTATTATGAGGGTCAGGGGTCGTGAATCTGACGATTTAATAGATAAGAGGTAGACGGTATGGTAATAGATAGAGATAACGCGGTTTTTATAATCCTTTCCTTTGAAGGACCTGACAGATACTCCCTTGCCGGTGGTTTGGGAGTAAGAGTAACCAACCTGTCACAGGCACTATCGCAGGCGGGTTTTCCTACTCACCTGTTCTTTGTGGGTGACCCCCATAAAGAGGGTGAGGAATCTGAATACGATGGGTTAATACAACTACATCGGTGGTGTCAGTGGATAAGTGAGTACTATCCCAACGGTGTTTATCAGGGAGAGGATGACAAAGTCAGAGATTTCAACCAGTCGATACCGCCATTTTTAATAGAACGGGTTATCCAGCCGGCACTGGCCGAAGATAAACTGGTAGTCGTGCTTAGTGAAGAGTGGCACACCGCCGAAGCCGCCTGCCTTCTTAGCGAAAAGCTCGAGACTCAGGGAATCAGAGACAAAGTGGTGGCATTCTGGAATGCGAATAACACCTTCGGGTTCGACCGAATAGACTGGAGTAGGCTGGCAAAAAGCGCCACCATCACCACTGTCAGTCGGTACATGAACTACATTATGCGAGAAAAAGGAGTCAATCCACTGGTAATTCCGAACGGCATTCCTGATACCTTACTGGGCAAAGTAGACTACAGGGCTTCGAGTCGATTAAGAGAACGAATAAGATCCGAACTGCTCCTGACCAAAGTTGCCCGTTTCGATATGACAAAAGGCTGGGAACAGGCAGTGGAAGCAACAGCCGGACTCAACCAAAGGGGTAAGAAGACGATGTTGCTGGCCCGGGGTGGCATAGAACCATACGGCGAGGAAGTCCTGCATGCTGCCAGGTGTACAGGACTCAGGGTCACTGATGTGACATGTCCAAGTGATGATGTAAATGATTGCCTGGAAGTCATTAGTGAAAATGACGAAGCGGAAGTCCTGAATATTAAATTTCACTGCTCTCCAGAGCTCCTGCGGATACTGTACCACGCCTCTGACGCTGTTCTGGCCAACAGTAACCATGAACCGTTCGGACTGGTTGGTCTGGAAACAATGGCATCCGGTGGTGTTGCTTTCACCGGTGGTACTGGCGAAGACTATGCGGTTCACCTTCGTAATGCCATCGTCCTAGAATCCTCAGACCCGAAAGAAATAGAGGATTATGTGACATACCTGGATGGCCATGAGAAGCAGGAAGAAGAAATTCGTACATCAGCACGCAGTACTGCAAGGAGATTCATCTGGGAAGAGGTCGTTAAGGACCTCTTTAAAAAGATAGAGGGCCAGGCTTTTATTCAAGGAGCTCTGATCAGACCAATCAGGACGGAAATTACCCGACCAGAGGCAATAGACATCACCAGGTCGGTGCCACGTCGGGATGTTCTGGTAGCGGTCAGCTAAAGTAGCGCACCAAGGTGTTAATTGTCTGTAAAGGTAAGGAGGCACATATATGGCAAGAATATTGAAATCAGATGCTGAGAAACTACTCGGCAATGTGGCAGACGAATATGTATTTCGCTGCTGCGACGGCAGTGTTTTTAGGAGTATGAGGGAACTCTATGATGGTCTAGCAACCATGTCAGGGGAGAGTTTCACCTTTCATGCCGGGGAAGACAAGAATGATTTCAGTCAATGGGTGCAAGACATAATTAGAGACGAGAAACTGGCAAGAGACCTGCGAAAATCGTCGGGCCAGACTCAGGCGGCTAGGGGGGTGAGGACAAGAATCGACTTCCTTTCCGATAAGCTGATGCAGTAGGTTCTTGCTAGCACTAGGTCTCAGTAGCAGTAGTGTTCTGCACTGTTGTTAACGACTCAATAGATTGTACAGGAAGCGTGAAGTGTATAAAAGGATGCTGGTTCCTCTGGACGGCTCCAAATTGGCTGAGTCTGCTATCACCTACGCGGAAGACTTGGCCGCTAGGCTGGGCCTGGACGTGGTATTACTCCATGTCTGTAATCCGTTATTACAGCAGTATGCTCCCATGCACCGGATGTACGTTGAACATGCCGCTGAAGCCACAGCTCAGAAGATCAGGCAGACGCAAGAGAGGCTGAGTGAAGGGAAGGGAGTTCAAGCGGTTGATGTACAAGGCGAACTGACAATTGGCTATCCAGCAGAAGAAATCCTTCGGTACGTCGATGAAAACAGGATCGACATTATTCTGATGACTACCCATGGCTATTCGGGTCTTCTGCGCTGGGCCATGGGTAGTGTAGCCGATAAAGTTCTCCGTGCCTCAAGGGTACCGGTGTGTTTGGCCCATGTTGGTAGTGCTGATGAAATTACCGATGAAGAGTGGTCGACCAGAATAATTATAGTGCCGCTGGACGGCTCAGAACTGGCCGAGGCTGTATTGCCCCATGTCGAGGCGCTTGCCAAGCAGCGTGGTATAGAACTTGAAGAGATTGTTTTGCTCAGAGTATGTGAATACCCCATTGTTGCGGTTGAGTATCCCGGGGAGGACTGGACAGATTATATTAATGAGTCAATTGAGCGCTGTAGGAATGTATCTGAACAGTATCTGGCCGGGGTGGAAAAGCGTTTCAATAAGACTGGTCAGAAGGTGAGTACAAAGGTTCTTACAGGTAACGCTGCCGAGGAAATCATTAATTATACCAAACAAAACCCTTTTAGCCTCATCGTCATGTCCACTCATGGTTACTCTGGAGTTGGTCGGTGGGTGTTTGGTAGCGTGGCTGATAAAATCCTGCATGGGGTGTCCAATCCTGTGTTTCTGGTGCGAGCTGGTTAATTTAGTACGGTGTTTATACATAAGGATAACATATTGGGAGGTTAAAGCATGAATAAGAATATACTTGTCCCTCTGGATGGCTCCGAATTGGCTGAAGTGGCGCTACCCTATGCTGAAGAACTGGCAGTCAAACTCGGTATAGGTATACAACTACTTCGAGTGGTAACACTGCCCGTGTACTCAGAACTGTCGGGAGGAGTCTATACGCTAGAGCAAGAGGTTGCTTCAAGGTCCGGTGCCAAAGAATACCTGGATAGGGTTAGTTGTAACCTAAAAGCAAAAGGCATTACTGTTCAATCTGATATTAAATGCGGTACGGCTGCCGAGGAGATCATTGAACACACTTCAAGAGATGAAATTGGGCTAACTGTACTGGCAACCCACGGGTACTCGGGTGTCACGCGTTGGGCAATGGGGAGCACTGCCGATAGGGTAGTAAGAGGGATAGAAAAATCGGTGGTGCTTATCAGGGCTAAAGGACGGCATCCTGTAAAATCAGCTGAGCGAATCCTAAAAAAGATATTGGTGCCTCTGGATGGTTCCAGAGAAGGCGAAGTGGTTATTCCACATATAGCTTGGCTGGCTTCCGGGCTGAGGGCGGAGGTGGTTCTTTTTCAGGCGCTGGCGGGTGGTTACCATACTATCACGGCCAAGGGGTATGAATATGCCATATACCCCGAGCAACAGATAGCATCCGACAAGGCATTCGCTAAAGACTACCTTTCAGGCGTCGGAACGCAGTTGAAGGAGAAGGGTATTAAACTTGGAGTGGAAGTCAGATTAGGCCACGCAGCCGAAGGGATTATCGAGTTCGCCGACGAGGCCAATGCTGACATGGTAGCCATGTCCACTCACGGGCGTTCCGGGGTGGGTCGCTGGGTCCTAGGCAGTGTTGCCGAGAAGGTCCTGCACGAGGGGAACAAACCTCTACTTCTGGTAAGGTCTCCCGGTGCCCAAACAAAGTAGTCAGATACTATCGGATAATGATTCTGATTAAATTTGTTATCATGTCCACGCTTGGGAAGCGGGACAAGAAATAGAAACGATTAGTTCAAAGGAGAGAGGTTATGGTCATGGAAAGATGGAGAATGCCAAGAAGAATAACCCCCTGGCATTCTTTCAAGGAACTGGAAGAAACAATGCGGCACTTCGATGATGTGTTCGCTCATCCTCTTCTTCCAATATGGAGGCGTATTCCTTCAAAAGAGGAGGAGTGGGCACCGGCTATCGAGGTGTTCGAAAAAGATGATAAATACGTGGTGAAGGCTGAACTTCCGGGTGTCAAGGAAGAGGATGTTGATGTCTCCGTTGTTGGTGATACCTTGACAATCAGAGGAAAACGCCAGGCCGAGAGTGAAATCAAGGAAGAGGACTACTACTGTTGTGAACGCTCTTATGGCAGCTTCTTCCGCTCAATAGCCCTGCCGTCCAATGTCGATGCAAATAAGATTAAAGCTGGCTTCGAGGACGGAGTTCTGGAGGTCAGTCTACCCAAGACTGCCGAGGTCAAACCGAAGAAGATTGCTGTCTCGGTAAAAAAGAAGACGGCTAAGCAGTAAGATGTTGTTAACGAGTCCCGCTTCCCAGACTTCTTGCTTAGCTGGAAGGGGAGGATATGATATGGAGAAGTTGGATGCCAGCAGGTTAGAGCAATACCTTCAGGATAGTCTGGGTGGATTGGTTGAATTGAAAGATGTGGTGGAGATTGGCTCACTTGATGAGCAGGCGATGAAGCAATTCGGCTATGGCAGGTCACTGAAAGTAACCTATGAGCGGTACGGTAAGGAAAGGCAAGCCGTATTGTCCTTGATGCGTGGAGACAAGTATGGACACCAGTTCTACTGGGACCGGGCGGCGATACTCATGTTTGAATACGATACCGGTGCCCGGATGGAGAAACATATCAAGCCACTGGGACTGGGGTATATTGACGAGGACGGTCGGCTCGTGCCGGTAAAAAACCCGAGTGAATTCTTCATCGTCAATGAAATGGCTTCTGGAGAGCCGTATTCCGTAGACCTCGAGAGAATTAGACGGGGTGACTTTTGCCCGGGTGACGTTGAGCGTGTGGGCGAATTTGCACGCTGGCTGGCCAGGATACATTCACAGAAGTTCAATGCACCGGATATTTATTTGCGCCGCGTGCGACAGCTTATCGGTGACTCTGAATGTATCTGGGGACTGATTGACTCTTATCCATATCCTTGCGAGTATTTCTCGCCATATGGGTTCCGGAGACTGGAAAAGAAACTGATAGACTGGCGCTGGAAATTACGGAAGTACACCCATCGGCTCGCTGTTACACACGGCGATTTCCATCCATGGAATGTACTGGTCAGGCCGGATGGAGACTTTTCGGTACTCGACCGTAGCCGGGGTGAGTGGGGAGAGCCAGCCGATGACGTCGCTACGATGAGTTGTAACTTCCTTCTTTACGGACTTTATCAGGGTCCCCGTTTTAGCGGGGTCTTTGAAGAGATGTACCTGTCCTTCTGGGAGGAATACCTGGAGAAGACGGGTGATATGGAGATGCTTGAAGTTATCGCCCCTTTCTTTGTTTTCCGTGGTCTGGTTATCGCTAACCCTGAATGGTATCCGGACCATCCCCTTGAAGTCCGCCAGGGCTTGTTTCGCTTTGTGGAGAACGTGCTTGCCGAGGAGCGTTTCGACTACAAAAATACGGGTAAATATATAAATTTGATGGCCGTGTGCTCTGGTTGTGGACAGTAGGAAGACAGGCAGACCTGGCTGGGTGATATGGTTCGTGGGACTGCCCGGCGCTGGAAAGAGTACCTATGCGCAGGCTGTGCATAAGGTATTAAGCGAAAGAGGTGAAGATATTTGCTATCTTTCTATAGATGAATGGCGTCGGGTTCACGTGCCAGAGCCACGGTATTCGCGACAGGAACGGATACAGGTTTACAAATTATTCGCAGAGGAAGCAGTACGAATCTCTGGGCAGGGTAAGAACGTAATCATGGACGGAACCGCTCCCGAGTTGTCCATGCGGGAATACGCCCGTGGACTAATTGAGCGTTTTGCGGAGATATATGTTCGTTGTCTATTAGAGACAGCCATGCGTCGTGAGACCAACCGACCTCAAGGTCTGGTCATGGCTGACCTGTACCGGAAGGCCATAAAACGGAAACAGACCGGGGAGTATTTCAATGGGCTGGGGGATGTAATCGGAGTGGATATTCCTTTCGAGGAAAATCCTGCGGCTGAATGTATAATTGACAGCGAAAACACGAGTGTTGAACAAGGTCGGAACCTTGTCCTTGATTTCTTGACTTTATGGCAGAGTGGGTAACAGCTCCTGATTTCTGGTTTACAGAGTGTAAAGCTGGTGCTCCTGTGCAGATTCAATCAACCTTGCCCGTAACAAAGAACAAGCCCCTCTTTTCCTCAAAATTCCCCTTCCCCACTGGGGAAGGGGATACAGGGGATGGGGCCACCACCATCAAAAACGGTGGTGAGAGAGAAAGATAGATAGAATAGCTTGAGTTGCTTCTGCTGATTCACTATACTTGCAAGGTAAGAAAGCCTGAGTTTTTCGGGGGAGAAATATGGCCCTGGACCTGAGCAAGATTGTTTCCCAAGTGGCGGCTATGGTGGCCAGACTGAGGGCCGAAAGCCGGCAAAGACAGGAGCGTCTCGAGCATGCCCTGACAGTGCTGGACCGCCAGGATGACATCGAACGGCTTCGGGAGAAAATCAACGCTAGTCGCACCACCTGGCTGGTGGCCGGTCTGGTGGACGGCCTTGGCCAGTGCTATCCTACACCACTGGTTCCAGCAGACTTCACTGTAATAGCCAGTGATGGCTCCCATATTGATGTCGACCGGCACCGCTCAACACGGTGCTACCTGATAAATATCGGCTCGGTCACTCTCCACTATGGTGCTAACCCCGGGGCTGTACTCGATAGTATACCTCGTCTTTATGCCGGTGACGAAGACCTGGTAATTGTGTCGCCGGAGCAGAAGGGTCGTGAACAGCCGATAGAGGGTGCCTTACTGGATCTCAAACGTGGCGTCGATGAGTGCCGACACCTGGTTGAGCTGGCAGCCGCATTGCCAGCCGATAATCCTACCCTGGCATTGCTTGATGGGTCGCTGATTCTCTGGAACCTGGAAGCCTACGCCGATTTCGTTACCGAGGAACTGCTTGATAGAGGCTACCTGTCGTGTCTTGAAGGACTGAGAAAGCTCAGTCAGGAGAAGAAACTTACCCTCGCTGGCTACATTAGCTTCCCTCGCAGCACCGATGTCGTCAATACGCTGCGTGTGGCTGTTTGCCCTAAGGAGACGGTCGACAGTGACCGCTGTCCGGCATGTGAGACACGGGAATGTGATGCCCTGGCTGGTGTGCGTGACCGCGAGCTATTCGCCAGTCTGCTTGAGCCCGGGGAGAGGTCGGCGCTTTTCACCAGTTCCTCAAAAATCCAGCAGCGCTACGGACCTCACCAGATCCACTTTTTCTATCTGAATGTCGATGACGAGGTTGCCAGGGCTGAGATACCGAGGTGGG
>Ga0209536_100014031_pt1 | contig 11524 bp, 9 predicted proteins | sample DeeMarSeWOR28_12_FD_187461 | JGI IMG/M metagenome (GOLD analysis project Ga0209536, IMG submission 187461) | Marine sediment microbial communities from White Oak River estuary, North Carolina - WOR-2-8_12 (SPAdes) (version 2) | ecosystem: Environmental > Aquatic > Marine > Intertidal zone >... | reverse complement strand
CTGTTTTTGGCCGCAATGATTTTTCACGGACTGGCCCCCGGTCCCCTGGTCTTCAGTCGGAGTGCGGAGACGATCTATACCCTGTTCGCCGGTCTGGTCGTGACCAACTTCGCTATTTTCCTAATCGGTGCGACCGGCGGCAGATACTTCTCCAAGGTTACCCTGATTCCGAATAAAATAATCGTTCCGCTCATTATCTGTGTATCCTTTATCGGCAGCTATCTGCTTCACCGGAATATTTACGATGTTATCTTGATGTGTGTTTTCGGTTTTTTGGGTTATATCATGAAGCAGAGAGGATACGGTCTGGTCCCGTTTATATTGGGGCTGATCCTCGGCCCGATCGCCGAAAGGGGGTTCAGGCAGGCGCTGCTGATGTCGGAAGGAAGTTACGCCATCTTTATAGACTCTTTGATCGCGAAGGTGCTGATCACCATCATTGTCCTGGCATTATTTTTACCTTTTTTGAGAAATATCTATGAAAAATTTTCAGAAGCCAAAAAGAGCTGAGCAAAGGCAAAACAGAGGAGCTGTCATGGAAGCAAAATTATTGAAGATCGATTTGAGTGCCAAAAAATCCAAGGTCGAAGCCATCCCCGAAAGCGTCATTAAAAACTACCTCGGCGGTCGCGGATTGGGGGCGTATCTGCTCTACAACCTGGTTCCCGCAAAGACAGATCCGTTAAGTCCTCGAAACTGCCTGATATTTACGGCCGGACCGACCAACGGCACCGGCTTTCCCTTTTCGTCCAAAGCCAATTTGAGTACCAAATCACCCCTGACCGGCGTATATCTTTATTCGGTGTCCAGCGGGACCGTCGGCCACCAGATCCGAAAAGCGGGATTCTGGGCGGTGGTGATTAAAGGGAAAGCCAAGTCGCCGACCTACCTGGTGATCAACAATTCCAAGGTGACCTTTAAGCGTGCTTCATCCCTGTGGGGGCTGGAACCGTTCAAAGCCCAGCAGGCCATGCTCAAGGACCTGCCGGGAAAAGCCGCTTCGGTGGCGATCGGGCCCGCCGGCGAGCAGCGCGTGACGTTTGCCAGTGTTTTCAGTGAAGGGGGCTACTACCGGGCGTTCGGCAGGGGCGGGGCCGGCTGCGTGATGGGCGCCAAGAACCTCAAAGGTATGGTTATTTGCGGCGATAAAGAGGTGGGCGTAGCCGACACGGCCGGTTTTAAGGCCGCCCGCAAGGCGGTCATGGATAATATCAAGAAGAATCCGAAATGGGCGGCCCTCAGGCGAAACTTCGGCACCGGGGCCGACATGGATCGAATGCATGAGGCCGGGATCCTGCCCAGCAACAACTGGCAGGGGGGCACCTTTGAACGCTGGGCCGGGATTAGCCCGAGCACCACGGCCGAAGAATGGCCGCGAAAAAATATTCCCTGCGGACCGTATTGCCCGGCGATCTGTTCCCACTATGTCAAAATAAACAAGGGGCCCTATAAAGGGGCCCGCTGCGACGGGCCGGAATACGAGACCCTTTATGCCTTCGGTTCCAATTGCGGCGTGGATAAATTTGATGCCATTGTGGCGGCCGACCAGATTTGCGACGAGTTCGGCATCGACACCATGACGGCCGGGGTCACCATCGGTTTTGCCATGGAATGCTTTGAAAAGGGGTTGCTCACGCTAAAGGATACCGACGGGATCGAGCTTCGTTTCGGGGATGACCGGGCCATGATCGCGGTGTTAAAAAAGATGGCCGCCCGGGAAGGGTTTGGGCGGCGGCTGCTCAAGGGGACCCGGTTGCTGTCCAAGGAAATTAAAGGTTCCGAGCCCTTTGCCATGCACGCCAAGGGCATGGAATTCGGCGGCTACGAATGCCGGGGGATCAATGGCCAGGCGCTGCAGTTTGCCGTCAGCGCCCGGGGCGGGTGCCATCATGCTTACGGGCTGCCGGCCCGCACCGAAACCTATGACGGCACCGGATCGGAGATCGAAAGCAGGGGCCGGACCGTCAAGGCCCAGGCCTGCGGACGGATCATTCGCGACTCCTTTATGGCCTGTACCTTTCCCGGCCTGGTGCTGACCTTGCCGATCATCGCCGAGGCCCTTTCCGCCATTTTGGGCGGACCGTGGTCGATCGAAGATTTAAATCAGATCGGTGAAAGAATCATGTGCCAGGAGAGGCTGTTCAACATGCGGGAAGGGCTGACCCGCAAGCACGATGCCCTGCCGGCGCGGTTGCTCAAAGAACCCAAGCCCGACGGCCCTTTGAAGGGCACGGTGGTCCCTTTGGAGGCCTTAAAAGATGCGTATTATGAAACCATGGGCTGGAGCAAAAAAACCGGCAATCCGGGAAAGCGGGCCCTAAAGCGCCTGGATATTTCGACCTGATTTTTTAAGTGACGGGGCTTTCCCCTGATGTTTTGAAGAGGAGGAAACGGTTATGAACGTTGATCAGATTTTTACATTCCAGCTGGGAACCGTCGTCCATCACGGATATAACAGTGTGGCCCGAGCCGGGGCGGAGGCCAAGCGGCTGGGCGCCGGGAAGGTGCTGGTCGTCAGCGATAAAGGGGTCACAGGGGCCGGCTTGATCGACCCCCTGGAAGCGGCGTTAAAAAGCGTGAAGCTTCCCTTTGTGGTTTTTGATGATGTGGAAGTCGATCCCGGGACGGCGACGGTTGATAAGGGCTTGAAGGTTCTCAAGGATGAACAATGCAACGGGGTTATCGTTGTGGGGGGCGGCAGCCCGGTGTGCGCGGCCAAAGGGATCGCGCTGGTGGCGACCAACGGCGGTTCGATTTCCGATTATGAGGGCATGGATAAATACAAGAAACCGCCTTTGCCGGTGATCGCCATACCCACGACGGCCGGGGCCGGCAGCGAAGTGTCGGGAGTTTTTATTATCACCGATGAGACCCGCAATTACAAGATGGCCATCGGCGGCTCGGCCTGCTTCCCGGCGGTGGCCATTCTGGACCCGATGCTTTTGCGAAACATCCCTTTCTGGCCGGCCGTCAATGCCGGCCTGGATGCGTTGACCCACGCCATGGAGTCCTGCTGGACCACGCTTGCCACCCCCCTGACCGACTGCATCGCCCTGGAGGCGATTCGGCTGATTTATAAAAATCTGGCGCCGATGGTTCTGGGCAGAGATCTGGAGGCGATTCACATGCAGCTCTTGGCCAGCACCATGGCCAATATCGCCTGCGGGAACACCAAACTGGGACTGGTGCATGCGCTTTCCCAGCCGCTGGGCGCCTACCACCTGGCCCACGGGTATGCCAACGGGATTATGCTGCCCTTTGTGATGGAATTCAATTTGCCGGTCTGTAAAGAAAAATTTGCCGCCATGGCGGTGGCCATGGGCGAAGAACGGTTGACCGCCAGCGCCTGGGAGCTGGCCGAGCAGGCCATCGTACTGGTGAAAAAACTCTACCTGGAACTGGGTTTCCCAAACAAACTGGACGAGAATATGGTCAGCCCTCGGGAAATTCCGGAAATGGTTAAACGGGCCAAGACGCGGCCGCAATGGAAGGTGAATCTGCGCAAGAGCACCGATGAGGATTTGGCCCGTATTTATGAAAAGGCTTTCAACGGTTGGGAATTATAGGGCGGCCCACTGACTGCAAGGAGTACAAAATGGTAGAAGAATACCGAGTTCACCCCATGCCGATCGTCAGGATTTACATTGATAAAGGTATATTTACATACCTGAGCAATTACGGGGAGAAGATCTGGTCGCCGGTGTATTCATTCTACATTGAAGGGCCCCGGGAAAAAATCCTGGTCGATACCGGTATTTCAGCCGAAGAGATGAAGAAGGTGGCCAGATTCGTCACCCAGGTCGAGGATATCAAGCCGTTTGAGGAGAGCCTGGCAAAATACGGTCTGGCGCCGGAAGACATCGATATCGTCATTCAGACCCACCTGCACAGCGACCATTGCGTGAACACACGCAAATGCAGAAACGCCAGGGTTATCGTCCAGGAGGCGGAATTGAATTTCGCCCTGAACCCGCACCCGCTGTATGCCGGGGTGTACCAAAAAAAATGGTATGAAGGGATTAATTTTGAGACCGTAACCGGCGATCGGGAAATTGTTCCCGGGGTCGGCGTCGTGTCTTTGCCCGGGCACACCAAGGGGTCCCAGGGGGTGGTGGTCGACACCCGAAAAGGAAAGTGCGTCATTGCAGGGTTCTGCGCGCTGGATGAAAACTTCGGTGATATGGGCGACGTCGCGTCGCCCGTCGTTCTCCCGGGGATCTGCCTGGACCCGATGCAGGCCTATGACAGTATTATGAAGGTAAAAAAAATGGCGCAATGTATCATCCCCATTCACAGTGATCGATTTTTAAACGTTGAAACAATTTAAAGGAGGCGGCGCATGATCGGATGGCGGGCCAGAATCGGAAGCATTCAACCTTCACGGGGCGATACCTTTGCCTATGAATTTTATCAGATGGTTCCCAGGGGCGTGGTGCTGGTCATGACGGCCACCAATATTAAAAAGCTGACCATCGACGAATTTGAAAGGGCGCTGGGGGAATATGACCGGGCCGCCGATCTGCTGGCTTCGGAAGAAGTAGATTTTATCATGGTCGGGGGCTCGCCGCTGATCGCGCTCAAAGGCGTGGGCAGCGACAGGGAAATCAGCGGGCGGATCGAGACAAACACACGCATTCCGGCCCTGTGCGGCTTTACCGCCGTGGTCAACGCCCTGAAGGAACTTGAGATAAAAAAAGTCGTCCTGGTGACCCCCTATCGGGATCAAGTCAACACCAGACACAAAAATTATCTGGAAGCCTCCGGCTTTGCCGTCACCCATGCCCGCGGGATGCAGATCGAACGCAACGTGGAAATTGCCAAGCTTCCGCCCTACGCGTCTTATCGTCTGGCCAAAGAGGCTTTTTCCGAGGCGCCGGATTCAGATGGCATTTATATTTCCTGCGCCCGGTGGCAAACCGCCCTGAACATCGCTCAGCTTGAAAAAGATCTAAAGGTTCCGGTCGTCACCAACACCCAGGCCCTGATTTGGGCGGCCTTCAAGCGGCTGGGTGTCGGAGAGGCCAACCCGGGATTCGGGCGGCTCTATGAAACCCTATGACCCGCAGAGGCTTTAACCCTGTTCGAGCATTAGAAAGGAGGACTACCGTGAAAAAGTTATGCGTGATTTCCCTGCTGGGAATGGCTTTGATGCTGTCCGGCTTAATTTTAGGCGCCCTGCCGTCGGGCAAGACCGCGGAAGTTTTTGCAAAGGACGATCTGTCTTTTTTTAAACGGAAAACGATTGTTCTGATCGTTTCCACCCGGCCGGGCGGGGATTACGATTTTTTCGGCCGGCTGGTGGCCAGGGGCATGCAGAAATACCTGCCCGGAAGCACGGTCATCGTCAAAAACGTGCCCGGGGGCGGGATGGTGATCGGCGCCAATGAAATTTACAAGGCCGCACCCAACGGCCTGACCATAGGGACGTTTAATTCCGGGATCATTGTGGGCCAGTTGACCAAGTCTCCCGGGGTCCACTTTGACCTGGCCAAATTTACCTGGCTCGGCAACGCCGCCGTCTTTCCGCGGTTTCTGGCAATTGGAACGAAAACACCCTATAAAAAAATCGAGGATTTGAAAACGGCCCCGACGCCGGTTAAATTTCCCAGCTCCGGCGTGGGCAGCTCGGCCCACAACGACGGCTTGATGCTGAAAGAAATCTTCGGCATCAATATTGAAATGATCCCCGGCTACGGCGGCGCCAGGACCGATATGGCGGTCATGCGCGGGGATGTCGACGGGCGCATCGGTTCTTACCCATCGGTCATGAAAAATGTCAAAGAGGGGCTGGTGCGGCCGATCCTGCAGTGGGGGGTCAAGGCCGATGATTTGCCCGAGGTGCCTTTCCTGCCGGAAATCGCGCCTGCCGGCAAGAAAAAGATCGCCGCTCTGCTGGACGCGATGGCCTTTATCGGCAGGCCGTTTGCCGCGCCGCCCAACATGCCTGAAGCCAGAAAAAAAACGATTCGCAAAGCGTTCGAACAGACCCTGAAGGATCCTGAGATTTTGGCCATGGCCAAGAAGGCTCAAAGGACCTTGACCTATCATACCGGTCCGGATGTCGAGAAAAAAATCCTCGAGGTTCTGGACCAACCCCCGGAGGTCATTTCCTTTTTAAAGAAAATGGTGGAATAGCATCCGCTTGGAGGCCAGGATAAATGATTGAAGCGTGTTTGCTCGGGCTTATGTCCCTGTTCAAGCCGGATGCCTTGATGCCGCTTTTGCTGGGCACATTTCTGGGGGTCATGGTCGGATTCATTCCCGGACTGGGGGGCAATTTCCTGCTGGCCATTCTCATCCCCTTTACCTTTAAAATGAACCCGGTGGCCACCTTTGCGCTGCTGTTGTCGTCACACTCCTTGATTACGACGGGCGGTTCGATATCGGCCATATTATTTAACACGCCGGGTTCCGGGATGAACGCGGCCACTGTTTTAGACGGTTTTCCCATGACCAAAAACGGCCAGGCCGGGCAGGCCGTGGGCGCGGCCATCACCGCCTCGATGGTGGGCGGGGTCATCGGCGTGGTCGCCCTGCTGGGCGTGATCCCGGTGATGAAACCGATGGTACTGGCATTCGGTCCGCCCGAGTTTTTCATGCTGACCATGCTGGGCATTTCGGTGATCAGCAGTCTGGGGGGAAACCTGGCCAAGGGCCTGTTGATGGGCTTTGTCGGCCTGATCCTCTCGCTGGTCGGGCAGGACCCCATCAGCGGCCAGGTTCGATTTACCTTCGGGCAGATCTATCTGTGGAACGGGATCAAGATTATCCCCACCGTGCTCGGTATATTTGCCATCTCGGAGATGATCCACCTGGGGGCCAAGGGCGGTTCCCTGGTGGAGGCGACCTCGTACATCCCCCGTCAGGTCGTCCGCGACATCATGCAGGGCTGCCGAGCGGTTTTCAGATATTTCGGGCTCACCTTTCGATGCTCCCTCATCGGGATCGTGATTGGCTTTCTGCCGGGGTTGGGCGGTGAAGCGGCCGGATTTTTTTGTTACGGGCACGCCCTGCAGACCTCGAAAAAGCGCGAGAATTTCGGCAACGGCGAAATCGAGGGGGTCATCGCGCCGGAAGCGGCCAACAATTCCAAGGAAGGGGGCTGCCTGATTCCAACCATCGGCTTCGGGATCCCGGGCACTTCGGCGATGGCCATTCTTCTGGGGGCCTTTATGATCCAGGGCCTGGTCCCGGGGCCGCAGATGTTTACCGAACGGCTCGATCTGACGTTCTCCATGGCCTGGACGGTGGCCCTGGCCAATTTGATCGGCGGCCTCGCCCTGCTGCCCCTGACCAGCCAGCTGACCCGGCTGGTCTTTTTGCGGGGCACCCTCATGGTACCGATCATTTTGATGTTTGCCGTGCTGGGGGCCTACAGCTACGCCAACCATTTCGCCGACATCACCTTGACGCTTTTTTTCGGTATTTTCGGCTACTTTGTGGTCAAGCGCCTGCGGTATCCGCCGGCACCTTTTTTAATCGGCCTGGTATTGGGACGGATCGCGGAGACCAACCTGCAGATTTCGCTGAAGATTTACGGCTGGCAATTTCTCCTGCAGCCGCTGACGCTGGTGATGGTTTTCCTGCTGCTGGTGTCGCTTTCTTTCCCCGTATTCAAAGCGGTCAGGCAGAAAACCAAAATCACTTTCGACCGCTTAAAGCGCGAGGATTTATTTTTTGTGGCGGTCGTGATCGGGTTTCTGCTGCTGTTTCTTTTGCTTTCGTTCGGGTACAAGCCGATCGCCCGAACCGTGCCGGTTATTTTAATCCTCCCGGCCCTGGCGATCGCTTTTTTGAGGCTTTCGCCCAACCTGATTGAATTTTTCAAAGGACCGGATAAAGATCGGAAAAAAGCGGATATCCCCGAAGATGCCGGCAGTCAGCCGGCTGAAATCACGCGGGTCATCCTCTGGTGCTGCGCCCTGGTGGCCGGGATCTGGCTGCTGGGTTTTGTGCTTTTTGTTCCGGTTTTTATCCTGCTGTACCTGAAAACCCACAAAGAGAAGTGGCCGCTGGCGATCCTGCTGTCCGTCCTGACCTTTGTCCTGCTCAAAGGGTTTTTCCTGATGCTCCTTAAAGTGCATCTGTACCAGGGCTACATCCCGGATCTATTGATGCGCCATGATATTTTTTATTTTTAAACAGGGTTTGCCGGCCCCTCATAAAATTAGTCGATGGGCGATGCTCAAAGGCATCACCGCCGGAAATCTCATGATCCCGTCCGCTTAAGGCAGGTTTGGGCCTGCCGGTGTTTTTCAAGGGGCCTGGGGGAAATGATTGAAAGGTCGAGTATGAATGTTGTGGCCGGCAGAATGCAGGAAGATGATCTGGCGCAGATCATGAAAATCCAGTCTGATAACCTGCGCGAAAATCTTGCGCCCAGCCTTCAGGAAGACGGTTATTTGTCCATCGCGTTTACGGAGGCCGAATTCAGGGCGTTTAATCTTAATCTCGGCGTGGTCGTGGCCAGGGCACGTCGGGCCGTCATCGGATATTCCTGTATCTCCGATGTTGAATTCAACAAACAATTTCCCATACTGGACCAGATCGTCGCAAACATACCCGCTTATTCGATACCGGGCACAAACGCCAAACCCTCCGAAGGATCGTCCTATTTCCACGGCCCGGTATGCATTGCAAGATCTCACAGGGGGAAAGGGGTCATAGAGGAACTGTTCTCAAAGGAACGGGAGATCGCAACCCAAAAAGGCTACGCGCATTGCTTTTCCTTTATTTCATGCGAGAATACACGCTCATTAAAGGCCCACGCGAAGCTGTCCTTTCAAAAAGTCGGCAGCGTCAGCTATAAAAACAAAGAATATATGGTGGTGGCGTGTCATATCTGAAGGCGTTCGGGGGCCGCGCTTAAGGCTCGTGAACGTATCCTTTCATCCAGGGATATCATTCCCCTCACAACCGTTTGACAAGGCCGCCTTAAATTCTGTCTTGCGGTTATCTGAAAAGCGCCGGTATGTGAAACCGCATGAGGCCTGGAAGGTGAGCCGATTCGGAGTCGCCTGACTGTCCGAAGGGTTTTAGCGGGCGTTACACCGAACGTCTGGCATGCGTTTTAAAGTATGCAGGCCGGGTAGTTGGCATGATGAAATATTATAAACAGACAAGCCGAGTTCGGCGTTACACCCGCTTATGCACAAGTTTCAGACGCGGAGAAACGGCTTATCTTTCAGGCCGGCGAACCGTGCCTTGAGCTTTGTGGACAAGCGCGGAATAAAAATTCACATGTCCCCTGTCTGAGTTCTCGGAGGGACCGTATATCAGGATATCCTATGAAGTTAAAAACTGCGATAATCGGTATGGGCAAAATGGGACGAATCCGAAAACGTGAATTGGATGTTCACCCGGGGTTCGACGTCGTCGCTTTCTGTGACCTTTTCGATGATTTAGCGGATGAATTCCCGGGGCTGCGTTTTTATCGCCAATGGGATAAGATATTGGAAAACGCTTTAGATGCAGTTTTCGTCTGCACCTATAATAATGTTGCGCCGGATATCGTATGTGCCGCTTTAAACAAGGGCTGTCATGTGTTTTGTGAAAAACCGCCCGGGTCTTCCGTCGACGACGTCAAACGAATCATTGCGGCCGAAAATTCAGCCCGCGGGAAAATTTTAAAATTCGGTTTTAATCACCGATTTCATTATGCGATTATGGAGGCTAAAGCCATTATCGACAGCGGCCGATATGGCCGGATTCTCTGGGCCCGCGGCGTTTATGGAAAAGCAGGGGGATTGTTTTTTGAGAGCGATTGGCGCTCCGATAAAAAACTGGCCGGCGGTGGTGTTCTCCTCGATCAGGGCATTCATATGCTTGATTTGATGCAATACTTTCTGGGTGATTTTGTTGAAGTTAAGAGCTTTGTCGAGAATTTATTCTGGAAAAAAGTCCCCCTTGAAGATAACGCCTTTGTACTCATGAAGACGTCCGATGGCAAAATCGCAATGGTGCATTCCAGCGCCACCCAATGGAAACATCGGTTTTCTCTAGATATCTTTATGGAAAATGGATATCTTTGCGTCAATGGACTGCTGACCTCTACGAGAAGCTACGGGGATGAATCCATCACTTACGCAAAAAAGCAATTTGAAGATGAATCACGCGCTTTCGGCAGACCGAGGGAGGAAACAATTTTTTTCGACAGAGACGATTCCCTGCGCCTTGAGCTGGAAGAATTCCATGACTGTATAATCGGGAAAAAGAAATATTTTCAGGGGAACTCTAAAGATGCCCTGGCGGTCATGCAATTGACGGAAAAAATCTATCAGACCGGCGGTAATAAAAAATAACGGACCCATAACCCAAATCAAGGTTAGGGGCTAAGCCGGCGGGAACTTCCCTGGCGGCCGGCGTGAAAAACTCGGGGCCAAGTGACCCTAAAGCCGAACAGCGCCTTGGGTTTGTAATTATTTCGGGACAAATCGACCTGTCACGGCAATCTAAAGAAACTGTCAACTGTTATGCTTACAGATCCGAAAAATAAATTTATGATATTTTCAAGGGGTCCCAAAACCTGAAGATGAATAAATGGTTGAACCCGGTATATTTTTACCGGAAGCGCGATCGCATTATCCCCTTGCTGGTTAACGCTGTCTGTTTTCCCCTGAGACAGATGCGGCGCCGGCTGGCGATAAAGGGTTCCCCCGTAACGAAAAATGATCGAAAGCTATGCGAACTCGAAGGCAGGCATAAGGATAAGATGTGCGTGGTCGTCGGCAACGGGCCGAGCCTGACAATGGGGGACCTGGATAAAATCCATGAAAAAAATGTCATCTCATTTGCATTTAACAAGATATATCTGGCTTTTCGCGAGACGCAATTCCGCCCATCCTATTATATGGTCGAGGATCCCCTTGTCGCACGGAACATAAAGGATGAAATTTTCAAGCTGGGATATTTCTTCAAGTTGTTCCCCCATGATTTTAAATACTTTCTCAAAGAGGTTCCAAATTCTCTTTTTTACTATTTGAACTGGGCAGACTTCTATCCCGGCCGTCCAAAATCGACCTGTAATCCTTTTGCACTTCACTGGGGTGCCAGCGTTACATTTACGGCCCTTCAGTTTGCCATATATTTCGGCTGTAATCCAATTTATCTCATCGGAGTTGATTTTTTCTTCATAGAGTCCGAACGCGCCGGTCATTTGGAAGAAAACATCTTGATCAGCGACGGGGAAAGGAACCATTTTCATCCGCATTACAGAAAAGCAGGTGAGAAATGGTACGCACCGAGGCTGAACCATCAAAGACAGGCATTTGAGGCTGTTCGCTTGTACTGCGAGGCCAATGGTATTCAAATTGTCAATATTTCAAGGCGCAGCTGTTTGGATGTATTCCCGCGGGGGGATTTCGATGAAATTTTTGCGTAGGGACCGGTATGCAGAACGATTGAAATGATTGTCCCGCTCGTTTCAGAGACCTTTGCAAAACGCCCCCTTTTGCCCGATCTCGGCGTCAGGCTCAAATTTTAATCCTCGAAATACTCAATGTATTCCTGTGGTTAAAATTATCGC
>Ga0209536_100014029_pt1 | contig 11524 bp, 8 predicted proteins | sample DeeMarSeWOR28_12_FD_187461 | JGI IMG/M metagenome (GOLD analysis project Ga0209536, IMG submission 187461) | Marine sediment microbial communities from White Oak River estuary, North Carolina - WOR-2-8_12 (SPAdes) (version 2) | ecosystem: Environmental > Aquatic > Marine > Intertidal zone >... | reverse complement strand
TTCCTTGTTCTACATTCGACATTCAGCTTTTTTGGGTTAGCCATACCCCCCCCGCGCCTCAATCCCCTCCCCTGCACCACTTCAGATCCGCGACCAGAGAGTGGAGTGAAGTTTTTAAATGGACATCAAGCTACCTTAATTATTTGCTCTCTTGACTGTCCAGAAACGTCTTCACCTCAATTTCTTCACCGTCGGTGATGACGGTGATGGCCCCGTCCGAGTCCGTCCTGTAGGTCTGAACACCCAAGGAATCATAGCGTTTACGAACCTCGTGAGCAGGCAGGTGAAAACGGTTGTCAAAGCCGACTGAAAAAACCGCGATTCGAGGCTGGAGCCTTTTTAAAAACGGTAGAGAACTGGAGGTTCGGCTGCCGTGGTGTGGTACCAGCAAGAGATCAACTGGTTCCATAGTGGGTAGCTTTGCGAGCCGGTATTCGGCTACTTTCTCGATATCTCCGGGGAAAAGGAATGAGATATTTCTGTAGTTGAGCCGAACCACCAGGGAAAGGTTGTTGAGTTCACTGGCCGTCACCGTGCCAGAACTTGGGGAGAAATCAGGTGGGGGGTGGAGGACCTGAATATCCACCCCGTGAATGTTCAACGGTGAAGTCAGGTTCTCAGGGCCCAGGCAGAGAACGTTCTTCCGGGCCAGCGAGTTCATGAGCGCAATGAAATCCGGGTGATCAACCTGAACATTGTTGTGCCAGAATTGTTTGATGCGAAAGTGGTTTGCCACAAAAAGAAGACCCTTGAAATGGTCCGGGTGAGCATGGCTCAGGACTATAGCCTCCAGCCCACGAATACGCCGGTGCCAGAGATAGGGTGCTACCACGTGGTGGCCCAGGTCAAATGAGCTTCCCTGGAAACCTCCGCCATCTATGAGCATGGCGGTGTTTCCCGGGAATTCCACCAGAGCAGAACTGCCTTGACTCACGTCCAGATAGGTCACCCGAAGACAGGATTTATCGAAAAACCATTCTGGGAAAAACATGGAAGTTGCTACCAGCACCAAACTGCCACCGATGAGCAGGCCAGTGCGGTGCCAGCGTCTCGTTTTTGCGAAAGGAACCAAAATCAAGAAATATGCGAGTCCAACCTGCCACGGTGTGGGAGTACCAGGCCAAACGGTAGCCCAAGAGAGACTAGCGCATTTGGTTGCAATGGTAATTATCATACCGAGACCGAGGCTGCCGAGCGTCAAAAGAAAGCCGGCCAGAGGGGTGGAGAAGGGTAGCAGGCACAGTGCGAGTAATCCCGCCGGCAAAACAAAAAAGCCCACAAGAGGAACCACTAGCAGGTTTGTGACTATGCCCACCGGAGTCAACCGGTGGAAGTGGTACAAGACCACGGGGGCGGTGTAGAGAGACAAGATCGCGGATGCGCAGATGAACTGGTATAGGCGACGCCATCTCCGACGCCATTTTTCCTCTGGGCCATCCCGGTGGCGAAGCACGGTTGGCACTGGCAGGAGCGGCAACACCAAGATTAGGGTGGCGACGCCAATGAAGGAAAGTTGAAAAGATGCGGCAAAGAGGGATTCCGGATAGAGGATGAGGATGATCAGCGCTGCCAGCAAGAGTGTGTTGAAAAGGTCATTTTCTCGCTGGCTCACCAATGCCAAACTGAAAACACCGAGCATAATGATGGCACGCAGTGCCGGCAGTCCCATCCCAGTGAGCAAACCGTATGCAAGTGCGAAAGGAAATGCGACAAGGGCAGCGGTTGGGCGTGCGCCCCACCTGCCGGCAACGGCGGGGACACGTAACAGGACAAAATGTAATACCAGGAAAGCAAAACCGGCGACAAGTCCAAGATGGAGGCCAGAAATGGCTAACAGGTGACCAACTCCAGAACTGTAAAGAAGCTCACGGAGTTCAGCGCTGAGAGCGAAGCGTTCGCCTAGGAGTAAAGCACCGTAGAGACTCGCATGGTCCGGGGGCAACCAGGCCCCCAAAAAAGAGCGACTTTTGGAGCGTATCCGATCCAGTAAATAGGGCCCTGAATTGACCGGTTTGCCCAGAGGCACGAGATCGGTATCACGGCGCACATAACCCCTGACCCAGATCCTCTGGTCTGCAAGGTATTGCCGATAATTGAAAGCGCCAGGATTGTTGAAGTTTCTTACCGGCCTTACGCGGATTCCACCGAGCAAACGCTGGCCAACCGACCATTCCCGCTGACATTTATGAATATCTAGAAGCATGTTTCCTGAGATAGATTTCCAGTTCTCTTCCTCTTTGAACGCCTCAAGTCGTAAGCGAATTCTGGTCTTGCTGGGACCTTTTTCGGGAGATTGGCCAATTCTTCCCATGACAACCACTCTCTTGTGCCGCAAAAGTTCCTTAATGGTGGCTGGAGGCTGGTCGGGGTCAGGGATTCCAGTAGAGGCGAGACCACCCATGACTACAAATAAAATGGGAGGAAGAAGCAGGGAGGTTTGCCCCCTTAATGTGCGATAGCTGAGCAGACCACAGAGAAAAACAGATAAAAAAGCAAGAATTGAAGACGCTATGGGAAGATAGCGGCCGGCAACAATACCACTACAGAAGCCAACCACGAGATAGGCAAGAGGACGGTGTACCGGAAGCATGGTGCGTGCGCCTATGGGGATGTAATCGGACGAAGACTGCGTCTTTATAATAAGCCGATAAAATCTCGACCGCAACCGCCGAGTTAGACTGAAACGGCGACGTTATGACACGGAGACGCGGAGAATTGAATGAATTAGTTCGCCGCGTCTACGCATCCCCGCGTCGAAACCCACGAAGTTACCCCTTTACTCTCTTGATCTTTGCCCCTATGCCACTGAGCTTTTCCTCGAGCCGGGTGTAGCCCCGATCGAGATGGTATACCCGGGATAACTCGGTAATGCCTTTGGCTGCCAAGCCTGCAAGGACCAGAGACGCACTCGCCCGCAGATCCGTGGCCATGACCGGAGCACCCTGGAGTTCAGAACGGCCTCGCACAATGGCGGTATTGCCTTCGACGCTAATATCGGCACCCATACGCTTCAATTCACTCACGTGCATGAAGCGATTTTCAAATATTTTTTCGGTAATTATGCTCTCACCAGCAGCAAGACACATCATCGCCATGATCTGGGCTTGCATGTCCGTAGGAAAACCGGGATAGGGGTTGGTCTTAATGTCTACATTGCGAATAACTTCTCCGCCGATAGCCTGGACGGAGTCTTCGCCGATGTTGAAACGAACGCCAGCCTGTTCTAGCTTATGAATCACAGCTTCCAAATGTTCAGGGATACACGGTGTTACGGTAATTTGGCCCCGGGTAATGCCTGCGGCAGTGAGATAGGTTGCTGCCTCTATGCGATCCGGCATTATGGTGTGGTCCATGGGTTGCAGTTGGGACATGCCTTCAATGGTGATCACCGAGGTGCCAACGCCCTGAATGGACGCCCCCATGTTGGTGAGGCATTTTGCTAATTCGATCACCTCCGGTTCCCGAGCCGCATTTTCCAGCACGGTCTGGCCTTCGGCGAGCACAGCAGCCATCAAAAGGTTTGCTGTACCAGTTACCGTGGGAATGTCAAAGTAGATGTGATTGCCTACCAAGCGGTCGGCTGAGGCCTCAACGTAACCATGTTGCAGTTCAATTTTAACGCCAAGCCGCTGCAGGCCGCTCAGGTGAAGGTTTATGGGCCGAGCACCAATGGCACACCCCCCGGGTAGGGAAACGCGAGCCCTCTTAAACCTTGCTAGCAGAGGCCCAAGAACCAGGACCGAGGCTCGCATGGTTTTGACCAAATCATAGGGTGCCTCGAAGCCGTCGACGTTGTCGGTATGAATGCAGAGGGGATCTCCTTCTTCAAAGGTGGCACCAAGGTGGTAAAGTAGAGTTTTGGCCGTACGGATGTCTCGAAGGAGGGGAAGATTGCGTAACCGATGCACGCCGCCGGTCAAAAGTGTTGCCGCTAACAGGGGAAGCGCTGCATTCTTGGCGCCGCTGATCTGAACCGTACCATTCAAAGGGCGACCGCCCTCTATAACGATTTTATCCATGAATTAAACCTCAGGCGCAAAGCATATCATAAGTGGTCAGTAGTCAGTAGTCAGAATTCAGTGGGGTGGGGCGGAATATTGGAATATTGGCAACTTGCTGATTCTCTTAGATTGAAGCTCCTAGATTCTCGCAACTCTTCCTTGTGCCTTGAGCCCTGCGCCTTGCGCCGTTGTGCTGCTGGATTGGCCATGGTTATCTATCAAACCACCTACTCCCCCATTACTGCCAGCAAGACCCGATCTATACCGCTGTAATCCTTAATTATCCGACAGCTTTCATACTGCTGGCTAGCTTTCACTAGGGCGGATACACTCTCAGCCTGATCAGCCCCCATCTCCATAACGAGAGCACCTTTTTGGTACAGAACTGTGGGGGCTTCTTGAATGATGCGCCTAATGGCACTCAAACCGTCCGGCCCCCCGTCCAAGGCGTGGCGAGGCTCATAGTCACGAATCTCTGGTGGAAGTTCAGCGAACTCAGCCTGGCTCACATAGGGGGGATTTGTCACCACGACCGCAAATTTCTGCCAACCCGGTGAAAAACCACTGAACATGTCGGAGCAGAGGAAATGGATTTTTCTATCTACTTGATTTAAATGAGCATTATTTTGGGCTAGTTTCAGTGCAGGCAGGGACACGTCCACCGCCACGATCTCGGTTTCTGGCAATTCCCGGGCCAAAGCTATGGCGATAGCACCAGATCCGGTTCCTAAGTCCATAATGGGGGAATTTATCTCAGAATCTAGCTCATGGCGAACAAAGTCAAGCACCGTTTCCACCAGCACCTCTGTTTCAGGTCTGGGAATTAGAACGTCTGGACTCACACGCAGTGGCAGAGACCAGAATTCCTGATTTCCGGTGATATACTGGCTAGGTTCTCCGGTGAGACGGCGTTTGATAGATGCCCTATAGGCTGCTAGTTCCTCTGCTTCCATTGGGCGGTCGAAGTTTAAATAGAGGAAGAGACGGTCTTGAGATAGGACATGCGCTAACAAAACCTCGGCCGAGGCTCGGGGTTCGGCCACATTGTTTTTCTTAAAATAATCTGTGGTCCAATCCAAGAGTTTGAGAACGGTCCAGGATTCTTCAGGCATGATTCGCTTGTATGAGTGACTCGGCTTCGAAATGGGTGACGAGTGGATCAATAATGGCGTTGATCTGTCCTTCGAGGATTTCTTCTAATTTGTAAAGCGTGAGATTGATACGGTGTTCCGTGACTCGATTCTGAGGAAAATTGTAAGTACGAATTCGTTCGCTGCGATCACCAGTGCCCACTTGGCTCTTGCGGTCTTCAGCGGTCTTGTCCCGCTGCTCTTGCTGCATCGTGTCAAAGAGCCTGGCGCGCAGCACCTTCATAGCTTTTGCTTTGTTCTTGTGCTGAGATTTTTCGTCCTGACAAGTGACCACAACTCCTGAGGGTAAATGAGTGATGCGAACAGCCGAGTCAGTGGTGTTGACACTCTGGCCGCCTGGCCCGGAAGAACGGAAGACGTCTATGCGAAGGTCGCTGGGTTCAACCTGTACCTCCACATCTTCGGCCTCAGGAAGAACAGCTACGGTTACGGCGGAGGTATGGATTCGTCCCTGTGATTCGGTGACCGGAACGCGCTGCACCCGGTGCACACCACTTTCGAACTTGAGTCTGCTATAAGCCCGATGACCTGAAACTGACAGAATAATTTCCTTGAATCCGCCAATCCCGGTCATGTGGCTATTGAGCACATCTATTTTCCATCCCATGAGTTCTGCATACTTGCTGTACATACGAAAAAGATCTGCGGCAAAAAGAGCTGCCTCATCACCGCCAGTCCCCGCACGTATTTCAAGAATCACATTCTTCTCATCATTGGGATCTTTGGGTATGAGTAATCGTTTGAGCTCATGCTCGAGGTCATGGATTTGCGCTTGGAGTTGGCTATTTTCCTCCCGGGCCAGCTCCCGGATTTCCGGGTCTGAATCATCTAGGAGTTCATCATTTTCTTTGAGGCGCGCGGCAAGATCCCTGTGTATCCTGAGCGTCTGGACACAAGGGGCCAGATCAGCATGTTCTTTGGCAAGCTTTCTGTATTCCTGGAGATCGGCAATTATCTCCGGATCGCTCAGTGCCTTCTCCAATTCTAGATAGCGCGACTCTATGCTCTCTAATTTTTCTAACATTCGAGCCAATTAACCTCGGTGGCCTTTGTTATCTGTGGACCGCTGCGGCCCAAATTGGTCCCTCAAAAAAACGTGTCCGCTGACTAGATCACGACTCTTCAGTTACTTCCTCAGCCTTTGCTTTTGCATTTTCAGCTGCTTCCTTGGTGGCGTTGTATTTGCTGTATTTCTTGCGGAAGCGCTCAATGCGTCCTGCAGAATCGACCAGCTTTTGTTTGCCAGTGTAGAAGGGGTGGCACTGGGAGCAGATCTCAACGCTGATATTTTCTTTTGTGGAGCCAGCCTGGAACTCATAGCCACAGTGACAGCGGATAGTGGTCTGACGGTATTCGGGGTGAATTTCCTTCTTCATAACCTTCCTTCCTTTCTGATTCCATTTAGAGCACCATTATACCATTGCAGGCAACCAGACGGGCCGGCACCTGTATATAGGAGCTCATTTAGCCAAACCTACTTAAAATAGTCTCACAGGAGCTTTTTGGCAAGATTTTTTTTGGTGGGGAGGGCGATAACTACCTGTTCATGGAATCGAGAAACTCGGCGTTGTTCTTGGTGCCCGACAGTTTATCCAGCAAGAACTCCATAGCGTCTACCGTATTCAAGGGAGACAGTAGCTTGCGCAGAATCCATATGCGGTTCAGATCGTCTTCTGGCAGTAACAACTCCTCTTTGCGTGTACCGGAACGATTGATATCAATGGATGGGAAAATGCGACGATCGGCCAATTTCCGATCCAGGTGAATTTCCATATTACCTGTACCCTTGAACTCTTCAAAGATCACCTCGTCCATCCGACTGCCGGTGTCTATGAGAGCGGTGGCGATGATGGTCAGGCTTCCTCCGCCTTCAATATTACGGGCTGCGCCGAAGAAACGTTTGGGCCGATGCAAGGCATTAGAATCAACTCCACCCGAAAGGATTTTGCCGCTGGGCGGGACCACCGTGTTATAAGCTCGGGCCAATCTCGTAATACTGTCCAGAAGTATAACCACATTGCGCTTGTGCTCAACCAAACGTTTGGCTTTCTCAATCACCATCTCAGCAACTTGAACGTGACGCTGTGCAGGTTCGTCAAAAGTAGAGCTCACCACCTCGGCTTTCACCGAGCGCTCCATATCGGTAACTTCCTCTGGCCTTTCGTCGATCAGCAACACGATCATGTATATGTTCTTGTGATTGGCCGTAACGCTGTTGGCGATGGCCTGTAGCAGCATCGTCTTACCGGTTCGGGGTGAAGCCACTATGAGCCCGCGCTGCCCCATGCCGAGGGGTGTAAGCATATCCATGACACGGGTGGAGTAATTGTCGGGATCCGCCTCCAGACGAACTCTTTCGTCAGGATACAGGGGGACCAGGTTGTCGAAAAGAATTTTGTCTCGAGTATCCTCCGGATCCTCGAAATTCACTCCCTCCACTTTCAGTAAGGCAAAGTAACGCTCGCCTTCTTTTGGCGGGCGAATCTGTCCTGAGACAGTGTCTCCCGTACGAAGACCAAAGCGACGGATCTGGGATGGGGATACATAGATGTCATCCGGACCTGGAAGGTAATTGTAGTTCTGCGCTCTGAGAAAGCCGAATCCGTCCGGCAGGGTTTCCAAAACGCCTTCCCCAAAAATAAGACCATCTTGTTCTGCTTGTGCTTGGAGCAAGGCAAAAATCAGTTCCTGCTTCCGCATAGTGCTGAAGCCTTCAATGCCAAACTCCTTTGCCATCTGTATCAAACCTTTTATGTTCTGTTCTTTAAGTTGTACAAGATCCATACCTTTTGACCCCTCAGCTGCGAAGGGTATTCCTCCTTTTCTCGGTTGGTTAGAAAGTTCTTTTTCAGTCTGCTTGACCGCCTATTTAGGCTACGCGGTCTCTGTCTTAACAATCTCGAATTTTTCTACACTCAGCGCGGACCTTCTCGGCGAGGTATTCAATGAAAACCACATGAGAGTGGCTCACCATTATGTTTACAGCCGGCATACGTTGAGATATTTCACATTTGTGTTTCTGTGAATATCCTCCGGCAAGCGTTCCCGTGCCAGCATCAAAATGCTGCACCCGATGCCATTCAGATTGCTTTTTCATCAGGCATTGAGGCTACTTGAAATCAAAGACCTCGTTGGGATTGTTGACGGCCAGTGGCCAGAGTTCGAATTAATGTCGTTGGGAAAACTCCTCAGGCAGGAAGTTTTGCAAATACCTGGCAATTGTAGGGTGCGATTTAAATCTAAATCACACGGCATATGCTGTCAAGTCTTTTTTATCTTAGTTCTCCGCGTGTAATAGCATCATTATTGCTTGCGGAATATTGCCAAAGCTATGTCCTGGAGGCTGAGGGAGATTAATTACGGTCGAGGCCGTCACTCAATTAAGTCTGCTAGCTTCTCTTTACAGACGAGGATGAGCCCTTCAACTTCCTGCTGCGTCTCTGACTCGAGGACATCCTGGTAACCTGCGAGCAGACTCTCAAAGCGGCCAAGTGCTGCCCGATAACGCTTTGCCTTGTAGTAAAAACGGCCCACATACAACTCATGTTCCGCGAGAAGCTCACGGCAATTCCTAATTTTTTCATCCGCCTGACTTGCGTAGGTTGAATTTGGATGCGTTTTGAGGAGTCGCTCGAAAGAGAGAATGGCCTCGCGTGTCGATGTCTGGTCCCTGTCTTCACTTAGCAATTGTTTATAATAGGACTCGCCGACCTGGTAAAGCACATAAGGAATTACTTCATTCTTTGGATGAAGACGAGCGAATTCTTCGTAACCGGCTATTGCTTCGGGGTACTCTTTCCGGTAGAAATGGGCATCCGCCACCTTAAGTTCGGCAAGGATCGCATAGCGGCTATATGGGTAACGTTCTTTGAGGGTATTAAAGGCTTTGAGGGCGTCAAGGTAGTCTTCGTCTTCAAAAGATTCCATTCCCTTCACGGCCAGTTCTTCGGCAGTCTCCACCCTATTGCTCTTGAACCATGCACATCCAGTCAATCCCGCTACCCACAAAAAGAAAATTGCCAGAAGTGTTGCGGAAGTTAGCTTATTGTCCCACTTCATAATCAGTGTCCGAGAAACCTGGTCCTTTGGGGCCAGGTCAAGTTTCAATGGCTTTGTCGGTAGAAAAACACCTTGGAAGGTTGGAATGATGGAATGTTGGAACAATGGGTTTAAAGCCATAGATACAACGCTACGGAACCAATTATAATTTAAAATTCAAATGTTTTTCGCTCTTAACCCCATTATTCCATTATTCCTATGGTTTCTCCTGTCTCCTATCTTCTGGCTCCTGACTCCTTCTCAATCAAAGCCAAATCCTTCTATTCTTTACTTTTTGATCTTTCAGTGCCACGGGATTACTAATCTTGGGTGACTCTGCCAAAAAACACAAGCCCTATCCTATAATGGATAAGGATAGGGCCTCGGCAACTCTTACAATCCGACAAATTTTCATGATTCTTTGCCTAGGCAAGATCCAAAATTTGGCAGGCCAAATTAGATCACCTTCTTGATGGCAGCGTCGATCTGTGATTTGGATACAGCACCGGTGATCTGCTCGGAAACTTTGCCCTCTTTGAAGATGATCAAGGTAGGAATGGCCCGGATGCCATATTGGGATGGAGTCTTAGGGCTTTCATCCACATTACACTTACCAACTTTAAGACTACCCTCATACTCTGATGCAAGCTCAGCAACCACGGGGGCAATGGCTCGACAGGGGCCGCACCATGGAGCCCAGAAATCTACGAGTACCGGAGTGTTTGATAGAATCACCTCTTCCTCAAAAGTGTCATCATTGAGTTCGACGATATTCTTATCTGCCATTATGAGACTCCTTCCACTTTGAACAGGAATTGTCCCGCTCGGGGACCTGTTGCCTACTTTTCGCTCTCACCTGTTTAGCTGGAGATGCTGTGTTATTTGTCTTTACTTATCACCTCTGGCTGATTGCGACAAACAACCCGTTCCCATGGTTTGGGATCATACGGTGAACTGAATCAGCCCAGCCAGCAATTTCTGGCTCCCCACCGAGTTAAGCCCATTCTGTCGGCTCACGGAATATTTGTCTGAGGTAAGGCTCAATACGAGGGCCCCCTAAATAATATAATCTAAGGAGGCTAAGGTCACAAATTTAAACATAGCGGCTATTGTTTGTCAATGTCAACTTGGCAGGTGCGTCAGTTGGCCGTTGTCAGTAAACAATATCTTGACAACCAACTGTTCTCCCGCCAAACTGGGCGGCAAAACTTGAGACTTGATGGTTTATCAGGTGCTGCAATGGCTAGAAATGCTAAAAGTCAGCATATTTGCCAACAGTGCGGCTTCCAGAGTCCTAAGTGGCTGGGGCGCTGCCCTGGCTGCGACCAGTGGAATACCCTGGTGGAGGAGACCCTGGGCCGAGAGTTGACCTCAGGCAGCGGGGAAATACTGCCGCCCGCCACACCACAACCCATCGATGGGGTGGTGGCGGAGGAAGAACGCAGACTTTCTTCCAAGATTAAGGAATTGGATCGGGCTCTGGGTGGGGGGGTAGTGCATGGATCGGTCGTGCTCATTGGTGGCGATCCCGGCATAGGTAAGTCCACTCTTTTGCTTCAGGCTCTCCATGGTCTCGTTGCGCTCGAACGACCCATCCTTTACATATCCGGCGAAGAGTCCACCTTGCAAGTCAAGATGCGTTCGCAGCGCTTGGGGCTCATTTCTTCCTATCTGTATGTAGCCGCAGAGTCAGCACTGGAAAATATATTTAAATTAATAGACCAGATCAGCCCTGCTATTGTAGCGATAGACTCGATCCAGACAATGTACTCGACTCAACTTGAGTCAGCACCGGGCAGTGTAAGCCAGGTGCGGCATTGCGCCGATCGTCTCATGAAAGACGGCAAAAGGATAGGGCGACCAACCTTTCTTGTCGGGCATGTGACCAAGGAAGGCACCATTGCAGGTCCACGGGTCCTAGAACATATGGTGGACACGGTACTTTACTTTGAGGGCGATCGTGGACATGCCTATCGTATCTTAAGGGCTACAAAAAATCGCTATGGCTCCACCAATGAAATCGGCGTATTTGAGATGAAAGACAGTGGCCTGGAGGAGGTGAGCAATCCATCTGAACTATTCCTAGCTGAAAGGCCCATTGATACAGCCGGATCCACTGTCACTGCGGCAATGGAGGGCACAAGACCTATTCTCGTAGAGGTGCAAGCATTGGCAAGTCCATCCAGCCTGGCCGTTCCACGACGAACCTCAATGGGTATTGATCACAATCGGCTGGCCCTACTGGTGGCGGTGTTGGAAAAGAAGGTGGGTCTTTCCCTGTTGAACCAGGATATATTTGTCAATGCGGCGGGAGGCGTTCGAATTGATGAGCCC
>Ga0209536_100014027_pt1 | contig 11525 bp, 7 predicted proteins | sample DeeMarSeWOR28_12_FD_187461 | JGI IMG/M metagenome (GOLD analysis project Ga0209536, IMG submission 187461) | Marine sediment microbial communities from White Oak River estuary, North Carolina - WOR-2-8_12 (SPAdes) (version 2) | ecosystem: Environmental > Aquatic > Marine > Intertidal zone >... | reverse complement strand
GGGGTTTAATAGGGGTTAAAGTCGCCACTCGTTTTTTCGCTACCAGAAAATAGGCACCGCCCAATATGGGCCAAAAACGACTACCCACATTATCCAAAAATTTAAGGCGCTCCATGATTCCGGGATGCGATATGGGGGGGCGAAAAAAGTAGCGATAGGATTGCGTAATATCAAATCCGAGCAATTGCATCCAATCTTTTAGCCGCGCCATGCTCACAAACCGACCACACCAAGGCGCTTTTTTACGCCAGCCGAACAATAACCGCCACAAACTCCATAAACCCCACGGATTAAAACCTAATATCACCACATAACCTTCGGGAATCAAGATCCGATCTGCCTCACGCAACACTTCGTGGGGATTTGCGCAAAATTCTAACGTATGGGACAACACCAAGACATCAAGACAGTCGGACGCGAGGGGAATGTATTCCGGTTCACCGTTGAGAAAATCAGTACCCGTCTCGGTGATTCGACTCTCGGCAGTGGGTAACTCAACGTCCATCACCATACGGTGGGGAATGCGACTCACATTCAGGCAGGTACGCTCGTTGTATAAACCAATCTGTAAAATATGGTAACCAAATAAGTCCGTCAGTGCCTTTTCCAACAAGGTAACTTCTTGTTCTTGCAACCAAATTCCGGGGTATTTTTCATACCAATCACGTAATTGTCTTTGCGTGATGGCGAGCGGACCGCAGCGACTCCAGGGCAAGTCCTGGTTATTAAAGTCTGATTTCTTAAATAGACTCATTCTACGGAGCTCGATCGACAAAATTGGGATAAAAATTGCTTAGAAACGATAAAATGCCAGGGTAAAGGGGACAAATGGTCGTTGGATTATTTGTATTCACAACGTTCACGTGGTTAAAATGTCCTAATGTCGATTTTGTTCTGTTGCCATACTTTGGCAAAAAACTGGGTTAAAACAACTGCAAAAAAGAAAACCCTAAGAAAACCAAAGTAAAATAGTATCACGTTTTCGGATTTATTTTTTGATGTGAATGCGTAGCGGCAGCACTACCGCATATTTTTGAGAAAATTTCGAACCAGCGACATCCATGTTAAAGCTATTGCGACAACATCTGCTCAAACCATTTCCCTGCCGGTTGGGGATGCTGCTGATATTCGTCCTCCCGATCACAGCCTACGCCCAAGGAAAAATCTTAAGTAACTATACAAACCCATCCAATTCTTCCAAGACCACGGCGACTGAAGTCACCGACCAGGCATCGCTGGCGCCTTGGGTTAAATTCAGTAATGACAAAGCCGCCAACGAAAATGATCAATACGACGATATGTTGATGCGCGCCGTAACTGCGCGTGCAAGCAGAAACCGCGTGACCTCCGGCAATATCTGGCACCGCGTGCGTAAAGGTTTCACCCTTAACGGCTACGAACATAAACGAGTCGACGCTGAACTTAAGTGGTACGCAAATCATCAGGATTACATAGACCGGATTACCACTCGTGCGATGCCATTTTTATATTACATCTTGGCGGAAGTGGAAAAACGGCATATGCCCACTGAAATCGCTCTACTGCCAATTGTGGAAAGCGCGTTTCAACCTTACGCCTATTCACCGGGGCAAGCCGCCGGCTTGTGGCAATTCATCGCAGCTACAGGCAAACGATATGGCCTGGAATTGAATTGGTGGTACGACGGCCGTCGCGATGTCTATCAATCCACGCAAGCGGCGTTGGATTTTTTACTTGATCTTCATGAGCATTTTGAGGGCGACTGGCTGCTGGCATTGGCCGCCTATAATTCCGGTCAAGGCACGGTAGACCGCGCTATTCGGGTAAATCAAAGAACCGGTAAAAAAGCCGATTTTTGGTCTTTACAGTTACCCAAGGAAACCCGCGACTATGTACCCAAGTTGTTGGCGATTTCGGCGCTTATCTATGATCCTCGCGCCTTTGGGGTTCGTTTGAGTATCATTCCTGATAAACCTTATTTTGAAAAAGTGGATATCGGCGCCCAAATCGATTTGGCACTCGCCGCGAAGATAGCTGACATGACCGTTGATGAATTGTATGCGTTAAATCCGGCGTTTAATCGTTGGGCCACCGCCCCGGAAGGGCCGCACTATTTGCTCGTTCCAGTGGATAAAGCCGATAACTTCAAACGCAATGTCGCCAAAACCAATCTTCAAGAAGCTATAAAATGGTCACAACATAGAGTCGAACCCGGTGAGACGCTAAGTTTAATTGCCGAACGTTATAAAACAACAATTGCCGCCATTCAAAAGATTAACAAAATTACGGATGCCACTATTATGAGCGGCGAAAGCCTTATTATTCCCGTCGCCGCATCCACTGTCACCAGCGGAGGTGAAAAATTTGAACATACCGTAGAACAAGGGGATACATTTTGGCATCTTGCGAAACAGTACAACGTCTCCATTAAGCACATTGCCGAATGGAATTCTATGACGCCGGAAGATTATTTAATCCCGGGACAAACTCTAGTGATTTGGCAAAACACAAAAGACATTTTCAATGAAAACCTGGTCAAAACCCGTTTAACCGCCCCACCGAAAAAATCCACCACCCGTAAAATCAGTTACCGCGTTCGCAACGGCGAATCTTTGTCCCTCATCTCGAAAAAATTTCGGGTAACTGTCGATGATGTGATGGAGTGGAATTCCCTGAACGAAGAACAGACTTTGCGCCCCGGTCAATATTTAAAACTCTACGTGGATGTGACCAAATTTTCCGGGAAAATCTAAGAGATTCCCAATCAGCTGTCGTCGCTCACCGCGATTGGAAAACAAATCAACTTTCTTTATACAAAAAACAACGCGCCGAATGGGTGGGCGTGACCGAACGGGATGACGGATAGCCATTGCGGCATTCTTGCCAAGCCTGCGCGCAGCGGGGATTAAAATGGCAGCCCACCGGGGGATTGGCGGGCGATGGCAACTCGCCGCGTAATCGGATCACTTTACGTTCCGAGTCAATATCCACCTTAGGCACGGCAGAGAGTAGCGCTTTGGTATAAGGGTGCAAAGGATTTTCCAACACTTCATCCACAGTACCGCTTTCCACAATACGGCCTAAATACATGACGGCCACTTCATGTGCCAAATACTCTACTACCGACAAATTGTGGGTAATGAACAAATAAGCTAAACCAAACTTATCCTGCAGCTCTTTTAGCAAATTTAATATCTGCGCCTGCACGGATACATCCAAAGCACTGGTGGGTTCGTCACAAATAATCAGCTTAGGCTCTACCGCCAGAGCCCGGGCGATACAAATCCGTTGGCGTTGACCACCCGAGAATTCATGGGGATAGCGGAATTTCACCTCCGGCGACAAACCTACTTGGTTCAGCAGCTCATCAATTTTGTTTTTCCGCTGTTGTTTATCACCACCTACCCGTTGCGCGATCATACCCTCTTCTATGATATCGGCCACCATCATTCGCGGGTTCATGGACGAAAAAGGATCTTGGAATATAATTTGGATATCCTTGCGGCGTTGACGTAGCGCCGCTTTTGACAACTCGGTTAACTCGTCATTGTTTAAACTCACGCTGCCCGCCGTAGGGCTAATGAGTTGTAAAATACCTTTGCCCACAGTGGTCTTGCCACAGCCGGATTCACCCACTAACGCCAGAGTCTTGCCTTGCGGAATATCAACGGATACGCCATCCACCGCGCGTACATAGCCTACAGTACGTTTAAACAGCCCTTTTTGGATGGGAAAGTGTACTTTAAGCTCTTGCACCCGGAGCAGTTCTTTATGCGCAGAAGAGTTTACCGCCCCGCCCAGATCTGCGGCTCGAGATGTTGTTTGCGTTTGCTCGGAAAATTGCGCTTTGAACTGAGGATCAAACCGATGGCAACTCACCCCGGAGTCTATACCTTCGTCTTCAATTCCTTGCCAGGTGGGAACGTTGTTTTTACACGCGTCAATAGCATATTCGCAACGGGGCTCGAACCGGCAACCTTTGAACTCAGTGGCCAGGGAAGGTACGAATCCCTGGATGACTGCCAAACGTTGGTTGCGTTTGGAACGATTCGGTAATGAATCGAACAACTTGATTGAATAAGGATGTTTCGGCGCTTTAAAGAATTGCTCGCGGCTGGCCTGCTCGACAATTTCACCGGCATACATCACTGCCACACGGTCAGCCATTTCCGCCACCACACCCAAATCATGGGTGATGAGCATCACTGCCATGTGGATTTTTTGTTGCAGTTCCCGCAACAGCTGCAGGATTTGCGATTGAATGGTGACATCCAAAGCCGTGGTGGGTTCGTCCGCAATCAACAGTTCAGGATCACCGGCCAGCGCAATGGCAATCATTACCCGCTGTTTCATACCGCCGGAAAGCTGATGGGGATACTCTCTATATCTTCGTTGTGGATCGGGGATACCGACGGCGGTTAACAGCTCGATGGCTTTTTTTTCAGGACTCTGTCCTTCTTTTAGGGTTTTATGCCTTACCGCTGTTTCTTCAATTTGCTCACCTATGGTCAACACTGGATTTAAGCTGGTCATAGGCTCTTGGAATATCATCGCAATGCGGCCACCGCGCACATCGCGCATATGGGTTTCTGTCATCTGCAGCAAATCTTGCCCATACAATTTGACATGCCCTTGCACGATTTTTCCGGCCGGCTCGGGCACCAAGCGCATGATTGAAAGAGAAGTCATCGATTTCCCGCAGCCGGACTCACCCAGCAGCGCAAACGTTTCCCCTTTCTTAATAGTGAAGCTCACACCATCAACAGCGCGCACTTGTTGATCGCCGCTGTCAAACCAGGTTTTTAGACCATCTACTTCTAATAAAGGTGGCTGTTCACTCATCACTATTTTGTCCGGCTGATTCGCGGATCGAACGCATCGCGTACGGCATCAGAAAACAAGTTCGCCGCTAACACCAGCGCGAACATAAATACAAAAGCCGCCACCAAGGACCACCACACCACGGGATCTCTGGCCATTTCCAAACGGGCGCTATTAATCATATTGCCCCAGCTGATAGTCACTGGGTCTACTCCGACCCCTACGTAGGATAATACGGCCTCCGCCAGTACTAAAGCGCTGAAATCCAATACCACTGCAATCAATACTATGTGCATCACGTTGGGTAATATGTGTCGGGTCATAATTTTGAAATGGCCCACACCAAAGGCCGTGGCGGCTTCCACATAATCCAATTGGCTCAACTTCAAAGTTTCCCCGCGCAACAAACGGCACAATCCAGTCCAACTGGTGATACCCAATATCATACATAAAAATACCAAACGCACATCGGCGCGCTGGGTTACCGTTTCGAACATTTCCGGATGATTGGCCATGTACACTTGCATGGACAATATGGCTGCCGCGATCAATAGCACTCCGGGGATGGAATTTAATGTGGTATATAAATACTGAATTACATCATCCACCCAACCTTTAAAGTGCCCTGCCATGATGCCCAACATAATGGCAAACGGCAGCATGATTAAAGTGGTTAAAGTCCCAATCACCAGGCCGGTGCGAATACTTTTAATGGCGAGATACAACACATCCTGCCCAACTTTATCGGTGCCCAGTATGTGATAAGAACCGGCAAGATTCACGGTAAACATAATCAACAATAACATCATACCAAAAGTTACCAGCATAGCCAGCCAGGGTATCTCGGTGTTGTTTCGAAGAATCGCTTTCACAACGTTGCCAGTAGTTAGCTGTTTTCCTCTGGCAAGCAAAGCCGCTAGGACTATTAATATTACCGCCCACAAAATTAATGCTTCAATCAGCGCCAGTAAGGTTTTCAGTACGATATCCGCCACCTTGTCTTTCTCCGGATCGTCAAGGTGAGATCCCGCATGGGTTAAGCGCGGATAATCCCGTATTTGTATACCGTCCCGCTCCAGGGTTTCTTTCATGTACAAGTGGGTCGCGAATGGCGCGGAATAGGTTTTTTCTTGCTGTTCACGTAATGGCGTGAGTATTACATCCAATAAGCTTAATTCCTCACCGGAATAGTGAATTTCTGTTTGCCCCTCTTGAGGCTCCAACGCTTGACGGAAATGGACTGAATCCAGCAAACCGACAACCACATAAAGTAACAATACGACTAATGCCGACATTGCCAAGGGTCTGCGGGCTACATGACGCCAAGGTGCACGCAAATGCTCTTTGTGTGTGGCTTCGATAGCGAAGGCCGCGATGGCCAAAACCAATAAATAGATTAATGCATCAGACCACAATACAGCGATACGTACGTTCGTAGCAGATGCTATTCCTAAAGAGGCGGCTACGATTAACGCGATAACCATGATTAATAACAAATAGGATTTAAGGGAGGTCAAGATCAGGTACTCCCCAAGCGAATCCGCGGATCCACTATTGTGTAAGATATATCGGTCATGATAAGACCAACAATGTATAACACCGAACCAAGAAACACCATGGCCCGCACGATGGCAAAGTCTTGCGACTGAATGGCGTCGATAGTGTAACTGCCGAGCCCGGGAATACCGAAAAACGCTTCCAACAATAAACTACCCATAAACAACAGGGGAATCACTGCAACCACACCCGTCAAAATGGGTACCAACGCATTTTTCAACACGTGTTTAAATAACACAATGCGCTCGGATAGCCCTTTAGCCCTGGCGGTACGCACGTAGTCTTTGTTTATTTCTTCCAGAAAAATAGTTCGGTACCACCTTGATCCGGAACCAATACCGCCGATGACTCCAACGATCACAGGCAGGAGAATAAATTTAAACGCATCCGTGCCGGTGTCATAACCCGAGATAGGCACTAGCTTGAATATGATGCTTAAGACATATTGCCCGCCAATAATATAAAACAAGGTGGAGATTGACATTAATACTACGCACAGCACGACGCCGCCGACATCGATATATGAACCACGGAAAAACGCCATGATCATGGAAAACGTGATATTCACAAGTATTCCAATAATAAAAATCGGCACCGCGATGGCCAGGCTAGGCCACATGCGCTGATAAATATCGTGGGTGATGTTTCGCCCGTCGTCCGCATTGCCGAAGTCAAATAAAAACAAACGCACCGACTTGGTAAAGAAAATGGTATCGGTAAAGGCATTGCCAGTGGTGGGATTGGAATTGTAAAACAACGGCTTGTTATAGCCGTGGTCTTTTTTCCAACTATCGATAGCATCCTGGGTTACCCGCTTCACACCCAAATGCATACGCGCCATGTCATCGGGTTTGTTGACAATGAAAAATAAGGAAAACGTCAAGACGTTTATCCCTATTAAGATGGGAACGGCGTAAAGAATCCGGCGTACTATATAAGCAAACATCAGCTCACACCTTTAGATTTTATTTTGGCACGGTAGGAAATTGCCGCGGGCACGATGCCCAACAAGAAAACAATAACAACCGCAACAATAGGCCACACGACGGCTTGATTCCATTGAGCCCGTAACTCTGAACGCACCTGTGGATCGATGCGCCGGTATTTCAAAGTATTATTGGCCATTAGATTCGGTTTGGCGTTGAAATACCATTTGTGGTATAGACTGAATTGCTTTGGATGCAAACCCCAAATCCAGGGACTGTCTCTGCGAGCGATATCAACCATGTCATCAATAATCGCCTGCCTTTGTGGACCGTTATCCATATTTTTCATTTTTTCGAACAGGCGATCAAACTCAGGATTTTTGTAGTTCGCTGCATTTTCCCCATTTTTATCCAGCTTTTCGTTTGGACCATACAACAAAAATAAAAAATTTTCAGGATCAGGATAGTCTGCATTCCAACCCCATTGAAAAAGCTGGGCAGTGCCTTTTAACATTTTGTCCTGGAACCGATTATAGTCCGTACCACGCACCACAAGTTGAATGTTCAATTTTTGAAACTGTTTTCTAAACCAATCCATTCTGGACTTGTCATCGGGTCCGGTCGCCGTAGTATCGAAATAAATGATCAAAGGCTTACCGGTTTGTTCGTCTCTGCCGTTGGGATAACCGGCTTCACCGAGTAATTTCTTCGCCTCGTCAATGGATTTTCTTTGCGGTTTACCATCCATCCAGTCGTAAACATAGGGATTGATACCTGCTTCACCTTCGCGGTAGCCGAACAGCCCTGGTGGCAGTGGACCTTGAGCCGCAATACCCCGGCCATTTAAAAATATTGAAATAAACTCTTCATAATCGATAGCGATGGAAATGGCTTGACGCAGCTTTCGGTTTTTTTCATCCAATCCCCCGATCACTGAATCGTTCATGTTAAATCCCATGTAGTATGTGGAAGTGCCGATGGCTGTGATCAGTTTGATACCCTTGTCCTGCATATCTTCGCTAAGGCCTGCTTCACCTTGTGTGTTGAAACGAATCGCCTGGTCGAAACTATCTGATGTGATTCCTGAGGCATCATAATAACCCTGCAGAAATTTGTTCCACGCTGGAATATCTTCTTTTTCCAAAGTGCGCACTACTTTGTCGATAAAAGGCAGCGGTTTGTTCTCATCTGCAAGATAACCCTCTTCACGGTCGGAAGGTTCGCCTTCGGCCGGATACAGCTCACCGTGGAAGTTAGGATTTTTTTCCATGACCATACGCATGTTAGGATTGTTTTCTGTCAGCATATAAGGGCCTGTGCCTATGGGATACCAATCCAAAGTGACATTTTTCTTATCCAATCCCGGCTGGGAATAAAACTCATCCGCTTCCGGAGGAATAGGTGCAAAGAACGGCATAGCTAACCAAAATAAAAACTGTGGGTATTTGCCGTATATTTTTACTCGGTATGTATAACGATCCAGCAACTGCACTCCTTCCAAATCGTATTGGCTAAGGTCTAAAAACGCAGATTCACCTTGATCTTTGCTGAGCTGCTGATCAACTTCGATCAATTTTTTACGGAAATCCGCCAAACCTACAATGTATTCGCTCATTAAACCGAAAATGGGAGAGTGGATTCTGGGATTCGCCAAACGCTTTATTTCGTATATATAATCACTGGCAACAAGTTCACGGCTGCCGGTTTCAGGAAAATCCCCCAAATTGAAGATTTCTGCGATATGATCAGGAGACAAATTCAAATACAGCGGTTTGCCTTCAGCGTCTTTGGCAAATGCAGGATGGGGTTGATACATAATGCCGGGTTGAATTTCAATATCGTAAAGCGTGTATGCAATGTCTTCGATCGCGGCGTCTACAGGTAACTGATTGCCGTCTTTGTCGATATACACCGCCTTGGGAACCGACGTTGTCGTAAGCGGTATGAGTTCGTAAGGCCGTTTCAAAAAATGATACTGTAGAGGTGGTTCGTAAATTTGCGCCGTAAACGCGATTTCATTTGAACTGTAAGACTGCGCAGGATCGAGATGTTTGGGCCGCCCTGAGAAAGGCGCATAATGAATATTTAATTCATTTTCCTCAGCGGGATATGGATTATTCCAAGGTCCTTCACTACACCCCACAAAAACAATCGCCGCCAGCAAAATCGAAATATAGGAAACAAAGTTCAACATCATTGACTTAGTATTTTTTATATGTCTTCCAGACACGGCAAATTTCATAGGATTCATTATAGTTAAAATTCTACAATACGCTGCCACAGCTTACGCCGAGGTGCAACGACCAGTTCCAACGCAGGTCATTTTTTAACCCTATGGTTTTTAACGGTTGTTGCGTATAATGCACCACTTGTTCAAACAAACGCAAAACAAGAAGGGTTTCCATTATGGGTTTTTTACAAGGTAAAAAAGCACTTATCGTTGGTTTGGCCAGTAATCGTTCAATCGCCTGGGGAATTGCCGAAGCCATGCGGCGAGAAGGCGCTGATTTAGCCTTTACCTATCAAAACGACAAATTAAAACCCCGTGTGGAAAAAATGGCGGAAGAATGCGGCTCAAACCTTGCCTTTCCCTGTGATGTCAGCAGCGACTCAGAAATCGATAACGTGTTCACAAGCTTACAAAGCTCATGGGATGGCTTGGATATCATTGTGCATTCAGTCGCTTTTGCGCCACGCGAAGCGTTGGAAGGCGGCTATCTGGACAATGTCTCCCGTGAGGCATTTCAAATCGCCCACGATATTAGTTCTTATAGTTTTACCGCATTGGCCAAAGCCGGTCGCAGCATGATGCAAGGCCGCAAAGGTGCCTTGTTGACATTGAGTTACTTGGGCGCTGAAAAAGTATTACCCGGTTACAATGTTATGGGTTTGGCCAAGGCTAGTTTGGAGGCCAATGTGCGTTATATGGCTGCTAATCTCGGTCCCGAAGGTACCCGCGTCAACGGCATATCCGCCGGTCCTATCCGCACCCTCGCCGCTTCCGGCATTAAAAATTTCCGTGCCATGCTAGATTACAATGAACAGAATACGCCACTGCGCCGCAACGTCACCATCGAGGAGGTAGGCAATGTGGCGGCATTTATGTGTTCTGACTTGGCTTCCGGTATCACCGGAGAGATCACCTATGTAGACTGCGGTTACAACATTATGGGCATGGGACAGTTGGAAAAGTAGTGGTTGGTGGTTGGTGGTTCGTGACTTAGGCATTCAAACTCAAAACCACTAACCACTAACCACTAACCACCAGCCACGAATCATCAACTACTATATTTTCAATTCCTTGTAAAAATCTTTCTCGCCTTCAGAACGGGCGATGATTACCGCGCCGCAGGAATCACTAAACACATTCACTGTGGTGCGGCACATGTCCAACACACGATCCACGGCCAGAATCAAGCCTATAGCCTCGGCGGGCAAGCCAATAGCAGCCAGTATTATAGATATAGCCACAAGACTAGCCGCAGGTATACCCGCTACGCCTACAGAGGTTAACAAAGCCACCAACACGATGGTAAATTGTTCCGCGAAGCCTAAATGGATACCGTAAGCCTGGGCGATAAACATGGCGGCGACGCACTCGTACAGCGCTGTGCCATCCATATTGATAGTCGCCCCTAAGGGCAGAACGAAACTCGACGTGCGATTGGACACTCCGGCGTTTTTCTCTACACACTCCAATGTCAAAGGCAAGGTTGCCGATGAGGAGGAGGTTGAAAAGGCTGTTAGCAATGCCGGCGCCATGGCACGAAAGTGTTTATAGGGATTGACACCGGCGAGAGTACGTAGCAAAAGAGGCATAATAATAAAAAAATGGATGGCTAACGCAGCCACCACACTCATAAAAAACTGTCCTAATGGCACAAACGCATCAAAGCCGGTTGCCGACACGACTTTTGCAACTAATGCAAACACACCGATCGGTGCAAACTTCATGATGAAATCGGTGATCAAAATCATGATGTTGTACACAGCATCCCAGAACCGATAAATGGTTTCCGCATTTGGGTGATCGATGCGGGTCATAAAAAAACCGAACAACAGGCTGAAAAAGATCAAACCTAACATTTGACCCGCGGCAGCGGCTTGTACGACATTGGTGGGCACTAAGCGTAAAAATACTTCGGCAATGTCGCCCGCCCCTTTGCCTTCGACTTTTTCCTTGATCTCCTCCAGATCGCCGCTCAGACCGATCAAATCTTTGGCTGGCTGACCATCGATAAT
>Ga0209536_100014026_pt1 | contig 11525 bp, 10 predicted proteins | sample DeeMarSeWOR28_12_FD_187461 | JGI IMG/M metagenome (GOLD analysis project Ga0209536, IMG submission 187461) | Marine sediment microbial communities from White Oak River estuary, North Carolina - WOR-2-8_12 (SPAdes) (version 2) | ecosystem: Environmental > Aquatic > Marine > Intertidal zone >... | reverse complement strand
GGATTTGATATTAAGGACGACATTTCCTTAACAGAACAACTATTTAATGAGGCCGAAAAGATCGGAGATGTACTAAAAACAGAATAATTAATTAAGATAATAATCTAACGTTTACCCGATACATTTATCCCCTAATCTAGACTTCCATTCAATATTTCTTCCGATAACCGTGAGGCCTTGTACAAATCACGAATAGCTTCTATCATTCCTTCCGCACTTAAGCTAACAGTTCTGTTGGCTTCAGTTGTGTAAATATATCTTCCTGAATGACTTTCCATATTTCCGTCGAACGCAAGACCAACTATTTCAGCATCAGTATTTATTGTAGGACTACCGGAGTTTCCTCCGATAATATCGCAAGTGCTAACAAAATCAAATGTTGCAGAGAGATCAAAATCGTCTGGCAGGTTCTGCCAATAATCCGGTAAGTTAAACGGAAATTTTTTATTGAATGAGTAATACCTGTCAAGTGAACCATAGAAAGTTGTTTTTATCGGAGCTCTTGTTCCGTTGTAATCATATCCTTTTATTATTCCATCTGAAATACGCAGCGTCCCGGTTGCATCAGGAGGAACGGAATCACCATAAACTTCATAAAATGCTTCACCGAGAAGTTGATTATTAATAACATCTGAATCATCCAGTTTATTATCAATTTTTTGCAACTCACTTAAACGATCTCGCGATTCAAGAATAAATTTAATGAACGGATCATTAGATTTTAATATTGAATCAGGTCCGGCTTTAGCAAGTAGAATAGCACTTTCCTTTGTGGTTATAACTGATTTAGAGAGAATATACTCTGCGGCTGGTTTTAATTCCATACCCATCAGCATTGACGTCAGTAGACTATTTTCAGCAGAGAGATTATTCTTCAAAATACTTAATTGAACTAATAGCTTTTTATCTTCAACTTTTTTATTAAAATTTTTCGGGAAGATGTTTTTTATCAAACTATCCAGATTTTCATTTTTATAAGAAGATTCTCTTGCTGAATCAGGTAGATTTATTTGATCGGCATACTTGACTAAATCTCTTGCAATAAGAAAGTATGCTGGCGAGTAGTATGAACTTATAGTGAGTGCATACAGTTCTTTTGCATAAACCGATGCTGCTTTCCTATTCTCCGCAATCTGCTGCCAGAGGTTTCCGTATTTCATCGTCAAGTCGGGATCACAATAGATCGCTTGCTTAAATTTCTTCTCGAAATCTTTTTTCCTTGCCATAAAATAGGGATCCTGCAAAGCAAGGTATGTTGATTCATATACTTTTAATCCATTCCCAACATTGAAAAGATAAACAACGAGTTTCATATCTTCTGCATTCGACTGCATCATCAAATCATAATATACCTTATAAAGTTCTTTGCGCATTGGCGTCTGTAGTCCATATCGATAGTCTCTCAAATACTCAAGCTGTGCGATAGTGTATAATCTGTTAGTGCTTCCCGGATTACCAACCACAAATACTGATTGATCTTCGTAAATCGGTTCTTCACTCCATTTAAAGTAATAATCAGTCTTAATTGGTTTGTCATTTTCATAAGCTCGAAGGAATGCACAATCCAATCCATAGCGGGGATAAGTGAAATTATCATAATCCCCTCCCATTTTTGAAACAATTAATTCAGGTGCGAAGACTAATCTGATGTCAGTAAATTTTTTGTATCCATATACAGAATACTTACCACCGTAATACAAAGAGATTACTTCATAACTTAGCTCAGGATCTTTTTCAGAGTAACGGTTTTTAATTTCTTCAATTTTCTGATTTTTTACTGAAACTTTTTCTGGATCAGAATCAACCGTAATCATTGCTGCTTTGATTTCACTGGTGACATCTTCAATAATCATAAGCTGCCGGACAAATAAACCTGGAATTTTCAAATCTTCTTCCAAATCTTCTGCGTAGAACCCGTACTTAAGCAAATCTCTTTCTTCAGTACTTAAATCTCTTAATAAACTTCTGATGCAGTGGTGATTTGTCATTATCAAACCATTCTCTGAAACGAAGGAAGCAGAACAACCGTTTCCAAATTTTAATGCTGATTTCTGTACTTTGTCCAGCCATTCCGTTGAAGGTTTGAAATTATAGGTTTCTTCAAAATAATTAAGAGGAGGATGTTCGAATGTCCACATCTTCCCCATATCAAATTTCTGCGCTTTTACAGTATCGAAATCAATTCCGTAATAGTAATTCTGGGAAAAAATGGATGGCTGTAAAAAGAAGAAAATGCTAAAAAAAGGTAAAATAGAAAGTTTCATGCTCTACACTCAGAGTTGTGGGATAAGTATATTAAATTAAATTTATATTTCTGAACCAAAATTATCAAATTCTTTGGGGATAACATTATGCAAAATCAAAAATCTCATATAATCCGCCAGGTATATAGAATAAACAAAGCAGGATCAATAGATGAGTTAAAATTTGTTGACGAAAAACTTGCTCAACCTGGAAATAACGAAGTTACAATTGAAGTAAAAGTTATTGGATTAAACTTTGCAGATTTATTTGCTATTCAGGGATTATACAGTGCAACTCCAAAAGAAAGCTTCATCCCGGGTCTTGAATACTCCGGAATTATAATTAAAAAAGGACTTGATGTAAAAAATTTTAATGTTGGCGATAAAATTATAGGTGCGGTACGATTTGGAGCTTATGCAACTCATCTAAATATCGATCCTCGATATATCTTGAAATTGCCTGAAGATTGGAGCTTTGAAGAAGGTGCATCTTTCATTGTTCAGTCATTAACTGCCTATTATTCACTTGTTGAACTTGGTAACATTAAAGACAACTACACCGTGCTAATTAATAGCGCAGCAGGTGGAGTTGGGATATACGCAAACAGGATTGCAAAAAAATTCAATGCCTTTACAATTGGAACGATTGGATCTGAACGCAAACGAAACTTTTTAATTAATGAAGGTTACGATGAGGTTTTTGTGCGCAGAGATAATTTTCGTAAACAGCTTGAAAATGCCTTGGGTGGAAGACCACTCAATTTAGTTCTGGAATCTATTGGTGGTAAGGTATTTAAAGATAGTTTTGACCTACTTGCACCTTCCGGCAGAATAATAATTTATGGCGGTGCGCAGTTTATGACACATTCTTCAAAACCTAACCTCTTTAAAATAATTCCAAAATTCTTGTCCCGTCCAAGGATTGATCCTCTGACACTTTCAAATATTAACAAATCCGTAATGGGATTTAACCTAATTTATTTATGGGATAAACCTGATGAATTGAGAACGATGATCAAGCAAATTTTAAATATGAACCTGGAACGTCCACATATCGGAAAAGTATTTTCTTTCAGGCATTTGTTTGATGCCTTAAAATATTTTCAGAAAGGAAGAAGCATCGGGAAAGTTATTGTTAAGATTCAGTAATTACTGATATTTTCAGATAGACAATAATCTTAATTCAAATATTCCTTTAAATATTTACCAGTCCACGAATTCTCTGCTTCAATAATTTCTTCAGGTGTACCAATCGCAACTATATTTCCACCATTTTCTCCGGCTTCGGGCCCGAGATCAATAATGTAATCAGCACATTTAATTACATCTAAATTGTGTTCGATAATTACAACGGAATTATTTCTTTCAACAAGCATATTGAAACAATTGAGCAGCTTCGAAATATCATCAAAATGAAGTCCGGTCGTTGGTTCATCAAAAATAAAGAGTGTGTGTTTGTTTTCTTTACTTGCAGCTAGATGCGAAGCTAATTTCACTCTTTGAGCTTCGCCACCAGAAAGAGTATTTGATGGTTGACCAAGTTTAATATATCCTAAACCAACATCTGAAAGCACCTGAAGTATATTCTCAATTTTCTTATGATCTTTGAAGAATTGCAAAGCTTCATCGACAGTCATTTCCAGAACATCTACCAGATTTTTTCCGTGATAAGTAATCTCTCTGGTCTCTTTTTTATATCTCGTTCCATCACAATCATCGCAGGTAAGATAAAGATCTGCAAGAAATTGCATTTCAACCTTTATAAAACCATCACCCTGACATGTTTCACATCTTCCACCCGGTACGTTAAATGAAAAATATCCCGGCTTATATCCTCTTGCTTTTGCTTGATGTGTTGAAGCAAAAAGTTCCCTGATGTGTTCAAAAGCTTTTACGTAACTGATGGGATTCGAGCGAGGTGATTTTCCTATTGGTGATTGATCTACAATTTCGATGCCGTCAATATATTTCGCACCGGCTATGTCATCAAACTTTCCTACGTGAGATGGTGCCATTCCAAAATATTTGGCAACACCAGCATATAGAACGTCGTGAATGAGCGTACTCTTGCCTGAGCCGCTTACACCAGTTATAACGACAAATCTGTTTAAAGGAATTTCAAGATTTATATTTTTTAGATTATTTTCTTTTGCATTTGTGATTTCAATGCTTTTCGTTTTTTTAATTACTCTTTTTTTAGGTACAGGGATATTCATCTTCCGGGAAAGATATTTACCTGTTAAAGATTTTTCACTCTTTAAAATGTCGTTAACCGTTCCAGTTGCAACAATTTCGCCTCCATTAGTTCCTGCATTCGGTCCCATGTCAAAAATCAAATCTGCATTAAGCATCATCTCAGGATCGTGTTCAACTACTACAACAGTATTTCCAATGTCCCTCAAATTTTTAAGCAAACCAATTAATCTTTTGTTGTCTCTTGGATGTAGTCCGATGGTTGGTTCATCAAGAACGTATAGAGTTCCAACAAGAGAAGATCCAAGTGAAGTTGCTAGATTAATTCGTTGCGTTTCTCCACCGGAAAGTGTACTGCTGAGGCGATCCATTGTGAGGTATCCGATTCCTACATCATTAAGAAACTTCAAACGCTTAATTATTTCATTCAAGATTCTTTCACCAACCAGGAAATCATATTCGGAAAGTTTCAAGTCCTGAAAAAATTTTAGGGATTTTTCCATCGGCAGAGCAACCAAATCGTGAATAGATTTTCCATCAATTTTAACTTGTAAAGCTTCCCTCCTTAACCTTGATCCTTTGCAGGCAGAACAAATTGTATATCCTCTGAAACGGCTCAGCATTACTCGAACGTGCATTTTATAAGTTTTTTGCTCTAACTTTTCGAAGAAACCATCAATCCCAATATAAGTTCCGAAGCCTATTTTAATAAGCTCAACCTGTTTTTCAGTAAGTTGCTTGAACGGGACATGTAGAGGAATTTTAAAAGCTTTTGCATTTTGAACCAGGTCTCTTAAAAATGAACTGTATTTGGCACCACGGAACGGCGCAATTGCTCCGTCCATAATTGTTTTGTTGGGATCTGGAATAACAAGATTCATATCAATGCCAATTGTCTTACTGAATCCCTGGCAGACAGGACAAGCACCAAAAGGATTGTTAAATGAGAAAAATCTGGGTTCAGGTTCTTCGTATCTTATTCCACAACATTCGTAATATTTATTGAATTCTTTTTCTTCTCCTGTTTCAGCATTTATTAAGATCAGTCTGTTTTCACCTTCTTTAAAGGTAACCTCGATTGAGTCAGAAAGTTTTTCCCGAATTTTTCCTTTCTCAGTTTTTATCCTTTCAATTATAACCTGAATATCTTTGGCGTTTTTAGCCGGAAATTTTTTTTCATTAAGATCAATCAATTTTTTATTTGAGTAAATTCTGAAAAATCCACGCTTTCTTAAGAGTTCAATCTCTTCCTTAACGGTGTGTCCTTTATGCTGATGCATCGGAAATCCAAGATAAAATTTTGTTCCGTCCTCCTGCTCTTCAAGCCAGTCAGTTACTGTTGATGTAGTAGCTCTCGTAACTTCTTTACCGCACTGAAAGCAAATTGTTTTTCCAATTCTTGCAAATAGAAGACGGAGGTAGTCATAAACTTCTGTTGTTGTACCAACCGTCGAACGGGAATTGCGAGCGACAGTTTTTTGCTCGATTGCTACTGCAGGCGAAATTCCCTGGATAAGATCAACATCAGGTTTGTTCATTCTCTCTAAAAATTGTCTTGCATATGATGAAAGACTTTCAACGTACCTTCTTTGACCCTCTGCATATATAGTGTCGAAGACAAGTGAAGATTTTCCACTTCCACTTACGCCGGTAAATACAACTAACTTGTTACGCGGAATTTCGAAGGTGAGATTTTTCAGGTTGTGCTCACGTGCACCTTTAACTATTATTCTCTTATTATTTTTTGATCCTTTGTTCTTATTCATATCCAAAAATTCTTAGGAAGAAAAATCAAGGACTTTTAAATCCAAGGTGGTAATTTAATAATTTATTAGATACGTGATAGGTCGAAACGAGAGTAAAAAATCAGCCATAAAAAAGTCACGATATTGTTCGTGACTTTTAAGTAATTAGCAAACTTCGGGAAAAATTTATTGAGCTACTTTACTATTATAGTCTTCAATAGCTACCTTTTCCAATTCAGACTTCATTTCTTTTGGAAGAATGACGGTCTCATAATATTTCCCATCTTTACCTTTCTGATCAGGTGATGAAAGGAAGAGACCGTTAGTTCCTTTTACCAAACGAAATCCCTTTAGTGTAATTCCGTCATCTGTTTGGACATCGAAAAATGCTGCTGTTTTTCCCCCTCCGTCAGATCTCAATGGATTCATTCTGACAATTTTCATTGAAGCCTCTCAGTTTTGATTACAGAATATTCTGCAATCAATTTATAACATTTAGCAATAGATGTCAACTTCCGGTAAAGCTTTGCAAAACTAAAATATTGTAAAAATTACTTATTTGAAGATTCAAGAGATTTTAATTCATCAATTTTCTGGTCAAGTAATTCGATTTTTTGGTTTAACTCTTCTGTTTTTTTGTCAATTTCTTTTTCATATTCTGTTGCATCCCAATAACCACGTTCCTCAAAGTAACTCTTAAACAACCAATTGTGTTTCAATGCCTCCATGTTTTCTGAAAGGCTTGTTGCAGCATTTTTTGATTCTTCAGATATCTCTTTAAGATTTACCATTAATGCCTGGAAACTAGAATCTGCACTGGTGCCTTCAACTAAAAGTGATCCTAATACTCCTTTTCCCCCTGCAGTATTTGCGAGAAGAGTGTCAACAGCTACAACAACTCTGTTAATATTATCTACCGCTGACTTTACCGATTCACCCAAAGATTTATATTGTTGTGTAATGGTTTTTAATTCCGTAGTTATAGATGTAAGACTTTTATCGGCAGAACGTGTCAAATCAGTTGCAGCATAATAGAGGGCATCGTCTTTAAATATTTTACCGACCGTTCCTTCTCCCTTATTAATTCTGTTAATAATATCGGCAAGATCCCGGGTCATTTCCTTTGTATAAGACATAATACCCTGGGTTTCCTGAATTATATCAGCAAAACTTACAGGTTCTTTTGCAAGGATCACTCCACCATCCTCAATCGGTTCTGAACTTGTTTCGCCTATTTTTAATGAAACAAACTTATTACCCACTAAGCCCTCGGTTTGAATTTCTGCTTGTGTATCAACACGGATAAAATGCTTAATGTCATCGAGCAATCTCATTTTCACTTCTATCAGGCTGATAGTATCTCCTACTACCCGAATATCTTGAACCGCACCGGCATCAATTCCACTTAATTTAACAGGTGCACCGTTGCGCAATCCCTCTATGTTATGGAAATATGCTTTAACAATAAAAGTTGGTTTAAACAAAGCTTCTTTGTTGCCAAGCATAAAAATTCCTATAACAAGAAGTGCGCTACCTATAAAAATAAAAATACCAAGCTTGGCTCCGGATAGTCCGAGTTTCATATCTTACTCCCGTTATTTTCTATAATTTCATCACTGAAGAAATTCTTTAAGAAAGGATCATTTGAAGTTACAAGATCATTAATGTTTCCTTCCTTAACTATTTTTCCGTCTTCTAATACAATTGCCCTGTCAGCTATAATTTTTGCACAAAGTAAATCATGCGTAACTACTATTGATGTCATTTGAAGCTGATGTTGTAAATCTATAATCAGAACACTAATTTCTTTTGAAGTAATTGGATCAAGCCCGGTCGTGGGTTCGTCATAAAACATCAATTTAGGCTTTGTAATAATAGACCTCGCAAGTCCAATTCTTTTTTTCATACCACCAGAAAGTTCTGAGGGCATTTTATCAATTGCTTCCAGCAAAGAGACAGCTTCAAGTACAAAATGAACTCTCTCATCTATTTCTTTTCTATCAAGTTCAAAATTTCTGATGAGTGGAAATTCAAGATTTTCTCTTACACTCATTGAATCATACAAAGCTGCGCCCTGGAAAAGAAATCCAATATCCTTTCTTAAATGATTCAATTCTTTTAGCCCCAAATGAAGAACATCTTTTCCATTTATTTTTATATCTCCGGATTCCGGTTCCATTAATCTTATCATACATTTTAACAGAACACTTTTCCCGGTTCCACTTCTTCCAAATACAACCATATTTTCAGCTTCTTCTACAACAAATGAAACCCCATCGAGGACAACATTACCATTAAAGGATTTATGTAATTTTGTTACTTCAACCATTACTTCACCACCGGCCAGATCCAGAGTGATAGTTTTACGAGCACCATATCAAAAATCAGAATTAACAATGATGAAACAACTACAGCACTAGTTGAAGCTTTACCTACTCCTTCAGTTCCGTTTTCTGTTGTGTAACCTTTATAACAACCGACTAGTCCAACGATAAATCCGAATACAAATGTTTTAGTTACTCCCGGGATTGCATCACCAAACTCAACTGCAAATATCACTCGATCCAGATAATAAGCCCATGTCATATTCTGAACAAGTACGACAGCTATATACGCACCAATAAGTGAAATAAAAATAACGTAAACAGTTAGTATCGGAAGAATAAACGTCGTAGCGAAGATTCTAGTTACAACAAGATATCTGAAAGGGTTTACACCGGAAACTTCCATTGCATCAATTTGTTCTGTAACTCTCATTGAACCAAGTTCTGCACCAATTCCCGAACTGACTCTACCAGCAAAAATTAATGCGCAGATTACAGGTCCCAGTTCGCGGACAATTGATATTCCAACTGAGCCGGGTAAAAATGCTTCTGCACCAAATCTTTTAAGAACCGGACTAAGCTGCATTGCAATAACAAGCCCAATAATAAATCCAGTAACACCGACAATCGGTAATGTTTTCATTCCAAGCTCAATCATGTGTTTTCTGATTTGTTCGACTTCATATGGCGGGATGAATACTTCTTTTAGAAATCTCACTGAAAATGAGCTTAATCCCCCGATCATTGAAAAGAATTCGTTAAGTCGTTTTTCGGTTGTATTGAAAAGTTTGCCGGATGTAAGAAAGTTTTTCAATTTTTCTGCATCAATTAATGATTATCGTTTGTAAAAATATACAAAATGAAGATGAATATAAATGAATTCGGTTACTCGAAATTAAACTTTATTACTCTCTTAAAATTGGAGATGTTTTAGCGGGAAGAAAAGTAAATTCTAAAATGCGTTTTCGTAATGGTTCACAATCGGATTATTCAAGTCCTCAAATAAAATTGCTATCACATCAAATCTACAATTTATTTCCCTGATCTCTTTTTCATACAAATACAACTCTGCTATTTTTCTAACCTGTTTTTGCTTGTTTTTTGTTATCGCATACTCGGGTTCACCAAATTCAAGATTTTGTCGCGCTTTTACTTCTACGAAAACAGTACAATCAGCTTTTGGATCAAAAGCAATTATATCTATTTCACCGTGACTAAACCTGTAATTCCGTTCGATTATTTTATATCCTTTATCAGCTAATATTTTTACGGCAAGTTCTTCTCCCCTCTTCGCGAGTTCTTTTCTATCCAAGTTCATAATATGAAAATTTAGTTCTGTTCAAATTCAAGAATTTGTTGTTCGGATAAAATATTTTTTAAAAAAGTTTTCCGGTGAAGTTGACAAGGACCAATTCTTTTAATTGTTTCCCTGTGTTGTTTTGTTGGATAACCTTTATTCTGCTCCCAGAGGTAGTCAGGATATTCATTTGCGAGATTTTTCATTATTCTATCGCGTGTAACTTTTGCTAAAATTGATGCTGCAGCAATTGAAAAAGATTTTGCATCTCCTTTTATAATCGGAATAACAGGAATTTCTGAAGCAAACTTTCTGTTTCCATCAACCAAAATAATATCGGGTTTAATTTTAAGTCCATCAACTGCATTTTTCATAGCGGTCAATGTTGCATTAAGAATATTAATTTCATCAATTACATCGTGGTTGATAATTGAAATGGAATATGAAAATGCTTTAACAATGATTTTCTCAAATAGCTCTTCCCTCTGATTTTCATTCAGTTGCTTGGAGTCATTTATACCTTTGATGAAACTTTTCTTACTAAATATTACAGCTGCAGCTACAACCGGACCAGCGAGCGGACCTCTACCAGCTTCATCAACGCCTGCCAGATATTTTATTTTATCGTTAAAAAATTTTTTATCGAATGATTTCATATATAAGTCTCTGGTTTACACACCAAAAAAGATTGCAATCAATCCAAATATCATATTTAGTTTTAAAATATTACTAATTTTGATCAAGTTTTTCTCTGAATGATCTTCAAATAGTATTTTTACTGAATATATCAATAAAGGATTAACGATTACCATAACAATTATAAAATATTCAATTTTATAAAGCTGAAAGATGAACGGGTAGACAGTAAGAATGATTAATAAAATACTTACAACAAGACTCAGAATTTTTGATTTCTGAAGACCGTATTTGATTGGAAAAGAAACCGCGCCAGCTTTTTCATCACCTTTAACATCCTGCATATCTTTTACAATTTCCCGTATTAGATTAATTAGAAAAGCAAACAAAGCAGGAATGATTGCGGTTTCATAATTTTCAACTGCTATTCCTCCATAAATGAAAACTATTCCAGTTAAAAATGCAACTGTGATGTTACCAACCAAGGGGATTCTCTTTAAATATTTGGAATAAAGGAACAAAACTAAAGATGTAATTATTACAATAATGAAAGCTAGGGGATTAATAAACCAGGATAAGATTAAAGATAAAAGTAAAAAGATAATATAGATGGCAATAGCTTCTTTATAAGAAATTTTCCCAGAAGGCAATGGACGTAATGAACGATTTATTTTATCTATTTCAACATCGTAAATATCATTAATGATATTACCGGAAGCTAATGTAAATGAAGCAGCCAGAGCTGCTAAAATTATGGAGAAAGTAAAAACAATGCCAGGGTGACAAATAAAAGCGGCAACCATTACAGTAATGAATGTAATCAGAAAATTAATTGGCCGGATAAGTTTAACGATAGCTTGTATTTTTTTCGTCAAATCTTTTTAAATAAAGATGAAAGATTTATCGAAATTTACAAAAGAAAAAGATTTATTTTGAGCTAAGATTATTCAGATTAACTTTTCTGACATTACTAATGTGAATGATTGCTGGCAGTTATTATAGAAAAGTTGAAATGATGATTCTGATGCTGACTATTCATTAGGAGATTCTTTTTCTGAAGTTTCACTCATTTTAGAATTCTTTAAAA
>Ga0209536_100014025_pt1 | contig 11526 bp, 11 predicted proteins | sample DeeMarSeWOR28_12_FD_187461 | JGI IMG/M metagenome (GOLD analysis project Ga0209536, IMG submission 187461) | Marine sediment microbial communities from White Oak River estuary, North Carolina - WOR-2-8_12 (SPAdes) (version 2) | ecosystem: Environmental > Aquatic > Marine > Intertidal zone >... | reverse complement strand
ACATCCTCTTCATTTGCTTCTCTGTCATTTTCGCGCGCGCGCTGTTGGGAACCATCAAAACGAGGGTATCAACATGTCCATATCCTGATGATCTTTTACTATCAACATTTTAAGATTATATTTTCACAGGTAAAGAAGGGAAGGCGAGTTTATCGCATCCAAGAGAAAGAGGAGCTTCAAAAACTATGGCGTAGGCTTACGCGTAGTTTTGTTGATGTTCAGGCTGTCCAAAAGTTAAGAGAAGGCATCAAATACATTACGAAACACCTCTCGAAAGCGAAACATAAGCGCCAGAACCAAACGTTGGGTCTTGCCTTGTGTTGGCTGTTCAGAAAGCGGTCGTTTGCGGTGAGTGGCGATTTCCATGAACTATTATACGCCATGCTTGACATGAAACATCGCCTGATCCGCTAGCGCGAGCAGGCCTTCGCGGTTATCGGTGTCATCCGGAAAGGTGGCGATTCCAAAACTGGCCCCCAGATTTACATGGTAACCGGCTTTGGCTAAATAGGCCGTCTCCATCATCTGCTTGCGAATTTGCCCAACCAATTCAGAAGCCCGGGTCTTATCAAAGCCGGGCAGCACGATAACAAACTCATCACCGCCATAGGCAACGCCGAAGCACGGCCTGTTTAAACAGTCCTTGATGGTGTGGGCGACTTCCTTGAGAGCCTGGCTGCCATTCAAGTGGCCATAGGTATCCACCACGCGTTTGAAATTATCCATATCCATAAACACCAGAGAAAACGGCTTGCGGGTCAATTTGCTGTCTTCAATGAGTTTATCCAATATCTGATAAAGGTGGCGCGTGTTATAAAGCCCGGTTAAATTATCGTGAATCGCCAGATTGCGGAATTTTTTGCGGTCGCGCCTGAGCTCTTTTTCCAGAGCCTTCTTTTTGGTGTTGTCGACTAAAATGCCTTCGAGAATACCACCGGTCTCATCAGTTTCGATATATCGAATATTGGCCAATATCCATACCGGCTTTCCATCTTTTCGTTTAAGCTGCAGTTCATGATTTGCAACCGCACCTTTCTTTCGCACGGCCCGGATCATCCGGTCACGGTCCTCAGAACTGAAATAAAACTTATCGGAACCCTCTTTAAGAGACATTACCTCATCGACAGAATCATATCCCAGAATACGGGCATAGGCCGGATTGACGCGAATCAGTTCTCCGGACAGCCGACTTTGAAACATACCCTGTAAAGCATTTTGATACATGTTGCGGTAGCGTTGTTCGGCCTTTTTCAACTCTTCCTGGGTTTCTTTTAAATCGGTGAGATCGGTCAGAAAAACCATAAAGCCCGTAATCTGGTTGTTTTCATCATTGAGCGAACTGCGACTAAACAGCATGGGGATCAAGCGACCATCATTGGCGCAAAATAAAGCTTCAAAGCTGAAATGATCGTGGCTTGCCGAATAAAAGTTAAGGGAGGCTTTGTCGTAAAATTTATCGACTAATTGTCCGATAAAGTCATCACGGTCGTAACCGGAGATCTTTAGCAGGGCTTTATTGACTTCGATGATCACCCGATTCTCGTCCAGCAGCATGTATCCTTCAAACCGACTATTAAGAACACGATAGTATTTATCCTCAACCTGTTTCCTTTGGGTGATATCCGTCAAAACACCCAGGGTGGCCGGTTGATCATTCCAGGAAAACAAACTGGCTTTCAACTCTACCCAAATGGTCGTCTCCGCTTTATTCACAATTCTAAAAGAAACCCTTTCGGGATGGTGCTGGCCTGTTATAATGCCTTCATGGTGTTGCAGCACCATTTCAACATCCTGTTTATGAATGAAAGCGGAAATCGGTTTTGACGTTAGCTCATGGTATGAATACCCGAAAAGCGCTTCGGCCTTCGGATTTGCATATTGGAAGGTCCCATTTTGGGCCACCAAAATGGCCTCATTGGCACTTTCAACCAAGTTGCGATATTTCAATTCATTGTGCTGCAATGACGCTTTGGTCTTGCGACACGCCGTAAGCTCTTCTTTAAGCGATGCAACCTGTTGCAATAGCTGCTCGGGTGGTGGATAAGAATTCATAACCCTACCCTCATTCTTTATCGATTATATTTTGGATCGAAAACGTTTGGGGGCAAAATTCTTGAATAAATCTAGGGAGTAATGGGAAGATTGTCAATCATCTTGAATCCAAACTGATTATAGACAGATAGAATAAACATATCCGTACCGAAAAGTAAAACAATTTTGTGCAAATGGTGGTGGTGATGCGCAGTAACTATTTGAATGAAAAATTGAAGTATATACTCAGGATCAAAAACACTTGACAAATAAGAATGATTCCTATTTAGGATAATTATGCAAAAAAATAGCCATACTGATAAGACCCAGGCATTCTTCAACATCTGTCATCAGCATCAGCTTAAAGTAACCCCTCAGCGGGTGGCGATTTATCGCCAGCTCTTAAATTCCGACACGCATCCCACCGCCGACGCCATTTATCAAAATGTCAAACAAGAATATCCTAATATTTCCTATGACACGGTGAATCGCACACTGTTAACCTTCGCGGAAATCGGCGTGGTGGATGTGGTCGAAATATTCGGCGGCGCCAAGCGGTTCGACCCCAATGTGACAAACCATCATCATTTGCATTGCACCCAATGCGGTAAAATCATCGACTTTCAGAACCGGACCTATGATAATTTGCACGTCCCTGAAGACGTTGGCAAAAATTTCCAGGTCATCAGCAAACGCGTCGTCCTCAAAGGCCTTTGCAAAGATTGCCGTCCATAAGGTAGTCCGGTCAAACACATTAAATATATAGCTCAAACTAAACAACGCATTTAGAAAGGAGAAAACGATGAGCAAGACGACTGACAATCTGAAGGCTGCTTTTGCCGGAGAGTCCCAGGCACGCAACAAGTATACCTTTTTTGCTAAAGTCGCCAGAAAAGAGGGCTACCATTACATTGCTAAAATCTTTGAGGAGACCGCTGAAAATGAAAAACAGCATGCCAAGGATCACCTCAAGTTGCTGGGTGGAATCGGCGACACGATTGCCAACCTGAAGGAGGCCATGGGGGGCGAAGATTATGAAGTCGAAAGCATGTATCCAGGGTTTGCCAAAGAGGCGGAAGAAGAGGGTGAAACCGAAGCCGCCATCGCCTTTAAACAGGTGGCCAAAATCGAAGCCCACCACCGAGCGCGATATAAAAAATTATTGGAATTGGTTGAGTCCGGACACGTATACCAACGCGATGAGGCGATTAAGTGGAAATGCAGTGTCTGCGGTTATGTCCACGAAGGCACTGAGCCGCCACCCAAATGCCCGTCGTGCAAACACCCCAAAGAATACTATGAGCCGGCCAACATGGATTTCTAAGCCGTTAGGAGATGGATTTTATGAGCAAAACCGACGAAAATTTAAAGGCTGCGGTTGCGGGTGAATCACTGGCCCGCAACCGGTATTCGTATTTCGCGGAAATGGCCAGAAAAGAAGGATATCGATATATCGCCAAAATTTTCGAGGAAATCGCCGAAAATGAAAAATACCATGCCATGGAAGAGCTCAAGCTTTTGATGGGTGAACGGGATACCCTCACCAACCTCAAGGAATCCGTCGACGGCGAGCAGTATGAATTTGAGGATATGTATCCCCGGTATGCACTGGAGGCTGAAATCGAAGGCAACCGGGCCGCCACGATTCTGTTTAAGCAAATCAGCAAGATCGAAAAGCAGCATCACGACCGCTTTAAAAAGCTCCTTGAGATGGTGGAAGCCGGCAAAGTGTTTAAACGGGATGCGCCCATTAAATGGAAGTGCAGTATTTGCGGGTATGCGCATGAAGGTCAGGAGCCGCCCAAGCGGTGTCCTTACTGCAAACACCCGCGGGAGTATTACGAACCGGCCAACCTGGATGTTTAGGGGGGAAAATGGCAAAATACATCTGCAGTGTCTGTGAATATGTCCATGATGAAGAAAAAACCGGTCAAAAGTGGGGTGACCTTCCCGATGACTGGGTGTGTCCAGTCTGTGATTCTCCCAAAAGCTATTTTTCAAAGATGGATGAGGCCGGCGCTGAACCACAGACGCAAAACGACAGACGGGAACAAGAGGCCGATGCCCCTGCTCATGTTGATCTCCAGAAAACCATGGCTGAGGCCGAGCCTTATTTTGCGGATATTCAAGAAATGGCCCGCAGCAAACGGTCCATGCATGAACCCATGCGCACGAAAGAGCCCGTCATCTCATGGGATGATATTCTCATCAAAGGCGCCCAGTTGGCCAGGATTCCGCTTAATCACGATGAACCGGTAAACACCCAAACCATCATCGGGCCCAAAGCCGCAAAACCGCTGGTTATCGAAACACCGATTTATATTTCGCATATGTCCTTCGGCGCCCTTTCAAAGGAGGCCAAAACGGCGTTGGCTAAAGGCAGCGCCGCCTTGAAAACACTCATATGTTCAGGTGAAGGCGGCATTCTGCCGGAAGAATTCGATGCCGCCTACCGTTATATTTTTGAGTATGTGCCCCATAAATATAGTGTCACCGAGGAAAACCTGAGAAAGGTGGATGCCATTGAGATCAAAATCGGACAGTCCGCCAAACCGGGTCTGGGGGGGCATCTTCCCGGGGAAAAGGTGACATCGGAGATCGCCCGGATCCGGGGATTCAAAGAGGGAGAAGATATCATCAGTCCTTCCCATTTTGATGATATCCGCGACAGGAAAGACTTAAAAAGCCGGGTGGATTGGCTCAGAAAAACCTCCGGCGGAAAGCCGATCGGCATTAAACTGGCGGCCGGTGACATCGAGGCTGACCTTGAGATTGCTGTATATGCGGAACCGGATTTTATCACCATCGATGGAAGAGCCGGGGCCACCGGTTCGGCACCCAAATTTGTCAAAGCGAGCACATCCATCCCCACCCTGTTTGCCATTTATCGGGCCCGAAAATATCTGGACGAGAATGCCGCTGCCGATATCAGTCTTACAATTACCGGTGGACTCAGAATTTCCTCGGATTTTGCCAAGGCGCTGGCCTTGGGAGCTAATGCTGTGGCGATCAGCACTGCGGCACTGATTGCCATCGGTTGTCAGCAATACCGCGTGTGCAACACCGGAAAATGCCCCATCGGGATTGCCACGCAGGTTCCCGAATTGCGGCGTCGCCTGGACATCGAGCAGGCCGCCGAGCAACTTGAAAACTTTCTGCGGATTTCCACCGAAGAGCTCAAAGATTTTGCGCGACTCACCGGCAATGATGATGTGCATAAGCTCTCTATTCAGAACCTATGCACCACGAATTCGGAAATTTCGGCGCATACAGAAATCAAGCATGTCTAGCCAGCAACGGCGTCTAAGTTTGGGCATCCATCAGGGCGGTGGCCACTCTTTTCATCATGGCGGCATCTTTGTAGGGTTGGGGCGATTCGCAGATCAGGGTAACTATTTTTCCGGATTTAAGCAATGCTTCAGCCAGGGGCTCAAAAAAGCGCTTGGTGGTTTTCAGGTGTTTGCGCTCGCCTTTGGGGCCGTATTCAATGCCTGAAAAGTGAGCGTGAAATCTTTTGGGCAGCTTTTTTATAATTTTACCATAATCCACCTGACCAAGACCGCGGGCATACAGGTGCGCAAAGTCCACGCAAATGCTGCAGCCGGTTTCCTTCTTGAGGGCTAACAGCTCACCGATTGAGCCGAACTGGGACGGCTTACCTGTGACTTCCGGGCATAATGTGACGTTCCATCTGTTTTTTTTGATGCGCCGCTGAATGTCCAGGACGGCTTTTTTGACCATGCTGAAGGTCTTTTCGGCGGTTTTTTTCTGATAGAATCCGGCGTGAAATACCACGTTTCGGGCACCGAGGGCATGGGCGCGCTGGCAGGAGTCCACAATGCGCTGCTTGCTGGCCTGGATTTTTTCTTTTTCATCGGATGCCAGATTGATGTAATAGGGCGCGTGCACCGATAAGACAATGCCCTTGTCTTTGGCCAGGGCACCGACTTCCCTTGCATCTTTTACGGACAATCGCACCCCGTAGGTAAACTCCACCTCCATGCAATCCAGCTGCATGCGGGCCACCTTGCGCACGCCTTCCAGATTGCCCAGTCCTTCCGATCCTGCCGGTCCTATTTTGATCATATTGCCTCTGGTCACTGGCTGCTGGCAGCTGGCATCTGATCCTCGGTTTTAAGCCAGAAGCGAGAAGCCAGCCGCTAAACCATTAGGCCTCCGACCTAAAAGTTTAAGCGGCATTACGTTTAGCGGATAGGTTTGGTACCAGCACCTGGGGTACGAAGTTCAGCGTTGCAAAAAGATCGGCAACGGTTTCTTCGCGTCGGATCAATTCCACCGATCCGTTGCTGCGCAGCAGCAGCTCTTTGGGCCGCAAACGGCCATTGTAGTTAAATCCCATGGAATGCCCATGCGCGCCGGTATCATGAATCAACAAGCGATCGCCATCTTCGATTGCAGGCAGCAGCCGCTGGATGGCAAACTTGTCGTTATTTTCACACAGCGAGCCGACCACATCCACTTTCTCAAAATTGTCCTTGGGATGCTTTCCGACCACGGTGATATGATGATAGGCCCCGTATATGGCCGGGCGCATTAAAGCGGACATGCAGGCATCCACACCGACATATTTTCGATAAATGTCTTTTTGATTGATGGCGGTGGTCACCAGCACGCCGTGCGGTCCGGTCATATAGCGGCCGCTTTCGATGTAGAACTGCGGTTCATAGCCGTTTTGCAATTTAAAGGCTGCAAACAGATCGGCGATTTCAGCGGCCATGGAGGCAATATCCAGCGATTTTTGCCCGGGTTCATAGGGAATGCCCAGCCCGCCGCCGATGTTGATAAATTCTATGCGGATATCAAGGGCTTTTGACACCTGCGCGGCGACCTCCAACAGCATGGCGGCAGTCTGAACCATATAATCCGCATTCAATTCATTGGAGACCAGCATGGTGTGCAGCCCAAATCTGCGGGCACCGCGAGCTCTGGCGGCTTTATAGGCCTCGATGATCTGGCTGTCGGCAACGCCGTATTTTGACTCCACCGGATCGCCGATGATGCTGTTGCCGCTGCGGACCGGGCCCGGATTGTAGCGAAAGCTGACGGTCTCCGGCATCCTTGGCACTTTGGTGATCAGAGAGATGTCATCCAGATTTAAAATGCAGCCGCCATCAGCATCCGCAGCCTCAAATTCTTCTGCGGTCGTGTTGTTGGAGGAAAACATGATATCTTCTCCCCGGGCGCCGATTTGGCGGCTGAGGATAAGCTCCGAAATGGAGCTGCAATCAAAGCCGAATCCCAGATCCTGCATGATCTGCAGAATACGCGGGTTGGGCAGCGCCTTGACGGCATAATATTCTCTAAATCCCTTCAGCCGGGAGAAGGCCTTGATAAAATTCTGACCGGATTCCCGTATGCCGGCTTCGTCATAAATGTGAAACGGGGTTCCATAGGTGTTAATGATTTTATCCAATATGAGTAACAATCGGTTTTCAAATTCTGGCGACATGGGCATCGTTCAATCCATCCTTTCAGATTCTGGTTTCTATTTTCAACAGTTCAGAATTCTACTTTCAGGGATCCTTTTATCTGGCTGCTGGCCGCTCGCTTCTGGCCGCTGGCCGAAAGTCATGAGTCATTGCCAGTAGCCAGTAGCCAGTAGCCAACATTGGTAGCTGGCTTTAAAATTTAATCATCAGTTGATTACTAAGTTATCTGCTTAAAGCAGCACGAATTCTTTCCATGGCTTTGACGACATTGTCGGCATCATTGAAGGCACTGAGGCGGATGAAACCTTCGCCGCAGCGGCCGAATCCGGCGCCCGGCGTGCACACCACACCGGCTTTTTCAAGCAGCAGGTCAAAAAAGGCCCAGGAATCGGTTTGACCGTAAATCCAGATGTAAGGTGAATTTTCACCGCCCACGCATTCATAGCCCAGGGCCTCCATTTCCTGGCGTATCAAAGCCGCATTTTTGAGATAATAATCGATCAAAGCCTTGGCCTGTTGGCGACCGGCGTCATTGTAAATCGCCGCGGCAGCCTGCTGGACCGGATAGGATACGGCGTTGAATTTGGTGGACTGGCGCCGGAACCACAAATCATGAACCGAATGGGCCTCACCGTTTTCGGTGTAGGCCCTGCAGGCGGTTGGCACCACAGAAAAGGCACAGCGGGTTCCGGTGAAGCCGGCGGTTTTGGAAAAGCTTCTAAATTCAATGGCCACTTCCCGGGCACCGTCAATTTCAAAAATCGATTTGGGCAGATCCGGATCCTGGATAAAGGACTCATAGGCCGCATCAAAAAGGATCAGGGCCCTGTTTTCGCGCGCAAAATCCACCCAGGTCTGAAGTTGCGATTTTGTGATGGTTGCCCCGGTGGGGTTGTTGGGAAAACACAGGTAAATCAGATCGACGTCTTGTGGCGGCAGCTCAGGAATAAAGCCGTTTTGCCGGGTGCTCTCAAGGTAGGTGATGCCGTCGTAGCGGCCGTCATTAAATGCTCCGGTGCGGCCGGCCATCACGTTGGTATCCAGATATACCGGATAAACCGGATCGGGAATGGCAATGTGGATGTCAGTGGCAAAAATTTCCTGGATGTTTCCGGTGTCGCATTTGGCGCCGTCGCTGACAAATATTTCATTAGCAGATATATCGGCGCCCCGCTCCTGATAGTCGGCAGCGGCGATCTTTTCGCGCAAAAATTCGTAGCCCTGCTCCGGGCCATAGCCCCGGAAGGTAGCCGCAGCGCCCATTTCATCGACGGCCCGGTGAAAGGCTTCGATGCAGGCCTGCGGCAGGGGCCGGGTTACATCGCCGATACCCAGCTTGATAATTTCTTTGTCCGGGTTCTGGGCTTGAAATTCATCGGTGCGTCGTCTGATTTCCGAAAAAAGATACGACGCCTGCAGCTTCAGGTAGTTTTCGTTGATTCGGATCATGTTTCACCCTTTCTTTAATTGATACGGATTGGAATCCTATTTATGGGTTGAGCCGGTTTGCCCGTTGCCCGTTGGGCCCGTTAAAATAGACCAGATTGAAATCCTTATTTAACCGGCTAACGGGAAACCGGCCAACGGGCTCAACCTACTTATCAATCGGAATCCGGGCCGTTTCTTTATAGGTTGACAAGACGATGGCGGTTTGGGTGGATTGCACCCCCGCGATGGCGGCAATTTTATCGCGGATCAGCCGGCTGAGCGCTTCGGTGTCGGCCGCCCGAATTTTAACCAAAAAAGCGTCTTCACCGGCCACGTAATGGACCTCCTGGACCTCCGGCAATTTTGAAAGCGTTTGGCCGACTTTGATTTCGGCATCCAGCTTTTTCAATTTTACGCTCACGAAAGCCACCAGACTTTTGGCAAACCGTTTCGGATTCAGCCTGACCTCATAGCCATCGATAAAGCCTTGTTTTTCCAGTTTGCGGATGCGCTCCAGCACTGCCGAAGGCGCCATGCCCACCTGCCGCGCGACCTCAACATTGGGAATCCGGGCTTTTTTCTGTAAAATCTTCAGTATTTTCAGGCTAACTTCGTCTATCATTCTCTAAATATCCTTTTTTAGAGATAATTATTCATATAAATTTGATTTGTCAAGAATTTTTTTCGGAATATATTCTGGCCGCTGGCAGCTGGCTACTGGCGGCTGGTCACTCGTGCTCGTTACTGGCTGCTGTCGGATATTTGCATGCTGATGGTCGCCTTTTTTGGAAGGGGACGAGGGTAATGATCATAGTTTGGAATTGTCATTCAGCAAAAGTTGTGATTTCATCTACGTACCTCAAGTTCAGCCAAAATTGGAGGTTTCTCAATATACATGCATTTTTGGCGAAGCTGCTTTTTGGCAAGGTGATTTAGGTTTTTATAGATAATTTAAATTTTGGGGATTTCATTTACATATCTAAGGTTTGTGGCATTTTTATGATATTTTATGATATCACAGATATTAATAACCGCTCTTGAAAAAGACATCACCCAGATGTCGGGCATTTTTTGATGACTCATAAGCAGAAATTGCATTGATTAATATCCGTATGTAAAAATTCAAAAAATATAACGGAAGGACAGCCAGTGCTTAGGAGACTTAATAAATCGTGGTTGCTGAGTCCACAGAGTTTTTTTAATTACTTGTTTTTTATTATTATAGCCATCTTCCTTAGTTATTTATTGATTTACGGTGCAAGAGATACTCTGGCCGCATGCACCAATTCAGAGCTAACAAACACGACCTGGGAACAAATAGAAAATCCTGATTCGGTTGGATGGTCCTCAGAAAAGCTACGGGAGGCTTGTGAATATTCGCAGACAATACAGACCGCTGCGGTAGTGATAATTTATCGCGGCAAGGTGCTTTACCATTGGGGAGAAATTGACCGGAAATTTTGGGTACACTCTATCCGCAAGCCTTTTTTAAGTGCATTATATGGTATTCATGTGGATGAAGGAAATATCGATCTTTCCAAAACGATGGGTGAGCTTGGAATAAATGATTATCCGAATCAGCTTAAGCCAGCGGAGAAAACGGCAACTGTCCGGATGCTTCTGCAATCTCGCTCGGGAATATATATCGAAGCTGCCTGTGAAACCCAGGAAGCAAAAGACACGCGTCCACCCAGAGGTAGTCATCTACCAGGAACTTTTTTTTATTACAATAACTGGGATTTCAATGCAGCCGGAACGCTTTTCCAGCAGGAAGCCGCGGTAACCATTCACAAAGAATTTAAAAATCGCATTGCTGACTCGATCGGTATGGAAGATTTTAAAAGCAACGATGTATATTATGAGTATGAACCGGTATCGATACATCCTTGTTATAAATTTAGAATGACGGCTCTTGATATGGCACGCTTTGGTTTGCTCTACCTTCGATACGGCTTATGGGGGCAAAATCGAATTATCAGCAGGGAATGGATCGATGAAAGTACCACAGCCTACTCTGATCTGGGAGAAGATGGTGGTTATGGTTATATGTGGGCAGTATCGCTTAATGGAAACCCCGGGGGTTTTATTATACCTGGTAACTTTTCTTATCATACCGGTTATGGTGGTCACCTGCTAATGATTATTCCGAAATTAGATCTTGTGATCGTACATCGAGTGAACACAGATATTGGACATAATGTAGGGGATGAACTTGGGATCTTACTCGGCATGATCCTTAACGCAAAGAAGAAAATAATTCTGCCTGGGGTGATATTATTATTATTGAATTGAAATACCCTCTCAAAATATGCTAGTAATTTTAGGCTTTAATCTTAGAACTTATGACTTTCATCTGCCATATAAATTAGGCTTCATCGCAGCTTTATATATCCAACGAATCGCAACTGAGCCTCAATTACCGATATCTAATAAGAGTTTTATCAATAGTCCCGCCAAAGAAAAGGCCAAAACTTATAAATTGAGTTTTGGCCGTATCAGCGAATCAGATGGTGACACCTCGGTGTAAGGGATTAGTGATAAAACATGATGTGCGAAGCCGAGATGTTGGCACGAAATATGCCATATGGGTAAAGTATCCACTTTCTGCTTTTCATTA
>Ga0209536_100014024_pt1 | contig 11526 bp, 7 predicted proteins | sample DeeMarSeWOR28_12_FD_187461 | JGI IMG/M metagenome (GOLD analysis project Ga0209536, IMG submission 187461) | Marine sediment microbial communities from White Oak River estuary, North Carolina - WOR-2-8_12 (SPAdes) (version 2) | ecosystem: Environmental > Aquatic > Marine > Intertidal zone >... | reverse complement strand
AATCCGTTTGGGACGGTGCATGCCGGGGCGATGATCTGGTTTGCCGATGTGGTGGCGACGCAGTGCGCGGTCGGCGATTTCGATGCGTTGGACGAAAGCGGGCGCGGGTTTCCGCTGGCGGTTGATCTTCACACCGTATTGCTCGCCAACTATAGCACATTCCTTATAACACTCCACCATCCAACCTGCCACCTCATCCCACCTGTCTTCATAGCCTAGCGGGATCTCACCGGCAAATAACCGGAGTACGGGTGCACCCAATTTCGATGCTACGACTATCCACTCTTTCGCCAGGGCCACGCCTTCCGCCCGTACAACTGAATCAGGTGAGGCGAAATTGTTGCGTATGCCTGTTCCGCTGATGGCAATGCCAAGTTCGGCTGCCCTGGTTTTGAATTTAGTTATATATTCATCAGAAGGAGGTTCAGGATATGTAGGAAAAAAATAACCAGTGGGATCCAACGCTTTGATGTTATGACTGGCACACCAATCCAACAGGTTGAAGAGTGTATAGACCTGTTCATTATTTCTACTGCTCCTAGCCAGTAATAAATCAGCAAATGAATACGCATTAACACCTATTATAATTTTATCAGTACACTCATTATCAGTCTTTGGTTCTGTGCATGAAGTACTTAACAAAAGGGAAGCGGTAACCATTAAGGCCCATATGAAATGTAAAGTAAACCTTTTCATTAATTTGAATATCTAGAAATCATTCTTTTTTCATAACTTACTAAAAGTAGGTAATTTTTAGCGTTCATAAAATAATTCTGCTTGTCAATAAAATATTCATTTATTGTAGTCGGACCAAAGAATGGCTAATGCGGAGTTGTTGAAGTACTGAATTGATTTATTTTTCAAATTGGAGATGAACCAAATTTCATAACGATAAATTATTATTAACTTAAAAGAACAATTTTATAAATCTAACCATTCAAATTATGAAAGAACAATCATCCGACGGACGCCGCGGCTTTATGAAAAAGTTGGGCCTTGGAGGTCTTAGCCTTGCAGGATTAATGACAGCCACATTAGAAGACCAGGTAGCGTATGCTTCTCAAAAAGTCAATCGGAATTCAAGTCCTGCCGATCTCAAAATCACAGATATGCGTATCGCCGAAATCTCAGGAGTTGTCTTTCGTACCCCGATTGTCCGGATATATACCAACCAGGGGATTATTGGCCACGGGGACGTAAGGGATGGCGCAGCAAAGGAATATGCCTTGTTTCTGAAGAGTCGCCTTTTAGGAGAAAATCCATGCAATGTAGAACGCCTGTTCAAGAAAATACGGCAATTCGGTCACCATGCCAGACAGGGCGGAGGAGTTTCGGGCGTGGAAATGGCTCTTTGGGATTTGGCAGGAAAGGCCTATGGGGTACCTGTATATCAGTTGCTTGGCGGTAAATACAGGGATAAAGTTCGTGTATACTGCGATACTACCACATCAAAAGATCCAGTGGAATATGCCAACAGGATGCAGGAACGGATTGATCAGGGATATACAGCCCTTAAAATGGATATTGGCATCAATTTGATCAGGGATACTCCAGGTACCATAATTAATGATCCACAGGGAAGTTTACAGCCATGGCAATATGAATACAGGAATTATGGACTTACAGAGCATCCGTTCACACGAGTGCAAATTACCGATAAAGGAATAGAAAAATTGATGGAGTTTTTGGACGTGATGCGTTCGAAGATTGGATATGAAATTCCGATGGGTACGGATCATTGGGGACATTTTGGGGTGAATGAAGCCATTAAAATTGCGAGGGCAGCAGAGAAATATAACCTGGCCTATATCGAGGATATTATACCATGGCATTACACCGATCAATTACGGGAACTTACGCTATCGACCACGACTCCGATACAAACGGGTGAAGATATTTATGGCCTGGAAGGAGGATTCCAGGAACTCATAGATACCCGGTCAGTAGATATAGTGCATCCTGATCCTAATACCGCGGGAGGTATCCTGGAAACGAAGAGAATTGGTGATTATGCAACAAGCAAAGGAATTGGTTTTATGCTGCACCATGCAGCGGGTCCTGTATCTTTCCTGGGATCTGTTCATGCCGCTGCTGCCACCGAAAACTTTATGTGGCTGGAACACCATGCCGTCGACAGCCCGAAGTTTGATGATCTTGTGACGGGCATTGAAAAACCAATAGTTCAGAACGGTTATGTGAAAGTGCCTGAGAAGCCAGGTATCGGTGTCGAGTTGAATGAAGATGTTGTGAAGGAATTTCTCGTAGAAGGAGAAAAGCTATTTGCACCGACCCCGGAGTGGGATGCAATACGCGCGTGGGACAGGTTGTGGAGTTAGTGGATTTGGATTTAACCCACATTGCATAGCGGCCCTGAATAACTGGCAATCATAATATGGAATTAATTAAGGAGTTATACCTGGAAAGTGATAACTCCTTTTTCATTGATTGATAATTCGATTGCGAAGATTCGAAGATAATTTGCCGCATTTAATATCAAGTTATTGGGATGGGTGAAATCCCACGCCTTTAGGCGGCAACTTTAGTATATTTGTTAATGGCATATTATCGAAAAGGATCCCATACCAAATATGATATAAAGATACACTTAGTATTTGTGACGAAATATCGGAAGCAGATTTTAAAAGGAGATATAGCGAAGAGAGTCAGGCAACTAATAAGAGAGATTTGTTTAGCGAACGAGGTTCAGATAATCAAGGGGCATGTATCAGTGGATCACATACATTTGCTTATGAGTTATCCTCCCAGATTATCAGTGGCGAAACTAACACAAAATATAAAAGGGAAGACATCAAGAAAACTACTTCAGGAGTACAAAGAGTTGAGCAAGATGTTTTGGGGGAGTCATATATGGGCTCGAGGGTATTTTGCGGTAAGTACGGGAAATGTGACTGATAAAGTGATAGCAGACTATATCGAGAACCAAGATATAAAAATGAAGGATGATGATTTCAAAATTAGCGATGAACTTTAGTCGGCTTCAGCCGAAACCAAATCTACCGGTCTTTCAGCCGGTAGTAGTTTAATTTTATATTTTTGAGTTTATTTATAAACATGGAAAGATCTCTTAAAAACCATTCTTCAGTAACTACTTTATTATTGTTTATCATCATTCTTTTCACACAATGTACAGATAACAGACCGGAGGATATTTATCAGCCTGATTTACTTTATGCAGATGGTCTGGTCATGAAGTCGATGAAGCAGGATTATTTAGAGGCTGATGAAAAGGTAGTTCCTTTAATCAATAAGCTAATCCATTGTGCTGATTCGTATATGGATCAAAGTCCACATTCCGTCATGGAGAAAGAAATCATACCGCCAAGCGGAGATAAACACGATTACATCAGTCAGGGGCCGTATTGGTGGCCTGACACCACGAAGCCGGATGGGCTTCCATATATTCGCAGGGATGGCGTGGTAAATCCGGAGCGGGAGAAATTTACAGATCGCAAGAACCTGCGTGACCTGATTGATGCTTCCGAATTTTTAGGCAAGGCATACTATTTTACAAACGATGAAAAATATGCAACCAAAATAATTCAGTTACTACAAGTTTGGTTTCTGGACGAAGCCACTAAAATGAATCCAAATTTGGAATACGGTCAAGGCATACCGGGAATCACAGAGGGGAGGGGTATAGGCATCATTGAAACGGCAGCTATTGGTAGGATAGCTGATGTCATTAATCTGGTGAGGATCTCTGATCAATGGACACCTGAACCTGAAGCTGGCATGGGAGATTGGCTGGGAGCCTATTTATCCTGGTTGTTAAATAGTGAAAAGGGCAAGGATGAATCGATACATCCGAATAACCACGGCACCTGGTATGATGTGCAGACCATAAGCCTGGCCATTTTTACTGACCAGGATAGACTGGCAAGACAGATTGCTGAAAGAGCAAAATCATTGCGCATTGACGAACACATTATGGAGGATGGTTCGCAGCCCCATGAACTGGCCAGAACAGTCTCTTTTGGGTACAGTGCCATGAACCTACGTGGGTTATTTCACCTTGCTTACATCGCAGAGAAAGTAGGAGTTGATCTTTGGAATTATGAAAATGTACATGGAGCAACACTGCAAAACGCACTTGATTTTCTGATACCTGCAGCAACCGGTGAGCAGGAATGGAAGTATGAGCAAATCAGACCAATTGAAAGCAATGCCTTGAACTTTCAATTATTGATGGCGAGCAAGGTTTACGATGGGAAATATAAGGAAATCTATAATCAGCTTAATGACAACCATGTAGAAATACCTTGTGATGACGTGCACCTTTATTTCTATTAATGGTCAAATCGATGTTGTCTTTAAAAAATGAATTGGTATCTTGAAAGGAAATGTATTACTAAAAAATGAGAAATAAAGGAAATTTCTTAACCCATACGCTAGTATCATTTTTAATGATGGCCATAACTATTTTTATCCTTTCGTGTGGCTCGCACAAAGAACAGGAAAAATATAATATACTTTTTGTCGCAGTTGATGATCTGCGAACAGAATTAGGCTGCTATGGAAACAGTGAGATCAAAAGTCCCAATATAGATAAACTGGCTTCACAGGGGATTACATTTAAAAGGGCTTATTGCCAGCAGCCGATTTGCATGGCATCCCGGGCAAGTTTGATGAGTGGATTGAGACCAGATACATTACAGATCTACAACTGTGCATCCATAAATGAATTAGCACCAAACGTATTGACGCTTAATCGGCATTTTGAAAACAACGGGTACCGGATTTGGTCATCTGGCAAAATTTATCATCATAATATTGACCATGAACTCCAATTTGGTGAACACCGCGTTCAGCCAACTACGAACGAAATAGGTCGCGGGTATTTATCATCGTCTGCGGTTAAAACTGTAGAGGAATATGACGCATACTACCTTGAATTGACAAACCAATCAGGTGGAGGAAGAGGACCGGCTTTTGAGTCACCCGATGTAGCGGACAATGCGTACTATGATGGTGCGATGACAGAATTGGCCATCAGGCAATTAGCTGAATACAAATCCAGTGAGGCCCCGTTTTTCATGGCTGTAGGCTATCATAAACCGCATTTGCCATTTAACGCACCAAAAAAATACTGGGATATGTATGATCCAAATGGAATCTCCATGGCAGACAATCCCTATCTGCCGGAAAATGTAAGCGAATTTTTTCATTACAATTTTGGAGAGCTCAGGAATTATGCCGGTATCCCAAAAGGAAATGAGTTGTTGAGTGATTCGCTATCCAGGACATTGAAGCATGGATATTATGCATGTGTATCCTATATCGATGCGCAAATTGGCAGGTTGCTCGAAGGATTAAAAGCAAATGGTTTGGCAGATAATACGATCGTAATTCTTTGGGGTGATCATGGATGGAAACTGGGCGAGCATGGCATGTGGTGCAAGCATACGCAATTTGAATTGGACAGTCATGTACCCATGATACTCAAAGTTCCCGGGCAAAAAAATAATGGTACCGTTTCTGATGCAATAGTAGAATTTGTGGATATTTATCCAACATTATCGGAACTGACCGGATTGGAAATTCCTGCCCATGTTCAGGGGACAAGCTTTATGCCTGTCATTCAGGATCCTGTCAAAGCATGGAAAGATGGTGCAATTACCCTCTGGCCTTTGAACCGCAATAATCCGGATAAACTTGTTTTAGGATTTAGCCTGCAAACCTCACGATATCGCTATACGGAATGGGTCAAGGGCAAAACAGGTGAGGTGTTGGCGCGTGATTTATTTGACCATCAACTTGACCCCGATGAAAATACAAATATTTCACTTGATCCGGAAAATAAAAAAATCATCGATAAGCTGAGTCAACTGCTCCAAAAAGGAAAGGGCTGGAGAACCATTCGCGATGATTTATAAGAGCGAATTGTTTAACCATTTGGGTTCGTACTGGTTTCCTTAAAAGCTCACAAACGAGCTTTGCTGATTATTCAATTCAAAATTAAGAATGAATTCAGCAAGATTGGAATCCATGGATAGCCAAAGTTTTTTGCTAAGTCTCATGAAAATAAAGCTGAACACTGAATGATTCTCTTACCTTTGATAGGAAAGAATGATTTTTTGCCTTGCAAATAATTTGTTAAATTGAAGTATAATGAAACATATTTTTTGCCTACTAATTACCAGTTGGATATGTTATCCATTATATGCACAACCTAATTTGGTTGAAAAGTCTCACTATCTTTTTCCTGAGTTTACTCGGGGGGTTGTCTTGATGAAAGATGGTAAAACGAATAATGCTTCGCTCAATTATAATTCCCTAACCGAGGAAATGATTTTCGAAAATAAGGGCACGAAAATGGCTATTGCACCGAATCAAATACCACTGATTGATACGGTCTTTATCAATAACAGAAAATTTGTTGTATTTAATGACAAATTTGTTGAGTCAGTATATCGTTCAACATGGGGCCTGTACATTGAGCACAAGTGCAAACTGGAGGAACAAGGCACCCCAGCCGGCTACGGAGGGACAACTCAAACTTCAGCGGCAAAGTCTGTATCGACATTAGCGTCGGAGGGTAGAGTTATCTACGATTTGAAATTACCCGATCGTTATAAAACAAATCCGTATTTCATTTATTGGTTAAGTAAAAACGGGGAATTAAATAACTTCGCAAACCTGAGGGAGTTAAAGAAGTTATTTGAGGATGAGAAGGATCAAATTAAGAAATATTCAAAAACTCATCACGTGAAATACGAAGATCAGGAAAGCATTGTTCAACTGATTGGGTTTTTAGTATCAAACTGAGATTAGGGATCTTTACCTGATATAGGCTCCAACTAAGACCTATAACACTAATCAGCGTCTTCTGAAAGGGGCTCTGATTACTTATAATTCTCCGTGTTGTCGTAAGGAAAAGGTCGGTGTATTCGCGTTGACTGACGAAGCCTGTCCATCCAGGCCGATCTGTTAGGAAGAATGTGGATTCTTAATTGACAGATTGCCTGCCTGTCCGGCAAGGCAGGCTTCTTCCTCTTGTGTCGTCATCACGCTGTCGCCGAAGCTTTCCGCTGGCGCTGCAGCTACTCTGAGATGTCGCTAGCGTATGCGCCGCAATGACGATGCATTGGTAAGCTTGAATTAATGGCATTTGGAGGGGCTGGGGGTGGTTACAAATTTTACTTTCGCAGGTTCTCTGAACCTGTGAAACATTCAACTCAGGAAATCCAATTTCTTGTTATGTTGTATGGAACTCAGCGCCCTGTAGTCAGCAAATCCTCTCATTTCGCATTAAGTATATATGAGTTATCGATAAGCTGAGTCAACTGCTCCAAAAAGGAAGAGGCTGGAAAACCATCCTCGATGATTTATGAAAGCTAATTATTCAACTTAAAAATTAAGTATAAATTCGGCAAGATTGGTATCTCTGGATAGTCCAAGTTTTTTGCGTAACCGGTACCGGCTGATCTCTGCACCTCGGACCGTAATATTCAAAAGATTTGCGATTTCTTTAGTCGTCATGTTCATACGTAAATAGGCACACAATCTTCTTTCCTGGGGACTTAAGTTTGGGAATTTGTCCTTCAAACGTTGTGAAAAATTCCCGTGTACCTGATCGAAATGGATCTCAAATTGTTGCCAGTCATCATCACTGGAAATATTCTGGTCGATACTGGCCATGATTTTTTCTAGATCGCCGGCAAGTGGGTCCTTAGGATTTTTTTTGACGAGGCTTGTCAGGTTTTGTTTGACATGTGCGATAAATTCATTCTTGTTGATCAGATGCATCGTGGAGGTTGCCAGTTCTTTGTTTTTATGGTTGATGTCCGCTTTAAGTTTTTCTGTTTTTAGTTTTTCAATCTCTCGCTCAGATTCTGTTTTTACATTTTTTAATTCGGAATCCTTTTTATTTAGTTCCTTCTCCTGATCACGCATCATCATATTTTTTTCCCGTTTATGTTTTTGACTTATATAAATCAATAAAACTGAAAGTGATATTGAGAAAATAAAGAAATATGACGCATATGCTAATTTCGAGCGGTACCATGGTGGCAAAATTGAAAACTGGTATCGGACCTCATTGCTGATCTGACCATAGATATTTTCAGCTCTTATTCTAAATGTGTATTTACCTTCATTTAAATTGGTGTATTCTTTTTCATTTTTACCTGACCATTCACTCCAGCCTTGATCAAATCCTTCCAGGTAGTGTTGGTAGGAAGTTTTGCTCAATCCATCCATATAGGTTGCGCTGAACTCAAATTTGATCGAATTATTCTTGAAGGTAAATTCCTGATTATTTGTCAAAGAGGTATTTGATTTTCCACTTACTTCTGATAAGTTGCCATAATAAATAATGGAATCAGCAGGGGCAGTCAATGTAATTTTGCGAAGTAAAATCCGAAATTCATAGTTAGTTTTAATCGCAACGTTTGGATCATACACTATAAATCCTTCTTTAGCGCCATACAAAATTCTATTATTTGGAAGAATGGATATATTTTGAAGATCATCATTCAGCATACCATTAATTTTATTGAACAGGTTGGTTTCTTTATGAAATGCACCGGCTGCATCCTTCATTAATGCTCCCATCTCTCTCTGGCCCAAATAATATATATTTTGATTCGCATCTTCCGCAAGCACATTTAATGGAGAGGAGGATGCGAATCAAAATAACTGGCGAAAAATGGATCTTTGGTAAAACGATCAGTCTCATTATCATAGGTATATACTCCATCTTCAGTTGTGAAAAATAAATCACCCCTTATCCTGTATACATTAATCAACACGTGACTGGGTAATCCCTTATCCACACCGTAGAATTGTATTTCTTGTACTGACCTGAGATCGTTCGATAATCTGAATTTAAAAACACCTTTATATCCATGGGTCATCCAGATATTCCCAATGTCGTCCTGTTCCAGGATACGACAAGATTCATAAAAACCATCCAATTTTCGTACATAGCTTATCGAATTCTGCTCTTTTTTGTACAGATCCAATCCATTGTAAGTTCCTGCAATCAAATAATCCGGATGTGTTTTTAAAGGGAGAAACATCCAGGTTCCCGTTTCACCTGTTTTTTCCGGCAGCTTATTTTGTTCGAATACGTAGCCTCCGTTATGGTGTCCCAATAGCATCCATTTTTCATGCTTATTGATGTGATACACTTGCCCTTCGGTTTCTTCAATGAGATGAAAGTTGTTTTTCGATGGGTCGGTTATAGAAATATCGCTCACAAATAATCCGTTGTCCGTCCCAAGGTATAGCATCTTATCATCTTGAAAACCGTCATAACCAGTACCGGGAAGTCCCATAAATTCATTGACGAATGAAAATGGTTGCCTCAATTCGATATAACTGATACCATTATTATGACCAACCCATAAATTATTTTGCATGTCTTCAAACAGGCAGATGATTGTCCGGTTGTTTAGTCCGTAATTCTTATTTAAATGCCTTATTTGCTGCCCATCAGGGGAAAAGATAAAAAGGCCGTTATTCTGCGTGCCAAAGACAAAATCACCATTATTTAACCTGATGGCTGCATTTATAATTGATTGTGCGAACAGGGCCTGATATGTCTGTTTCCATGGTTCAATGCCAGAAGTGCCTAATATGTGTATGCCGTTTTGTTTTGTTATAACCATTAGCCTGTTATTGATTAGCGGTATGATGCTGGATATTTCCTGATTGATAAACTGGTTTCCATTTTCGACAGGTTTCAGATTTTTATTTTCAAGTAGAAGTAATCCTTTTGCCGGTATGTTGACATATAAATGCTGATTGATCAGAAAAAAATTTTCCATCATTTCATTTGGTTCAATTACATCTATAGTTGGTCCGTCTATAACAAATATTTTTGTTGAAGTACAGAAGTATTCCTTACCCCGGAGATGAAATACCTTCCAGGTTTCTTCAAAATTCTGATATGCTTTGGGTAAATTTTGAGATAATGATGTATAACGCAATTGTCCCAGATGGTCAGGAGAAAAAAATCCAAATTCTCCCTGGCTCGCAATATTTATTTGGTTATCCATTCCATGATTGAAGTGCCTCACTTTTACACCATTGGCTACAGGGTAAATTCTCCAGGATGAGCCATCAAATTCAAGTAGACCAAAATTGTTCGCAACATAAATAATCCCGCGACTATCTTGTGAAATATGCCAGTTTTGAATTCCGCCTCCATATTCAATGGAAGAATAATACTTAATAAAAGGCAATCCTATGGTTGATGATTGTCCATTGGTAGGTATCGACCATACAAAAAGTAGTACCAGATACAAAAATATCCTAAGCATAAGTGCTTCAAATTTGATCGTTATAAAATTAACATTTAAAAAGGTATGATGAAATGATTGTTACAATATGGTGTATTCTGATCTTATTGTAGTGGTATAATTATTCATAATAAGTGGCTTTAATTTAAAATAGAGGCTATTTCGCCCTATTGTGATGTATTTTTGATGTAGTCTGAAAAATGCATAGATGTATAAATGTAGCAGGTGTTTTTTTGATCTTCTCACCCTAATTGGACTCCTTGCCACCTCGTATTTACAAATTCAAGAATTATGAAAAGATTATTTTACATGTTAATGATCTCGTTTTTTCCACTAAGTTCATTTGCTCAATTTGTAGTTAGCGGAAAAGTGTCAGATGATGTGTCTGGTGAGGGTTTGCCCGGAGTAAATATTATTTTAAAAGGGACAACCAATGGTACCACAACTGATCTGGAGGGCAATTATTCACTGAATGTGCCCAATAAAGAATCAGTCCTGGTTTTTAGCTTCGTGGGATATGTTTCTCAGGAAATAATTATTGGTAATCAAAGTGTCATCGATGTTGTACTAACTCCTGATGTAACTGCACTATCTGAAGTTGTAGTGATCGGTTACGGTACTTCTACTGAAAAGGAGTTAACGGGCTCTATTTCAAAAATTGATGGAGATGTGATTTCATCAGTCAATCCTACACGGCTGGAAAATGCACTTCAAGGTCAGATGGCTGGAGTTAATGTCACGTCATCTTCTTCATCACCCGGAGGAAGTCAAAATATCAGGATACGCGGATTTTCTACAAATGGCGATAATAATCCTCTTGTAGTTGTGGATGGGGTACCTTATTCTACCGATGGATTAAGTGCTTTAAATCCAAATGATATCGAAAATATCACAGTGCTGAAGGATGCAACAGCCGGCATTTATGGTGTAAGAGCGGCTAATGGCGTCATCATTGTTACAACTAAAAAGGGATCTAAAAATGCAACAGCTAGGATTTCATTTGATGGATATTATTATGCAGCAGACATCGAAAAAATTGGATGTGCTCAATGCTACTGAATATGCGATTTTAAAAAATGAAGCTGCCGCCGCCGGCGGGAATACGCCTCCATTTAATAATACAAACCTCGGTGAAGGTACTGATTGGCAGGACCAGGTTTTTGGGATGGCGCCAATTCAAAATTATAATCTTTCTGCGATTGGAGGAACTGAACGCAGTTCTTATTCCATTGGTGGTTCCTTCTTCAACCAGGAAGGTATA
>Ga0209536_100014023_pt1 | contig 11526 bp, 10 predicted proteins | sample DeeMarSeWOR28_12_FD_187461 | JGI IMG/M metagenome (GOLD analysis project Ga0209536, IMG submission 187461) | Marine sediment microbial communities from White Oak River estuary, North Carolina - WOR-2-8_12 (SPAdes) (version 2) | ecosystem: Environmental > Aquatic > Marine > Intertidal zone >... | reverse complement strand
TCGACAGCCTAGCAAAAAAGAGTATCATTAGCGGATCGGTGGACGCGGCGCTGATCGTGGACACCCTTGGAGGAGAAATGGGCCGCTCGTACTATTGCCCGCACTGCCGTCGGATGCTCAACCCGGGCACCAAGGTGATCTTCCTGGTCGAGAACGGCAATGATCGTGAGATGGTGCTCCTGAGCGCCAAGCTCGGGGAGTATTCGGTCGTCCACTCGCGGTCGATGACCTTCGAAGAGGGCAAGGTCTACACATTCCGGTGCCCGATATGCCGTGCCGACCTGACCTCCAGCCTCGATGAGAACCTGGTCGACATTCTCACCCAGACTGACGATGACATCCTGGTTCGGGTCAGCTTTTCGCGGATCTTCGGCGAGCAGGCGACCTTCCTCAGGGCGCCGGACGGCGTCGATCGCTACGGCCAGCACGCCTCGCGTTACGAAAATGTCAACTTCTTCGGCGAAACGGCTGATCCGGAGAACGGCGACTGAGCAACAATCGCGGCAGCTTCTCTATCTGTGTCGGCGCCAGTCGAGAGTCTCGAATTCGGACTCCATCTCCCGCCACAGGTCTTCGAGCGGACAGCGCATGATGATGAGATCCTGCCAGTTGCCGTCCAGATCCCGGACGTGTTCCGGGATCAAGAATTCCTCGCTGAATCCGAGACGCTTCAAAATACGGTGGGCACCCGTCTGCGGGCGCATCAGCCGGGCGATGATTCGATCGACGCGATTGCGAGACGCGAGATGGAAAAGCTCCCTCGCAAGCAAGGTGCCGAGACCGTAGCGCTGCCAATCCCGAGCGACGATCAGGCGGATTTCCGCGACGTTGTCTCCCCAGCCGTGTCCCTCGAGATGGAGCGCACCATCGCCGATGATTTCATCGTCGTGCACAACCACCAGACGCTCGATACGGCTTCGGTCGACCTCGGTCGTGCGCCGTTCCACCATTCTGCGGCGGGTGACGTCAACCCGAAGATACTTGCGATCTTCCTCAGGAAGGGAACAAAAGAACTCGTACGAGCGCTCGACGTCGCTCGGGTGCAGGTGTCGCACGGTTACCTGCCGTCCATCCTTGAGCGTGAGGTTTTTTTCGATATTCGACACGGGTTGTGAAGTCGCGGTAGTTGCCGCCATTGAGCCCTCCCTCTCTCGCCACGGCTACGCCGGAGCGAGCGAGGAAAACCGCAGCCGTGAGCTTCTTGCTTGTCCTGATAAACAAGATGCGCCCTCGAGCGGAAATTGGCCAGTTATCGAGACGCAGAATCTAAATGACCGCCCGAGCGACGGCGTCAAACGGAGTCTTTATTCCTCAGTGGATAGGTCTGATAATGCTCGAACCAGATCTGGAATTCGTCCACCACATCCTCGTAGCGACGTTTGATCGTGTGGTACATCTGCGCGTTGCGAATCGAGAGCGCGCATTGCTCGCCGAGCGCAGTCATCAACTCTTTCTCGTCTTCGGAGAAGGTATAGGGGTTGTGAGTGTAGACCGACAGCACGCCAATCGCCTTTCTCCGGCTCATCAGGGGCACGAACAGGACTGAGGAGATCTTTTCCCTCTGCATCTCCTCGTGATGTCGAATTCGGGGGTCCGTGCGCGCGTCAAGGACCGCTACACACTTCCCCTCCAAGGCTTCGGACACTGCATGACCCGGGTCGGTCGACGCGGTTTCCAGGTACCGTTGACTGAGCCCGTATGCCGCCCGCAGCTCGAGGTTCCCCCTCCGGTCGAGAAGCCGGATCGTCGTGCCCCGGACTCGCAGGCTCTCGCACACCACGCGCACGGTGGATTCGAGGACCTGGGTCAGATCGAGCGACGACCGGATGGCTGCATTGACCTCGCCGAGGATGTCGTAGAACATCGAGTGGGTGATGGCCGTGGTCGAGAAGGAGGCGAGCGTCGTGATGGCTGTGAGTTCCTGCTCGGAGAATTCTCTCTTTTCCGCGGTCGCGAGGCGCATCACACCGATGACGTTGCCCCGCGCGCTGAGAGGCACCGTGAGCACCGACGCGATTCCCTCGGCGGCGTGCTCTTTCTGGAATTGAATCCGTGAATCGTTGGCACAGTCCTCGACCATGACGATGCGTCCATCGAGGGCTTCGGTGACGCTTTTCTCCGCATCGACAGGACCCTTTTCGAGGAATTTCTCGCTCAGTCCGAACGATGCGAGGTGCTCGAGATTTTTCTGGTCACGACTGAGGACCCGGAAGTGACACGCCTTGATTTTGAGATGCTCCACGATCGCCCGGGCGACCTTTTCGAGTTTCTCCTCGGTGCCGAGGGTCGAGTTGAAGGCATCCCCGACTTCTTCGAAGACGCGGACACAGCTGATGCATTCCATGGTGGCCGCCGATCCGGGACGCTGCATTCTCAGCGGCATAGAGCGCCCCGATGTCATGACTTCTGAATACAATGTAACGCCCGCGTCGACAGACCTCAACTGAACAGTTCAACATCACTGTCTGTCCGGCGCACAGGTCCGCGTTACAGAGCCGACTCCAGCGCCTCGGCCACGAGCTCCGCGATGTCCCGGACCTCGAGCTCGAGGTCCATCGTCTTGACCGAGTCCTCGAACATCTGCAGGCAGTAAGGACAGGCCACCGCCAGTACATCGGCGTCGGTCGCGGCAGCCTGCTGCACACGAATATCCGAGAAGCGCTCGCCCTTGGGCCGCTCCATCCAGATGCCGCCGCTGCCACCGCCGCAACACAAGCTGTACTCGCGCGAGTAGTTGGGAATCTCGATCAGCTCGAGACCTGGTATCGCCTTGAGGACGTCGCGTGGTTCGTCGTAAACACCGCAACCACGTCCCAATGCACATGGGTCGTGGTAGACGACCTTTTTGTCGATCTCCCTGGTCGGCTTGAGTCTCTGTTGTTCGATCAGCCTGGCGAACAGTTGTGTTTGATGGACCGCTTCAAAACCCGCGTCGAACTCGCCGTATTCCTGTTCGAAGGTCCGGTAACAGTGAGGCGAGGTCACCACCACCCTTTCGACCCCGGCCTGGCTGAAGGCTGCAACGTTGGCGCCAGCGACCTCCTGAAACACCTCTTCGGCGCCGGCTCGCCGGATAGCCTCGCTGCAGCACGCCTCCCTATCGCCCAGGATGCCAAAGGAGACTTTGGCTGCCCGCAGGACCTCGACAGTAGCCTTTGCCACCTTGACTGCCCGTGGGTCATAGGCCGGCACGCAGCATGGCGAGTACAGGTAGTCCATACCGGCTTCGAAAGCCGGTACCTCCAGCCCTTCGGCCCAGGCCGCTCGTTGCTCTCGCGGTTCACCGAAGGGGTTGCCGGAGCTGTGAATCCGTGACACCGACTCCGACAGCTCGGACGGGTAGGAGCCGAACTCGACCAGGATGCGCCGGATTCCGCGCATGATATCGGGCATGCGCACACCGTGCGGGCACCAGGTGCTGCAGGACTCGCAGGCTACACATCGATAGACCTCGGTGACCTCGCGCTCGATCTCCTCGGTGTCCTCGGACGACATGATGGCACCGAACTTGACCGCCTGTGGCATCCGGTAAACCGGGAAGGTCACCGCCTCGACTTGGGTCCACGGGCACACCGCCATGCACTTGCCGCATTGATAGCACTTGTAGGCATCGGTGCCGCCCATGTCGAGGATGGCGTCTCTGATATCCCAATCGGGTTTGATCCTGGCGTTCATACCCTTGCAGCTCCGTTCTGCGATTCGGGGTGCTCGACCGACTCCATCAGTAATCCTTGGGAAGCTCGTTCAGTTCCGCCCACGTCACCACCGGGCCGTCCCGACATACCGAGAAGGGCCCGACGTAGCAGCGGCCGCAGTGGCCGATGCCGCACTTCATCTTATTCTCGAGGGTGGTCACGACCTGGTCGGGCGAGTACCCGACCTTGCCCAGACTGAGGAAGAGGTAGTGGAGCATGATCGGCGGCCCACAGGCGATGACGATGCGGCCCTCCGGATCGAGTCCGAGCTTCTCGAAGACGTTTGGCAGGAGCCCGACCTCACCGTCCCAGTCCTCGGTTTCGCCGCCCGGGTCCACGGTCCGCACGACGCGCACACCATCGACCTCCTGCCACGCCGGCATCTCCTCGGTGTAGACCAGGTCGGCCACGGAGCGGGCGCCGTTGAGGATCACGACCTCGCCATACTCTGATTTGCGGTTGATGACGTCGAGCATGGCCGAGCGAAGCGCCGCCATGCCGATGCCGCCGCCGATGAAGACCAGGCCCTTGCCCTTCCAACCGTCAACGGGAAAGTGGTTGCCGTAGGGACCGCGGAAGCCGATGACCTGGCCCTTGGACATCGCGCGCAGGGCGGAGGTCACTTTGCCGACCATGCGAAAGGTGCACTCGATGGTGGGTTCGGCACCGTGATCTCCGTTCGGCCGCCAGGGTGCGTTGGCGAGGGCAAAGACCGATTCGCCGGCGCCGAAGACGGTGAATTGGCCGAACTGTCCAGGCTCCCAGCCTCCGAAGTCTGCGGCCTCGTCGCCGTCGACGAACTGCAATTTCAGCGTCCTGACGTCTGGGGTCTCGTCTGTGTATTCCTGGATCCGCATCAGCTTCGGCTGGTAAGGGTTGGGAACTGTTTCAGCGAGCGGCATCAGCGCCCTCCTCCCGAATGGCGTCGACCGCCGCGGCCACCGTGTTGACGATGTCGAGGCCGGCGGGACACAGCGCCACACAACGCCCACACCCGACACAGCGGAAAGGCTCGTCCTCATCGCCACGAAAGGCAAACTTGTGGAGCACCCGCTGCCGGTATCGCTCGTGTCCCGTGGTGCGCGGGTTGTGGCCCGAGGCGTGGAGGGTGAAGAGCGGGAAGGTGCAGGCGTCCCATGACCGATTCTGCGCTCCGGACCATGCGTTCCCGTTGTGGTTCATGTCGAAGCAGGAGCAGGAGGGACACACGTAGGCGCAGATGCTGCAGCCGAGACACTGGTGAGAGAGACGGTTCCAGACGCCATGCTCGAAGCCCTCCTCCAGGACCTTCGACCACTCCTTGTTGACCGGGCTTCTCTCAATCTCCTTGCTGACCTTTTTCTCGAGCGCCGGCAGGCGTTTGACGTCCTTGGCGGTCGCCGCCGACCAGTCACCCTTCGCCTCGCCCACGAGATCTCGACCCGTGTCGGTCAGCACCCGCAGAAGCCAGCCTTCGACGAGCGGCACGAGCTGAACGTCGCTGCCCTCCTCTCCCACCGGCGAACCGCCGACGGCGGTGCAAAAACACTCCGGGTCGGCTGCCGCGCAGGCAGTCGTGACGACGGTCGTGTTCTCCCGGCGGGCGGCGTAGAGCCGGTCCGTGGTGCCGCTGAGGAAGATCTCGTCGAGGCGGACGAGCCCGGAAGCGTCACAGCTCCGGACCCCGAAAAGCACCTGCGGCCGTTCGGGCAGGGATGGATCTTCGAGCTGGACCTTCCCTGACCCGAATGTGTAGTGGTACAGAGCCTCCGTCCGCGGAAAGAGAAACTCCTTCGGCGACCACCTGGTCTTGCCCGACGGCTCGACGATGGCTTCGTCCTCCGAGGTGATCCGGCTGAACAGCACGACGCCGTCCTCCTCGGCAGGCGCCACGACGTCGTATTTTTCAAGAAGGCCCTGCAGCCACTCCCGGAGTTGGGCCTCCGTCAGCTTCCACGATGCATCCATCACATAATCCTCACAGGATGAACTCCTCGGAGTCTTCCATCCGGAAATCGACCAGCGCCGATCTTTCATCAGGGTCCAGTCCGACTCTTCCATACTGCCGCTCGACCTCGAGCGCGAGCTTGCGATTGATCAGGTCGAGCCGGATATCAGCCGGACAGACCCGTGCGCACTCGTCGCACCCCGAGCAGCGTCCCGCCAGGTGCAGCGCACGGATGATGTTCCAGGTGCTGTTGCCGGGGCTGTCGATCGATGTCGGGACCCACTGCGGACGGTGTTTCTCCGCGATGCAGGAAGAGCAGTAGCACAGCGGACACGCGGCGCGGCACGCGTAGCATCGCAGACACCTCGCAAACTGACGTTGCCAATACTTCCATCGTTCGTCATGGGGCAGCGACTCGAGGTGGGCGATCTGCTCGTCCCTCGCGTCGGGCGTGTCGAGAGCGGCCTCCGATGGATCCTGACAGCTCTCCTGAACGCCGTCCGCCGTGACCACGAGATCGCACACAGGATGTGGGTCGCCGGTGCAGGCCAAGCATTTGGTGGCGAGCTCGGATCCGTCGCGAAGTCCAGAGCATTGGACGCCGATCACCACGATCTGGTCACGTCCCAGCTGGCCTTCACGGACGAGGCCGGCGATCGCCCCGAGGTCACAGGTCTTGGCCACCACCGCCACCCGCTCGTGCTGCTCCAGCGCCGAAAAGACGTAGGTGCTGAGGTTGTTGCGGCACCCCTCGCCCCACACCAGCTTCTCGCAGTCCGCTGTCTCGCTCACGAAAACCGGAGTCGTCTGGTCCGCCAGGGAGCCGGCACCGTAGCCGATGACAACACCGACGCGACCGGCGGACAGGACCTCGGACGCGGCCTTTCGGAGGTTGGCCTGAATCGCCTCCATCTGAGCGGCGTCAAGCTCCTCCGGGCCACTCCCGGAGACCTCCGGAAGATCGACTCCATCCCAGGTTTCGGGCCTGGCAAAACTCGGCAGGGGCCCCGCCTCACGGACCGCGGCGGTGACCTGGCTGACGACCTTCGCCCACTTGTGTCCTTCGGCCGCCGACACCCAGGCGAAATGGAGCCGTCGGAGATCGATGCCGACGAAATCCATCAAGGATCTGAAGATGGTGAAACGGCGCCGTGCAACCAGGTTTCCCTGAACGTAGTGACAGTCTCCGGGATGGCAGCCCGAGACCAGCACGCCGTCAGCGCCCTGTTCGAAGGCCCGCAGGATCATCAGGGGGCTCATCCGTCCGGTGCATGGAAAGCGCAACATGCGCACGTTGGCGGGGTACTCGATTCGGGTGGTGCCGGCCATGTCGGCGCCGGCATAACTGCACCAGTTGCAGACGAGAGCCACGATATGGGGCTGCCAGTCGTCGGGAGCGGCGCCGGTTTCACTGCGAGCGACGGAGACGTTGGCTTCAGTCATCGTTCGAGCCCGACCGGCGGCCGACCCAGTGCCCCGAGCTGGGCAAAGACCTGCTCATCGCTGTAACCCTCGAGATCGATATACCCTCCGCGGCAGGTCACGGTGCACACACCGCAGCCCTCGCACATCGCCGGGTTCGACCACGCCACCTCCCGCAGGAGAACTCCCTCGGAATCGAGAATCTCCCGCCTCTCGATCGCGCTGTAGGGACAGACCTGGAGGCACTCGAAACAGCCTGCACACAAGCTGTCGTTGACGTGCGCGGTCGAGGGATCGCGCTCCAGGACCTCGTGAGACAACAGCTCCATGCCCTTCGACGCCGCCGCTGACGCCTGCGACACGGTGTCGGGGATGTCCTTCGGCGCCTGCGCCGTGCCGGCGAGGAAGATCCCGGCAGTGAGTGTCTCCACCGGGCGGAGCTTGGGGTGAGCCTCCTTGAAGAAGCCGTGCGAATCGGCCGCAATCCGCAAGGTGCCGGCAATCTCGTTGCGATCGGCCGGCCCCATGGCAGCGGCCAACACTACCAGGTCGGCGTCGATCTCGACCGGCCGACCGGAAAGGGTATCGACACCGAGCACCTGCAGTTTCCCGTTGTTTTCGATCACCTGGGAGACCCGGCCTCGGATGTACATCACCCGCTCTTCCTCCATCGCACGGTGGACGAATTCCTCGTAGCCCTTGCCGCCCGCGCGGATGTCCATATAGAAGACGAAGGCACGAGAGTCGGGCACTTTGTGTTTCAGAAGCAGGGCGTGCTTGGCGGTGTACATGCAGCAGATCCGCGAGCAGTAGGAAACCCCGTGCTCCGGATCCCGCGAGCCGACGCACTGGATGAAGACCACGTCTGTCGGCACCTGGCCGTCCGAAGGACGCCTGACCTCGCCGCTCGTCGGTCCCGAGGCCGACAGCATGCGCTCGAACTCGAGGCCGTCCATCACATCGAGGGACCGCTGGTAACCGAGCTGTGCGGCCTGTTCGCCGAGCTGCAGATCGAAACCGGTGGCAACCACGATCGTTCCCACCTCTCGCTCGACGATCTCGGGCTGCATGTCGAAATCGATCGCCTTCGGCTGGCAGACCTCCTCACACTTGACGCAGGCGAGCACCCGAAAACCGGTCGGCGAGTCGAGCTTCGAGTTCAAGCACCGTTCCGCGTCGAGGGTGTAGACGGACGGCACGGCTTGGGGGAACGGGATGTAAATCGCCTTCCGGCTCGACAGCGCCATATCGAACTCGTTGCCTCCGGGCTCCGGGCAGACATCTGCGCAGTCGCCGCAAGCGGTGCAGTCCTCGGCAACCACAAAACTCGGTTTCTTGCGAATCCGTACCTTGAAGTTCCCGACGTAGCCCGAAACGTCTTCGACCTCGGAGTAGGTCATGAGCTCGATATTGGGGTGTCGCGAGACCTGCACCATGAGCGGCGTCAGGATGCACTGTGAGCAGTCGAGGGTCGGGAAGGTCTCCGACAGACGCGACATATTGCCGCCGATCGACGGCTGCCGTTCGACCAGCACCACAGGATGGCCCGAGTTGGCCATGTCGAGGGCGGCGCGAATGCCCGCGACGCCGCCGCCGATTACCAGCGCGCGCTTGGTGACCGGCACCTCCACCGGATCTAGCGAGCGAGAGCGTTTCACCCTCTCGACCGCGGCGGTGATGGTCTGGCAGGCCTTGGCCGACGCCTCGTCGGAATCACTGTGAACCCACGAGCAATGCTCACGAATGTTGGCCATCTCGCACAGATATGGATTCAACCCCGCCTGGGCGGCTGCCGCGCGAAAGGTCGGCTCGTGCAGCTGGGGCGAGCACGCGGCCACCACCACGCGGTCGAGATCGTGCTCCTCGATGGCGTCGATCACCATCTGTTGACCTGGGGCCGAGCACAGGTACGGGTAATCGGCGGTCACGACCGCCCCTGGGATATCCCGAGAGAACTCGACCACCTGCTGAACCTTGACATTGCGGGCGATGTTCTCCCCGCAATGGCACACGAAAACGCCGACACGACTCACAGCCACCCTCCTTCAAAAGCCCCGATCATTCCGCGGCCACCTCCTCGTACCGTTGCAGGGCGGTCGGTTTGAATCTCTGTCTTTCGAAGCCGAGCTTTTCGTAGGGCACGCCCTGGGCGAAGGCCAGAAGCTGGAAGTAGTAGATCGGCGGTGTGTGGAAATCCTCGTCGAAGAGCTTGCCGACTTTCATCTGGCCGTGGTCGAATTGGCCGAAGCAGGTCGGGCAGATCATTCCCAGAATGTCGGCCTGCTCATCATTCACCGTCGTCAGCAGATCACGCATCATCTGGTTGGGAATCTCGTCTCCCCGGCAGGCTTTGCCGCAGCACAAGTACCAGTTGCGATGGCGCACCGGCTCAGCGCCGATCGCTTCCACCAACTTCTCCATGACCTCTGGATTGTCGGGATTGTCGACCTGCATGATGCGGCTCGGCTTGAGAAGGTGGCAGCCGTAATGAATCGCTACCTTGAGGCCGGTCAGCGGACGCACTACCGAGGCACGGACGGCCTCGTACCCGATTTCGTCGCGGACCAGGGTTGCGATGTGGCGAACCTTCGAGGTCCCCTTGTACTCGCGCCCGATTCGGCTCAGGCGCTCGTTGACCTGTGTGCGGAGCTCTTCGTCCTGCAAAAGGTGGTAGGTCTCGGAGAGGGTTGCGGTGCAGCCCGAACAGTTCGTGAAGATGTCGAGACCGATGTCTTCCGCGAGAGTCAGGTTTCGCGCTGCGACCGCCAGCCAGTCGAGCTTGTCTTTCGACTTGAAGAAGATCGGGTCCGGGCAGCAGGAGGCGTCTTCGAGATCGACGATCTCGATGTCAAGCTTGGTGAGCGTCTCTCGGATCGCGAACTCCATCGCCGGATGGCGAGCCGGGATCAGACAGCCGGGGAAAAACGCGAATCTCTTCATGACGCTCCGTCCTCGTCAGCCGACTGCCCGAGGATCTTCGCGATTTCGTCAACCGGTACGGGCGCAAGCGGCGCGAGACCGAACTTGGCCCGCTGTTTGTCGATCGCCGGGTTCGGCGGCACGGTCCGGCCGGTGTCGAGGAATGTCTTGATGACCTTGTCGGCCGAAGGGGGTGCGAATCCCCGATCCGCGAGCATGTTCTTCATGGAGATGATCACCTCGACCGGTTTGACCTGCTGCGGACAGCGCTCGTGGCAGTTGTAGCAGTTGGTGCAGTCCCACAAGATCGAGTCTTCACGGATCAGCTCATCACCGAGGCCGTACAACACCATCAGCATGATTTCGCGGGGGTTGAAGGCGCCATCGGAGTATGTGCAGGCCGGGCAGTCGCCGACACATGCGCCGCACTGGTAGCAGTAGTTGGCCAGATCACCCTCGATTTTTTCCGCGAGCTCTCGCTTGAAGGCGAAGTCCACACGCACCACGTCGCCGTCGTGGGATCGCGAGGGCATCGCGTCACCCCCCGACTTCCGTTTTCCTGTCTTCTCAGCCATAGCGCCTCCGAGTAGGTGGCGATATTTCAGCGTGACTCAATAAGAAATCCGACGTCGACATCAGTTTGGCTTCTCGGCCTTCTTCATTTTGAGGTGGCGAATACTGTTGGACCGACACTTGGGGCACGAACGCTCGACGTCCTCACCCTTGGTCACCTTCTCCTCGTACTCGTGTCCGCACATCATGCAGCGGAAGTTTTCGATCGTGGTGGTTGCCATTGCCCGTCCCCTCGTCAGCTCGCCGCCGGCGCGGCTTTCCCTTCCTCCGTCGTTTTCGCCTTCTTCTTCGGCTTCGGTTTCAGAGCCTCTCTCGCGTGCGCGATCTCATCCTCCGTGACCGTCTGTCGGAGCTCCTCCATCTGCCGCATCACCTTGGCAAACTTCTGGCCCTCGGCGGCCGAGATCCATTCCAGCTGCAACCGCTCGGGGCGCACCTCGGCCTTCTCGAGCTTGTCCCAGAGCTTCTGTATTCGCTTGACTGTCTGACGATTGGCGTCGATGTAGTGGCAGTCCGCGTAGTGGCAGCCGGAGACCAGCACAACCGGCGCGCCGCAGCGGAAAGCTTCCAGCACCATCTCTTCCGACACCCTCGCCGAGCACATGGTCCGGATCACCCGGTTGGTCGAGGGGTACTGGATGCGCGAGATTCCAGCCATGTCGCCGCCGGCGTAGGAGCACCAGTTGCAGGCAAAACCGAAGACCTTGTCCTCCGGTTTGTCTTCGAGGACCGCGCGCACCTGGGCGAGCAGCTGGTCGTCGGTGAAGTGGCGCATGGTGATGGCGCCGAAGGTACAGGTCGCTCCACAGGCGCCGCAGCCGGCGCACGCCGCCTCGACCACGGTGGCCGCCTCGCCCTTCTGCCAGCTGATGGCGCCATAGGGGCAGACCCGCGCACAGAGACCGCATTTCGAGCAGAGCACCTCGTCAATCACGCTGGTGATGGCCTCGATCTTGATCTCGCCGGCGTTGAGCAGCGCGCCGGCGCGAG
>Ga0209536_100014022_pt1 | contig 11526 bp, 8 predicted proteins | sample DeeMarSeWOR28_12_FD_187461 | JGI IMG/M metagenome (GOLD analysis project Ga0209536, IMG submission 187461) | Marine sediment microbial communities from White Oak River estuary, North Carolina - WOR-2-8_12 (SPAdes) (version 2) | ecosystem: Environmental > Aquatic > Marine > Intertidal zone >... | reverse complement strand
GATAAGATGACACATCCCACCGGCAATATTCTCCTTTTCAAAAAGGGTAATATCATATCCCTGTTGAGCTAGTGAGGCGGCTGTTGCCAGGCCGGCCGGCCCGGATCCGATGATTGCCACACTTTTTCCATTCTTATCGGCAGTTGCCATATCTGGCATCATGTCTAATTGTTTCGCTTTTTCGATTATTGTTGCCTGCACTGCCGGTATTTTTACAGGGGAGTCGAATTTATCATGCACACAGGCAGCCATGCAGTGTTTTTCCGGACAGGTTTGACCGCAAATACCTCCCAGAGGATTTTTGCTCATGATTAATGCTGCCGATCGTAAGATATCCGAGGGTTCACCGACCGTCACCGCTTTTATAAAATCTGCAGGGGAACAATCACAGGGGCAGGCCTTCATGCAGGGTTTTTCCTCACAGTATTCACATTTTTCAATCTCTGCCTGCATTTGTGCGTCGGTTAGAAAAAGATTCAACTCATATATGGACTCGCCGGGATCACCGGGGATTAAGTTTCTTTTTTTGATGATACCTGTCATAGCTATACCTCAAATATATCTAAATCCAAATCTGCCTTATTTTGAATTATGAGAGCCAAAAAAAAATAGTCGAGATGATTTAAAAATAACGATTTAAGTATAATTAAACCATAAAAATACCGTAAAAGAAGACAACCTAAGGAAAATTGATTTGTACTTTAGATTTTACACTTTTGTGTCGAATATGATGTAAAGGCGTAATTTTATAGACATTTATATACAATAATTGAATCAAAGTGTTCATTCAATCGATTGGTAATCAGATTCTATGAATTATGAATCATCACAAGTCCTCGATCAATTTGCCCCTGTTATAAAAACAGCGCTGCAGCGCTCGTTTGAAAACTGGCAAAATTATCACAAGGGAAGGATCTCTGAACTTGAATCCATCATAAATTCATTAAAAATTTTGCTGGTTCATAGTGAAGAATGGACGAAAAAACCAGATTGTTTCTGGAACGAACTTGAAACGGAGTTTTCCAAGATCAGGCTCTGGACTGAGTCATTAAGGTATATATCGCCTGATGATTTTGATCATAAAATTACGAATTCTCTCAAATTTGAATTTGATAAACAACTCGCAAAATTTCCTGAAGAGCTACGCGTGCTCATTGGAGAGACCTATTGGCAAATCGATGGTGGTGATTCATTCTCAAAAAAAATACGGAAAAAGTACCAACCCATAAAAAGAGCGTTTACCCTTACTATTTATAAAATCTATAATAAATACAGAGATCTGAGACATAAACCACCGCTTCAAGTAAAACCTCTTGAAAGAGTGATTAAACTTCAAAGCCTTTTAACTTATTACCTGAAAAACCCTGTAATAAAATTTTTAATTGAAGAATGGCAACGCTATCTGCAGGCGATTACCGGACAACTGTTTGTTCTACATCTAAATGCAAAGGAATTTGCCAACAAGTCGCTTATACTTGAGGATTTGCCCGTAATACTCGATCCAAAAAAAGAAAATGATATTTTTAGTAAACTGTATGAACTTGCTGAAGTACTCAAAATTGCCGAAGAAAATTTACAGGCTTTACTAAAATATGAGAACCAGTTCAATGATCGTTTTGAAAAAGAGTGGAAAAATATATCTGATTCGTTTTTAATGAACTGGGAATGGGCTGGCACCTTTCAATTAAAAAATAAAAACTACTCCGGCCAGCGCTTAAGCCATTTAGAGTATTCAATTGGCAGCAGATTTAAAAAATATCGTGCCGCTTGGGAAAATCATTTTCGGGCATTTCAGGGTGAATGGCAAAAAGATACGGATATCTCTCTACTTCGCTACAAAACGATTAAAAATTTGTACAGGACATCATCCACATTGCATGAGGGATTCCAAAATGAAATTGAACCCTGTTTTATAAAAGTCCGTAATCTCCTGTCTGGCACATCAAGTGAAATCGAAAAAATAAAAGAAGAGGAAAGTCTCCGTTCACTGGTATCAAATAATCGTAAATCAATTTTAAACGCTCTCCAGGAAATGTTGGAGACAATTCACAGTGTTGGAATCGTCCGCTTATTGGAAGATTCGCTAAAATCATTGACAACCGCAGCCAACAATCTTGGGGAACAACACCTGACCTTTGTAAAGCAAGACACAGAAAGAAGACCACCCCGTTCAATCATTGACAACGTTCCACTAAAAGAGCTTGTCATAGATGAAATATTTGAACCCTTTCAGAAAAAATACAGCGAAACCATTTCAAATACGGAGATTAAAACCAAGTATATTTTACGTGTCATCTCCGAAATTGATCAGTTAATTGAATTTAATTCGGATTCCACACTAAAACTCTTAAATCAATCAAGCAGTTGGCCCGTATTTGAAAGAGCCAAGAGTGAAATGAGTGAAGGACTGGAAAGAGCCTCAAAACGCCTCTCTGAACTTCGTAAAGATCTGGCCCAAATACCGGTGCAGTGCTCCAAAGATATGCTGACAAATGGTTTAGAGTTCGAAGCAGAATTGGAGAAATTTCTTGACAGCGAAAAACTATTCAGGTTTAAGGGACAACTCAAGAGAAAGCGATTTTTCAATGATTTGAAACATGCGGGATCAGCAACGTTAAATGCCTTAGTTTCATTATTCCCCTGGATGTACAGAGGGCTCAAGAGATATTTGAAAAAGGTATGGCGAAAATATTTTAGTTTAAAACCAGCAGTTCACCATCATCGTCAATCAGATATTCAGAAAATTACCAAATATTTAAATGAGACCGAATTACGAATCTCAAAACTGCCATTTCTGTATCAGAAATTATTTCATTTTCAATCCCTGAATGATAAGCGGTTTTTTACAAATCGTTACAGCGAGATTAAGATATTAAAAAACGAATTTAAAAAATGGGAAAAAGGGACGCCAACTGCTGTGGCAATAATAGGTGAACGTGGAAGCGGACTAACGACTTTTCTCAATTTTATCGAAAATGAAATTTATAATGATGTACCCAACACCCGCATAGTGTTTTCAAAGCCTGAGTACAATCAGGAAAACATACTCAAGATTATATGCGATGCTTTTCAAATTAAACAGGTTTCAGATTGGGGTGAACTCGAGCAAAAAATTCATAGCGGTGATCAGTTCAAAATCTGTCTACTTGAAAATCTTCATTATATGTATCTTAAAACAGTTTCTGGTTTTGAAGGCTTAGAAAAATTTTTAAATCTTATTTCACGAACAAAAGACTCGGTTTTTTGGATATGCACCTGTACTCTGTACAGCTGGCAGTTTTTACAAAAAGCAATCAGTATTGATTCCCATTTTCAACGACTGTTGACCCTATATACGATTACACCCGAAGAATTGAAGTCAATTATCATGAAACGCCACAGGGCAAGTGGATACCTGTTGGAATTTGAGTCAGCAAGCACTCCCCGCCGGATAAAAAGATCGAAGTCCGGCGATGAAGAAAGTCCGCATCATGCCAACCTCGAACGAATTTATTTTGATAAACTACATGAATTCGCGGGAGGAAACATAGCAACAGCAATCATGGTTTGGTTAAGATCAATCAAGGAATTTTCAAAAGATAAAATCGTACTAACGGCGAATTTTGATATAGATTTCAGATTTCTGAACAGACTTACTGAAGAAAATGTATTGACATTAAGTACGATTATCTACCATGAAGTGATCTCACCCGAAAGTCATTCTAAAATTTTTAATCAAAACATTGATCGTAGCCGATTACAATTGGAAAACCTTGAAGGAGAGGGAATTCTGACTAAAAATGGAAAGGGATATCAGATTCATCCGTTTATTTACAGACCACTTGTTCAAATCTTAAAAAAGAAAAATATTCTGTCATAGGATTGTATATGCGACCTTTTTTTATTTTCTTATTATCAGTAACACTTTTCTTCTCTGCCATGAGTCTTTGCGCACAGGAAATTACCGACTCTTTACAAGTGCAATCTGATGATAGTAGCCTCATGAACCGTGAGATCGGAGAATCCTCCTATGAATATGATTATTTTTCTGATTCTCTGCGGGTCTTCTATTCAATTATAATTCTCGTCGTTTCCTTTGTATTAAGCATCTATCTTCGTCAACCTTTGCAAAGACTTTCTGAACATAAAACGCGATATTCGCGTATCATTAAACAGATTGTGCCGTTACTGCTATTAATTTCCTGGTTTCTTGTTATATATTTTATTATCACCCAAATTTTGGAGTTAACCTATATTTCAAACTTATCTCTGTTTGTACTGATCGGCTTTGCACTGGCGCTGGCATTTCAGGATGTGCTTCGGGATATCATTGCCGGTCTGATCGTGCCCTTCGAAAACCACATTGAAAAGGGAAATAAAGTCCGTATCGGTGGTACTTACGGAGAAATTATTAAAACAGGTTTTCGTGAAACGTTGCTAAAAGCACCGGATGGAAGTACGGTAGTCTTGCCAAATAGCCAGATCATCAAAAAGACTGTTATCAGTGTTAGCGCGGATCATGACAATTGTCCTGTTGAAGTCGATTTTTATCTGCCAACATCTGCTGATTTAGATCAATTCCGGAAAATAGCTCATAAATCTGCTATCATTTCTCCATATCTTTTTTTAAATAAATCCGTAACTGTTCATTTCAGCAATGAATTGACCAGTGGCCAGCCAATTATTAAAATGCGGGTAAAAGCACATCTGCGTAAAATTGAGTTCCAATCCTTATTCATCAGTGAACTGACAGAAACTGTACTGAAGGAAATTGGTCGTGCGACTAATATGACAGATTTAAGATAAATCGCTCAAAAAAAGATCATACCCGCGTATTGGATTTTAAGCAATAATTTAAATTTTAATTGCGATTTTTTCGCTGGATTGTTACCTTAATGCAAATATGGGGCTTTAATTACTACTCTTGTGACGGTTTAAATCTAAACAAAATTTTGACTGCAACTTTTCTTTCACTTAATTACTGGATATATTCAAGGAGGTAGTATGAGGGTAAAAACACTTTTGTATGTTCTAAGCATGATGCTGGTCATGTTTGCATTTATCGGATGTGATGACGTACCTCAACAGGAAATCGATGATGCAAAAGCGGCCCTGGATGCCGCAAAAAACGCAGAGGCGGATAAGTATGTTCCGGATAAGTACAACGCTGCCAAACAGTCTTTGGACAATGCAATGGCCGTGGTACAGGAAGAAGAATCTGCCATGTTTAGTGACTTTGACGAAGCCAGAGGACTTTTAGCTGCAGCAAAAACTGCTGCTGATGAGGCGGCGGCAGCTGCTCCGGCAAAAAAAGAGGAAGTCAAAAATGCAGCGGAAGCTATGTTGGCAGCAATTCCTGAAGAAGTAAAAACCACTGAAAAAATGTGGCGCTCTGCTCCCAGAGGAAAAGGTACGCGTGAGGCATTAGCAATGATGAAAGAAGAAATTGCCAATACTGCAGCCAGACAATCTCAGGTACAGGCTGCTCTTGATGGTGGTGATTATCTTGGAGCACAACAGGAAGCACAACAAATCATGAGTAAGCTGAAATCACTCCAGGGTGAATTACAGCGTTAGTGATCATTCCGAAAGACGGAGTTCTTTTTATTTTTAAATCCTCGTTCATATTCTCTGACTTTTGGACGAGGATTTATACTGTATGGTATCTTTATTATTTGTTTTAACACAAAGGTCACGAAGAGCACGAAGTAAAAAATAGAATAATCTTCGTGTACTTCGTGTTCTTCGTGTTTTAAACACAGATGAATTTTTTGTAAACAAGTTCCAGTAGGAATCTTTTATGGTTCACAAACGGCGTTGGCTATATGTGATATCCGGATTTTTAGCAGGGATTTTGCTCTTTACGGTTATCCCTCTGGAAAGAGCATCCATACCTGGTAATGGGCAGGCCATCGCAAATATGTCCTATGCAGATGAGGTATATGTAAAGAAACTTTTGTCATTAGAGAGTCAAATCCGCCTTGAAAAAAGCAAAGTACAAAAGCTGGAAGAAAGATTCGAGCAACTTGAATCAAAAAAACCATACCTCGTCGTCAATTCCTCAAAAAATATAATCCGACTTGTCGTCGATGGTACGACAGTAATAAAATCAAAATGTTCGACAGGTAGTTATATACTCCTGAAAGCTTCCGGTCAGCGTGAGTGGCTTTTCAGGACGCCAAAGGGAAAATTCAGGGTTACAGTAAAATTCAAAAATCCGCATTGGTATAAACCGGACTGGGCTTATCTAGAAGAAGGAAAACCAATTCCATCAATCTATTCGCCAAAACGATATATACCAAACGTTTTGGGTGACTATGCCTTGGGATTTGGAGACGGTTATCTGGTTCACGGAACATTGTATAAGCGTTTTCTGGGACTCCCTGTCACTCATGGCTGTGTCCGATTAGGTGATGAAGACATGCAGGCTGTTTTTAACACTTTAACTCACGGTTCAAAAATCTACATCTATTAATGAAAGATTTTTACACTTTATTTTTTATTGTCCTTCTAATCCTCATAAGTATAGCAACCGGATATTATTACACTATTTATAAACCCGATATAGAGCCTCTAAACGAAAATCAGCTAGTTAATGAAGATCCTATTAAGTTACTCAATCAACAGTTAATTGATCTTGAGCTCAATAAGAACTTCTGGAAAAACAAAATAAAACTAGCTGAAAAGGAGCAATTCAACTTCTTTATTGACCTTTCTGATAGTATGGCGACTTTAGAGATCAGTGGTATTGTTGCCCATTCATCACATATTCTAAATTATGAAATTGCCGAAAATCTCAGAATGCTAAAGCAAAAAGAGGATATCATTAGAATTCTACGCGATCCCCTCCATATAGTAGAAGAATGGTCATCAGTCCCAAAAGATCCAATTCGAATAAAAGATATTTCAGGACATGAATGGAATCCCGACAGTCTGAATTTTGTTCCAACTAATATGGATACAGAATACGTGTTTATCGTATTTAAATGTTCAAAAGAATTTTCAGTGATGATATCTCAGAGAGCAATAATAGGTGAAATGCCTTCATATATTGCACAAGATCATTTAACAAAATTTAAGAATCTCGCAAATACTCAAAATAAAGCAAAGGATATCCCTTTTTCTGATCTCATACAAAAGAATTGGATTGGCATAGAGATAACGCGCTCAGATGCCATTGCCCTTTACCGGGCTATAAATGAACAATCCTTATTGACCTTATGTCTCTAAAACTAAAAGAGAGTTAATTTTTATAGGTAAGATTAATTATCTGGGATATAATTTTTAGGTAAAAGATTAGCGACGCCGTGTTTTGACCACTCACCATATACAACATAAGGGCTTTCTTCCTGCGGATTACCAAACTCATCCAGGGAAATTTCTGAATAGTTTAAACCTATCCACGACACAAAGGTTTTATCAAATACAACATGAAGAAAATGCTCAAAAAATAGAATTGTTTCATCAGGATAATATCCTTCTCTGGTGTATTCATCGTATTCAACTAGTATCGTTCGCCATTGACCACGTGAGACCTTCTCACCGACCGTAAGTACTCTGGTAATATCAAATCCCTCTTCCGGAAGACGGTGGTTTTTAAAACTTCTCAAAAAATGATAGACTGAACCTTCGAAAGCTTCTACGCGATTTTGATGCCACTCCTCAAGCTGATCCTCGCCTTGTGATTCCAGATCAGTAAATTTTGGTTTTATCGACCAAGTATAAGTATCGGTGTTATTATTATATACGAATTTAATTAATACGCACTCCAGTTTGTATCCCAAAGCATTGTTTTGAATAACCAGCGGTTGCAGAGCCGATGCCTCAAAAATATGAGTATAGGGTTTCTGAAAATCAAGCACCTCCTTGTTTTCTATCACACACTGCTTCGCATAATCGGTGTTTCCGATAAAATACTGTTTAAAAAACTCAAGATCCTCCAGCCATTCTCTTGGAATAAAACCTTCAACTACAGTTGTTTCGGTCTCATAAATAACTGCTTTCAGTTTAAAGTTGAATTTCACCTCCGAAGCAGGTTCAAGTGTAAATCGTTTTGTACTATAATCATAACCAATAATCGTCGCGACCAATTCATGCCCGCCGGGTGGGATCTCACTGAAAATGTAATATCCTTCACTATTTGTCGAAGATCCCCAGGTTGAATTAGCTATATAAACATTGACGTTCTCTAATGGTTCACCCGTTGACTCATCAAAAACGTAGCCGTGGATTTTTGTACCATACTCCTCGGCATTTAAACAATAAATCAAAAGAAAAATGTGAATAAACAGGAATTTAGTTACCCCACAATTTTCCAACATATCGTTTTCTCCGCAAAAAAGAAACCACAGAACACACTGAGTCTAATTAGTATGCATTGCCTCAGTATTTATAAATATATGTTAGTCTGATAAACTACATTTTTTTTCAGAATATATAATAATATATTAATTTAATTTCAACATGAAGTACACAAAGGGACTGCCGGCGGGCGAATCTGGCTACTGGTTGATAGGAAGAAAAAAGACTAATACAAACTCCTTGATTTATAATTATATTTTCTTATTTTCTAACAAATTTCATTGTACATAGCACTTGAGGTGATATTATCAAACGTCGGTCATTTATTAAAACCAGTAGTATCGGTGCGCTAGGAATTGGAATAGCACCCGGCTCTCTGTATAGCCAGCAGATCAATAATGTCCCAGATGCTGTTCGCGTAAATAATGGCGAACCTGCAGCACTTTTTAATGAGGCTATTCTTGCTCTGGGCGGTATGGAAAGATTTATCTCCAGGGGAGATCATGTCGTTGTTAAGCCAAATATAGGTTGGGCCCGTGCTCCTGAATTGGCTGCAAATACAAATCCCGACCTTGTGGCAGAGGTAATTAGATCATGTTTAAAAGCCGGGGCAAAGGTGGTTAAAGTTTTTGACAGAACCTGTAACGATCCGCGAAGATGTTATAATCTGTCTGGGATTGAAGAAAGCGCAACCAGTGCGGGTGCAGAAGTGAGGCAAATTCGCAGGAATATGTTTACCCCAATCAAACTTCCGGAAGGCAAATTGTTGAAAGAATGGGAAATATATAAAGAATACCTCGAGGCTGATAAAATTATAAATATTCCCATTGCTAAGCATCACTCACTAAGCCGTGTGAGTCTGGGGGCTAAAAATTTGATGGGGGTTATGGGCGGTAATCGTGGTTCACTACACACGGATTTCGATCAAAAACTGATTGACATCTGTAGCGAGATATTGCCAACATTAACTATCATCGATGCCTACCGGATCTTAGTCCGGAATGGACCAACAGGTGGGAATCCCGCAGATGTCAAAATTCAGAAATCGCTGATTGCCAGCGATTGTATCGTAACTGCTGACTATCTTGCAATGGATCTATTCTCCCTGCCATTGCATCAGGTAGGACATATCCAGGAAATGCTAAATCGCAGTTTAAACAAGTACGATTTGTCCAGGTTTAACTATATGCAGATAGATCTTGGTTCTTAATGGTTCGATTACGACGAATAACCCAAATTGTGTTTCTTGTCTTTTTTATCATACTATTTTTAAAAGCAAGATACCCTTACAATAACACGCTATCATCAGACTTGTTCCTGAGATTCAGCCCTTTAATTCCCATCTTTGATTTCATAGATAATTTTAGTTTTTCCTGGCTTTTTTGGCCGGCAATTGTCATTATAATACTCACGATATTCCTTGGACGTTTTTTTTGTGGGTGGATTTGTCCTCTTGGTACTGTCATTGATCTTTCCGGGAAAATTATTAAGTCGCCATCAAATACATCCTCAAACAAATTTGATAGATTACGCTACTTGAAGTTTGCTATATTGATCGTAGCTATTATTCTTGCTTTTTTTTCTTATAACCTCTGGGGGTATTTCGATCCATTATCGATTTTCAATAGAGTTCTAACAGCACTTATTTACCCTGTTGGCACGCTGATAACCGAGAACCTTCTTTTGTATACCAGTGAAATCTCTGCTCTTGAAGATCCGGTTTATTGGCTCTACGATATATTTAAAGAATTCATTATGCCTGAAAAACAGGCTTTTGTGCAGCAGGTATTTTGGATTACTCTCCTGTTTGTTATCATTCTGGGATTGGAAAAACTTTCCCGGAGATTCTGGTGTCGTTATTTATGTCCCGCTGGTGCCTGGCTTGGATTTTTATCTCAATTTCGTTTCTATGAGAGAATCGTCGGAGAAGTTTGTCCGGCCTGTGACAAATGCCAGGTTGAATGTAAGATGAATGCCATTCCTGAGGATGATGTTGCTCATACCAGTAAAATTGAATGTATAGAATGTTTTAATTGCGGTTCTCTTTGCCCACCAAAGAAAAGTGCCATTACCTACCGCTGGCGATGGAAACCTTATCATACGGCTGTAGATGTAAACCGACGGCAATTTATTACGACTTCTGCAGCTAGTTTTATTACCCTCGGAATGCTTTCGATCGGCTTAAAGGATCGAAAAAATAAAGAAAAAAGGATCCGTCCTCCTGGCTCTCTTCCAGAGGAAGATTTTCTGAATACCTGTATTCGTTGCTTACAGTGTGTCAGAATCTGCCAGTCAAATGGCCAATGCCTGCAACCCGATTCCATTCATGATAGCGTAATGGAATTATGGGCACCGGTTGCCCATATGCGTGAGGGTTACTGCGAGTACACATGTAACCTTTGCGGTCTTGTTTGTCCCACAGAAGCCATACTAACCTTGTCATTAAAGGAAAAAAAGAAAACACCAATGGGACTGGCATATTTCAATAAAAATCTATGTCTGCCTTTCGCCCAAAATGTAGATTGTATTGTCTGTGAAGAACATTGTCCCACACCGGATAAAGCAATAAAATTTGATTTAAAAGATTTTATACTTCCCGACGGATCAATGAAGAAGGTAAAATATCCTTATGTCGTAAAAGAACTATGTATTGGATGCGGTATCTGTGAATATAAATGTCCGGTGCCAGGTGAGCCCGGTATATTTGTAAATACCGATAATCAACGACGTCTGATTAAAACAGATCTCGCCTAATTTAAAAACGGAATTCCGATATGACATATACAAAAAGGATTACCCCTAGAATAAAGATTTGTTGTATTTCCAGTATCAATGAAGCAAAAATGGCACTTGACCTTGGTGCTCATGCCATAGGATTAGTGGCAAGTATGCCCAGTGGTCCCGGGGTGATCCCTGAAGATCTCATCGCAGAAATTGCACGATATGCCCCTCCGGCGATAACCTCCGTTTTGCTCACCAGTCATCGCTCAACAAAAGAGATCATTAAGCAACATCAGTCTTGTCGGACGAATGCGATCCAGATTTGTGATAGCCTGCTCAATGGGACTCATGACGATCTGCGGCAGGCATTACCTGGCATTTCTCTCATTCAGGTAGTACATGTCGCTGGAGAAAAATCTATTGATGAAGCCACAAAGACAGCATCCGAAGTAGATGCGTTTTTACTTGATTCCGGGAAAAAATCTGATGGTAAAATCGAATTGGGTGGAACCGGTAGAATCCATG
>Ga0209536_100014021_pt1 | contig 11526 bp, 15 predicted proteins | sample DeeMarSeWOR28_12_FD_187461 | JGI IMG/M metagenome (GOLD analysis project Ga0209536, IMG submission 187461) | Marine sediment microbial communities from White Oak River estuary, North Carolina - WOR-2-8_12 (SPAdes) (version 2) | ecosystem: Environmental > Aquatic > Marine > Intertidal zone >... | reverse complement strand
GCGACGCCGAAACTGAACTCGCCGGTCCAGATCAGCTTGCTCCAGCGCTTCCAGGGCCAGCTGAAGAAACCGTAAAGGGCGGCTGGCTGGCCCAGCTCGTCCTCGTTGAAGAAGTCAGCGCCGTAGACCCCAAGGCCATAGGCCGGAAAGCCATAGACGTGGTGCCATAGCTGGGAACCATCGCTCTGTCAGCCGAACTCCAGGCGCAGCGAGTGGTACCTGTCGATCGGCACTCCGGCCAGATTCTCGCCCTTGACGAAGCTGTTCGTGGGCAAGATCCAGCCGATCTGGTAGGCGCCGCGCAGGAAGTGGGTCGTACGGGTGGTTTTCACCTCCCAGTCGGCCTGCTCGGCCGAGGATGGCTCGGCCTGCTGCCCTGCGACTGGAACAGCCGCCAGCGACAGGGTAACGATGAGGACTGCCTCGGCGGTAAACCGGATGATCACATGTTTTAAATGCACGGGAATCTCCCGGATCAGGATTCCTGTTGGGCTAGCTTCTCGCTCTCGCGCTTGACCCAGCCGGTGGCCGATTTGAGCCCTGACTTGGTGATCCAGCCCATGATGGGGCCGGGCAGCTTGATGGGCAGGCACACCGAGGCGGAGTAGTAGCCACGCGTCCACCCTTCCCGCTCGGGATGAGGCTCCAGGTACCAGAAGCCCACCGAGTCGTCCAGGTCGCTCAGGCGCGAGTAGTCAAGGGTCCAGGACATCCATCCCACGTCGCGGTGGAAGACGTGGTCCAAGTAATAGGTAAAGTTGAAGCCGATCCCGGAGATCCGGTAGCGCGCAAGGACGTGGTCGCCCTCGGTGGCGTAGACCTCGCACTCCTTGACCTCGCCGATCCAGTCCGGGTATCTGGTGAAGTCGGCGATGACACGCATGACCTGCTGCGGGGTGGCGTGGATGTCCATGATCGCCATGGCCCGGCCGCCCTTGTTGCTGTCCCGGTGCTGGATCAGGACCGGCTTGCCCTTCTGCAGCTGCTCGCGCTGCTTCGCATCGAGCTCGACCTCGGGCTTGCCCCGGTGGAATGGCTGCAGGATTCCCTGGTGAGTATGGGGTTGGTTGGGATCCGCCGCTTTGGCGGGCAGGGCCAGCAACACGAATGCAAGGATACGGATGATCGCCCGCATGGCTCCTGTGGTAAGTGGCGTGGAGTTCCGGCGCATTGCGAGGGGTGCCCACCTCTGTACGATAACCTCTAGCCACCTTACCAGACTTCCGGGACCGCACAACGGCTATTATCTTCATGGATAGCCGGAAGGCTGTGCAAGCCCGCCGGAGTTTGCAGCCGCGGAAAGGGAACGCTTGACCGACCATAGTCGCGCCAGAACCGATCTCCCCGTTCCGGCCAGCAGGCTCGGTGATCCACCCGAGTGCTCGGGAGACACGACCTTCTCCTCCGGCTCGCCGGACTCGACGGCGGGAGTTCCGGACTCGTCCCGTGATCCGGAGTCCCCGCACCCGCTCAACCCGTGAATCGCCACAAGCAGCACCAGCGTGGCGGGAACCCGGGTGGCCCATCTCGTTCTCTTCATACTTCGAGATCCCCTTCGCAGTACAGAATTCGACCGGCAGCACACGCAGGTAACATACGCGGATTCACGCGGGCTGCGAGAATGGCGCAAGCCGGAGATCGCGCCGCGCCGCCGTTGCCCCTAACGTGCGACATCCGTTCGCCGGGAACCGACACGATCCCCGATCCTCCGCAGAGAGGCGACGCCATGGCATCCGATCCGGAATTCGTCGAGTTCGTCGTGGACCAGTTCGACCGGGACTGCGGCGTCACCAGCAGGAAGATGTTCGGGGAGTACGGCCTGTTCAGCGGTGGCAGGATGTTCGCGATGGTGTGCGACGACCGGCTGCTGTTCAAGCCCACCGAGGCTGGCCGCCGGTTCATCGGTGAAGTGATCGAGGCGGAACCGTATCCGGGCGGGAAACCCGCGTATCTCATCGAAGATCGCCTGGAGGACGCGGACTGGCTGAGCGAGCTGGCGCGGATCACGGTGCGGGAGCTCCCGGCTCCGAAGAAGAAGACGCGGAAGAAGCCGAAGGCACCATGACCTCGTGGCCGGTGTGCGGGCGACTCCTGCTGTTCTGCCTGCTGGTCGTCTCCTGCGGCCGGTCCGGGAAAGAGGCGCCCGAACAGTTCGTGCCCGTCGACGCTCGCTGCGAGTTCCCTGCGTCCCCGGATACGATACGTCGGACTGGCAGCGCAGTTCTTCTGCTGTGGGAATTCGAGGATGATCCGGTGTTCTCGAGTCACGTACTTCCCCGAGACGATGCCTTCCTTGGCTATCGCGCCGCGGTTCGTGCCGATGGCGCGGACAGGCGTTGGCCTCTCTATGATGAACCGACCCCGCGCACGGACGCCGAGGCCGAGCTCTGGCGGAACGAGCAGATCAACGCCGAGCTGGCACGGAGCGGCAAATCCGGAAGCATAGCCCCGATAACCTGCCTGGATGCACTCCTCTTCGCTCACCAGAACGCTCGCGTGTCACAATTGAAGCGTCCCACGGAGTTCCTCGCATCGGTGCTTCGTCACGGGGCGGACGGAGAGCAGCGCATTGCAGTGGTCTTCGGTGGGGGCGACGAGATGTTCCCGCCCAAGTCGGTATACGGGTTCGACGTCGTGGACGAATACGTGGCCCGCGGCTGGCGCTACATCTATGCGCTTCACAACCACACGCTCCAGGCGAACGGCGAACGCCTCGCACTCGGCACTCCGGCCCTGAGCACCTCGGATGTCCAGTTGACGAGGAACCGGGTCGAGACGTCGGGGCTGGAATCCGCCCGGGTCACCAACGGCTTCTTCACGTACACGGTGATGTCCGGAGATCTGGGTCGATTGAGATCGCGATAGGCGGTTCGAGGTAACCGCGATCGAAGAGACGGCCCGACTCCGCGGGTGGGCTGTCGAGGTCAGCCTCAACTCAATGCGCCCGCCAGGCGGGAGTCCAGCAATCGCAGGAGGCGCTCACACCGCGGCGGGTCCTCCGTGTACCCCAGCTCGACCGCCCACAACCAGTAGTCCACGATCCTCACGTATGACCACCGGTATGCCCGGGCCTCGCACAGATCCGCCGCCCGACAGACGATGTTCATGCGCCGGTCCAGCTCCCGGGTGTTCCGGATGGCCCCGAATCTCTGCCACAGAAGCGGGGCGACGCCGAATTCGGGATCTCCGGCCACCACTTTCGGATCGATCGCGAGCCAAGGCGCCCGCTCACCTGCCAGGACGTTCTGGTAGTGCAGATCGGAATTCACCAGGAGGCTCGCGCAACCTGGGCCGAGTTCGTCCAGCAGGCGGAAGCTGACCTCGAGCACTCGCCGATCGAACGGACGCCCGTGCGCCGCCCAGCGCGCCTCGAGTGAATCGCGCATTTCCGAGGCGATTTCAGGAAGAGGCCGTGCCCAGTCGGGGGCCCGGATCGCCAGTCTTCGGAGCAACCGCCCGGCGATCTCCATCGCCCTGTCCGGCGGCAGGCTCTCCAGGGTGGTGCCGGCATCAAGCCCCTCCAGAAGCAGCGCTCCCTCGTCCCGGTCTTCATCGTACAGCCGCACCGCTCCCCGGCCGTCCCACGCGCGCAACGCGTCCGCCTCCGCCTCGCTGTCCGCATCGATCCACGAAACCTTGAGAATGCAGTCTAGGTCGCACTGCGTAACGGGAATAACGAGAGCTATATATCCATGCATCACAGGGCCGTCGGGATCGAGGGCCCACCGGTCCATCAGGCGCGCCACCCGATCGGGGAGGGACTCGATCCACAGCCGGCCGGCCGGGCCCTCGCGGGCGATCGTCTCCCTGGCGAACGCGCCCGGAACCAGCTGGCCGTCGGGCAGGCTTACCGGTCCGACCACACCGCCAGCTCGTTGCCGCTCGGGTCGAGAAAATGGAACCGGCGTCCCCCCGGGAATTCGAAGATCTCCTGCACGATCATCCCGCCATGCGACTCGATCGAGGCCTTGATTCCCTCGAGGTCCGTGGAGTAGAGGACCACGAGAGAGCCGCCGCGGACCACCTCCGAGGTCAGTCGGAAGCCACCGTCCAGTCTGCCATCCTTGAAGCTGGCGTAGTCCGGACCCCAGTCCTTCATCCCCCATCCGAACACCCCGGCGTAGAACTGCTTGGCGGCCGCCATGTCGCTCACCGGAAATTCGATGTAGTCGATCCGGCGATCTTGCTCTGCCTGGCTCATCCTGTCTCCTCCCTGTCGGATTCGTGACCCTCTCGCCAGTATACGCGCCCCAACCCTTCAACTGGAACGGACAGATGCTTCTCGAACTCGTCGCCGGCCCCTTCGGCCCGCTCGTCGTCTTCTTTCTGCGCGTCACCGACGTGAGCCTCGCCACGCTCCGCATGCTGCTGATCATGCGCAATCGACGGTTCTTCGCCCCGCTGATCGGCTTCTTCGAGATCCTGATCTGGGTGACCGCCGTCGGCATCGTCATCCAGCACCTGGACAGCCCTCTGCACGTCATCGGCTACGCGGCCGGCTTCGCCACCGGCAATTTCGTCGGGCTGATGATCGAAGAGCGGCTGGCGTTGGGCCTCGCTACGATCCGGACCGTCGTGAAGACCGGGGGGAGCGAGCTGGCGTTGGGGCTGCGGGAGGCCGGATTCGGGGTCACCGAGATGCTCGGCCGGGGCCGGGATGGCACCGTCGAAGTCCTCTACTCGGTGCTCCCACGCCGGCAGGTCGGCCGCGCCCTGGGTCTGATCAACTCGGGAGCGCCGGAATCGTTCGTCGTCGTGGACGAACCGAGGCGGGTCCAGCGCGGCTGGTTGTTTCCAGCCAAAAAGAAATGACGGGCGACGGACCGGCGATGATCCCTCCGGTGGCTACGGTGCGAATTCTCTCGTCATCGGGCCCTGCCTTGCGCGCCCCACCCTCGCACACGACCCTCCCCGTGAACGACGCCCCGTCGATTCGGTGTACCGGCGAGTCAACTTGGGATTTCCTCTCGCCCGTGCACCCGTTCCGATAGCCCGGCGCACGCCGCGTGCGCGGGGAAACAGGAGGCCACAGATGTCGCTGCGAACTCTCGCTCTCGTCCGCTCCCCCCTCGCGCTGACAGTGCTCCTGGCGTCGATCCCGGGCGCGATCACCCCGGAGCTCGGGGCTCAGGAACGGCCGGATCTCCCGGCCGTCCTGATCACCGGTACCAGCTCGGGAATCGGGCTGCGGATGACCGAGGTGCTGTCGCAGAACGGGTTCTTCGTATACGCGGGCGCCCGTAAGCCGGAAGACCTCGCGCGGCTCGATGCGATGGAGAACGTCAAGTCCGTGCCCCTCGACGTGACCATCCAGCGCGAGATCGACGCAGCCGTGGCGCTCGTCGAAGCCGAAGGACGCGGCCTCTACGGCCTGATCAACAATGCCGGCGTCGCGGTGCTGGGTCCTATGATCGAACTGCCTGAGGAAGAGATGGACTTCCAGCTCGATGTGAACCTGTACGGGCCGTACCGGGTGACCAAAGCCTTCGCGGACCTGCTGATCGAGAGCCGGGGTCGCGTACTGACCACCGGCTCGATCGCCGGGATCGTGACCGGTCCCTACAGCGGCGCCTACAGCATCAGCAAGCACGGGATCGAAGCGTTCACGGACGCACTGGCCTCGGAACTCGCGGAGTTCGGGGTCCAGGTCGCGGTCGTCGAACCGGGCAACTACAAGTCGCAGATCGTCGCTTCCATGGTGAAGCGGATGGAAGCGATGGGCTACACGGCGGAGGGATCGCGCTATCCGTCGATGCGCGACCTGATCCAGGGGCCACTCGACCGTTCTCAGTACGACGAACCCGACGACGTGGCGCTCGCGGCGCTGGACTTCATGTCCAGCGATTCGCCGAAACGGCGCTACATGGTGGTTCCGAACCAGGGCGAGGCCGACCTTACGCTGCGACAGGGGATGCGCGAGATCGCACAGCTCAATCAGGGGCATGCGTTCTCGCACACCCGGGACGAGCTGGTCGCCATGCTGGATGACGCCCTGCGGGAATCTCCCCCCGTCCGGCCGCAGGAGTCCCCTGCGACGCCCGAAACGGGACTGCACGAGGCGATCGTAGCCGGGGACCTCGCGTCCGTCGAGGCGCTCCTCGCAGCCGGAGCGGACCCGAACGTCAAGGAACCCTCGGGCGGGTCCAGTCCCCTGATCACGGCCGCGATGTTCGGACGCACCGCCGAGGCGGTGGCCCTGATCGAGGCAGGAGCCGACGTGGATCAGCGCAACGATGACGGCTCGACAGCCCTGATCACCGCGGCGTTCATGGCACACCCGGACATCGTACAGGCACTGCTGGAGGCGGGCGCTGACAGGAATATGACGAACAACGCCGGCTCCACGGCGCTGGACGGAGTGGAGGCTCCGTTCGAGGCGGTCCAGGGGATCTACGACTACCTCGGCGCAATGCTCGGACCGCTCGGACTGGAGCTCGACTATGACCGCATTCGAGAGACCCGGCCGGTGGTCGCGGAGATGCTGCGGTAGGAAGACCCGGGTCACCTGCCGGACTCAGAAGCGGCCCGGCCGGTCAGGCAGCCCGTTTCACGTACACTGGTGCGCGGTGAGAATCCCGTCGAACTCCGCCGCGAACTCCGGCGAGAACTGGGACCGGTTCCGGCACCACCAGTCCACGAGCGCCCCGGATTCCGCGGCGTAGGCCTTCCACGCATCTCTCTGTCTCGAGAATTCCGTCTCGTCGTACAACCCGGTTCGGTACTGGTAGTGCACGTCCTCCCAGTACCGGAAGAACGCTCGCGTGATCAGTGCATACTGGTAGGCCTCGTCAGGGGTCAACAGCTCTCCCGCGTCCGCCCGGCGGCGAACGCTCGCCAGCTGCTCGTTTCCCGCCACCTGGGTGAACAGCTCGACGATATCGCTGGACAGATCGTGCCGCGTCTGCGCCCGGACGGCGGTGAGGTTCTGACTCAGCTCGGCGATCAGCAGAAGGATGCCGACCAGGACTCCCAGGTTGGCGGCCAGGGTCAGCCACCGGTGCACTTGCTCGCTCTTCATTCCGCGGCGTCTCTCAAACGTGCTGGTAGATGAGGATCGGAGTCCCGTCGGGATCCCGGATCACGAAGCTGGCAGGCCCCAACGTGTTCTCGCCCGCCTCCGTCACCATCTCGATTCCCTGCTCCTTCGACGTCGGGAGGTCCTTCGCCGCGAGACTGATCGAGAATGCCCCCAGCTCCATGCCGCTCTCCTTCCGGGAATCCGATTCGCTGGTTGGCGCCGACCCGACGCCGTTCAGGAGCCCTTGTCGAACACCACGCGCCACTGACCGTCCGGGTCCTTCCGCCAGATCGAGTTGAAACGGCCGATGACTTCGCCGGAAGGACCGACGACCGGTCCCGAACTCAGGGCCAGTCGGCCGGAGTCCAGAACTTCGACCACGTCCGGGTGCCAGGCGAACGGGGCTGCCGGGTCTTCGAACAACGGCGCCCACGCACGGGAGATCGCGTCCCTCCCGCGCAATGGCTCGTTCTCGCTGAAGAACACCGCCTCCGGAGAAATGAAGGTCAGGAACGCCTGTAGATCGCGGTCGGCCATGGTCCGTGCGAACTCGATCTCGCGGGCTTTCACCTGCTCGGCCTCGCCCTCGACCTGGCCCGGCGAGGGCGTGGGATACGACAGGAGCATGCCGCTCGACAGACAGGCGATGAACCCCGCCGTCGCGATGCGTCGAACGGCGTCCAGACTCTTTCCCGGCGGGATCCGCATTCGTCGTTCCTTCGGTGTAGACCGCGAGTCGCTCATCGCGGCGGCTCTGCGCCGCGAGCCAGGAGCCAGGCACAGAACGCCAGCTCTCCGATCAGGGGCGCAATGTACACCGGCAAGACGGCGGAGGCGTACGCTGGCAACAGGAACAGGGTGAAGCTCCCGACCAGATATCCCAGGCCTGCCAGCGCCATCAGGATTCCCAGCACGTCGGGGAACGACTCGGATCGAACCAGCAGATAGCCCACTACCAGGCAGTGCAGGCCGAAGAACACGAGGCCGAGATCGTATCCGTACCCGTGCAGCTGCAGAAAGAACAGGGCCAGGGCCTCCAGCTGCCCTGGATCCAGGACACTCAGGTAGTCCGCGCCTCCGAGCAACAGAATCGCGGCCATCTGGTTGAGCAGGTTCACCCCGTAGATCGCCGTGCCCGTGATCCGGAATCCTGCCGCCACGAGAGAGGCCGTGTCGCCGGCCGGCCGGAGCAGGACGTAGAGCAGAACCGCTACGGCGACATCGCACAGGAAGACGACCACGTCGCTGACGAAGCCGATACGGAACAGGAACTCGGAACCGGCAACGTTGGCGGCGGTGGCTGCCGCGTCCCCGGGAACGATGATCCCACCCCGGACGACCACTTCGCTGAACAGGCCCAGCACGATGATGACCAGGTACAGAAGCCCCGTGAATCTGGCGGTGGCTTTCATTCGGGCTCCGGGCGTCGATTCGGATTCGTAGCGGGTCGAGTTCATCGATTCCTCCAGGCAGCCGTCACACGGGCGGCTTGCGCGTGCGGAACAGGAATACGGGGAGTGAGGGCACGCGGCTGACCGTGCCCGGCGGCATTCCAATGACCTGTGCAATGCGCCGGTACGTCTCGACCGGCCGCGCCGGCCGAAACATCCGTCGCAGCAGCACCGCGACCATCGGCCGCTTGAGAATGCCGGGCAACTCCGCGAAGTCGAAGAAGTTGCCCACATCATCGGGGCTGGCATCGGACGTGGCATCCGCGACCAGCAGCTCGCCGCCGGGTCGGAGAACCCGCCAGCACTCCCCCAATCCCCTTGCCGGATCGGGCCAGTGCTTGGCTGAACCGAAGCTGAAAACACCCTCGAAGAGCTCGTCCGGGAACGGGAGCGCCTGGGCGTCGGCCACGGCGAACCGGGCCGTGCTCCGCCGACGCCGCGCCCGCCGGCACGCCCCTCGGATCATCACCGGCGACAAGTCGATCCCCACGATCCGCAGGTGTGAGTGTCGCTCCGCCAGCCGGATCGCCGCCTGTCCGCCTCCGCAGCCGACATCGAGCAGATGTCGCTCCAGCGGCTGGTCGAGCAGTCGTGTCAGCCCGGATTCCGTCATGATGTGCTCGTGGAGCTTCATTGCACGTTGGGCGATCAGCCGATCGTGCAGCCGGGCCTGGAGCCCGGAATACCGTTCCACCATGCTCACATGGCTCACCGCATCACCCCGTCGATCCGCCGTACCGGCTCACCTGACGGACGAACGCCTCGGCAAACCGCTGCGGCGCACTCGGGTCCATCCGCAGGTACAGCGCCGGCTCGATCAGTTCCAGTTCCATCAGCCAGAGGTCCGCGGCATCGTTCGCCCGAACGAGGTCCACCCTGGCGTACAGCGGCACTTCCGGCAGCGTGGCCATGACCGCAGCCCCCGTGCGTAGAACACCGGCCGACGGAGTGATCGTCGCGATCGCCGCCCCGTGCTCCTCCTGGACCCGGAAGTCGCCGGGCGCGGGCGTCTTCCGAACGGCGTGACTGAAAACGCCGTCGAAATAGAACAGCGAGTCCTCACCTTCGTCCGGGACTGCACGAACGAAGGGCTGTGCGAGGAGCGCTCTCGATCCCAGCTCCCCCGCCAGATCGGATGCCCGCTGCCGCCAGCCTGCGGCCGGAAGCCGGAAGGTTCTCTCGGCACTGGCACTGACCACCGGCTTCAGGACGATCTCCTCGGAGCCCAGGTCCTCGAACAGGCGATCCATTGCCTCCGGGCGGAACCGGTCGAGGAATCGGGACGGCACGATCGGAATCCCGCGTGCCGCAAGATCCTGCAGGTAGGTCTTCCGCAGATTCCAGCGGACGACCTCGGCCGAGTTGAATAGAGGGATGCCGGAACGGTCGATATCGGCCACGACCGAGAGGAATCGATCCGGCGAGTGCTGATAGTCCCAGGTCGAGCGGATGACGACGGCGTCGAACGACGTCCAGTCGGCAGGCTCCCGGTCCCACGGTACGGAGTGAACCCTCCAGCCGACACGATTCAGCGGCTCGATCGCATGCCGATCGTCCATCACGAAGCCGGAGGGATCGGCCAGGGTCAGAAAGGCGCATCGCCGCTGCGGATGCGTCATGGGCTCCCCGTTGACTCGGTCAAGATCACATCCTTCCCCTCTTCCCGCGTCCGCAAGGTAGCGTCGGCACCGATCCGGGCGCAGGCACCCTGGCGGAATCGGCGGCCCCGACGCTCGCTGAAACGGAGCCCGCGGGCGTATGATCCCGAGGGATGGCGCGCCGTGCGAGGCGACCGGATGATTCCCGGGAGCAGCCGCATTTCACAGGGAACGGACCCGAGATGAAGATCGACTTGACGGGAAAGACGGTTCTGGTGACGGGAGCGAGCCGCGGCATCGGAAAGTCGCTCGCCGAAGGGCTTGCCGGGGCGGGCGCCACGGTCGCCGCGCACTTCAACCAGAGGCGGGGGGAAGCCGAGTCGCTGGTCCGATCGCTCGGGAACGACTCCCGAGCCTTCCAGGCTGACCTGGCGGAGCCGGCCGCGTGCGAACGCCTGTTCCACGACGTAGAGGAAGCCTTCGGACGTGTGGACGTCCTGGTGAACAACGCCGGCGTGGCGATCCGGATCGCACCGGATTCGGACACCGACACCTGGTTGGCGGACTGGATGTTGACCATGTCAGTCAATCTGCGGGCCGTCGAGCTGCTCAGCCGGCTCGCCATCCGGCATTTCCAGGAGCACGACGGCGGACGGATCATCAACATCGCCTCGCGGGCGGCGTTCCGGGGCGACACTCCGGAGTACATGACATACGCGGCCTCGAAGGGAGGCGTCGTGGCCCTGACCCGCAGCATAGCGCGCGGATACGGGAAGGCAGGGATCTGCGCTTTCGTCGTGGCGCCCGGTTTCGTCCGCACGGACATGGCGCAGGAGGCGATCGACGAATACGGCGAGGAGTTCGTCACCCGCGATCTGGCGCTGAACCGCCTCACGGAGCCCGCCGATCTCACTCCGCTCGTGGTGCTGCTCGCCAGCGGGCTGGCCGACCATGCCACGGGAACCTCGATCGACGTCAACGCCGGCAGCTACGTCCGCTAGGGAATCGCCGGCAGGCCCGCCGCTCCCGGCACTTTGCGGTCCGGAGGCCGTTTGTACATCGTGGGGCACGAGGCACCGGACACTCCATTGTCGCCACCTGATTCGGACGGGAGGTATCGATGTCGGAAGACGCCGTCAGCACTCAATCCGGGACGCCCTGGCATCTCTGGGCCGTCGGCATCGTGGGCCTCCTGTGGAATGCCGTCGGAGCCTACGACTACCTGATGACCCAGACGGAGAATGCGGCATACATGGGCCGGTTCACCCCGGAACAGCTGGAGTACTTCTACGGCTTTCCCACCTGGGTAGTCGCGTCGTGGGCGATCGCCGTGTGGGGCGGAGTGCTCGGCTGTATTCTGCTGCTGCTCAAGAAGCGGCTCGCGGCGCCCGTATTCCTGGTCTCGCTCGTCTGCATGATTCTGACCTCCATCTACAACTTCGCGCTGTCCGAGGGACTG
>Ga0209536_100014020_pt1 | contig 11527 bp, 10 predicted proteins | sample DeeMarSeWOR28_12_FD_187461 | JGI IMG/M metagenome (GOLD analysis project Ga0209536, IMG submission 187461) | Marine sediment microbial communities from White Oak River estuary, North Carolina - WOR-2-8_12 (SPAdes) (version 2) | ecosystem: Environmental > Aquatic > Marine > Intertidal zone >... | reverse complement strand
AACCTGGCGTTGGCATCAGATTTCGTGGTAGCCGCTGATAATGCCAGATTTTGCGAAATTTTTGTTAACATCGGCCTCATTGTGGATTACGGCGGACATTATTTTCTTCCCCGTCTGGTGGGCCTCGCCAAGGCCAGGGAACTCGCCATGTTAGGAGACGAAATTTCCGGGAAAACGGCGGCCTCCATTGGGCTGGTTTATAAATCCGTACCCGAACAAGAACTTGAACAAGAAGTAGATGCCTTGGCGAACAGTCTGGCTCAAAAGCCCAGATTAGCATTGGCGCTGATTAAAGAAGGCCTCGAGAAAAGTTTGGATAGGTCATTGAAAGAAGTATTAGATTGGGAGGCAGCCCATCAATCCATCGCCCTGCAAACCCCGGAGCATAAGGAAATCATTCGACAATTCTTGGAGTCAAAGAAGAAAAGATAGAGTTTGAAAGTTATTCGTGCAGTGGGCTTAAAGTTTGAAGGCTGGAATGCTGGAATACTCAAAAACTCCGGAACCTTTTGGCATCCCAGCATTCCGGAGGTCCTGGCTTCCCAGCCATTAGCCGCATTCGGCAATCATCAAATTCCAATAACGAATAACAATTAACGCCTTGAGCGATTTTCGCTCGAAGGTTTAACCAATCTCATAAAGCCTTGCGAGGTGATCTATGGCCGCCAGGATCAAATCAGCCAATCAAATTTATTTTAACAAAGACCACGAAATGGTACGTCGTGCAGTAAAAGAATTTGTAGATAAAGAAATTAATCCTCATATCGATGAATGGGAAGAACAAGGAATTGCACCGCTTCATGATTTATTCAAAAAAATGGGTGACCTGGGTTTTCTAGGAATCCGCTACGACCCGAAATATGGCGGCCAGGGTCTGGATTACTGGTACGATTTAGTTTTATTGGAAGAACTTGGACACGTCCGCGGCATGGGAATACCCATGGCTGTCTCGGTCCAGACTCACATGGCTACCCCCGCCATTGCTGAATTCGGGAGTGAATATCTTAAAGAAACCTATTTGCGGCCTGCCATCGCAGGGGAAATGGTTTCATCAATCGCCGTAACCGAACCGGGTGCCGGCTCCGATGTTGCCGCACTCCAGACGACGGCAAAAAAGGATGGTGATGCGTATATTATCAACGGCTCCAAAACATACATCACCAACGGAACCCAGGCAGATTTTTTAACCCTGCTCGCCAGAACCAGCGATGAACCCGGCTACCATTCGTTTAGTCTTTTTGTTGTTCCAACCAACCTTCCCGGATTCCAGGTCAGTCGGAAGTTGGAAAAACTCGGAGTTCGATGCAGCGATACGGCCGAACTTTTTTTTGACAACCTCAAAATACCGCCTGAAAACCTGATCGGTCAGGAGGGTCAAGGCTTTGTCTACCAGATGCAGCAGTTTCAACACGAACGTTTTTCCTGTCTGCCGGGCGCCTATATTGCCTCAATGGATATGATCAACATGACCGTTGAGCACCTGAAAAATAGAATTGTCTTCGGCAAACCATTGATAACCAGACAGGTGTTAAGGCATCGTCTGGCGGATTGGTTAACCGAAATCGAATGTTTGAGACATCTCACCTATCATATTGTGCGCATGAAGATGGAAGGGTTGGATGTGACCCGCGAAGTATCAATGGGAAAACTTTTTGCAGCGCAGTTGACGCGAAAAGTATCGGATGGCTGTTTGCAGATGTACGGCGGTCTCGGTTACATGAACGAAATGTTGATTTCGAGGTATTATCGCGATGCCCGTCTTTTTTCGATCGGCGGAGGAGCCGATGAGATAATGAGGGAAATTATTGCAAGAGTTGGCGGAATTTCTTAACACACGTTCCCGCTACTCGATGCTCGATCCCCGATAAATGAACTTCAATGGGTAAGGGCCTAAATGACTTAAAATCCAATATCTTAAGAAATTAAGGAAAATTTTCAGTGGCTCATAAAATAAAAGATGCCAGTCAAATCTATTTTACCAAAGACCACCAAATGGTTCGCCGCGCGGTGGCTGATTTTGTGAAAAAGGAAATCAATCCCAATGTCGATCAATGGGAAGAAGATGAAATTGCTCCATTGAAAGAGATCTTCAAAAAAATGGGGGAACTGGGATTTCTCGGTATTCGATATGATCCCAAATACGGTGGGCAAGGGCTGGATTACTGGCATGATCTCGTTTTCCTTGAGGAGTTGGGGCATATTAAGGCACTGGGGTTATCCGTGGCAATTACCGTTCAAACCCATATGGCCACTCCCGCCATTGATGAATTTGGCAGCGATTATCTCAAAGAAACCTATCTGAAAGCTGCCATTGCCGGCGATATGGTCGGTGCAATTGCCGTCACCGAACCGGGTGCGGGATCTGATGTGGCCGCTTTGCAAACCACTGCCAAAAAAGATGGCGGTGATTATATCATCAACGGTTCAAAGATGTATATCACCAACGGCACCCAGGCTGATTTTTTCACCCTGCTGGCCAGAACCGCTGATGCACCCGGTTATCATGCATTCAGCTTGTTTATCGTCCCCTCTGAGTTGCAGGGTGTCCAGGTAAGCAGAAAGTTAGAAAAGCTCGGCGTGCATATCAGCGATACGGCAGAGCTATTTTTCGATAATGTGAGGGTGCCTGCGAAAAACCTGATCGGTCAGGAAGGCGAGGGATTTATCTACCAGATGAAGCAGTTTCAGCATGAGCGGTTTTCCCTGCTGCCGTTTGCCTGCACGGCTGCCGGAGATATAATCGATATGACCGTAGACCATATCCGTAATCGGATCGTGTTCGGCAAGCCATTAATCAAACGGCAGGTTCTGAGACACCGCTTGGCGGATTGGCTAACTGAGATAGAATGCTTAAAGCACCTCATATATCATATTGTCAGCATGAAGCAGGCGGGTCTGGACGCCACCAAAGAAATATCAATGGGAAAACTCTGGGCCAGCCAGGTGCTCATGAAAGTGGCCGATGGATGCCTGCAAATGTACGGCGGCCTCGGTTATATGAAAGAGATGCTGATTTCAAGATATTACAGAGATGCCCGTGGATTGGCTATCGGCGGCGGAGCCGACGAGGTGATGAGGGAGGTTATTGTACGTCTCCAAGGCTATTAGCCAAATTGAATCAAAACTCAATTCGGCGCTATTTGTTATTGGAAGATAATCCATGCAACTTCTTGCTAATAATTTTGCAAAAAACCCAAAAACCAAGCCTTTGCCGCCGGGACGCGTCAAAATAATACAGGCGTTGATAGCTCTTTTGGAGCGCAAAGAGTTTAATGCCATCACAACCGCGGAAATCGCAAAAAGGGCCGGTGTAACGGAGGCGCTCATTTATAAATACTTTAAAGACAAACGCGATTTGCTGCATCAGGTATTAAGGGAATATCTTGAGCAGTACGGTGTTCAACTCGAACATGATTTAAAGGGCATAAAAGGGGCACTCAACAAGCTGCGAAAGCTGATCTGGTCTCACATTAACGTCTATGCAACCAACAAGGTCTTTGCCAGAATTCTTCTGGTCGAAGCCAGAACCCACCCGGATTATTACAAAAGCGAAACTTACAATCTGGTGAAACAATACAGCGACACAGTTCTGAACCTCATTGAAGAGGGAGTTCGTAGCAAAGAGATTCGCGATGATCTTCCGCCAAAATTAATTCGACATGGAATTTTGGGCAGCATAGAACAGATCTGTTTTTCGGGTGTTATTTTCGGCAGAGAAATTTCTCCGGATAAACTTACCGAAGATTTGTGCGAACTGCTCTTCAAGGGAATAGAACGCAAAAGGAATTAGATGCTTATTTTAAAAGTTCTTTAAGACAGGATTTACAGGATATTCAGGATTAGACATACTATGGTATTACTCTTTGAGCACTCAGCGAGCAAACGCAGTGAAAGGGTGGTGAATTGAGAAAACGAAAAGGAGACAGAGGGATATGGCAAATGGCAAGAAAGTGGAAGTTCGAGCACCGATGTCGGGCGTATTTTACCGAAGACCGACCCCTGACCAGCCGCCGTACGTTGAAGTTGGCGATACAGTGAAGAAAAAACAGGTGTTGGCGCTATTGGAAACCATGAAAGTTTTCCAGAAAGTCAAATGCCCGGTCAATGGTAAAATTTTAGAAATCGTGCCACAAAGTGAAACTCCATTAAAGGATGATGATCTGATGTTTATCATCGAAGTCGGTTAAAGTGAATGCGAAAATGTTCAATAAAATACTAGTTGCTAACAGAGGTGAAATCGCACTGAGAGTTGTCCGTGCCTGCAAGGAGCTTGGTATTAAATGCGTTGGCGTTTATTCTGAGGCAGATGAAGCTTCCTTGCATCTTAGGCTAGCCGATGAGCAGATATGCATTGGACCGGCAATCAGTGCCAAAAGCTATTTAAACATTGAAAGCATCATCAACGCCGCCGGGCAAACCGGCGCGGAGGCAATTCACCCCGGTTACGGTTATCTGGCGGAGAAAGAGGAATTTGCGCAAGCATGCGTGGACAACAATATTGTTTTTATCGGACCTACGCCTGAAAACCTGAAACTTGCCGGTGATAAAATCACCGCTAAAAAAATTATGGAAGAAGCCGGTGTACCGGTCATTCCCAGCAGTCCGGGCGGGGTCACCAGCCTTGATGAAGCCGTCAGTCTTTGCGCTGAGGTCGGATACCCGGTGATGATTAAAGCCTCCGGCGGCGGCGGCGGACGCGGGATACGTATTTGCAAAGACGAAAACGTACTGCGCGAGGATTTCCCGATTGCCAAAGCTGAAGCCGCGGCTGCTTTTGGCAATGATGAGCTATACATCGAAAAGTGTGTTCTGGAGCCTCGACATATAGAATTTCAGATTTTGGCCGATAGATTCGGCAATGTTGCCCATTTAGGCGAACGCGAGTGTACCATACAAAGACGATATCAGAAGCTCATCGAAGAATCACCGTCTCCCAGGCTTACCCCTGAACTCAGAACGGCGATGGGAGATGCAGCTATTCGTGCCGGCAACGCAGTTAATTATTTTAATGCCGGAACGGTGGAATTTCTTCTGGATCAGGATGACCATTTTTACTTCATGGAAGTCAACGCCCGTATCCAGGTAGAGCATCCGATCACAGAATTAATCACCGGAGTTGACCTGGTTAAAGAACAGATCCGGCTGGCCGCAGATGGAAAACTTGATTTTTCTTTTGATGATTTGCCTAAACGCGGCTGGGCAATCGAATGCCGCATCAATGCAGAAGACCCGGATCGCAATTTTCTACCCTCTCCCGGCGTTGTTGAAACATATCGGCCTCCGGGCGGCTATGGCGTGCGCCTCGATTCCCACTTATACCAGGGTTACGAATTGCCGATATTTTACGACTCTCTGATTGCCAAACTCGTTGCTTTTGATCTCACTCGTGATGGCGCAATCGCGATCATGAGGCGCGCGCTGGATGAATTCAAAATCTCACCATTGAAAACGACCATACCGCTCTATCGCAAAATCATGGATGATTCATCTTTCCAGAAAGGTGATTTCCATACAGGTTATATAAACAAATTCGTACCAGATGAGGACGAAGATGAAGATTAAGAGAATTTGACCTTTAACCCTGAACCCGTAAACGGTTACGCTAAAACAGCAACAAAAGGAGAGCCATCCCATGTCGGAAGAACATCTACTATACCGTGTAGAAAAAAACGTGGCCTATTTTACCATCAACCGCGAACCGCAGAGAAACGCCATCAGCCTTGATACCATTAATCTTTTTTTAAAATACTTGGACAATGCCGAAGCCGATGAAAATGTCAGAGTCATTCTTGTTACCGGTGCCGGCGATAAGGCATTTTGTTCCGGTGCAGATCTGGGCGCAGCGCCGGGAGGAGAAATTCAAGATGGATTTCGACAGTATGCGCGGCTTTTAAAAAGACTGGCCGGCTGTCCGAAACCGGTGGTGGCCAAAGTCAACGGGTACTGCCTGGCAGGCGGCATGGGCTTGATGCTGGCATGTGATATTGTAATTGCAAAAAGCGACGCTAACTTCGGAACTCCGGAAGTCAATGTCGGCCTTTGGCCGATGATGATCGGCGCGTTGATTTATCGCAATGTGCTTCGCAAAAAAGCCATGGAAATGGTCTTGCTGGGAGACAGATTCGGGGCGGATAAGGCCCTGGAAATGGGCCTGATTACACGGGTGGTATCATCGCAAAACCTCGATCAACAAGTCAATCAGGTTTTGCAGAATCTGGCAGAAAAAAGTCCTATCGGCATGAAAATCGGCAAGCAAGCCTTTTATGCCATGGCCGATATGCCGTTTGAAGCGGCGGTAGACTTTCTATCAGGTAAAATCGCCGAAGTGGCTGCCACCGAAGATGCCAAAGAGGGCATTACGGCTTTTATCGAAAAACGCAAACCTGTCTTTAAAGGGAAATAAATAGTCAAATAGATCCGGAGACAAGTGACCAGAGGCCAATAACCAGCCACCAGAAAAGGAGGAATAAAGTGAGTACACAAGACAAAGTCGTTGTCACCTGTGCATTAACCGGGGTACTGACCGATCCAGCTAAATTTAATGTGCCAGTTACGCCCGAAGAGATGGCCGAAGCTGCAGTTCAGGCCCACAATGCAGGAGCATCTGTTTTACACTGTCATTTTAGAGACCAAGGTGAGGGCATGGGTGCTTTCCCGACTTGGGATCTCAAAAGTGTTGGGGATATTCTGGCAGCTATTAAAGAGCGCGTTCCGGACATACTTATTTGTATGAGTACCGGCGTTGTTGGGGACGATATATCGGGCCCGCTGGGATGTTTGGAGACCTTTAAACCGGAACTGGCAGCCTGCAATGCAGGCTCCTTAAATTATTTGAAGATACGAAAAGATGGTCAATGGGCCTGGCCGCCGACTCTCTTTGACAATCCGGTGGAAAAGGTACAAAAATTCTTGGATGTGATGACAGCCAATAAAATCATTCCGGAATTTGAATGTTTTGATACCGGAATCGTGCGTAGCGTTAGTCTTTATAAAGCAAATGGAATGTTCGAGGGTGATCCGCATCTGTCGTTTGTAATGGGGGTCCAAAGCGGAATGCCGGACAATCCTGATTTGCTTCCGATTCTCAAAGCCGAATTGCCGGAGAGTGCTCACTGGCAGGTAATTGCAACCGGCCCTGGCCGGGAAAAGATCTGGAACCTGCACCGCCGCTGCGTTGAATTGGGAGGTGATGTCAGAACCGGCCTTGAGGACACACTCTATCTTCCCAATGCTGAACGCGCCACTAACAACGGCCAGTTGGTGGAAACTTTGGTGAAAATTGTGCATGAGGTTGGCAGGCAAGTTGCCTCCACATCCGAAGCCCGCGAAATCCTGGGTGTTTTAAAGTAAGGAACTAAAGTTAAAGATACAATAGGTAGAAGAAAGGAGGCATAAAATCGCATGGCAAAGAGATTTAAGACCAAAATTACCGAAATGCTGGATATTGAACATCCAATTATTTCCGGCGGTATGCAGTGGCTCAGCCGCGCAGAGCTAGTCTCGGCTGTCGCCAATGCCGGGGGCATCGGATTCATTACGGCCGAAAGCTTTGAGACGCCGGAAGATCTTCGTGAAGAGATCAGCAAAACTCGCGATCTGACCGACAAACCTTTCGGAGTGAATTTATCAATGGTGCCTGAATTCGGCGAGCCGGAACGAACGTTGAAATTCTGCGATGTCGTATGTGAAGAAGGCGTCAAGGTTGTTGAGACTGCCGGACGGAATCCGCAACCATTAATGCCGAAGTTAAAGGAAGGTGGAGTGAAGGTCATCCATAAGCTCACATCGGTTCGGCATGCATTGTCTGCCCAGAGGCTAGGTGTGGACGCGGTAACGATGATTGGATTCGGATCAGGCGGGCACATCGGTAATGATAATGTGGCCTCATTTATTTTACTGCCAAAAGCTGTGGCCGCATTGGATATTCCGGTAATTGCCGGTGGAGGGATTTGCAACGGCAGGGGCTTTTTAGCCGCTTTGGCCATGGGCGCCGAGGCTGTCCTTATGGGAACCGCATTTATGATGACCAAAGAATGTCCGATTCACCAAAATATTAAGGCCCGGTTGGTTGAGACTAGAGAGACAGACACGGCGCTGCTACTGACCACAATTCAAAACCCCATACGCTGCATAAAGAATAAGCTGGCTGATGAGTGTTTAATGGTTGAAGAACAAGGGGCTAGCTTTGAAGAAATAATTAATACGGTTGCCGGCGGCAAAGGTCAGGTGGCCTATAATACCGGTGATCCGGATGCTGCCCCCATTGCCTGTGGACAGATTGCCGGCTTGATTGATAATATCAAATCGGTTAAAGAGGTCATTGACGACATTGTCTCAGAAGCTGAAGTGCTGCTTGAACGCCTGAAGGGCCTAGCCGTGGCATGAAATTTTAATTCTTCACAGACGCACAGACAGGTTCTTTCCTCCGCCGAATTTGGCCAGAATGGAGAGCGGAGCCTTTCGGGCAATTGCCGTTTACCTTTTTGGCTTGATTGCGTCGGTTAATTGTGCAACTTACAAATCAGACACAATGTCCCTCAATAATGTTTGTGTGAGTCTGTGTGTGTCTGTGGCTATTATAAACATGGAAAGGAGACAGAGGCATGCAAGAAAAGCTTTGGCACAAATCCTACGCACCGGGAGTTTCCCCAAGCATCGAGTATGAAAATATTACAATGCCGGAAGCTTTGGAACGATCAGCCACAAACTATCCGGATAATACTTCCTTTATCATGATGGGCAAAAAGATCAGCTTCAGCCAGCTCAACGACCTGGTCAATCGTTTTGCTACGGCATTGTCGGATTTAGGTATACAGAAAGGAGATAAAGTAGCTCTGATACTTCCAAATATTCCTCAGGTTGTCATCGCCACGTACGCGGTCTTCCGAAGAGGGGGGGTAGTTGTCATGAACAACCCTTTGTATACCGAAAGAGAGCTCGAATACCAGCTCAACGATTCTGATTCTAAAATGGCCATTTGCCTTGATCTTCTTGTTCCCCGGGTTCTAAAATTAAAGGATAAAACGGGTATCGAGACGATTATTGCCTGCCACATCCGTGATTATTTACCCTTCCCTAAAAAGCAGCTTTTCCCCATAGTAAAAAAAGACATGCACAGGAAGACCGACCCCAATGAAGGTGTTCTTGATTTTCTTGACCTTGTGAACAAATATCCTCCAAATCCTCCTCAAACAGATGTCATTTTCGAGGATCTTGCAGCGCTCATGTATACAGGAGGGACAACAGGTGTATCTAAAGGCGCAATGCTCAGCCATAAGAATCTCAGTGTCAATGTCCAACAGTTAAAGGGATGGATCTACGATGCTGTGGAGGGCAAAGATAGCGTGTTAGGCATTTTTCCTTTTTTCCATTCTGCGGGTTTTACAGCTGTTATGAATCAGTGCATCTATAGGGCATTGTCGGTACCTTTAATTCCACGTCCAGAACCCGGAATTATTCTTGAAATGACTCAAAAATACAGACCCGAGTGGTTCCCCTGCGTCCCGACCATCTACGTGGGGGTTTTGAACCATCCAGATTTTTCCAAGACAGACTTTTCTTGTGTTACAGGATGCATTTCCGGAGCCGCTCCGCTGGCACTAGAGACAATTCGTGAGTGGGAAGAAAAGGTGGGAGCCACTATCATAGAGGTCTATGGGTTGACCGAAACTTCTCCGCTCTCCCATGCCAACCCATGGCGAGGAAAAACCAAGGTGGGAAGTGTGGGAGTACCCGTTCAAGATACGGACTGCCGAATAGTAGATCTTGAAACCGGTGAAAAGGACTTGAGCATTGGAGAGTCAGGAGAAATTTTGCTCAAGGGGCCCCAACTCACGCAGGGATATTATAAAAAACCCCAAGAAACGAATGAGGCCATTCGCGAAGGATGGTTTTACACCGGCGATATCGGGTACATGGACGATGAGGGATACCTTTTCATCGTCGATCGCAAAAAAGACATGATCATCGCTGGAGGATACAACATTTATCCGAGAGATATCGATGAGGTTCTCTTTGAGCATCCCAGGATACAGGAAGCCTGTGCAGTGGGTGTCCCCGATCCTTATCGTGGAGAGACAGTTAAAGCTTTCATCGTCAAAAAGCCCGGCGAAAACCTTAGCGAAGAGGAAGTGATAAGCTTTTGTAAAGAAAAACTAGCAGCCTATAAGGTCCCCAAATTGGTAGAATTTATGGATGACCTTCCGAAAAGCAATATCGGGAAGGTACTGAGAAGAAAATTAAGAGAAATGGAGATGGAAAAATCAAAAGAACTGTGAGTGAATAGTTAGATTATTTTGCTTTTCTAAAAGATGGGATCAATCATTACGCTGAGAGGTAAGCATGGTCAATCAAGTCTTGCTCTATCTGGGATCGTTTTTCGTCGTGTTCTGGGGCATCTCCCATCTGTTCCCCACCAGGTCGGTGGTTCACGGATTCGGGGAGATATCGCTGGATAATAAACGAATCATTACGATGGAATGGATCATTGAGGGTATTGCGCTCATCTTTATTGGCTCGATTAATGCGTTGGTGACCCTCATTGATTATGCCAGTATCGTTTCACGTGCAATCTACCTTAGCTCATCATTCGCTCTCATCGTCCTGGCATTGATTTCGCTCTTCACCGGTTTTAAGATCAGTTTCCTTCCATTCAAGCTCTGTCCCGTCATATTCACTGCATCGGCTGTGCTGATACTCATTGGAGGCTTTCTTTGATTGTGAGCATAAAATCAAAATTTATTCGGATGGTTCCGCAAAAGTTGCATTGAATCGAAAATGAATTTCCGAATGCACGGTCTTTTGTAAGACCCGGCTTTGATGAAATGAATACGTGAAAAGGTTCCATAGCTCCATTTAATACTTGCTCAAATATTATCAGGCCCGCCCCGCAGCTTTATTTTGGGTATCGTCAAACAAGGAGGTCATTATGTCAACTCTGATTACAGGAGGAACCGGTTTTACAGGCGCAGAAGTCACCCGCGTCCTTTTGGAAAAAGGAGAAAAGAAACCGATCGTTTTTGATATTAATCCTTCCACCAAACGCCTGGACGATGTGGCCGATCAAGTCGAAACCGTGCAAGGTGATTTAGGTAATTTCAGCCATGTTCTTGATGTGGTCAAAAAAACAGCACCGCGGGTTATTTATCACCTGGGTGGCATGCTTTCCGTACCTTCGGATGCAAATCCGGCTGCTGCTTTAAGGACCAATGCCCTGGGCACCTATCACGTGTTGGAAGCCGCCAAGCTTTTTGACGTTTCACAGGTTCTGTTTTCCAGTACGCTTGCAACCTATGGGTTAGACATCCGGCAAGACATCATAAACGATTATACGCTGCAACGTCCTCAACTCTTCTACGGCGCCACCAAGGTTTTTTGCGAGCACCTGGGGCTTTTTTACAAGCGAAAATACGGGCTTGATTTCCGATCCGTAAGATATCCTTCAATCGTAGGGCCGGGCGTAAAAACGCCGGGGGTCGTGAAATTTACCTCCTGGGTGATTGAGCGCTGCGCCAAAGGAAATCCTTTT
>Ga0209536_100014019_pt1 | contig 11528 bp, 18 predicted proteins | sample DeeMarSeWOR28_12_FD_187461 | JGI IMG/M metagenome (GOLD analysis project Ga0209536, IMG submission 187461) | Marine sediment microbial communities from White Oak River estuary, North Carolina - WOR-2-8_12 (SPAdes) (version 2) | ecosystem: Environmental > Aquatic > Marine > Intertidal zone >... | reverse complement strand
TTGAACAACTGTCCAAATATATGGAAGAACTAGATGGAAAACTGCAGGAATTTACAATTACCAAGAATAATATTGTGAATATGGACAAACTTTCGCCAAATGCCGAGTCCTTGGTCTCTTTGGCACCAGGTATTTTTGCCCACGCTGAATTAAAGGAGAATAAAAGATTTGTGATTAATGTAGGAGCTAATGTTTTGGTTGAGAAAACTATTCCTCAAATTACTGAGATGCTGGACAAACAGATTAAAGAAATCAGCCAGGCCCAAGTTCAACTGGACCAGAATTTGCTGGAAATGAACCAAAAAATGAATGAATTGGTGAATGATTTACAATCTTCTTAAAATGTTTGGCAAATTAAAAGACAAACTCAAGAAAACGCTTTCTGTTTTTTCAAAGAAAGCCAAGGAAGAAGTACTGGAAGAACCGGTTGAAGAAAAGGTTGAAGTTGAAAAACCAATTGAAGAGATTAAAAAAGAGAAAACTGAATTTCTAAAAGAAGTTATTCCTCCAGAGAAGCAGCCAGAGTTTGTTGAACATATTAAAGAACTCGAAAAAGAACATTTGAAAAGACCGGACATCAAAGAAGCACCAAAAAAAGAACCTGAACCAGTTAAAGAAGAACTAAAAGAACCTGAACCAGAAAAAAAAGGTTTTTTTGCCAAGGCCAAAGAATTTGTTTCTACAAAAAAGATTTCTGCCGGGAAGTTTGATGAGCTGTTCTGGGATTTGGAACTGGCTTTACTGGAAAATAATGTTTCAGTAGAAGTGATTGAGAAAATCAAGACGGATTTAAAAGAAGAACTGGTTGACAAGCCTTTGCCGAGAAATGTTGAAAGGAAGATTGAAGAAACCTTAAAGAAAAGTCTGGAAGAAGTTTTAGATATTGATAAAATTGATTTATTTGAAAAAATTAAAAGCAAAAAACCATTTATTATTGCTTTTTTTGGAATCAATGGCAGCGGCAAGACAACTACCATTGCTAAGGTGGCACATTTTCTGAAGCAAAAAGGCCTGACTTCTGTTTTGGCAGCAGCAGACACTTTTAGAGCAGCAGCTATCCAGCAGTTAGAAGAGCACGCTGATAAATTAAAACTAAAAATGATTAAGCATGATTACGGAGCTGATGCAGCAGCAGTGGCTTTTGATGCAGTTAAATATGCAGAGAAGCAGGGGTTGGATGTGGTTTTGATTGATACAGCCGGCAGACTGCATTCAGATGCTAATTTAATGGATGAACTGAAAAAGATTGTCCGAGTAGTCAATCCAGATATGAAAATTTTTGTTGGAGAATCAATCACTGGCAATGACTGTGTTGAACAGGCCTCTAGATTTAATGAGCAGATTGGAATTGACGGCCTGGTTTTGACTAAGGCAGATGTTGATGAAAAAGGCGGAGCAGCAATTTCCGTAAGTTTTATAACTAAAAAACCCATTCTTTTTATTGGCACAGGCCAGGAATATGAAAAGTTAAAAGGATTTGACGCTGATTTGGTGTTGAATTCCCTGGGTTTAAAATGACAACAGCTTATACCTTTAAATGCATGAAATGCGGCAAGAGGTTTAGAACCACCCGTGCACTACATATGCATGACAAATATGTTCATAAAAAAGGCACTGAAATTAAAAAACAAATTCTTCATAAGAAAAAAGAAATTAAAACCCTTGAAAGAAAACTGCCTAGAAAAAGAACCAATTGGCTGGCAATTATTATTTTGATTCTCTTAGTGGCTTTATTTATCTATTGGGTGTATTTTAGGGGTTAATAGAATTCTACTTGCCCTTCAAAATAAATTCCTTTTTTGAGTTTGACCGGGCGCCAATTGTCTTCAATTAATTCTGCTTCCAGCCATTGAGCCAGTTCTTTGGGGTTGCCAATAGTGGCGCTAAGGGCAATGGTCTGGGCTTTGAGGATTTTTTTTAGAATAGTTAAAGTCACTTCCAAAGTCGGTCCTCTGCCAGGGTCGTTGAGCAGATGAACTTCATCAACAACAACTGTGCCAATTTTGCTGACCCAAGGAGCCCGATGTCTGATTAGTGAATCCAACTTTTCTGAAGTAGTGATAATCAAATCAAAATCTGACAAATAAGAATCACTTTTGTCCATGTCACCGATTGACAGAGCAACGCGGCACAAATGGCCATACCTTTGCTTGAAATCCTTGTATTTTTCCCTGGCCAGGGCTTTAAGCGGAACAATATAAACTGCCTTGCCTTTGCCTTCAAGGATGTTTTTAATAGCAGCTATTTCTGCAACTAATGTTTTTCCAGAAGCAGTAGGTGTACAAACCAAAAGATTCTGGCCTGACAATAAGCCGGCTTTAACAGCTTTTTGCTGGCAAGGCCTTAAATCATCTATTTCTTTGACTAAAATATTGAACAATTTTTCAGGGACTTTTCCCTTAAGTTCCTTGAATTTCATCATAGATGGTCATAAAACACAATCTTTATAAATCTTTTATTTTTACTATAATCCATTAAACAGGGGGTGTATTAAATGGCAAAAGATGTTGAACAAGGCAAAATATGCGCCTTAATAATATGGATTATCTGGATTATAGGTTTAATCTGGTTCTTAGTTGATGAAAAGCAGAGAAAAAATGCTTTTACCAAATTCTGGTTTAAGCAGTCTTTGATACTGATCATCTTTGGATTTGTGATTGGAATAATCTCAATTATTCCTCTTTTGGGCTGGATCATTTATTTTGCTGGCGTGATCTTTATGTTAATCATTTGGATCATTGGTCTGGTCAAGATAATCCAGGGAAAAACAGAACCAATCCCTTTGATTGGCAAACTTGGAGAACAGTGGTTTAAATTTTAATTTTTTCTTCTTTTTTATTGTTAAAAAAATCAGATTTTAATGGTATATTCAAAATAATCATCCCAAGGATTTTCTAATTTCATCATTTGTTCTCTGGATAATTTCTCAAAATAAGCCCTAAAAGGCCTCATAGAATTACCATGCGCAGAAATAGCAACATTAACTTTTTCTTTTTTCATTTTTTTGAGGAGGTCTTTGATGAAACTCTTGACCCGTTTTTCCACCATTTTGATTGACTCTCCGCCCGGAGGAGGGATATCATAAGAACGATGATAAATATCATAAACTGATTTGGCAATTCTTTCTTCAAACTTATGTTTTATATCCCTTTTCATTTTTCCATATTTTTTTTCAATTGGAGGAACAACCAGATCTTCAATTTCTTCCATAAACTCTTCGTGGCTGCGTCTTTGTAATTTTCCATAACTTCTTTCAATCATTCTGTCATCTTCAATAACTTCTTTGCATTCAGGATGGTATTTAAGAACTTCCTTAAGAGTATTTTTTGAACGGGACAAGTGGCTATGGTAAGCAACTTGGAATTTTTTGTTTTTTAATTTTCTGGCAACTTTTCGAGCATTTTTATATCCTTCTTTAGTCATCTTTGAATCTACCCAGCCAGTAAACCAATGGTGCTTGTTATAATGGGTCAAACCATGTCTAAAAAGATAAATATGTAATTTCATTTTAACGCCTCCGCAATAATACCAGAAATATCTAATTTAGCAGTCGGATTTTCAATTGTGTTGGCAGTGATGACTTGGGCGCCGGCTTTTTGAAGTTTTTTGAGGGCACCTTCTGCAAAAACACCGTGGATTGCAATACAAGTGAATTTTTTTACTCCTAATTTTTTCAAATGTTCAATTGTTCTTAGTAGGGTGTTGCCGGTGCTGATCATATCATCAACTAAAACTGCATTTTTGCCCTTGACATCAATCTTCTGGCCGAAATAAACCTTGACTTTTCTTCCGCTGTATCTTTTCTTTTTGAGAATAACTGATTCAGCGCCAATTATTTCAGCAGTGGCTCTGGCCCATTTGTAACTTTCCCAATCTGGTCCGATTAAAAGCGGGTTTTTGATGTGTTTTTTGATATACTGGGCAATCAATGGATTGGCTGTTAATTTAGTGGCCTTAATTTTGAAAAAATGACTTAAGTTTTTTTCCCGATGCAGATGGGGATCAACAACAAAGATGTGGTCAACATAATCATCAATGAATTTAGCGACGATTTCATTTGAAACGCAGTCACCGGGCCTGAATCTTTTATCCTGGCGCATATAATTGAGATAGGGTGCTACAAGAATAACTTTTTTTGCCCCAATTTCTTTGGCAGTGGCAGAGGCAAACAAAGCTTCAATCAAAGCGTCATTTGTTTTGGGCTGCATTGACTGAATTAAAACAACTGTTCCCTTTAACTTGGTTTTGAACCTTAGATGAATTTCTCTGTCTGGAAAAAATTCAAAATCAATATCAGAATATTTAACCTTTAATTTCCTGGCTACTTTTCTAGCTAAATCTTTGGAATTAGATAAACCAACAATCATCATTTTAATTCTTCTTCGATTCTCAACAACTGATTATACTTTGCCAGCCTTTCACTTCTGCAGGGGGCGCCGGATTTGATTTGGGTGGCGCCAATGCCAACTGCCAAATCTGCGATAAAGGGATCTTCGGTTTCTCCGGAGCGGTGGGAGACCATAATTTTCCATTTTTTACTCATAGCTAGATGTGCTGCGGCCAAGGCTTCAGTAACTGTGCCAATTTGATTTAATTTTAGTAAAAGACAGTTACAGCTGCCTAATTTAATGGCTCGGGCTATTCTGTTGATGTTGGTGACTGTTAAATCATCACCGACTACTTGAATTTTTGATTTTTCCCTTAACCAGCCAAAACCAACAAAATCTTCCTGGTCAAATGGGTCTTCAATAGAATAGATTTTATGTTTTTTAATCAGATCTTCATAATAATGCAGAAGTTTATGCTTGTCTAATTTTTTTCCATTGATATAATAAATACCATTTTTGTAAAATTCAGAAGCAGCGCAATCCATGGCCAGGTCAACTTTATTACTGTAGCCGGCTTTTTTAATTGCAGTTTTGAGTAAGTCAATGGCCTGTTCTGCATTTTTAATATCAGGGGAAAAACCGCCTTCATCACCAACACCCGCTACTCGGCCATATTTTTGTTTGATTGTTTTTTTCAAAGCATGATAAATTTCACTGCCGGCTCTCAAATTTTCTTTAAAACTGTTTAATTTAGGAGAAATCATGAATTCCTGGACAGCCAATTCATTATCAGCGTGTTTGCCGCCATTAATGACATTAAAGAACGGCCTGGGAAGGGCAAATTTTTTGTTGCCAAAAATATTTCCAATATGTTCATAAAGATTAATACCTTTGACCATAGCTCCAGCACGGGCCACAGCCATGGAAACACCTAAAATTGCATTAGCACCAAGTTTCTTTTTGTTTTCTGTGCCATCCAATTTGATCATGGCCCCGTCAATATCCCCTTGTTTTCGGCAATCCATGCCTTTGATTTTTTTACCAATCAAAGAAATATTTCTGACTGCCTTTTGGACGCCTTTGCCCAGATATCTCTTGTCGCCATCTCTTAATTCCAAAGCTTCATGTGTGCCAGTGGAAGCACCTGAAGGCACCATGGCCCGGGAAACAAAATTACCAACAAAAACATCAACTTCTATTGTTGGATTGCCGCGGCTATCAAGAATTTCTCTAGCCAAGACTTTTTTTATTTTCATATTAAAATAAAAAATTTAAGACATTTTTTTGATCAAATAGCCGACCAAAACAGCAATAACGCCAATTAAGATTTTACCCCAGCCATTGGCCAAGACAGGGAATCTGTAGATGACATAATCAGCAATGCCAAAGACAACTAAAAACAGGCCAGCCATAATTAATCCCAAACAAAGGATTAGGGTTCTGATTTTTCTTTTCAGATGGCCAATGTCTTTTAACCAGCCGACAATTTCTTTAGCTTTGTTTTCAAAAAAACCAGCTGCTAAAAGAAAAAGCTTGTCTTTGTATTCATCGACTAATTTTTTTAGTTCGCCAGTGACCTTTTGAGCGGCTTGGCTTTTCTTTTTTGCCATTTTATACACCTCTTTTTTTGATAATCAACCAATATAACTTGTTTCTGTTTTCTTCTTAGTTCCAATCTGCTTGGTTACTGAACTTAATTCCTTAGTTCTTTTTATAGTTTCCCTTTCTAATTTCTCAATTTCCTGGGTAAGTTTGTTTAGATTAATCTTTAAGTTAAGTTTTTTGTTTAAGATATTAAGCATTTCTTTGGCGCCCTTGACTCCTAGATACATGGGGTGGCCAAAGGTTTCAGCCAACAAAGCAACGCCTTTGATATTCTCTCTTTTACCTAAACCCAGCAGAAGACCGGTGACACCAATAATCGGACCGACAACACCATGGATCTTCTTTTCTAATCTGACTCCTTTGGCATATTTTTCAATAGTTTTTTTATCATTGCCAGTGATGAATATTCTTGGATGTTCAGGCACTTCCTGCAAACCAATGCCTCCTGTGGTAATGATTTCCTGGCCGTCTAATGTTTTTAAAATTTCCAAAACTTTTTCACAAAAAGAATAGCTGCTTTTTTCATCAATAGGCTGGACATCGCCGGTTAAAAATAAGAGATCATTCTTGCCTTTTCTTTGTTTGTAATAAATTTCAATAGTTGGCAGTTCAACTAAATTTTCTTCATTGACAAAAACAGAGTGCGGCAGAGTATGGGAAAAGAGTGAGAAAATCTTTTTAGCTTTTAATTCTTCAATAATAAAATCAACAGCAACTTTGCCGACATTGCCAATGCCTGGCAAACCTTCTATTAAAACCGGTTTGTTTAATTTAGGAATGGTTTTAGACAGTTTAATAGCTTCCCAGGTTTCCATAGGTTTAAAGAAAGAATTGTGATTTATAAAACTTTTCTATAATAATCCTGCTTTTTTCCACTCTTTTTGCTTGGCTTCTCTTCTTAAGCGGCCATATTTGTCTTCAAGAGTGAATTTGGCTGGTTTGGGGTTGACAGCAGTGCCGCCGCAATCGTGTTCTTCTTTCATAGTGTAATGGCCGCACTTTTGGCATTTAAGAAGATGCTTCATTCTCTTGAGAATTTACCTTCTCCTTTTTTGCTGATTTTAGAAAGAATTTCTGATTCCACAACAGAAAGAGTTTTTTCAGCTTCTTTATAGCTGTCAGATTCAATGTTAATCCGGTAACGTCCGCCGCCCAAATAACTTAAAGAAATACCTGAGGTCTTTTCTATATTACCAAGAATTTTTTTAATGATTTCAACACCATTGGGTTCATAGCTTTTCAACTCCAAAACACTTTTAATTTCAATTCTAGGCGGTTTGAATTTTTCACTGACAATAGTTTGGAGGATATCTGTTTCTTTTTTAGCAAGACCAAGATCTTTGATTTGGGCTTTGCCTTCACCAACATCCTTGAAAAAGAGAAAAAGATAAGGCTGTTTTTCAAAAACTTTATCGGCAACTTTATTGTAAAGCTCTTCTGTTTTTTCTTTTAACTGCTTGGCAGACAATTCAATGATTTTTTCTGCTTTTTGCTCCTGCTTGATTTCCTCTAATTTTCTTTTTCTTTCTGCTTCATTGACCCGGCGCAGGCTCAAATCAATATGGCCTTTTTTCTCATCAATTCTCAGAACCTTACAGACAATTTTTTTGCCCTGGGTAACATAATCGCGGATATTGCGAATACGACCGGGCGCAATCTCAGAAATATTGATCATGCCACTTCTTTCATATTCATCAAGAACTACAAAAACAGAAGAATGAAAAATTTTAGTAACAGTGCAGAAGACCAATTCGTCTTCCTGCGGAAAGCCTTCTCTCCGGTATAGCATTACTCAAGAACCTCCAGCACTCTGGCTGAAATGCGGCTCTTACCTCCAGTTGGATAAGCCAGCTCTTTGTCACAAACCAAACATTTAACAACAGAACCAGAATTACCAAAAATAATCTGTTCATTCTTGCATTTAGAACATCTGACTTTAATAAATTTTGATTTTGGGCCTTTTACCATTTTATTGTTTGAACTCCACTTTTCTGGCTCTGGTTCCAGAACCTTTGATATGTGTTTTTTTGCAGACCTTGCAGGTAAACCTTAAATCTGTTTTTTTGCTGGTCTTAGCGCCAGTTCTTTTCCATTTGTTAATCGGCGGCCTAGAAAACCTGCCTAAGTTGCCGTGACCTGTTCTTCGGCCCCTTTTCTTAGTTCTTGCCTGGCTACCCCTGCTTAAATGATGAGTGGCATTTAATCCTTTGGTTTTTTGATTAACTACTTTATGCTCTGTATGTTTCTTGCAATAAGGACAGTATGTCTTTCGGGTTTTAGGTATTTTCATACGAGTAAAAAAACAGCGGCTTGTTTATAAAGGTTGCGCTTTAAATCGAGTTGTTTAACCCAAAAAGTTTATAAACTACTTGATTAAATCATGATTAAAATGAGATCAAGTTTTCGTTCCAAAAGAAAAGTCAGCGGTGGAAGATACCACAAATTCAGAGAAAAGAAAAAGAGAGAATTAGTTGGCACCCCAGCTTTAACCAAATTAGAAGAAACAAAGTCAAAGAAAAAAAGAACCCTGGGGGGAAACAGAAAAAACAAACTGCTCTCTGCTGATATTGTTAATCTGGTCGGCAAGGACGGAAAAGTTGTCAAGGTTAAAATCAAGAATGTAGTTGATAATCCGGCTGACAAGCACTTGGCGAGAAGAAATATTATCACTAAAGGCGCTATTATTGAAACTGAAAAAGGCAAGGCGCGGGTAACTTCCAGACCAGGACAAGACGGCGTGATTAACGCTGTTTTAATTAAATAATTGTCACTTCTTAGGGGTAAATAACCGAAAGATTTATAAAGGATGAATTCTGGTTTATTTTTATGATATGGAAATCAACCAACGAAACTTTATGTGAACATATAGCTAGAATTCTAAGTAAAAGGAAACAGGTTAAAGTAGAAGTTGAGCAGACTGTAATGCCAAGAAGAGACCGAACTGGTGACTATACCCAGACTTTGGCCTATATTATTAACGGTAAAAGAGAAAAAGAAGATGATTTTGGTACTGATGATAACGAGCCTTTGGCAAAAAATCAAGCTAAAAATTTAAGTGATTATGTCTCTAAACATCTTGAAGGTGTTGAAGTTGCTGGTCCAGAAGAGGGCCAAAATTTTTTCATTATTAGGAAAAAAGTAGCCAAGAAAGATGGCGCTTCCCAAGGAAGAAACACTGAGTCAAGTATTACTCGGGCTGGTTTTTTAGACAGATATTTTTCTATACAAGAAATTGCCCAGATAATGGTGGGAGTTCCAATGTTTAAATGGGACCCTAGTTGGGAATTAGACGGCGGAGCATATGGCTATAATATCGGGGCCCGCTGGTCTGCATTGAAGCGTTCTCCTAAGACATTAGAAAGAAATTACGATAATTTTTTAAAGCAAAATCAATTAACCTCTGAATAAAGAGGTTAAAATGGATTTAATTTATTTGATTGCAGCTGTAGTTGTTCTAATTGTAGTGATAGTTCTTTTGCTGAAAGTGGCAAAAAAATTAGTCAAATTCGGCTTGTTTTTGCTGCTAGTATGCGCTGCGGTTTTTATTGTATCCAAATTTTTAAATCTCATCTAAAAGGTGATTGACATGGGTTTTTTAGACAAATTAAAATTCTGGAAAAGACACGAGGACGAATTTGAAATGCCGGAAAGTCTGCCTGGTGAAAAGCCAGGAAGTGATTTGGGCATGCCTGAATTAGGGCCAATGCCAAAAGAACCTCAAATGCCTCAAATGGAAGAGCCTGAAGTGGCGCCTGCCCCCCATATGAGAGATTATCAGCCAGCGCCAATGCCAACAGGAACACCTACTTCTGCGCAATTGGAAATAATCAGCAGCAAACTTGACGCCATCAAAGCAATTTTATCTGCTCTGGAACAAAGAATAGCCAATCTAGAAAGGTCATCCCGCTATGAAAAAAGGTGGTAAGTTTTTTCAGAACAAACATTTCCTGTTTTTTTCCTTAGCATTAGTTATTATTTTAATTGACCAGCTGACCAAGATATTATTGACAGCTAATTTTTCTGTGGGGCAGTCATTAATGATTATTCCCAATTTTTTGAGTTTGGTTTATGTCCAGAATACCGGGGCCGGCTTTGGAATTTTGAAAGGATTTGGTTTTTTCCTGATCATTGTTTCTCTGCTGGTAATCATTGTAATTTTTGACTATTACAAGAAAATAAACATCAAGCAGAAATTACTTCTTTTTTCAACGGCAATTCTTCTGGGCGGAGTGGTGGGCAATTTAATTGACCGGCTGTTTCACGGCTTTGTGATTGACTTTATTAACTTTAGTTTCTGGCCGGCCTTTAATGTGGCAGACATGGCTATCACTGCTGGCGTGATTGGGTTGATATTATATTTTTGGAGAAGATAAAGGAATAATTATTTAACACAGTCGCAGGCCTTATAGCCTTTGTCTTTGGCTTCGTCTTTTTCATTGAACCAAACTTGGCTGCTTTTTTTGATTCTCTTGGCCCAGTCACATTTTGGGGCGTGAAATTTCTTGCCGGTTTTGCTGGCAACATATTTGCCTGGTTCAAAGGAAGTAGTGACTTCACTTTGAATTGGTTCGATTTCTTCAAAGTCAGAATCAAAGTCGTCATCCTGATTTTTCCTGTTGTAGCTGAACATAGCAATCAGGAAGCCGATAACAGCAATGATGATGGTGCCAGTGACTATTCTTTTATCAACTAACCAAATAAAAATAAAATTAGCTAAGTTAAGACCATACATCAGGAATAAACCACCATTGCTCCAGCTAGCACCAACTAGCTTGGCAGCCAGGACAACAAAAACCATTAGGAGCAAGAACAATAGAACAATTAATTCTCCTAAGAACATTTTGCCGCCAAACATAAATACAATTTGAATTAAACTAAGAAACAAAACCACTGAAATAATCAAGTGGACTAAAAACCCTCCAATTTTACCTTTTGACATAGAATAAAAAAATTTTATTTGATATTTAAACATTTCTATTCTAGAGTAGTAATTTCAAAATTCTTCAAACTCTTCAAACTTCTTTAAATGACCTTTTTTCCTTAAGAATTCGACCTGGACTTTTCTGTATTTGTAAACAATATCTCCTTTTTCATCGCCGCCAGTCTCCCAGGGCTCAACAACAACAATGTCGCCTTCCCTAACCCAGAGAGATCTTTTTAATCTACCTGGAATCCGGCAAATTCTGGCTTTACCGTCGAGACAAAGAACTTTCATTCTTGAGCCGCCCAGTCTTTGCTGGACAACACCAAAAACTTCCCTGTCCCTGGGCATTCTGACCCTGGTAATTTCCTGCTGTTCTTCTTCCATGTGTTAAAAAAAATGAATTTTATATATAAATCTTTGCTATCTGGATTAAACACGAATTTCCGCAAAGTTTTTAAACGGTTATGATATTCTTAGATTAAATATATATAATGCTTATTGAAAACGAGGTGATACAATGGCATTTGGAGTCGTTGAGATTCTAGGAATAATCGGCTTCATCGTTGGTCTTATTGTTGCAATAAGACTTAAGAAAGTCGATGTAATGGAATTGCTAACTGGTTGGGGTATCTTTGTCTTGTTTACACCAGCTTGGATGGTAATTACAGAAT
>Ga0209536_100014018_pt1 | contig 11528 bp, 9 predicted proteins | sample DeeMarSeWOR28_12_FD_187461 | JGI IMG/M metagenome (GOLD analysis project Ga0209536, IMG submission 187461) | Marine sediment microbial communities from White Oak River estuary, North Carolina - WOR-2-8_12 (SPAdes) (version 2) | ecosystem: Environmental > Aquatic > Marine > Intertidal zone >... | reverse complement strand
CGTGTTCTTTAATTATTTGATAGATATTTCTCCGAATTGCGACTGCTACGATCACAATGATCCTCCGATCGCCGAAGACATCGGCTTTCTTGCCTCAAAAGATATTGTTGCCATCGATCAGGCAAGCCTTGACCTCTTAAGCAAGGCGGAAGGACGAATAAAAGGCAAGGATAAATTCAAGAGCATATATCCGACCATTGATTCCTCTGTCCAGATCCGGCACTCCGAGAAAATCGGGCTCGGCACAAGGAAGTACGAATTCGTAAAAATATAAAATTCCTCGGAATATTTTTTATTTTCTATTGACCTTCACTTATCTTTCAATTAGAATCTTAAACTGTTTGTAATGCAAAGAAAGCGGGGAAAATAAAATAGACGCAAGTTTTGTAGACAGCGAAGATTTTAAGCGCCTTGAACAGGAGTACTCATTCCTCAGGCGCGCAAGAGAACAGCTCAGGCCGGACCTGAACGAACTGGAGAGAATGGAAGTTGTAATCATAGACATAGAAACAACCGGCCTCTACCCGGAGCAGAGCGAATTGATCGAGATCGGCGCTATTAACGTCGACAAAAAAGACATAAAAGGAATTTATAACCCGCTCATAAAACCAAAGAATCCCATCCCAAAAGAGATCGAAAAATTAACGGCCATCAGCAATGATATTGTAAAAAACCATCCGCCGGCAGAAGAAGTTCTTCCGGATTTCATTAAATTCATTAACGACAAGATACTGATCGCACATAACGCGGAATTCGATGTAGGATTTCTAAAATACCATTTGAGAAAAATCCTGGGAAAGGAACTGAACAATCAGAATATATGCACGGTTAAACTGGCAAGATACCTTCTTCCGGGCCTCGCAAACCACAAGCTCCACACGATCGCAAACTACTACAAGATCCCCATCCCCAACCGCCACCGCGCACTTGGAGATGCCGAGATAACTTTTCAGGTTTGGCAGAGATTGATCGACGAGCTGAAGAAGAAGGAAATAACCACTAAAGAAGGACTATTTAAGCTGCTTAGTACACTTTAGAACCAAGCCCCAAGAGCCAAGCTCCAAGAAAACAAATTCTTCATGGCACTTGGAACTTGGCACTTGGAACTGTTTCAGCTAACTTTAGTAATTTCATTGAACCTTATCCTCCAAAATGATATATTGACACCGAAAACAGGGGTAAATAATGGATTTCATCTCAAACATCTGGAACAGGGCAAAAAAGCTCAATAAAAGGATCGTTCTTCCCGAAGCTACCGATGCAAGGATCTTAAAAGCCGCGGAAACAATAACAAAGGCGAAGCTTGCAAGGGTGATTCTTTTGGGCAATGAACTTGAAATCGGCAAAGCCGCAGAAATGGGAAGCGCCGATATATCCGGGATAGAGATAATAACTCCGCTTGACTCTCCAAAACTCGATCAATACGTCAAAGAATTGACTGAGCAAAGAAAAGCAAAAGGTTTATCGGAAGACGAAGCAAAAAGAATGTTGACCGTTGACCTCCATTACTTTGGCGCAATGATGGTCAAAAACGGTGAAGCGGACGGCATGATAACAGGAGCAACTCATCCCACAGCAGACACGATACGCGCCGCCGTATGCTCGGTCGGGACAGCAAAAGACATTTCAATCATCTCAAGCTTTTTCGTGATGATCCATCCAAATAAAAAGATCGGGGAAGAAGGCATTCTTTTTTATGCGGACTGCGGGGTCATTCCTGATCCTTCCGCCGAGGAGCTTGCGGATATCGCGATATGCACGGCGGACTCCTTTGTAAGACTTATGCGAAAAGAACCGAAGATCGCCATGCTTTCATTCTCGACCAAAGGCAGTGCATCCCACCCTGATATTGACAAGGTCATAAAAGCAACAGAAATCGTCAAAGGCAGAAATAAAGACCTGGAAATCGACGGAGAACTCCAGGCTGACGCCGCGATCATTGAGTCAGTTGCAAAAAGAAAAGCGCCTGAAAGCAATGTTGCCGGACGTGCAAACATATTGATATTCCCGGACTTAAATTCCGGCAACATCGGCTACAAATTAACGCAGAGGCTCGGAGGAGCAATGGCGCTTGGCCCGATCTTCCAGGGAGCAGCAAGACCGATCAACGATCTTTCACGCGGCTGCAGCACGGATGATGTTGTTAACGTAGCTGCAATTACCGCTATTCAGGCAGGACCTGACCTTTAAAAATCTATGGAATTAAAAAACATTGCCCATGACACTCTTAAGAAGGCCTTAAAATCCGGCGCTGACCTCGCTGAAATATTCATTGTAAAGTCCGATTCAAACAAGATAGATGTGCTTGACCAGAAAATAGAATCTTTTGACAAGATCAGTGATCAGGGAATGGGGATCAGGGTCATAAAAGACAAACGACTCGGATTTTCCTATACAGCAGATTTTGACCCCCACTCTATCGATCAAACTATCTCAAAGGCAATCGCAAGCGCAGAAAACACTCCGCAAGATGAGTTTAATGTCCTCCCGGAACACAAGGAAAGCGAAAAGCTCAACATATATGACAAAGAAATAAATGCCACCCCCATCGAGAAGAAAATAAAGATCGCTATGGAGATAGAAAAGATAGCTCGCAGCTTTGACAAGAGGATAAAAAAGACCGAAAAATCTTCTTACAGCGACGGAGAAAGCGAGGTCATCCTCGTCAATTCAAACGGATTGGACATATCTTACATGTCAAATGTCTGCGGGGGATCGGTTGAAGTGATTGCGGAAGCAGAAGGCCTGGCAGAAGCAGGATTTGGAATGGATTACGTAACAAAGATCAAGGATCTTGACCCGCAAAAGATCGGCATAGAAGCCGGGAAAAGAGCATCGGAGCTTCTCGGCGCAAAAACTATCCCGTCTCAAAAACTTTCGCTTATCTTTGACCCTGTTGTGGGAATGCAATTTCTCGGAGCAATAGCGAGCTTATTTTCTTCGGATTCCGTGCAAAAAGGTAAATCTTTATTCAAAGGCAAGATAGGAAAAGCAGTCGGCTCAAAAATTTTAACCATAATTGACAACGGAAGACTGGAAAACGCTGTCGGCTCATCCCCTTTTGACGGCGAAGGAGTTCCGACGCAGGAAACAAAACTCATTGAAGAAGGGATCCTTAAAGCATATCTTTACAACTGCTACACCGGGGCAAAAGACAAAGTAAGGTCAACCGGCAACGGCCATCGGGGTTCATTTAAAGGACTTCCCGAAGTTTCCTCATCCAATCTTTATATTGAAGCGGGAAGTTCAAGCCCGGAAGACATAATAAAGAACGTTAAAAAAGGCCTTCTTTTAAAACGCGTAATGGGAATGCACACGGTTAATCCTATTTCCGGAGACTTTTCCGTCGGCGCACAAGGCATATTGATCGAAGGAGGAAAAGAAACTTATCCTGTAAGGGGAATAACAATTGCGGGAAATCTGATCGAAATGCTTGAAAAATTCGAAGAGATCGGAAACGACCTGAGATTTATAGGAAGTATCGGGTCTCCTACTTTTTTGATCCCCGACATTTCTGTAAGCGGAAGTTAAATATCGAAATCATCCGGGCCAACACTATAGGTTGAACCGTCAGTGGTCCGCACTAAAAGCCCGAAATCCGAATCATGATAAATTCTCATATGCACAGGCCCTCTAAAATGCTGTTCCCCCGGAAATCGAGAAGAACCTGTTGCCCCCCTGCTTTCCGCGGTTGCCATGGCCCGAGGATCATCAAATTTTTCTGAAATTTCATCTGTAACCTTATAGAAGACAAATTCGTACGGAGCGCCTTCAGACAGCCTTAAAAGAGACAACTGGACTTCCATTAAACCGAGAACAAGCAGATTGTTATTTGCTAAAGTTAAAGAGATCTCTGCATCTTTAAAATACAGAGGGACCCAAAGCTCAACCTCTTTTCTTTCGGAGACTCCCCTGCTTAAACACAAAAACTCTACCGAACACTTTTTAAAAATTCGGCCGGCAGGGATATCTTTCGGCAATCCAACGGCCTCTTTGAGCAGATCAAATTCATTAATGTCAGTATTTTCCAAAAGAAATCTGTATGCGGTTCTGTACGAACCGGCCAGCGAAATGGCGATGTTAACTAAAGCATTTTTAGATCTTGGATCATTTTTCATCAATCTTAACAATATTTTTCCCGCATATTCATTGTCTGTAGCTGTATGGGCGTTTGAAGGCTTATTTAAGCCAGACGCAAACAAATTGGCAGCAAGTGTGGTGCCGTGCGTTTCAGACAAATTAACAAGTAGATTTTTAGCGAATTTCTTATTAATTGTTGTGATCGCCCAGAACAGTTCTCCGTTTCTCCAAACATTACATAAGATATCCCTAACCTTTCGCAAATCCCTCATCCTGGTAATTAAAGAAGCATAACCAAAAATTTTCGGCCCGCAGGGAGTACCGCTTGCAGCCAAACCATAGTTTATTCTATGTACAATTCCTTTTTGCGGGTTTATTGGCGACATAATTACCTCCATCTAATAAAAACGCATAAAGCCATTAAACATTTAAGATCTCTGTCAGCGGAACTTAGAGTTCTCCTCTTTTCTTCGGCAGTCCCACAAGATTGTAAGCCAGATCAAGATGATAAAGAGCTTTCGAAATATATGTCCCGTCTTTGACCTCTGTTTCCAGGATCAAATATTGTTCCCCGTCTGGCGTCTCCAAAAGCAGCCTTGCACCCAAAACAACATCAGACCTTATCTTTACTGAAGCCTGGCCCTGAATAAAGGTCAGATCTTCTATTTTCTGGATGTCCACAGAACTTACGGTTGCGTGGCTCTCTCTAAGCTCTCCGCCCTTTTGAACTTTATAGAGAAATGACGTTCCGGTCTTGAGGCCATTCAAAAGCCAATATATCTCTGGAAGCTCAAGGTGATCGTCCTTTTCCAATGTTGCAAAAACATGGACAGACTCAAATTCTTCCGGCAGTGCCATTTCCACGCGGGTTTGTTCCAACTTTATTCCGAATGGATATCTTCTGTCCGTTAAGAAAATACTTCTTGGCATTCTTTTCTCGAAAGAATCAACCTCGGAAAGAGACTTATTAATAATATTAGGCTCCCAGATACGACCTGCATCAAGAAGAAACCTGTAATAACTTCTCATTCCCGGATGATAAAGCCTCCTTGAAGCGCTTGCAATAATTTCTCTGAGAATTTCCGGCGAATTGTGAACAAGAAGTCCAAGCAGGGGTCTTTGAAAATCTCTTTCCTGCCATGAAGAAGAAGTGTTTAAAAGAGAAAGAGCAAAAGATCCTTTATCAAGAACAGATGATGGGAGAAATATCTTATGTTCCAACCCTTCTACCACACCCTCTACCTCTCTACCTTTTTGATCGACATTCACAGCAGCTTCCAGTATCCAAACGGCCTTTTGCCTGTCTAGGGTCGCAATATCACGGAACAGATCTGCTCTTTTATCAACATGTCTTAGAATTTCAATGAGCTTAATGGACGGAAAGGCATCATCGATCAATATTTCAGCAATTTGGATGGACGTCATGCGCATCTTGTCTAATTTTGGATTATCAGGACCAAGCTTAACTAGAACTTTGTCCCTGGGTCCGCGGAGAAGAACATTGATCTTTTTTGCCAGAGCCTTAGATGGCATTGAAGCGAGTTTTCTTCCGGTAATAGCCGACCCCCAAAATTTCATTCGAAGACCATTACGAACTGCAGATGCTTGCATTACAGATGAACCCATAAATTTATCACCTCCATTATGTATCGCATCTTTATCCAAAAAATTTCACTTTTTTCTGATTTTTGTTATACTTGAGTATTATGAGAAACGTAGGAAAAAGACAATATAAATTGACGCAGTTCAAGAAAAAATACCATCAACCTCAGGCTGAGAGGAAGGAAACGAAAGTTAAGAAGAGGAAGGTCAAGCCTTTTAAGAGTAAGAAGTAAATTCAAAGGGCCCTAAAGGCTTTAAGGAATTAACGGCGCTAAAGATGGAGGGGCTTTAAAGGCAGAAAGGCAAAGGTTCTAAGGGCTTATTCCTTTTTAGCCTTTTGCCTTTCTACCTTTAATATCTTTCTACCCTTAATTTCTTTTCTCCCTTAAAGCCATTAATGCCTTTTGCTCGTCCTTGATAATACTACTCAATTATGATAACATTACAAATTACTTCAGGAGAAACTTATGCGAAAAATAAAGATATTTGATACAACGCTCCGTGACGGGGAGCAGTGCCCCGGTGCAAGTCTTAATATTGAGGAAAAACTTGAGATAGCAAGACAGCTTGCCAAGCTCAATGTTGACGTTATTGAAGCGGGATTTGCCATAGCCTCGCCCGGCGACCTTGCCGCGATCCAGATGATAGCAAAAGAAGTAAAAGGCCCCATCATCTGCTCTCTTGCGCGCGCAAAAAAGCAGGACATAGACAAGGCATGGGAAGCAATAAAAGATGCGGAAAACAAGAGAATTCATACTTTTATCGCAACCTCCCCTATCCACATGGAGAAAAAGCTCCGCATGAAGCCGGAAGAAGTCCTAAATACTGCCGTGGAAATGGTCAAATACGCCAAAAGCAAATGCAAAGATATAGAATTCTCCTGCGAGGATGCAGGAAGGTCCGAGCCGGAATTCCTTTACAAGATAATTGAAGCTGTAATTGATGCCGGAGCAACAGTGGTAAACATTCCCGACACGGTCGGATATACAATGCCGGATGAATTTTCCAAGCTTGTCAAAGGGATCATGGAGAATGTGCCGAACATTTCTAAGGTAGACGTTTCCGTCCACTGCCACAACGACCTCGGGCTTGCTGTTGCAAACTCGCTCGAAGCAGTTCGGGCAGGCGCAACTCAGGTGGAATGCTGCATAAACGGGATCGGAGAGCGTGCGGGAAACTGCTCTCTTGAGGAAGTTGTCATGTCCATTAAAACAAGAAAAGATTTCTATGATGCAGAGACCCAGATAAACACCAAAGAGATATACAAAACAAGCAGAATGGTAAGCAATCTTACCGGCCTTCTTGTTCAGCCGAACAAAGCAGTGGTAGGCGCAAATGCTTTTGCTCACGAGGCAGGAATCCACCAGGCCGGGGTCCTTCGCGCACGGGAAACCTACGAAATAATGAAGCATGAAGATATCGGCTTGACCGAGAGCAAGCTTGTTCTTGGAAAACACTCGGGCAGGAACGCTTTTGTGAAAAAACTGAAAGACATGGGTTATGAGCTTTCAAAAGACAACGTAGAAAAGGCTTTTGAAAAGTTCAAGGTACTTGCCGACAAAAAGAAAGAAATTACTGAGAGAGACCTTGAAAGCATTGTTTCGGAAGAAGTTTATGCTGTTGAAGAAGTCTTCACATTTGAATCCATGAAGATAACATCAGGGACAAAAGTAAAACCGACCGCTGAAATGGTACTCAAGAAAAAAGGAAAGGCCATAAAAGCCAAGGGGCAAGGCGGGGGTCCTGTTGACGCTGTCTACAAAACAATAGAAAAACTAACGAAGGTCAAACCAAAACTTGTGGATTATATTATTCAGGCAATAACTGGCGGAACAGACGCACTTGGAGAAGTAACGGTAAGAATTGAAGAAGGCGGAAACATTTTTGTAGGGCACGGAGCAGATATAGACATCTTAGTTGCTTCCGCCAAAGCCTATCTTGCAGCTATAAACAGGCTGCTCGCAAGAGAAAAAGCCCCGAAAGGCTCACCGCATCTTATGTAAGATCAGTGATTTTCCTCAACGGTTATACATGTGAGGGTTCGCGCAACAAATCCTGTGGCTTGTATCTTTTTAACGATCAACTCTCCCAAAGCCTTGAGATCCGCTGCCTCTGCAAAAGCAATAACATCATAAGGCCCGGTTACAAGATGAACGGATTTTACGCCCTGCAGTCCTTTGATCTGTTTCGTGAGTTCGATCGCTTTGCCGGGAAGAGCCTCCACCAGGATGTAAGCAGAAGTTGAATGTGCCATTAAATAACACCCCTCTCTAATTATGAAGTGGGCGTATTATAGCACAACAATTAAGAAATTTTCAATGATTTTAGTGGAACGGGATATTCCTTTTGAGGTTTTTGGAAGAATTAATAGATCAGATTAGAGGAATCCTGATAACTACTTTTGTGCCCTTACCTTTTTTACTTTCATAATTTATGGAGCCGTGGCGGAGTTCAATGATGCTTCGGACCAGAACAGTTCCAAGGGCATAATAGCCGAATTTTCCGTATTCGTTAATGGAATTCACCTGTTCTTCATCCATTCCGATACCGTTATCTATTATTTCGAGCTGATAATATGTTCCCTCATGAAAACCGCGGACAGTGATCTGACCTTTCAGGGCCTCATCTTCCTTCATTCTGTTCATGATCGCCGCCAACGAATTTGAAAAGATCTCATAAAAAGCATCCGAATATGCGTCGCCTATCCTGAACTCTGCATCTTCAAGGTCTACATTTATATCTACTTTGCCGGACAATCCCAAGAAATCCTTCTTCTGAAGCTCATGAATTGTCTGCGTTATGGCTTCTTCAAAATCAACAAAGGTATCAATCTCAGGCCCTCTGGCGATCGCTTTCAACTGTTTTTGCACCTTTTCCAGAACTGATAAGGCTTCATTGGTTTGTTGAAGCCTTGTTATTACGGAATTAACCTTGGCCGGCAAAACAGCCAAGGCATCCTCGCCTATGTCATCAGTTGTCAAAGACACTTCGTTCGTTTCTTCATTGACATGGATTATCTTGTTTATTGCCTCCTCCAATTTATGAGCTTCCCTCACGGCAAAATCTATGAGCATTTCCAGACCTGAATTGCTTACCCAATGAGTGATCCCGTGAACAAGAGAAAAAGCCTGCTTTTGTTTTGCAATTGAGGAAAGCTCCTTATGGAGGCCGGTGATCCTGATGGCCGCACCGGCAAGGTTTGCAAGTATCTGGAATATTCCGATATACTGTTCTTTCTCGCCGTTAAACAGAGAATGACCGGCATTGTCGATCTTAAGTATTCCTATAACGGTATTTTTCCCGTTCTTTGATATGAGAGGAATGATTATGCCGGGGAGATGGTTCGGATATCCGGACTGCTGAAGTTTTTCTACCTCCGCAGGATCCTCTACAACGATCTTCATGTCCCTTATAGCCTCATATTTTGCAGGATCGAACTTATTGTCAACGATCTTTAAAGAGGAATATCTGGAATTTGCTACATCCTCGGGATTTGCGGCTTCTTTCATTCTAAGGTGAGGCAGATCGTCCTTCCAGACACATTCATATATATAGGCTCTTTCAAAGCCAAGCTCTTTTACAAATTCAAGTATTGCCTTAAAGACTTCCGAAGGTTCAAGCGAAAGCATTTTGTTCGAAATATCGAGAAGTTTGCCCATTAATGCGGCCTGAGAGCTCTGCATATCGGCTTTTGCGATCATTTTAGGATGAACAGGAGCTATCAAAGGCATGCCAAGGTTGCCGATCTGCGGAGTTCTTTTATTCAACTGAAAATTCTTGAATAGTTGTGTTGCGGGTGTTTTGCCTGCTACCGCAGGTTTAATATATATACTCTTTGGACCTGCCAATTTTCTTCCCTCCCGAAGCTCATGGCTTTCACGCAGCCCGATCGCTTCCATATATATATCGACAAATTTTTAAAGAAATTTCAGTGGAAAACGTCAAAATTTAAACTTTTTCTTGATCCTCTCCACCTGCACCCTTCGACTCCTCTCAGGGCAAGCCTTCACCTGCACCCCGGAATGTGATAAAATGTCCCTAAATTAAAGGAGACAATCATGATCACTGGGATCCTTGTATTAATTATTTTTCTTGTAATGGCAGTCCTTATGTATTCCAAGAAAGCCCCTGCCCTTCTTGCCCTGCCTTTTATGGCCGTTCTCATCGCGCTTGCAGGCTTTGTCCCTGTTAACGAAATACTTACAAAGGTATTGGCAGACGGAGCTTTAAGGCTTCATAAAGCGATCATTACAGTTATTTTTGGCGGAATACTGGGACAATTCATTAAGGAATCGGGGATCGCCGAAACAATAGTGAAAAAAGCGGCGGAATTTGCAGGAGACAGGCCTTTTGCTGTGGGGCTTGCATTGGCAATTGTCACTGCACTGCTCTTCACCGTATTAGGCGGTCTTGGCGCTGTGATAATGGTCGGAACAATAATAATCCCCATACTTCTTTCAATAGGAATGCCCGCGATCATTGTGGGATGCCTTTTTCTTCTCGGGATATCTTTGGGAGGAATTCTAAATCTTGCCAACTGGCAGCTTTATATGACCGTGCTCGGCCTTCCTCAAACTGTGATACTTAAATTCGCCCTGTCTCTATTCTTTATCTTTATTGTTGTTTTGATCGCTTTTCTTATTATCGAACTAAAAAGAGAAGGGAATATTTCTCTTTGCGCGTCCTCTCTTTCGGAAGAAGGGAAAAAAGATGTCTCCTATTTAGCCCTTTTAACGCCGATCGTTCCTTTAGTTCTCATACTTTCCTTCTCTCTGTATAATATGATAAAAAGCCCGGTCCGGCCTTTTGAATTCCCGATAATTTCAGCGTTAATAATCGGCCTGTGCTACGGCGTTATCACAACCGCAAAAAGATTCACTCCGAACCTGCTGTCAAAGTCCATAATTGAAGGGACTAAAAATGTTGTGCCGGCAGTTGTGCTGATGATAGGAATAGGCATGGTATTGAATGCCGTAATGCATCCATCCGTTTCGCAGGCACTCTCCCCCATTGTTTCAGCCGTCATGCCAAGAAGCGCAATTGCCTTCGTATTTCTTTTCGGCATCTTTGCTCCTTTGGCGCTTTACAGAGGACCGCTGAACATCTGGGGAATGGGAAGCGGCCTGATCGGTCTTATGCTTGTAAGCCGTGCGATCCCTGCTCCTGCAATAATGGCAGCAATGCTCTCGGTCGGGCAAATTCAGGGAGTCTGCGACCCGACGAACACTCACAACGTTTGGACGGCAAATTTTCTTAGCATAAATATTCAGGACATACTAAAGAGGACGATCCCGTATATGTGGGCGGTCGCTATACTTGGGCTTATTGTGGGGGCAATTTTTTATTTTTAATTAACAATTAACAGTGACACAATTATCAACAATGAATAATTTATATATAATAATTAATCGCCGAAGGCGATACATTGTTGTTAATTATTAATTAAGAAATTGTTAATTATTTATGAAAAAAGTCTATAGTTTAATAATAATTTTTATTTTATTTCTCTCAGTCACGGCTGTTTCTCATGCCACGATCCTCAGATCAGGCACTTCAGAAGTTGTGGCAGAGGAAAACGCCCCCGAGTTCGTTGAATCGGCAAGGATAAGGATTGAGAACGAAAGGGACGGAAAAGTTGAAGTAAGCACAAATGAAGGATTGAGCTGGAAAGAAGTTGGGAGGGTCGTTTATCCCTGCAATCTTGTGAGCAACCAAGGCTATACTGCAAGCAAATGGGTGCCGGACGGCTCTGTTGCAGCAACTGCAGTAAATGCAATACATATAAAAACAGATTACAATTTTGCCGACGAAAAGGGCGTTCTATGGAGCATTTTGCCAAAAGAAAT
>Ga0209536_100014017_pt1 | contig 11528 bp, 9 predicted proteins | sample DeeMarSeWOR28_12_FD_187461 | JGI IMG/M metagenome (GOLD analysis project Ga0209536, IMG submission 187461) | Marine sediment microbial communities from White Oak River estuary, North Carolina - WOR-2-8_12 (SPAdes) (version 2) | ecosystem: Environmental > Aquatic > Marine > Intertidal zone >... | reverse complement strand
GGAAATCCAGAGCTACGCCAAGGAAATCGTGCCATCATTCAATGCCTATCTCTATTTTCGCATCGCTTACTGGCTGGCAAAGAAAGTTGCGCGTTCACTTTATTGGGTGCGCATTGGCCTTTTCTCCGACGATCAGTATGCCTCGGTTCATCCTGATTCCACAGTGGTATTCGTGATGAATCATCGCAGCAATATGGACTATATTCTGATAGCATTTCTGGCCGCTGAGCGAACCACACTCTCCTATGCTGTTGGCGAGTGGGCCAAAATTTGGCCTTTGCAAACATTAATCAAGGCCATGGGTGCTTATTTTGTTCGTCGCAATTCCGGTAATCCCCTGTACCGACTGGTGTTGCAGCGTTATATCAACATGGCGACCAAAGAAGGGGTTTGCCAGGCAGTTTTTCTCGAAGGCTGGCTTAGTCGCGATGGCCGGCTACAGCAGCCCAAACTGGGATTTGTGGATTATATGTTACGTAACTTCAGGCCAGAAAAGGATCGAGACATTGTCTTCATCCCGGTAGGGTTAAATTACGATCGAACCTTAGAGGACCGGACTTTGTTGCGAGCCTTAGACCCTACCGCTAAAAAACGAAGTATATTTTTTGTGACAAAAACTACCATCTGGTTCATTTGTCGTAACCTGTGGTTAATGGCTCGCAATAAGTGGCAGCGCTTTGGTTACGCTTGTGTCAACTTTGGCCCACCGATTTCCGCCCAGGAGTATTGTAGAGAACATGATTTTAGTTTTAGCAGGTTAGACCGTAAGAGCAGATTTTCGGAAGTTGAGAAACTGTGCAAAGGTCTGATGGCTTCTATCGAGCAGATTGTCCCTGTTCTTCCAGTCTCTTTGGTGGCTACTGTTTTTCTCGAAGACCCCGAACAGTGGTTGAGTGAGTTCGATGTGAAAGGATATGTGCATCGTTTGCTTGAGGAGTTACAAGCAAAAGGCGCGCCCGTTTATGTTTCAAAGAGATCCGGTGAGCATACCATCACCACTGCATTGAACATGCTGAAATTAAGACGTTTGGTGGTTGAATCAGACGGGCTTCTCAGGGCAGACCAAGAATCACTTGGGGTTCTATCCTATTACGCCAACGCCATCGACTACTGGTGGCAACGGTAGCAGACCACACCACTGTTGGTTAAAGTCGATCGAAGCGTGAATCGATCTGCCCCCCCTGCCTGTCAAGGTACTACAAATTCCAACGCATCCGCCTTCGATACCGACAAACCGTCTCCAGCCTTTTCCGCCTGTGTGGCCCCAGTTTTCCGAACCTTGTGTTCGGGTTTCGAGGCGAGAACGAAGTCATGCGGCATTGGCTTTTTGGTCTTGAGAAGATTTCGAGGAATGAAGATTTTATGGCCAGTTGAAATGTCGTTTGGTTCTAGCCAGGGGTTGTCCTTGGCCAAGACCTTCCAGTTCTTCTGGGAGCCTGTATACCATTTGGCTATAAGCGAGAGTGTTTCCCCTTCCCAACGAACCTTATGTACGTAATACGATTGGTTTTTTGCTTTACTTTTTGCCGGCTTTGCCTTGGCGGAATTGTTGTCGGACTTAAAAAACGTCTTCATTTGTGTACATCCGCTGAAGGCGAAGAGGATGGCTAAGCATACCAACCACTTGGATGTTGCCGGTCCCCCTGAACACCTCATTTGAGCCCTCCTTGCTTGCTATTCAGTGAAGTAGGATCAGATGCACCCCCCTCGTTTGTGACCACTTTGGCCTTAGAAAGCCTGTCTTCTAAGAGGGGGAGACCTGATGCTTTTTACTGACGCAAGTTATGTGCCAGGGGAGCGACGATTGCAGATTGCGGATTGCGAATTTGGGGATTAAGGAATTGAGGAATTGAGGGATTTTGGATTTTAGATTGCAGATTATTTCGCTCACAGGCGACAGCTGATAGCCAAATACAACCGGCTCAACTGACTAAACCGACTTAACAGACATTGGGAGCAAGGCATATGGGGAGGATGAGTTTCTTTGACAGTTTTTACCTTGCGCCCTGCGCCTTAAGCCTTAAGCCTTCTATTATTTCAGTTGTGCCCCCAGAAACTGTCCCTTTGATCAGCTGGTAGTCATGGTCAGGGATGAAGGTGAAACGGACGCCCACTGCATGAGAAGTTCTGTCGCTACTGTCAAAGCTCTTAGACCATACCTTTTCTGCAGTGGCTAGAATGAGTTGACGTTCAGTGGGTCTAAAGACCAGGCGAAAATTACTAGGTAATCCCAACGATTCAGAACAGAGGATAAGCGTACCTTCCGGGCTCAGATTTTCGGTTCTACAACTCACAAGACCATCAGAAGTGATAATAGTTGCTGGCCAGGAGACTTCGACTCTAGGGTGTTGACGTTTTTCTCTAGCCATGGCTCCCCCCTTTAGCCCTCAATAGAAAGCTATCCTTATGTGCTCGTATGACGGAAAGGTTTAAGGGAAAGACAAACGGGGGTAACGTCAGGGCAATGATTTAGCCCATCGAATAGAATAGCGCAGTGTTAGTACTTTACCATAGATGAGATTGGCATTGTCAAGAAAGAAAAATGACCTTACGAGTTCTGGAATAGGGGAACGCTCGTGACATTTGAAATTTTTTCCTGGGGTCGACGCTCATTGATAGTTCCTTTCCGTAGATGTCACTATCTCACGAGCGCCCCTTTTTCCAGATCAACTCTTTCCTATTCTGAACATCTTGGTGCCACAGGTTGGGCATACGCCTTGAGTTGCTGGTTTGCCATTTTTCATAGTGATACTCTTGGCGTCCTTCATTTCTCTTTTTGCTCGGCATTTCATACAGTAAGCTTCCATGTTTTCACCCCCTTTCGTTTTTGTATTGTTAAACTGTTTATAGCGATCAGCTTTCAGCTCTCAGCAAAATCCATTTAAAAACATAAGGTTAGGCCGACCGCTGACAACTGAGTGCTGACAGCTTCATCCGGAAATCTCTGATTTCCGGATGAACACTATCTATTTAATTTCTCATTATTTTATTTTTTAGAGAGGAAAGCAGGAATTATGCCAATTCAGGAAGGAAGTATTTCCAGGAGGTAGGAGTGGAACCTTTCTCCACCCCTGGAGCAGGCTCAGATGCTCGCCCTGCAAATGAGCTAAAATGCCTAAAATTAGGGGCTTAAAAGCTTTTGAACTTTTGCAGTTACCGTAGGTTAGGCATCGCCCACTTAACTGTCACTCACCTAATCTTGTACGAATAAAGTCCTCGCTGCGATCCTACAATAAATTGATCCTCATATCGTCTAATCGCAAGCGGAGCTTGCTCCTACAAGAATTACTTAAATGATGCTTGCCATGTAGGAGCAACCTTTGGTTGCGATTCGAGAGTGTAATAAACTCCGAAATTTCTCTGTGCAGGCTGTCCGACAACGTCATTCTGAGGCGCAAGCCGAAGAATCTCTAAGTAGTAAGTGTCTGAATCCATGAGATTCTTCGCTTCGCTCAGAATGACAGACGCAGGCATTTGAAGGGTTTTCGGACGGCCTCTGTACCCATTTTTTAAATCCGCAATCCGACAATCCGCAATCCGAAATTACTTCCCTCTGCTCCATGTTTTTTTCCTAATTTGCTTGGCCCGAATACCATTTTCACAGTTGGTTACAATCTTAACCATTTATCGGATGATTTTGTGCACCATTTACCATCGAACCTTGAGTAAGTTGAAATCTCAACTATCCGATAATTATTGAAAAATTCTTCTCACACTTGATCTGGCACGTATTTTCCATCTACATGCTGACCAGCAGAATAGAAGAGTTTTTCACTTATATTGGCTGCGAGCAATCTTTTTGCTCGCATTTTCATGCTTTGCTGCGAGGCACAAAGGTTCCCAATTATGCTTTTTGATCCTATCATCGACAGATTTTCCAACGATCTGGCCATTGACCTTGGCACAGCCAATACTCTTGTCTGTGTGAAGGGAAGAGGTGTTGTAGTCAACGAGCCCTCTGTGGTGGCATTTAGCAGAAATGGTGAGGACGGCAATAGAGTCCTTGCCATAGGTAATGATGCCAGGGCGATGCTGGGCCGTACTCCCCGTCACATCGTAGCTATCCGCCCCTTTAAAGACGGGGTGATTGCCGACTTTGGCATTACTGAGGCCATGCTACGCCATTTTATCAAGAAAGCTCACAACCGCCGTACGCTGATTCGACCGCGTGTCATTGTGTGTGTGCCGTCAGGTATTACACCGGTGGAAAAACGAGCGGTACGCGAAGTAACAGAGGCGGCTGGCGCCCGAGAGGTCTATTTCATTGCAAAGGCTTTGGCCGCTGCCATTGGCGTCGGACTACCCATTACGGAGCCCACCTGCAACATGGTGTTAGACATTGGCGGGGGGACTACTGAGGTGGCAGTGATTTCTCTAGCTGGAATCGTCTACAGCAAGTCAGTGCGAGTGGGTGGAGACATGATGGATGAGGCCATCCTCCAGTACATCAAACGGAAGTACAATCTACTGATAGGGGAGCGGACAGCGGAACTTATTAAGACTACCATCGGCAATGCCTGTGCTGGAGATAAAGTCGAACGGATGCAGATTAAAGGGCGCGATCTGGTCTCAGGAATTCCCAAGATCATTGGAGTCGATTCTGATGAGATCCGGGAGGCCATCTCCGTTCAGATTGAAGAAATCTTTGAGACAGTAAAGGAGGCTTTTGAGAAAAATCCCCCCGAGCTGGCAGCTGATATGATTGAAAAGGGCATCGTACTTACTGGAGGTGGTGCGCTTCTAAAAAATCTCGACAAGGCTTTGCAGGAGAAAACAGGGCTTCCCATCACTGTAGCCGATGATCCGCTCTCCAGTGTGGTCAAGGGCTCAGAAAAGGCACTCAACTCCATTGAAATTCTCAGACAGGTGATGATTTGAGGTTTTGTAAAGTACTCCCTCTAATTGCTTTACGATGAATTGGCTTTATCCCACATCTCACATCATTTTTGAGGTTCAAATCAGGACTCCACCGAGCCCGGATATTTCATCACACCCCGGCGTGACTGCGACCAAGGATAAGGCAATCCTTCCGGGTGTCCTCGGGTGTCGGAACCTGCGACGTACTGTTCAAGCACGCCTCGGCTCCAATCCCGCGGTACCGGGGGACGGTTGCCCGGTGGCACACCCTTTTCCACGGTCTCGCGACGACGATTCATGAAACATCCGGGCTAGCGAATCACCCTAAAGCCTGGCGAATTTCGTCCTGGTGAATACGGACATGCTCGTAAGCCCAGCGAATGAAGCGTTCGAGCTTGCCATGGCCATGAAAGGCATGCAGACCTTCAAGGTCAAGGTCTTCTTCTGACAACTCTCTTACTATGGAGATGGTTTTTTCTCGTACTGCCTTGAACTGGCTGATGAGTTCATCAAGAGTAAGTTCGTCTAATTTGCTGGTTTGGGTGCGATTAAATAGTTCGATATCAAAATCTTCCGGTGAACCCGAACCACCGGATGAAATATTCTTGAACAGCCAGTGCATCGAGCGTTCTATAGTAATAAAGTGGGCTAACACTTGTTTGGCCGTCCATTTAGCCCTGTCTTGATAGACCTGCACATTGAGCTCATCAGCCGTTAAGGATTTGAAAAAAACGATTGAATCTTCACCACCTTTTTCGAGCTCCGCTATAATATCAGTTCGTCTGTCAGCCATGTGATATCTCCTGGTAAATGTCTATGCCCATAAATCTATGAAATTGGCTTGATTTGACCTCAACCCACTTCACTCACAAGCCAAATCTCAGATCTCAATATGTGCCTGAGGCGCTAAACGCTCTGCCATGTCTTTTTTCCGCCCGATTATGTAAGCGTCAACAACCCCAATGACCCAGCAGACCATTATCAATAACAACAGTAGATTGATGGTAAGGCTTTCAGAAGTGGTGGATGCCTGGGTGGCTGAGTTGGAAATCATACTCATGTCGATGACCCCGCCCTCGGACTGAATTCTTTCAATGATGGCGACGGCTTGTTGTGACGCTTTCACTACAACCGCTACCAGACAGATCAAGACCGTAAGCATCAGAGCAAGACCTCGCATGTAATGTTTCAGAACAACCTGCCCCAGGCCAGGAAAGAACAGACCAGACAAAAATGCTCCTTTTAATGAGTTCTTCATTGTGTCCTTACCAGTAAATTGTTAGTGCCTAGGTTGGGGACGGGCCAAACTATTACCTTAGAATATCAATAATATTTCTCCGAGAGTAGGTGTTTTCAGCGCCTATATCGTCATTTTGAGGGGCAAGAACACAGTTATGCGGCTGATTTCGGACCATTTTTCGATTGCTTTATATGTAATATTAATCGGTTATCTTGGTCTTACCTAATTTCTAAATTTCTTAATTTCTTTAGGGCATGGAGCTATGCCGTTGGAGGTTGGAGGAGCGCTTCGCTTTAGGTTGGAGGCGTTATTCGGCTGGCTGAACGCCGATAGCTAGATACATCAGACATAACTGGCTAAACCGGTCAACCGGTTAATCCTACCACCTGATTGGTATGATCATTGCTTAATTTCATCGCTTAGGACAGGCAAGATTAACTCCGTCATCCTCCAAGATAAAGACATAATTGCTACGTGTTCGATGATTGAAAAGTCAACATCGGGCAGAAAGGAATATATTTATGCATGGGGAGGTCTTCATTCTCGGCGCGATCATATTGCTTCTGCTCATCAGCGGGCCTGTTTGCAGTATCATTGCGCTGCTGAAGAATCGTAAGCTGAGGATGAGGCTTCAGGAACTGGAGAAGCGAGTGATATTGCTCCGGAACCGCGCACCCAGGGAAGAAGAAAGGCCGGCGCCCTCCATGGAAGAAGAGATGGCAGTCGAACCGCCACTGGCAACGGTGGAGGCTGCAGCACCGCCCCCCGACACACCCCTTCCACCCCTGGATGCTGCCTCAGAAGAATGGGAGAGGTCCATCCCACCACCAGGGGAAGAAAAACCTTTCGCGGCAACTCCACAAAATGGATGGGACAGGTCGGGTCCACCACCCGGAGGAGAGCGACCTTCCCTGGAGATGAAGCTGGGCACCAGGTGGTTGAGTTGGGTGGGTATAGTGATGGTGGTGCTAGGCATCGCCTTTTTCCTTAAATATGCCTACGACAACGCCTGGATCGGTCCCCAGGGAAGGCTGGCCCTGGGAACTATATTCGGCATCACGGCGCTGGGAATCGGCGAACGCTGCCGTCGAAAAGACTACCATATACTTTTTCAGGTTCTCACCGGCGGCGGCCTGGCGGCCTTTTATCTTTGCGTTTACTTTTCATTTCAGGTCTACCACCTCTCCGACCAGACAATTTCCATGATATTGGCAAGCCTGGTAACCACACTGGCAGTGGCGATGGCGGTGGCACATAACGCCGTGTCCATTGCCATTTTAGCTCTGGTCGGTGGTTTCTTGAGTCCGGTGCTTCTTTCCACCGGCACGAATCACCCCTACGCACTGTTCACCTATATAGCCATTCTCAATCTGGTGGCTATGGGGGCAGCTTATTTCCGCCGGTGGCGGGCCTTGGACGTGCTTTGTTTTATCGGCACCTGCCTCATGTATCAGGGTTGGTACGATAAGTTCTATGGACCTGACCAGATGACACCGGCTTTGATCTATGTTTCCCTGTTCTACCTAATGTTCCTGCTGATTCCGACCCTGTACAGCTTGGTGCGACGCCTTGCCGAAACCATGGAGGGGTTAGGGATGGTAGTGGCCAACGCGGTTTTCTCTTTTCTCTGCTATTACCAGATACTGTTCAAAGATTACCGCTACGTGATGGGATACGTGGTGCTGGGCCAAGCCCTATTGGTGCTGTTTTTGTTCCAGCTTTGGGCCAGGCGAGTTGGCAAGGAAAATCACACCGCAGCCAGTCTGCTCATTGTCACCCTCGGTCTGGTTACCATTGCCATCCCGATTCAGTTGAAGCTTTACGGAGTTCCCATTGCCTGGGCTATGGAGGGGGCGGTTCTCGTCTGGGTCGGGATTCGCTTCGGTCTACTCATCTGCAGGTTTTCCGGAGTTCTTTCCCTTGTCCTGGCCGTGGGTGGGCTCCTCCATCGTCTGCCACTCCATAAAGTAATTTTCACTCCGATTTTTAACGTACCCTTCGGTTCTTGGGCCTTAGTAATCGCTATGGCTTCCATTGCCGCCTATTTGCTGCAAAAAAATAGTGCAAGCGATGAGCAGTGGAACCCTATATTTGCCGGCATCTCTTTCCTGCTGGCCCTGGCGCTTACCTGTGGATTGCTCACCCTGGAACTATCCCAGTTTTGGACAGTCAACCATCGCATTGCCCATTACCGCAACTACCAGTTCAGTTCCTTGATTGTACTATGGTCACTAATCCCAGCCCTCACAACCTTCATACTCCAGAGGAGAGAGGCGGGAAAATGGATGTACATATCATGGGGTTGTTTTGCCTTCGGAGCCTTGGTTTTTTTGGCAGGTCTGGACCATTATCGACTGCCGTCTCACTGGCTGATGCTGAACACCACCTTCGCACCAAAATTGTTATTTATTTTCGCTTTGTGGTGGGGCGCCAGACTTTGCCGTGAGAGCGACTTCAAGCTCGGTGCTGATGTGCAGGAACTGGTAGGTCATGGGCTTCTGGCAGTGCTTGTGGCTTTTGAATTCGAGCGTTGGGGCCGATACAGTGATTTGGTCACGGTGAAGATGGGCAAAAGCTTGATCTCGGCGGGCTGGGCCTTACAGGCTTTCATCGTAATTTGGGTTGGACTGGCAACCAGAAACCGCCTTTTGCGGTATGCAGGGTTTGGCCTGTTCAGCCTTGCCATTGGGAAAACCTTGATCATCGATATGAGCGAAGTGGAGAAGGTCTACCGCATTGTTTCATTTCTCGCCAGCGGCTTGCTTCTGGTGGGGGCAGGATACTTTTATCAACGCTACAGTGCAGTTCTGCTGGAACGACCGGCCCGGGAGGAACCAGAATGAAGCGGCTTCTGTTATTAGTTCTCTTGTTGGGAACGGCAATCGCGGCGAGCGCCACTTTTGACCATAGCGGCTGGGGGTGGCAGCGTCCCATTGCGGCGGAAAGAAATTCGGGATTTGTTCGTCTAGCCATTACCCCTGAGATTTTCGATCAAAGCCAGGCGGAACTCAATGACCTGAGAGTGCTGGACTCGAACAACAGTCTCGCCCCCCATGTGGTGCATTGGGGCCGCTTTCGTGAACTTCGACGTCTGGAATGGTTGCCGGCCCGCTTGCTAAACGAAACCTTTTTGCCGGAAGATTTTTCCAGAGTCACCATCGATTTTCGGGAGATGACGGAAAAAAACCGGATCAAGGTGACCCTGTCCGGGGAAAACTATCGGCGCCGGGCACTTCTGGAGGGGAGCAACGACAGCAAAACCTGGGAAGTGGTGGCAGAAGATCTGTGGCTTTTCCATGTTAGTCTGCAAGGTCAGAAGTTCAAGTTGGATACTCTCAAATTTCCTGCCAACAATTTCCGTTACCTGAGGTTGACAGTCTATAACATGTCCGACGATCCCCGCCGCATTAATATCCAGTCGGTCAAGGGCGCCTTCTACCGAATCGAGAGCAAAAAGGAACTGGTGCTGGTACCGGTTGAGAGCATTCAAACCTCATCCGACAAAAGAAAGAAACAGTCGATTTTTGAACTGGATCTGGGTTTTCGCAACCTGCCAATAGTTATCATCAAGTGTCAGATCAACACGCCGTATTTCTACCGGGGCTATGAACTTCTAGGGCGCAATCAAGCGGTGGAGAAAGTGCGAAGTAAGACTGAGAGCGGCTGGAAAACCGTGGAACGGAAAGTTCCATGGAAATCGGTGCACAGGGGGATATTGTATCGGACCCGTTACCGGAAAAAGATCGGCGAGTCGGTGGAAATCGAGTCCATCCACGCCCCTTACCGTTATCTGCAACTTCGCGTTTTCAACGGGGACAACCCACCACTACAGCTTAGGGGGGTAACCGTTTTCCGGCGAGATACGAGCCTGGTGTTTCGGGCTAAGTCTGGCCAGACCTATAGGTTAATTGGGGGGAATTCAAAGGCAAGAGCAGCAGACTATGATCTGGCCAAAGCCGTTCGTGGGGTGGATGAATTCTCCTTGCCGGTGGTGCATCCAGGACCATCAGCAGTGTTGGCACCCAAGAAGGAAATGGTTCCCTGGAGCGAGCGCCACTCGGTGGCGATTCTGCTAGTTCTGTTCTTTGCTGTGGGCGTGATGCTGAGGTTTATTGTGAAAAACCTGAGAGGGTTGCCCAGCAAAAAGTAGGAGTAGCAGACGGAGGTAGAAGAACACTAGGCACTATCAGGAAGTAGGCAGGAGTAAACAGTAAGCGGTGAGCAGTAAACAGTGGGACTAGGCAAAGCTGAGATTGATGTTGCTCGGTTTACCGCTTACGCTTTACCCCTTACCACATACCTCATACCTAATGAATCGTTCTTTTCTTGGTGAAGTGCTTCAGGAGGGCCTGGCCTATCTTGCTCTTGATGTATTTAGGTTCCTTCTTGGCTGTTGCGGGGCCCGATGCATCTAGCAGGATCTCTCGGATTTCCTCTTTTGCGGTGCCGCTAAGATTCATGAAGCGAAGTATCATGCCCCAACGTTTCTTAACGCGACAACGCTTGACCTGAACCACCGAGCTGTCAAGATGAACGGATTTGCCGGTCCGGGGATTTTCCACCTTCAGGGAAAACACCGCCCCTTTGGGGGGCGCCAACTTGGTGTAGAGGTGACAACCTTTGGTTGAAAAGCGACTCCCAACAGCCTTCACTGTTTTGCCGCCCTTGTTGTAGAAAACCGGCAAACGAACTTCGGCAATCTGCGGTGTATGAGACGATTCGAGTTTTTGCTCGGCACTCACCTCCAGGCCAGTGGGCTGGTTCTGGGCTATGTCACCAATGTTATTATTTGATTGGTCCACAACCATGTTTTGGAGATAGAGTCGGTCTTTATCGGAAATGGACACAAACTGGATATCAACACCAATGCTGTCCGCACCGCTGACCGGATTACAAATGGTTGTCCACACTACCTTGCCAGTAGCGTCCAGCGGATAGTGGTCAGGAGGTTTGAGCACCACGCGGAAGTTGTCTTCCAATGGCGGCAACTCTTTACAAGATACCATAACACCTTCCGGGCTGATGTTTACAGTTTCGCCCTTTATTTCCCCGTGCTGGGTGAAGAAATATACCTGCCATCTAACTTCGGTTCTGGAGAAATGGTGTCTTTTGAGTGACTTAAAGGTATCCATACATATACTCCAAGCGCAGCTTATCTTGCTCCCCTGGGCTAAGAAAAAAGTCCAAGTGAGCTGTATTTAAGAAGAAAACCGGCTAATCTTCCATGGGTAGTTAACTAGCGCATCTGGATAATAGGCAAATGGTATGCCACGTTAAGGGCAGGGAGCATAGGCTGGATTTTAGATTTCAGAAGGTAGATTGTAGATTTTAGATTTGGGAATGCGGATTTCGGATTGTGGATTTAAAAAAGGGGTACAGAGGCTGTCCGACAACGTCATTCTGAGGCGTCAGCCGAAGAATCTCGAAAGCG
>Ga0209536_100014016_pt1 | contig 11528 bp, 9 predicted proteins | sample DeeMarSeWOR28_12_FD_187461 | JGI IMG/M metagenome (GOLD analysis project Ga0209536, IMG submission 187461) | Marine sediment microbial communities from White Oak River estuary, North Carolina - WOR-2-8_12 (SPAdes) (version 2) | ecosystem: Environmental > Aquatic > Marine > Intertidal zone >... | reverse complement strand
GATGGAAGTCTCATCCCACGGTCTTGACCAGGGCCGCGTCAACAGCGTCGAGTTTGATACCGCTGTATTCACGAATTTGTCACAGGATCATCTTGATTACCACGGCAGCATGGATGCCTACTTCGAAGCCAAGTCAAAGCTGTTTGAGGTGGAGGGGCTGACCTCTGCCGTGATCAACCTTGATGATGCCTGCGGCCGCATACTTGCAGCGGAATACCGCAATAGATTGACGGTTTACGGTTACACTGCTGCCTCTGACATCCCGACACTGGCCGCATACGCAGACCACATCCTTTATGCAAAAAAGATCAAGCCGAAAAAACATGGTTTTGAGATACAGGTAGTAACGCCAGCAGGCAGCGGGATTCTGGAACTTAACTTGCTCGGGGATTTCAATGTTTCGAACGCGCTGGCCGTGCTCGCGACCCTGCTGCTTAATAATATTGGCCTGGAGTCGGCACTAAAGTGCTTACGTGCAATCAGGCCGGTCGCAGGGCGCATGGAGCTCATCGAGTCAGAAAACAGGCCAACAATTATCGTTGACTATGCACATACACCACAGGGTCTTGCTGCCGCATGTAAAGCGGTTAAGCAGCATTTTGACGGCAAGCTCTGGTGTGTCTTCGGTTGCGGCGGTGATCGTGACCGCGAAAAACGGCCATTGATGGCACGGGCTGCGGAACAGTTTGCAGACCACGTGGTCGTCACCAGTGATAATCCAAGGCGTGAAGATCCGCAAAAGATTATCGCGCAGATCGTCAGTGGATTCGCGCGTCCGGACACTGTCGACAGTTTTATCGATCGCCGGCAAGCGATCCTGCACGCGATTACACAGGCCGGGACAGAGGATGTGATCCTGATTGCAGGCAAAGGTCACGAGTCCTGCCAGTTTGTAGGTGACGAGTGCATTGCATTTGATGATCGTAATGTGGCCCGAGAGCTGCTTGATGGCAGCAATGCAGGGGCACGCGAATGATGCTGATGTCACAGGCGGCCAATGCGCTCGATGCGGAGCTGATCGGTAGCGATGTACTGTTCACCACGGTATCCAAGGATACCCGTGACATCGACAGCGGTGCGCTTTATATCGCACTCAAGGGCGAACGTTTTGATGGTCATGATTTTATCGAGCAGGCAGGTGCGGCCGGTGCTGCCGGTGCGTTGGTAAGTGAACGGCAATCTGTTGCCTTACCGCAGATATGTGTCAGTGATACCAGGCTGGCGCTGGGCCGGCTCGCTGCATACTGGCGTCAGCAATTCCAGGGCAAGCTCGTCGGCATTACCGGCAGTAACGGTAAAACAACCGTGAAGGAAATGACGCGCAGTATCCTGGAGCAGGCGGCTGGTGCTGCCAGCGTACTGTCAACCAGGGGTAATCTCAATAATGACATAGGCATGCCACTGACATTATTGAACCTTCGTGAGCAGCATAACTTTGCGGTCATTGAAATGGGTGCCAATCATCCGGGCGAGATTGACTACCTGACGCATATTGCCAGACCGCATGTCGCAGTTATCACCAATGCCGGCCCTGCCCATCTCGAGGGGTTTGGTTCCATCGACAAGGTTGCAAGCTCCAAGGCAGAAATTTATTCCGGAATCATCACCGGTGGCAGCGCCGTCATCAACGCTGACGACAGCTATGCGGACTACTGGAGAAGTATTTGCAGTGAACTGGGCGCAGACAAGCGTGTGCTCACCTTCTCGATGCAGGACGAAACAGCAGATATATATGCAAAGCTGACAGACACAGACGGGGAGACAGAAATTCAGATTTGCACTCCTGTGGGTAGTGGTGTTGTTCGGCTTGCAGTTCCTGGTGAGCATAACGTTATGAACGCGCTTGCTGCCGCAGCTGTAACGGTCGCGCTGGATATCTCACTGGACGATATCATCAAGGGGCTCGACAAATTTGGCGGTGTGTCCGGAAGGCTGGCCACATCTTATACTCCGAGCGGGGCGCGCATAATCAATGATACCTATAATGCTAACCCGTTATCCCTGAATGCAGCAATGCATGTCCTGGTTGCCAGTGATGCCGATACCTGGCTGGTTCTTGGTGACATGGCCGAACTCGGTGACGAGAAAGAGGAATTGCACCGAAAGGCAGGTGAGCAGGCACGTGACCTGGGCGTCAAACATTTGCTCGCTACCGGTGACCTGGCGCGACTTGCAGTGCAATCCTTCGGGCAGGGAGCACTCTTCTTTGAAGACCGCCAGCAGCTGATCAATAAACTCGAGCTAGGCATTACCGGGAATTCGGTTGTGCTGGTGAAAGGCTCTCGCAGCATGGCTATGGAACAGATAGTCGATGCGCTTCTCGATGAGCGCAAACAACAGGGAGCCAACTAATGCTGCTCTATATAACCGAATTCCTGCAACAGTATCACAGCGGTTTCAATGTATTTCAGTATCTTACCTTACGCGCCATTCTGGGGACGATAACGGCGCTGGTTTTATCACTGATAATCGGGCCTTCGATGATACGCAAGCTGACCAGCTACAAAATCGGCCAGCAGATACGCGATGATGGCCCGCAGTCGCATTTATCCAAGGCGGGTACGCCCACAATGGGCGGTTCACTGATCTTGATTTCAATCGCGATCAGCACCCTGTTATGGAGCGATCTGAGCAATCACCACGTCTGGGTGGTATTAATCGTTACCCTGCTGTTCGGGCTGATTGGTGGTATCGATGATTACAGGAAACTGCTTTACGGAAATTCAAAAGGTTTGTCGGCCAAAGTAAAATACTTCTGGCAAACCGTGGTCGGTCTTGGTGCAGCGGTTATCATCTATCAGCTGGCCGATTCTCCGATAGAAACAGCGCTGATCATGCCGTTCCTGAAAGATGTGGCAGTCGATATGGGCTGGTTCTTCATCGTGTTTACCTATTTTGTGATCGTCGGGTCGAGCAATGCGGTTAACCTCACTGACGGCCTCGATGGCCTGGCAATAATGCCGACCGTCATGGTGGCTGGTGCCCTGGGTGTATTCGCATATGCTACCGGCCATTCAACATTCGCCAACTACCTGGGTATTCCTTATGTCTCCGGCGTTGGTGAGCTGATCATTTTCTGTGGCGCGCTGGTCGGTGCCGGACTCGGATTTCTCTGGTTTAACACCTACCCGGCACAGGTTTTTATGGGGGATGTAGGCGCGCTGGCACTCGGCGCAGCTCTGGGTGTGGTGGCCGTGCTGGTAAGACAGGAAATCGTTCTGCTTATTATGGGTGGTGTTTTCGTAATGGAGACAGTGTCAGTCATCTTGCAGGTTGGCTCCTACAAGCTGACGGGCAAGAGAATATTCCGTATGGCGCCACTACATCATCATTTTGAGTTGAAAGGATGGCCCGAGCCAAGAGTCATCGTTCGCTTCTGGATCATTACCGTGGTGCTGGTGCTGGTCGGGCTTGCTTCGTTAAAGGTACGCTAGTGAGATTATGTTTCAGGCAGTTTTCAGGAAAAATGCAATGACTGCGCCACGCAGTGATGTGCATGCCTATACCCTGGTGGTTGGACTCGGGGTAACAGGCCTGTCTGTCGTGCGATATTTACACAGACTGGGTGAATCCATGGTTGTGGTGGACAGTCGCGATATCCCGCCTGCACTGAATGAATTTAAACAGGCATTTGGTGATGTGCCATTACATACGGGTAAATTCAATAACAAGCTGTTTGTTAATGCACAACGTATCGTTGTCAGTCCCGGAGTTCCATTAGCCGATCCAGCCTTGCAACAGGCGCGTGATAGCGGTGTAGAGATTACGGGTGATATTGATTTGTTCGCTCATGAGGTTGATGCACCGGTTGTTGCGATTACAGGGTCAAACGGGAAAAGCACGGTGACTACCCTGCTGGCGTTGATGGCAGAAAAGGCCGGTATAAGAGCCGCTGCCGGGGGCAATATTGGCTTGCCGGTGCTTGATATGCTCAATGACTCAAAAGAACTATATGTACTCGAGCTGTCCAGTTTTCAGCTGGAAACCCTGCAGCGGCTGCCCATGGCTGCCGCGGTGGTGCTCAATGTCAGCCCTGATCATATGGATCGATATGCTGATGTTAATGCATACGCGATGATCAAGCAGGCGATATACGAAAATACCGCGCATACGGTCATTAATCGTGATGATGCTTTTGTCAGCAAGATGCCGAATCATCAGGCAAATGTCATTGGTTTTACCTTGAACGAACCGACTGCGGGTGATTTTGGTTTATGCAGCAAAGATGGTGAACAATATCTTTGTGCAGGAAAAGAGCTGCTGATAAAGACGGCTGAGTTGAAAATGCGTGGCCGGCACAATTATGCAAACGCGCTGGCTGCGCTGGCCCTGGGCGCAAGTATAGACCTGCCTGTGCAGGCTATGCTCGACGCTCTTAAAGAATTTCCTGGTCTCGAGCATCGCACACAGTGGATTGCTGAGATAAATGGTGTCAACTGGTACAACGATTCCAAGGGGACAAATGTTGGCGCAACACTGGCTGCAATCGAGGGCCTGCCGGGCAAGCATGTGTTAATTGCAGGCGGACAGGGTAAAGGCGCAGATTTTACGCCATTGCGTGCTATTGCTGAACAACGACTGCGTGCAATGGTATTGATCGGTGAGGATGCAGACAGGATCGCGCGATGTATCGACGAGGTTGTGCCGGTCCGATTCGCCAGGGATATGAATGAAGCCGTACAGATTGCTGCAGAGTTTACGCAGCACGGCGATAACGTTTTGTTGTCACCTGCCTGTGCAAGTTTTGATATGTTTCGGGGGTTTGCCCACCGAGGTGAAGCGTTCATCAAAGCTGTCGAGGCGTTGCAATCATGAGCCTTAGCATTCCTGTATTCAGGGCGATACCAATACTCAAACGCGCTGCAGATGATCAGCTGAACAAACTTGATCCGGTGGTGTTGGTCACGAGCCTTGCGCTACTCGCTATCGGACTTGTGATGGTGACATCGGCCTCGATCAGCGTCGCAGACCGGAATCTTTCGTCACCATTCTATTACATGCAGCGCCAGGCAGTGTTTATTGTGCTTGGCCTGGCGGCTGCCTGGCTGGTATATCAGGTCCGTCTGGTTCACTGGGAAAAATCCGGAATGGCCTTGCTGGGTCTTTCTCTTTTCCTGCTGATAATGGTGCTGTTACCGGGTGTGGGTAAAGAGGTCAATGGCAGTACGCGCTGGATATCCCTGGGTGTGTTCAACCTTCAGGTGTCCGAGGCTGTCAAGCTGTTCCTGATTATATATGTCGCAGGTTATCTGGTTCGTCATGGTGAAACCGTCAGAACCTCGATCTGGGGTTTCATCAAACCCATGTTGATGATTGGTCTTGCGGCAATGCTGCTGTTGCTGGAGCCGGATTTTGGTGCAACAGTTGTGATCATTGGGACCGTGCTGGGTATGATGTATCTTGGCGGTGTTCGCTTTCTGCAGTTTTTGACCTTCCTCGGCCTTTTCGGCGCGGCTGCAGTGCTGCTGATAGTGTCGTCCCCTTATCGTATGGAACGACTGACATCCTTTATGAATCCATGGGCCGATCCGTATGATAGTGGTTTCCAGCTCACCCAGTCACTGATCGCGATTGGAACCGGTGGCTGGTTTGGCACCGGGCTTGGTGGCAGTGTGCAGAAACTGTTCTACCTGCCCGAATCGCATACGGATTTCCTGTTTGCGGTTTTGTCCGAAGAACTCGGCTTTATCGGCGTATGTGCTGTCATCGCCCTGTACTCGATTCTGTTTTACCGTGCGACACGCATCGCATTGCAGGCTGAAAAATGTGGCAATCGTTTTGCTGCCTACACTGCCTATGGCATCGGTATCTGGCTGGCAATGCAGGCGGTCATCAACATGGGTGTGAATATGGGCATGTTGCCGACCAAGGGATTGACACTGCCATTGATGAGCTACGGCGGCAGCAGCCTGATAATCTGCTGCATGGCTATTGGCCTGCTGCTGCGTATACATTATGAATGTGGTGTGTATACCAAGCAGGCTGTCAATCGCAATAACAGCGGCAAAAACGGACGCGGCGGCAAGCGCAGGCGGAGGACTGGCTCATGATGTCGGTTCGACCCGTTCTGATCATGGCTGGTGGTACCGGCGGCCATGTATTCCCCGCACTGGCTGTTGCCGACGAACTGCGTGCGCGTGGCGTGCCTGTTGTGTGGCTGGGTACGCGCAGTGGCATTGAAGCCAGGGTGGTCAAACAGGCGGGTTATCAGATCGAGTGGCTTAGCATTACAGGCTTACGCGGCAAGAACATGGCAACGCTGTTGCTGGCGCCATTCAGGCTGATGATTGCCTGTGCGCAGGCGTTTCGCATTCTGTGGCAGAGAAGACCCGGTGCGGTGCTCGGTATGGGCGGTTTTACTGCAGGTCCGGGTGGCCTGATGGCATGGCTATTGCGGCGGCCGTTGATCATTCATGAGCAAAACGCTGTCGCAGGCATGACCAACCGCATACTCGCTCATTTTGCCAGCCAGGTACTCGAAGCATTTCCGCATACGTTCACCAGGAAAGCGATGGTGGTTGGAAATCCGGTTCGAAAGGAAATTCAACAATTGTCTGACCCGCAAATGCGAATTGGTCAGCACAAGGATGCATTACGCATACTGGTTATAGGCGGCAGTCTTGGTGCGCAGCGGCTGAACGAGATCGTACCTGAAGCAATCAGCCATATCGTTGTAGATGCAAGGCCGAATATATGGCATCAAACTGGTCTGGCCAAGCTGGATATGACACGGGAACTTTATCGGCGCCATGGTGTTGAGGCACGAATTGAAGCTTTTATCGATGATATGGCCAGAGCCTATGGCTGGGCAGATCTTGTTATCTGCCGTGCAGGCGCCATGACCGTGTTTGAGCTTGCTGCTGCCGGTATCGGATCGATATTGATTCCATACCCTTATGCAGTTGATGACCACCAGACCGCTAATGCTGAATATCTGGCATCAGCGGGTGCCGCTATCGTGAAACAACAGCATGAGCTTACCAGTGAGTGGTTGAGCGACACTGTGATCCGCATGACCCAACAGCGAGATACCCTGGTCAAGATGGCAACTGCTGCGCGCAAAATGGCAAAACCAGAAGCTGCGAGTGAAGTCGCTGATCGCTGTATGCAGGCAGGGGGGCTGGCATGATTACAGATCATTCAAGTCTGACGCCCTTCATGCAGCGTGTACGCAAAGTGCATTTTGTCGGTATCGGTGGCGTTGGGATGAGCGGTATTGCCGAGGTTATGAATACCATAGGCTACGAGGTCAGCGGATCGGATTTAAACGAAGGCCCGGTAACAGAGAAACTGAAAGCAGCAGGTATAAAGGTTTATAAGGGCCATACGGCTGAAAATGTCAGCGACGTTGACGTTGTCGTCACTTCAAGCGCCGTCCCTGCAGATAATCCTGAAATCCGGGTGGCACGCGCGCGCATGATACCGGTGGTACCACGGGCGGAAATGCTCGCCGAACTGATGCGCTTCAGTAATGGCATCGCAGTCGCCGGTACACACGGGAAAACCACAACAACATCATTGATCGCGAGTATCCTCGCTGAAGGTAATCTCGATCCGACTTATGTTATTGGTGGCAAACTCAACAGTTCTGCGAGTAATGCAAGGCTGGGCAGTGGACAGTACCTGGTTGCAGAAGCGGATGAAAGTGATGCCTCATTTCTTTACCTGCAACCCATGCTGGCTGTTGTTACCAATGTCGATGCAGATCATTTGCAGACTTATGACGGGGACTTCGATCGTTTGCGTGATGCTTTTGTCGAGTTTCTACATCACTTGCCTTTCTATGGACTGGCGATAGTCTGTGTCGATGATGATAATGCACGGGGATTGCTGCCGAAGATTACGCGCCCTGTCATTCGTTACGGTATCGAGCAGGATGCTGATATCTGTGCATCCAGCATCAGGACTTCAGGCTTGCAGAGTATATTTGATGTCATGCTTCCCGATAGCGATGCGCCATTGAATATCACGCTGAACCTTCCTGGACGCCACAATATCCTCAATGCACTTGCAGCCATAGCCGTCGCTTTTGAACTGGGAGTTGCTAACGACGCCATTCAAACTGCGCTGAAGAATTTCGCCGGCATCGGCAGGCGCATGCAAATGTACGGTGATATCAAAATAGCGGACGGTACCATTACCATGGTGGATGATTACGGGCATCATCCAACTGAAGTTGCCGCTACCCTGCAGGCTGTCCGCAGCAGTTGGCCAGACAGGCGGCTGGTCGTCGTATTCCAGCCTCACCGATTTAGCCGTACCTATGATCTGTTTGACGATTTTTCTGCGGTTCTGTCCGATGCAGATATTCTGTTGATCGCTAAAGTCTATGCCGCTGGTGAAAAGCCAATCAAAGGTGCCAATGCACGAGCCCTGTGTGCAGCTATACGTCAGCGTGGCAGGGTCAATCCAATCCTGGTCAAAGATATTGAGGAAGTGGAAAACGAATTGATTTCCGTTTTACAGGACGGCGATATACTGCTGACACTCGGCGCCGGCAGCATAGGCCGGGTCGCAGCCGAGCTGCCGCAGAAGTTGCAGGAGGCAAAATGATATGGAGGCCTTGCGGATTATGACGGTGCCACAGCTTAGAGGCGAGCTGCGTTATGACGAGCCGATGTCGCGTCATGTGAGCTGGCGTGCGGGCGGCCGTGCAAAATGCTTCTTCATCCCCGCTGATCTCGATGACCTTGCCAGACTGCTGGCATCGCTACCTGACGATGAAGAAATATTATGGATCGGGCTCGGCAGCAACACCCTGGTGCGTGACGCAGGCTTCGATGGCACCGTGATTGCCTTGCACGGCATTATGAAAGAACTGAACCGGCTTGGTCATGATCGTGTCTACGTCGGTGCCGGTGTCAGTGGTGCGAAACTGGCGCGTTATTGTGCGAAGGAAAACCTTGTAGGTGCCGAGTTCTTTGCCGGTATTCCAGGCCTGGTAGGTGGTGCGCTAGCAATGAACGCGGGCGCTTTTGGCGGCGAAACATGGCGTCATGTCGTCAGTGTCGAAACCATCGACCGCAAAGGCAATTTGCACAAGCGTAATGCAGATGAATACCAGGTTGGCTATCGCAGTGTCGTCGGACCCGCTGATGAATGGTTCACGGCTGCGATATTTCAATTTGAACAAGGTGATGGCAGCAGTGCCGGTGCTGCCATAAAGCAGCTGCTTGCCAGGCGTGCTGAAACACAACCGATGGGCGCAGCAAGCTGCGGTTCGGTGTTCACCAACCCGGAAAATGACCATGCAGCCCGGTTAATAGAGGCAAGTGGCCTGAAAGGTTTTCGCATAGGCGGGGCCGTGGTTTCGGAAAAACACGCGAATTTTATACTTAATGACAACGATGCCACCGCTAGCGATATCGAGTCATTGATCAAACATGTGCAACAGGTTGTGCTCAGGGAACAGGGTGTAGAGCTGCACACGGAAGTACGTATCGTTGGAGTTAAGAAATGACTCATACGCGCGATGATTTTGGAAAAGTGGCCGTATTGATGGGCGGCTGGTCTGCAGAACGTGAAATTTCACTGCTTAGCGGTAAAGCAGTTTTGAATGCACTGAAGGAGAACAACATTAATGCACACGGTATTGATGTCGATCGTGACGTAGCCGGCGTGCTGGGTGCCGGTCAATACGACAGTGTCTTGATTATGTTGCACGGACGCGGCGGTGAAGATGGTGCCATGCAGGGCCTGCTGGAAGTCATGGGGCTGCCATATTCCGGCTCAGGAATACTGGGATCGGCTCTGGCCATGGACAAACTTCGCTGCAAGCAGGTGTGGGCAGCCGAAGGCTTTCCAACCCCTGAGTTCATGGTGCTTGGGAGCGAACAGGATGCGAGCAGTGCAATTGATCAGCTGGGCCTGCCGTTGATCGTCAAGCCTGCGCTGGAAGGCTCAAGTATAGGCATGAGCAAGGTTGAAGTTGAAGCTGAAATGCTGCCGGCATTCAACAAGGCGCTCGAAAGCAAGGGCACAATCATTGCGGAGAAATGGATAACAGGCGCTGAATACACGGCTGCAATCCTGAATCACCAGGTTTTGCCGATGATACGGCTCGAGACGGACAGGAAGTTTTACGACTACGTGGCCAAGTACGAGTCGAATGATACCCGATATATCTGTCCCTGTGGTCTTGATGAAGCGATAGAGCGGAAGCTTGGTGCAATCATGCTCGATGCCTTTGAAGCCATCGGTGCGAGTGGTTGGGGAAGAGTGGACTTTATGCTCGACACTGATGGGCGTCCCTGGCTAATAGAGGCCAACACTGTGCCGGGAATGACAAGCCACAGCCTTGTTCCAATGGCAGCAAGACAGGCCGGTATTGGATTTAACGAGCTGGTAATTGAGATATTGAGAAGCAGTTATGAGCGCCAGGCGTAAACAACACAAGCAAAAAACAGGGATGAACTACCGTCGCTGGGTCAGGCCGCTGGTTTTGATCGTGATTGTCGTCATCCTGCCCCTCGGCGTTCTGATCGGAATCGTGACCGCCCAGGCCATCAAAGTCGGCCAAACCGTCACCCCCTGGGTCCAGGAACAAATTGCCCAACCCGGTGAATTTCACGAACTTCTAAGCTCCCTGCCATTCTATGACAAGCTCGCGCCATACAGTGAGGCTATCTGGCGCAAGGCCGGCGAATTGATCGGAACCATCAGTCACTTTTTGATCAGCAGCCTTTCCACGGCGACTCTGGGTGCAGTCAACTTACTATTCATGGCATTTGCAATGTTGTACACGATGTTCTTCTTCTTGATGGACGGCGACAAACTGCTGCACAAAATTCTCTATTATTTACCCATGCGGGATCAGGACGAGCAACGCATGCTGGAGAAATTCACTTCCGTCACGCGGGCCACTCTGAAGGGTACGGCCGTTATCGGCATATTGCAGGGTGGTTTGGCCGGCTTGGCCTTTTGGGTGGCAGGCATTCCGAGCTCCGTGTTCTGGGGAACCATCATGGCTGTGCTTTCAATCATACCCGGTATCGGCACCGCTCTGGTCTGGGGACCGGCTGTCATCATTTTAGCGGCGGGTGGAAATTATTTGAAAGCCGGCGGCCTCGGCCTTTTTTGCGCGCTGGTTGTCGGCAGTATCGACAACCTGCTTCGTCCAATTCTGGTCGGCAAAGACACCCAGATGCACGAATTGATGATTTTCTTCGGCACGCTGGGCGGCATCATCATGTTTGGGATCATGGGTATGTTCATCGGACCGATCGTGGCCGCGCTTTTTGTTACGATTTGGGAAATTTACGGTGTCGCTTTTAAAGATATTTTGCCGAGGGTTGGACGCGTACCCACCACGCCTTTTGCCGAAAAAGATCCAAACCCTTCAGATCGGATCGATTCAAATCATCCCGATTGACCCTCTAGCGTGCTGGATATAAAACCCATGCCGTCGGGCGGCGCTGGTTTGACATTGCCAAGGGAAGATTATCTTCCGTTTTTGATACTTGCTTTTAATGCTTTTACGATCTATCATCACTGCTCGTTAAACATGCTTTTGCAAATCTCATACTTAC
>Ga0209536_100014015_pt1 | contig 11529 bp, 11 predicted proteins | sample DeeMarSeWOR28_12_FD_187461 | JGI IMG/M metagenome (GOLD analysis project Ga0209536, IMG submission 187461) | Marine sediment microbial communities from White Oak River estuary, North Carolina - WOR-2-8_12 (SPAdes) (version 2) | ecosystem: Environmental > Aquatic > Marine > Intertidal zone >... | reverse complement strand
CTGTTGTTATAATGAACAGGGCAACTTCAGGAAAATCGCGTGCAAGCTCAAAATATTTTGACTGCATAAGCTCCCATGTGCCGGGGTTGTCTGGATCAAGTTTGGTGTGCACATCAACAGTGCCTTCCTGTGTAGTCCGTTTCCATATACCGACAAGGTCAGGATACTCACGCTCAAACACAAGCGGAAGCTGAGGCTCATAAAAATGGAATCATTCATAGGGATATAAAGCCCGCAAATATCTTCCTGACGGAAAGCGGACAGGCTAAGATCCTCGATTTCGGATTAGCCAAGCTTCCTGCCGTGCAGCTGAAATCTACAGAAAGCACACTCACCGTTAGGCAATCCCTTACGAGTGCTGGAAGTACGGTGGGCACCATCGCGTACATGTCTCCCGAGCAAGCCCGCGGCGATAAACTCGATTGGCGCTCCGACCTGTTCTCTTTTGGAACTGTCCTCTACGAGATGGCAACAGGCCGGCAGGCGTTCACAGGCAATACTCCTGCTATTATCTTCGAAGCCGTTTTCAATAAAACTCCCACTTCTGTGGTGGTTTTAGATCCCAGGCTTCCGGATGCATTGGAGCGCATCATCAGCAGAGCCATGGAGAAAGACCGAAAGCTGCGATATCAGAGCGCCTCGGATTTGATTGCCGATTTGCAGCGAATCAAGCGCGATCAGGATTCGGGCGTGAAGTCCATCTCCAGTGCAGCGGATACCACTATCCCCTCGATTGCCGTTCTTCCTTTCAAGAATATGAGTGCTGAGCCGGAACAGGAGTATTTTTGTGACGGGATGTCGGAAGAACTTATCAATGCTTTGACCAAGATTAAGGACCTGCATGTTGTTGCCCGCACTTCCGCCTTTTCATTCAAAGGCAAAGATATCGATATCCGCGAGATCGGGAAAAAACTGGATGTGGGGAAATTACTTGAAGGCAGTGTGAGAAAGGCAGGAAATAAGCTGCGCATCACGGCTCAGCTCATCAACGTGAGTGATGGATACCATCTTTGGTCAGAACGCTATGACCGTCAAATGGATGATGTGTTTGCCATTCAGGATGAGATCGCCTTGTCAATCGTTGATAATCTGAAAGTATCGCTTTTGGGTGGCGAAAAGGCCAAGGTCACGAAACGTCATACCAAGGATCTGGATGCTTATAATCTCTATCTCAGAGGCCGTCATTTTTGGAGTATAAGAACCGGAGAGGGGTTTAAAAAAGCTATCGAGTGTTATCAACAGGCACTTAAAATCGATCCCGATTATGCCCCGGCCTATGCTGGATTGGCGGACACATACGGATTTTTAGGCTTTTTTAGTTTCCTTCCGCCCGAAGATGCTTTCTCTAAATGCAAGGAAATGGCTACAAGGGCATTGGCAATTGACAATATGTTCGCCGAGGCTCATATATCACTGGCAATGGCTTGCGGATTTTATGAGAGAAATTGGCCTCTTGCTGATAAGGAATTCAGGCTCGCTATCGAAATTAATCCAAATAATTACTATGCTCATTATTTATATTCACTTTATTTAATAGGAGTGGATCGATTAGATGAGGCGCATGGACATATACAGCGCGCCCTGGCCCTTGATCCTCTCTCACACATCATAAATATGTTTGTGGCCATTTTGTTTTTATATAAGCGTCAGTATGAAAAAGCCATTGAGGAATTTGAGAGGGCACTGGAACTGTATCCCACTTTTGGCATGGCCCATGTTCATCTGGCACGCGCATTCTGTATGAGAAACATGTATCGGGAGGCTGTTTCAGCGGCTCAAAAAGGAGTTGAATTAAGTGGAGGAGCACCACTTGCCAAGGGTGTTCATGGATGTATCCTGGCGATGTCAGGAGATAAAGAAAAGGCAGAACAGTTGCTTTTCGATCTAAAAGAACGGGCAAAACTAGGTTTTGTGCCAGCGTTTGCCGTGACTTGTATTTATATGGGGCTTGGTGACAAGGATAATGCCTTTGACTGGTTCGAGAAAGGCATCGAACAGCGGGATCCGGCACTGTTCCATATCAAATCATCCCCTGAAGCAGATATTCTTCGTTCTGATCCCAGGTATAAGGCTTTATTGAAGAAAATGAACTTGGATTGAAATGTGGAGTAATGGAAGGAGAAGTTACTCCATTAGGGTTTTTGTCTTCATAAGAGGATGTTTTGAAATCAATCGTATAAAACAGCTCCTTCACCCTTCTCCTCAATCATTTTCTTAAAAATCTCAACAATCACATCTCTGCGTGCCATTACCGCTTTTACTTCCTCTTTGTTTAGGAAACCTTCGGTTTCCTTTAAGACCGCATCCTGGTCCAGTTGTTGAAGCTTTGCAAATAGATCCCTGTCGCAATATTTAAGATTGCGGGCGTCTTTCAGATCGCGATACAGGCGAAAAGCGCGTGAGAAGTCGATCATGTATAACTCCCAGTTCTCCCCGATCAGCACATTCGTCTCATTTCGGTCGTTATCATAAACAAGTTCGGAAAACACCCGCATTTTATGTTTCTGTTTGTTATGAGCCAGGATGTCCGGCGGGCGAATATTCTTCTCCGTCCGCTCTTTTTCGTTCATCTGACTGGAGAGCCACCATGAGAGTGATCCGATCTCCCCCAAACACTTCCGCTCCACTGTGACAGGCATCATATTTTCCAAACCGAGCATCCGGGCAAGTCTATAGGCAGCGATATTATAGAGGTAGGAATCGACGTAGTTCATTTCAGTGGTGCCGTCGTCAAAGCGTCTGTAATTTTCTCTCACGAATACAGTCTGGAAGGATGCATCGTGCGTAATGTTTCCGTCCGAAAGAGTCAACGTGTAAGGATTTGTCTTTCCCTCGCCGGTCCGGCGGGAACGGATTACTTTCGCATGAAGAAGGAATTCTTCCTGCTGCTCCCGGCTGAGCTGGCTATCGCTTGACTGAACTGCATTTAAGGGCTGGATCGGCAACAAGAGGGCTGTTGTCAGAAGAAAATACATGCTGCATTTTGAGCGCATAGCTATTTCCTCCATATATTACTGTACACTCATACAAGCACAGAAAAGATATACTGATTAGAGCTTCCTCAGATCATCCACAATACTGAATATTTGAAAAAATTATCGAAGTATGCGCCGCATAAGCGTCACCGAGAAACAAAGGGCAACAATGGCTGTAGTCCAAGCTAGGTGGATCGCATTGGCCAAGAGGAAGTTTGTGAAGGAGTTTACGAATCGCTCGTAACTGGTCATGAGAATTCCCAGATTCGACAGAAACAGCAGAAAAAAGACCGCAGACAAGATTCCCAATAGAATCGATGGAAGGGATGTTACAAGGGCTGAATTGACTTTATCCCAAGAAATCCATCGCAGTTCTGCTGATTCTAAATCGAGTAAAGCATATCCTTGGTTTCCCACACGCTCGGCAAATCCGGGCGGTGGCTGCCAGTTGTATTGTTCCTTCAGTTCCTGATCAATTACATTATAGAGGACCTGTGTTTGTCTGCAGGTCGGGCACTCAATCAGGTGCTTTTTGATAGCTTCCGATAATCGCGAAAGCTTCGCGTCAATTCCAAACTGCTTCTGGATGTCTTCACATCGCATCGGAGATCTTTTCCTTAAGCATTCGTTTGCCACGAAAAACGTATGTCTTCAGCGTTCCCACCGGTATGCCAAGCATACCAGCGACGGTCGGATAGTCCAAGCCCTCGATCGCAGTATAGACCAATGCAAGTCGGTAGGTGTCCGGCAGCCGTTCCAATTCCTCTCGAACAACACGGCAGATTTCCTCTCGAACCAGCACTCCTTCTGGGTTAAATGACTCAGGGGCAGATATCCGATCCACCATGTTCGACTTGGATTCGTCGATGATTGACTCTTCACGCCACCTGCCAACCTTTCGCAAATGGTCTATGGCTACGCGATGCGCAATCGTGTAGATCCAGGTTGAAAGCTTGCCCCGGCTGTCAAAATACCCAAGTGCCTTAAATACCCTCAGGAATGTTTCTTGAGCCAAGTCCTCAACAACATGATTGTCGCCGGTTGCTCGCCAGATGACAGTACCGACCATGCGTGAGTAGTCATTGACAAGCCGCGTACAGGCTTCCTGATCGCCTGACAGGGCCCGGTCAACAAGGGCGCGTTCCTTATTATCCACGACAGCCTACTTTAGTCATCATCATATGATACGCGGCAGATTATCTACAGTTTCAAGGATTCCTTGAAACCACCGGAGGATTTCAACCGTCATATGGATACAGATGTAGCTTGATAAAAATTTAGAAACTTCACAAGGAGGATAACATGCCAACTGAGACACTCGCACTGCTGATTCCGATCTTAGGCATCGTCTTTGGTATCGGTTGCGGATTCTGGGCAATCTACTGGGACTATCGAACCACGCAAGTTAAGTATAAGGAGCGTCAATTGATGATCGAAAAAGGCTTAACTCCCCCCCCAATGCTTCCCGATGCAAAGAGGAAGTTAACTACGGAAGACTGCCTTCGCAGAGGTACTGTCCTGCTCTTTCTCGGAATTGGCCTCGGAATCGGTTACTTCATCCTTCCCATGCTTGATGAGGATCTGGCAATGTTGTGTGGCTTGGGGGGTGCTATTGTCGGATTTTTGGGAGTGGGCTACCTCGTCTACTACTTCATTGCAAGAAAGCGCTCACCTGAAGACTCCCAAAATTTTTCGTAGCAATGCACAAGGCGAATTTGTTGTTCACCGTCGTTATAAATCAGACACTAAAATAATCTTTTCGTTCGGTCACTTGATGTATGCAAGTGCCTCTTCTGCTTCCCTTCTCACAACAAATGCTCGGTCCCAATCATTATTCTCATCAGTACCTATTATGCGATGACATACTGTTTTGAGCTGTTCAACCTCAATATCGGCGAGGTGGTCGTATTTTGCCATTTTCCCCAAGCTTCGGATCGCTTTGGAGCGGATGCTGGCATTGGTATCAGACAGATTGCTATATAAGCACTCTAAAAATTGGCGTTTTAAATCCTGAGACAAGGAGTCGGGAGGTATAGATTCGATTATCTTGCCGAGAGCTCGACAGGCGGTATCGCGCAGTTCTAGATTGCTGGATCGAGCAGCGTCAATGGCCATTGGGACTGCCTGAACAATTTGCGATGATTTTATCTTGCCCATTGCGTAAAGAATAAAGGCACGGAGGGATTGGTTGTCTGTAGATGCGTATGCCTTCATCAAAGGCTGGATTGCATTTTCGCCGATACGACCAAGGACATGGGCAGCTGCCCATTGAGCCTTGATATCCCCTTCGTCAAGATTGTCGATCAAGATAGGTATAACCCAGGGACCAAAACGCACCGTCAGGTTGATAGCTTCATCTAATATAGCAACCAACTCGGGATGATCGAGAGTGTCGATATAAAATAGGGCTGATACCATCTCAAACAAAGATTTGGCTTCGCTCGTGCCAACTTTGGAAATTTCCATCTCTACATGCCTGAGTCCTTCACGCACTTCATCCGGGCGTTTGCTTGCCAAAAGCAATCGTATCTTGCTGTAGCTATCCTCTGGCATGGTGTATTCTCCTCGTTCTAGGCTCGAGTTTAATAGGATTATACCGTATTCTGATCCACCTTTAAGGCAGAATTCTCTCAGGATTTTCTGAACCTTGAGCTACCCTGGCGCGACTATATGGTGGAACAAATGGACAAGGCTCGCGAAAAAGTAATTGACGAGTTGCTGGTCATTCGTTGCCAGGAGGGCAGCCGGGAGTCCTTTGAGCTGCTCATGCGTCGCTGGCAGCGCCGGTTGTGGCGGTACGCTCGCCGGCTGACCGGCAGCGAGGATGCGGCCTGGGATGTCATGCAGGAAACCTGGCTGGCAATTCTCCGTCAGATGCCCAAGCTCAGCGATCCGGCATGGTTCCCGGTCTGGGCCTACCGCATCGTGCGGAACAAGTCCACGGATTATACCCGATCTGCCATCCGGCAGCGGCAGCTCGCCGAAGCACTCGCTGAACGAAACAGTGTAAGCCGTGAACGAAACCGGGCGGAATCCAGCGAGTCGCTTGTTGAGGCATTAAGACGACTGCCGCCTGACCAACAGGAACTGCTGGCGCTGAAGTATAGTGCGGAGCTGAGCGTTGTGGAAATTGCAGTCGTTCTGGGTATTCCGGCGGGAACAGTCAAGAGCCGCCTGCACTACATCCGGGAGCATTTGAGACGAATTATGAAAGGAGACAAGTCATGAACAATATCGATGACGAAATCAAAAAGGTACTGGATAATGGTGAAACGCTGTATGACCTTGAGAAAGAAGAGGGCGTGTTTCGTCAGTGGACCGGTCTTTTCCGCGGCAAGATGCGCTGCTGGTCCGTCTTGGTCATCGTTGAAACCGTCGTGGTCCTGGTGCTGATCGTGCTGGCAATTGGCGAGTTCTTTCATGCCGAGGATACCAAGTCGCAGATCTTCTATGCCACGGGCATTCTGCTGCTGGGAATGGTGATGCTGCTGCTCAAGCTGTGGGGCTGGATGCAGATGAACCGCTACGCCCTCCAGCGCGAGATAAAGCGTTTGGAACTGCGCATCCTGGACCTGGGTAAACAGGAGTAGGGCTCGCCAATCCTTTTAATGGGTGCCCCATCCTTAGCGTCAATAAAACGCTTTACGGAAAATAACCAGGTTACTACCCTTGCCAAAATAAATCGCAATTTCTGCAAAATTTAAGTTGTTTGATTTATAGATTACTGGACTTTCAAAGACGGGGAAAAGGGATAACATGAAAAAAGAGGTTATACCGTATCCTTCCATTAGGAAATCACTGCTAATTATTTTGGTGTGGTTGTTGGGGAACTTATTTTTCAAAAAGTTGTCCAATTGCATAAAAAACATCGGAAAACATTATGCGAAAATTCATAAGTTTAATGATTCTAGTGATTACAGGGATTACACCCGCTATTGCACTTGATAACAAAGGAGAGCGTGTTCAGAAGAGTATTAATTCCGGCGATCATACCGGTACGTCGTTTGAAAGCAAGTATGAGACAATCAATGATATACGCATCCATTATCTGGAATGGGATTCTGCCGGTCCTCCGATTATTCTTTTACATGGCATGAACGACGATGCAGGGATTTGGGAATCCTTTGCTCCTCTTTTAACATCGGAATATCACGTTATCGCACCAGACCGGCGTGGAATGGGAAGCTCCGGAAAACCAAAAGATGGATATAATTTTCTAACTCTAATCAGTGATATATCCCTACTAATTAAAAAACTAGGAATTGGGCCAGTGATATTGATAGGGCATTCTTTTGGTGCTGAAATTGCACTATCTATGGCGGCCCAGCAGCCTGAGTTAATTCGCTCAGTGGTCTTGGTCGACGGAGGTTTTTGGCCTAAAGAAGAGAACGAACCGTCAGAGACTTCATCGGAAATTGAAAGAGCCAGTAGCGAATATAACCCCGAGATACTCTACCCTGATGTTACCTCTCCAGTATTACTTGTATTTGCTCGGGGATCAGGGCCGAGTAAAGATATGCTAGCCAAGTTAGAAGCACGAGGAATTGATTTTTTTGAAGAGGTAGGAAAGAAGGAGCAAGCTGCAATTGGATTGGCTAATCGTAAATTAGGTCGTAAAAAGATAGCGTTTATCGAGAATACCAACCATTGGATTCAAGTAGATCAACCGCAAATATTGGCAGAGACAATTAATCGATTTTTAACCGATTTTTCTTCTCGCCCTGAAGGCGTAATTCTAGAAAAAGGTAATCCTACAAATTGAAAAACAACTTCTAGCCCGCATTTCTCACAGGGTTTCGTAGCGAGGCGGTGTAGAGGGCCGTGGATACAAGGCGCGCGACCGAAAACCCCGGAGGCGTACTTTACAGTACGTCGAGGAGTTTGAGGGAGCACGCGCATAAAAACCATGCGTACGCAGTAGACATGGTCCTCTGTGACGCCGCAGTAGAAACCTTGTGAGAAATGTGGGCTAAGTCCCGAAATACACGCAAGGAAAGAATTCCGTGTTGAGAAATTCAATAGGAATGTCAGCCTGTTTTTATGTACACTATTTAAAGGCTGACAGGAGTGATCTCTAACAGTAGCCTCTGCTAGATCCAGGTCATCGTGAATCCATCAATTAAGAGTTTGGTCAAAATGAAAAAAACTTTGTTTGTTTTTATTGCAACACTGCTCATCACAACAGTTTTGTTGGCTTTTACAGAGCGGGATGCGGCGCAAGTCGCCGGTGAAGGCGACCTGTTTTTAGATAGCATCAACGAAACCGATCTGATTACAGACTATATGTTCAACGTTGTAGCGGAGGATCGGTCCAGCAAAAGCTTTCACGAAACGCTGCGCGGAGGTTGGGCCACTTTTTTCGCGGACAATCGTTTTACCCAAATCCTTGATCTGCCGGGCGACGGCAGCCAAGTCCAACTACCAGGGGGCGCCCGTCGCAAGCGTACTCCCGCAGTCTTGCCGACCGCTTCAATCCCGCAGGAATCCCCACTAGCATCGCAATTGGAGCTTGTCCCTGATATTCAGGTTGAGACGATCGTGGGCCAACTCCCACGATTGCCGCACGCCATAACCGCCGTGTACCGCGGGAAAGCTACAGGACCTGAGGTCGGCGTGATCTGGCCGTCGCCTGAAGACAACAGTCAAGTCCTCGAGCTGGGCACGTACACCGTAACCGGCAGGGTGCCCGGTACTCCATTCCTGCCCAAGGCCGTTGTAGCGATAAAGGCGGCTCCGACCGCTCTGTCTGTTCCTAAGCCTACGGTAGAGGCATTTTCTCTCAACCAGGTCGTTTTGGACCTGGATACCAAGCAGCGTAGCACGCAGTTCATCAAAAACCGTGATAAGTTCATCAGCGGCCTAGCGGTATCCAATCCCGACAGCTTTCTATACAATTTCAGGGATGCGTTCGGCCAGCCGCAGCCCAAAGGTGCCAGTCAACTCAGCGGATGGGACAGTCAGACGACGCGCCTGCGCGGACACGCCACCGGCCACTACCTGTCGGCCATCGCGCAGGCTTACGCAAGCACGGTCTATGATGAAGCGTTGCGGGCGAATTTTCTCCAGAAAATGAACTACCTCATCGACACTCTCTACGATCTTTCCCAGAAATCCGGGAGGCCCACCCGTGAAGGCGACGTCTTCAATGCCGATCCAACCACCATACCGCCCGGCCCAGGCCGCACAGGCTATGATTCTAATCTCCGGGCCGAGGCCATCCGGAAAGATTACTGGAACTGGGGTAAGGGTTTCATCAGCGCCTATCCGCCCGACCAGTTCATCATGCTTGAACAGGGCGCCACTTATGGCAGCCGGGATACACAGATATGGGCCCCTTACTACACCCTCCACAAAATCCTGTCCGGCCTGCTTGATTGCTATGAAATCGGCGACAACAGGAAGGCCCTGGAAATCGCCAGTAATATGGGCCTATGGGTCCATGCCCGATTGAAGGACTTACCAGTGGAAACACGCATTAGTATGTGGAACCGTTACATTGCCGGTGAGTACGGTGGTATGAACGAAGTCATGGCGCGCCTGTACCGGCTTACTCACGACCGACAGTTCCTCGAATGTGCCAAGTTGTTCGATAATATTAATTTCTTCTTCGGCAACGCCGGTCACGATCACGGACTAGCCAAGAACGTAGATACGATTCGCGGCAGGCATGCCAACCAACACATCCCGCAGATCACCGGGGCGCTGGAGACCTTTTTCAACACCCGGGAACTTCCTTATTACAGGATCGCAGAAAATTTCTGGAATATAGTAACCCGCAGCTATATGTACAGCATCGGTGGCGTAGCCGGCGCCCGCAATCCGAACAACTCCGAATGTTTCACTGCCGAGCCCGACACCCTGTGGGAAAATGGATTCGCAGGCGGAGGACAGAACGAAACCTGCGCCACCTACAATCTACTGAAGTTGGACCGCCAGCTTTTCATGTATGATCAGGCTTCCAAGTATATGGACCACTATGAGCAGGGGCTCTACAATCACATACTCGCTTCCGTCGCCGAGAACGACGCGGGCAATACCTACCATGTACCGCTCAATCCCGGTTCGCAGAAGCGATTCGGTAACGCTGATATGGTTGGATTCACCTGCTGTAATGGCACGGCGCTGGAAAGTAATACCAAGCTTCAGGACTCGGTTTACTTCAAGGACGCCGACAACAAAACTTTGTACGTTAACTTATTCGTGCCTTCCACGCTAAAGTGGGCCGAACGCGAACTGGTCGTGCAGCAGCGTACCGATTTTCCTTATTCAGATACTACCCGCCTCATTATTCGGGGAAGCGGCGAGTTTGACATCAAGGTCCGCGTGCCACACTGGGCAATCCACGGCTTCTTCGTCAAGATCAACGGCAGGGAACAATCGGTTGCAGCCGGTCCTGGTGCCTATCTCACACTTCGCAGGAGCTGGCGGGATAATGATACCGTCGAGCTCCGGATGCCTTTTCACTTCTATCTGGATCCTGTAATGGATCAGCCTAATGTTGCCAGTATCTTCTACGGTCCGGTTCTACTGGCGGCCGAAGAGCCCGGTCCACGAACCGATTGGCGCACAGTGGAACTTGAAGCCGACGACATTGGTAAGTCCATCACCGGCGATCCCGGCACCCTTCATTTCAGAATCAACGGTATTGTGTTCAAGCCGTTCTATGAAACGTATGGGCGATATTCGGTATATCTGCATGTGATCTTGAAGTAGAGCTGAATGATCTACTGCGGTTGAAACAAAAATTGGGATTCTGTTAAGAAAAAAGAAGGAGATCAGGAATATGCAAAATCTAAGGTATCCTATAGGTCGGTTTGAGATGACTGATCCACTCGGATTTAAACATGCGAAAGCAGTTGCTATCTCAACTCTTAAACATCCCTGGCCATCTCCGTAATGCTGTTATGAATCTATCCAATGAGCAACTAGACACACCATATCGATCTGGAGGTTGGACAGTCAGCAAATTCAAGTTCCCGAGTAACGCCTATACTTCCAATAGATTTTGCTTCGGGGGATGTCTTCTCCCTGCATTTCCTTCTATTTTGGTTCCAGTTTGCTAGAGTTGAATATGGGAGTTTCTTTTTAATCGGGCATTTTAGGTTCGAGATGAACGATTACATCTAAAATGTCTGTGCATTTCTGAATTAATCTCGTTTTGGCATCCTCAGAAATATTGTGTCCCTCAATGACTGTTATATTGCCATGTACCTGGATATGCAGGTCAACCTGATAGCCATGGCCTATCTTTCGAGTACGAATTTTGTGAACAGAAAGAACGCCTTTGGTAGACAAAATAATGTTTTCAATGTCTCTAGTGAGTTCTGGCGAAGCCCCAGTATCGGCCAGTTCCTTTAGTGATGGCCAGACGATCTTCCATGCCGCCTGGAGTATGAATAAACTCACTGCTATTGCACCGACATGGTCCACAAATGACCAGGATGGAAATATGCGGGCTACCCCAACGGCAATAACAGCCGGAATGGAGCTGAGAGCATCTGAGCGATGGTGCCAAGCATTAGCAATCACCGCAGATGATTGTATCTTTTTACCC
>Ga0209536_100014014_pt1 | contig 11529 bp, 9 predicted proteins | sample DeeMarSeWOR28_12_FD_187461 | JGI IMG/M metagenome (GOLD analysis project Ga0209536, IMG submission 187461) | Marine sediment microbial communities from White Oak River estuary, North Carolina - WOR-2-8_12 (SPAdes) (version 2) | ecosystem: Environmental > Aquatic > Marine > Intertidal zone >... | reverse complement strand
TGGTGGAGCTAGTCCCAAAAAACCAAAAGGGACTGTTTTCATTGCCGTAAGTAGCTCAAGCAAAAAAGTCTGTAAAAAATTCGGCTTTAGGGGCAACCGTAATCTCGTACAAAAAAAAGCGGCGTTAAAAGCCCTGAACTTACTACTGGCGTGGCTCATATGAGAACATTTATCGCTATTGCCTTAACGCAGGAAATCCGTGATTACCTGGCAGGTATTCAGGAAGAATTAAAAAAAAGTCGTGCGGATGCAAAATGGGTCCAGCCGAAGAATATCCATCTCACCTTAAAATTTCTGGGTGAAAGAGATGATAAAAAAATTGAAAGGATTAAAGAGATACTAGAGGAAACGACAAAAAACAAGGACTGTTTTACTATGCGACTGTCAAATATCGGTGCATTTCCTAAAATAGAATCTCCGCGAGTAATCTGGATAGGTATCGACAAGGGAGAGCAAGTTACTAAAGAATTAGCCTATGAATTAGAGGAAAAAATCGCCGCAGTCGGAATACCTAAAGAAGACCGTGCTTTTTCCTCGCATATTACTATCGCCAGACTAAAGAGTCCGCTGAACCGCCAAGCCCTGGTTCAGGAATTAAAAAATCTCCCCAAACCGCAAAATATGGAATTCCAGGTTAAAAAAATTACCCTTTACAAAAGCATCCTGACTCCCCAGGGCCCTATCTATGAAGCATTAAAAGAAGCCAATCTAAAGACAATCTGAAGGATAATATTGGTGTAAAAAGCCGCAACCAAATCATCCAGCATTATGCCGGCTGAGCCCTGCAAATTCTGAAGACGACCCGCCGGAAAAGGTTTTAAGGTATCGAGAATCCTAAAGAGAAAGAAGCCGGTTAGTAAAACCTTTATATCGTAAGATATAAATGCCATACATAAAAACATACCCGCTACTTCATCAATAACGATATAGCGCGCATCTTTTCGCTGAAATATTCTTTCCGCCCGACCAGCCGACCAAAATCCGACAATCAGTAAAACCGCGACAGTAATCCCGTAAATAAAAAAATTACCCTTAAGCAAAAATAATAAAATTAGACCCACCAGACTGGCAAATGTGCCAGGCACAAGCGGAAAGTGTCCGGCATAAAAAAAAGTTGCTATAGTCTTGGTGAAGGAGTTAAATGCGGACATAAAGATTAAAGTTTAGTAATGATCTTTCGATTCTCCCAAAGATAGGATATGCCGGAATACAACGTAAGCCCGACGGTAACGAGCATTAAAACATATATTCCTTGGCGGAAGAACTTTTCTGTGGGGGGATTCCAGGTGAAAAAAGTAAGCATTGCTTCCTTTAAAACAATAAAACCTAGTATAAAAAATATCACCACCATCTGTGATAAAGTCTTGTGTTTGCCGGCCCGGCTGGCAGACAGCACCTTGCCTTTATTCAAGGCGAATAATCTTAAAGAAGTAATAAGTATCTCGCGCGATATAATAATCACAAACATCCATGCTTCAATTAACTGCATCTGCACAAAAGCGGCAAACGCCGCCAAAACCAGGATTTTGTCTGCTATCGGGTCCATAAGTTTTCCGAAATCCGTGACAATATTCTTCTTTTTTGCAATCCTGCCGTCAATAAAATCAGAAAGTGCGGCAAATATAAAAATGGCTAAGCCAATCAGCTTTGCCAAGAAGCCCTGACAGAATAAAAAAAACATAAAGACAAAAGTAAGGACGATCCTCAACAGGGTTATTCTATTGGCTATATTCACTTATGCCACCTCCCCCACTAAGTCATATTCCAAGGTATCGGTAATCTTTACCCTTACAAAATCTCCGGGCGAAAGTTGTTTCTTTGACCTCACATAAACCAAACCATCTACTTCCGGGGCATCCCACTGGGTGCGCCCCAGGCAATGGTCTTTCTTGTTTTCATCTATTAACACCTCTAGTACCCGGCCCAAGAACCCCTGGTTTAGCTGACGGGAAATTTCCTGCTGTTTTAACATCATGTTATTAAAACGTTCCTCTTTAACTTTCTTTTCTACTTGACCGTTCAAGCTATATGCAGGAGTGCCTTCTTCGCGGGAATACATAAAAACACCCAGCCGCTCGAACTTCATCTCCTCTGTAAAATCAACCAATTCTCGGAATTGCGCGTCCGTCTCTCCAGGGAAACCCACAATCAGAGAAGTACGTAAGCCGACCTGCGGAATCTTACGTCTTATTTTACTAATTAGATTAAGAATATCTTTCTTTTTGCTATTCCTGCGCATTAATTTCAAGATGCGGTCATTAATATGCTGGATGGGCAGATCGATATATTTACATATCCGGGGCTGGCTGGCTATTAAATCAAGTAATTCGTCAGTGATACGGCCTGTGTCGGGGTATAAATATAAAAGCCTAATCCAGCCTATATCTTTACCTACTGTAATGATCTTTTTTAAAAGTGAGGCTAGTTGTGTGCGTCCGCTTAAATCTTTACCGTAACCGCTTATATCCTGGCCGATAATATTCAACTCGGATAACTTACGCCTTTGATAATCTCCTACCTTTTCCAAAACGATATTCTCTTCTAAGCTCGAATACCCCTTTTTTATCTTAGGAATGGCGCAGTAACTGCAATTATTAATACAGCCTTCGCAAATTTTTAGATAAGCGTAATGGCGGGGCGTCAGAGAAAAGCTGCAATTGGAATGATTTAAAGAAGGACATCCTACAAAAGCATCGATTTCGGGTAATTGCCTCCTGAGTCTATCTTTATAGCGCTGAACCAGACAGCCGTATACCAATATTTTTTTAAGCCTTCCTGAATTTTTTAGCTCAACCAAATCCAGAATAGCGTCAATTGACTCTTTTTTGGCCTCTTCTATAAAAGAACATGTATTGACGATGCCGATTTGCGCCTGGGACATATCGACAATTTCATGGCCCCTACTTTTTAATCTTCCCAGGATATTTTCAGAGTCCACCAGATTTCTTGGGCAACCCAGGCTTAACATCCCTACTTTTTGCCGAGTCCTGCCGGATCCAGAATGAATCTTTTTCATCGCGGTATGGTCAAGCCTTCTTTAGTAATGACGATATTCTTGATTACCTGGCCCCTCCTACCTAAATTAGAAACCAGCTTGCCGTTTACCTCTAAATCTACTACGCCGGCATTGCCCAGGGAAAACTCTATTTTTTTATCTGCCTGCCAACTCTCGTATCTACCCTTTTTTAAAATATTCTGAAAGATCATCCTTCCGTCAGCCTTAAGCTGAATCCAGCAGTCTTCTTTTGCGCGAATCCCTAATTTTATAACGGTTACAGGCTTATCCTGGGGAATGGTAATGGCGGAAGACCCTGAATCCGTCTTGACAGCTACGGGGCTCGTCTGGCTGACCCTAGCGCTAGCGGCTCTATTGTCGCTTTCCCTTGACGCAGTAGCCGCCGCCCTAGAAGAACCTCTTTTTATTGAAATCATCTTACCCAATTTAAAGAATAAAACAACGGCCCCTATTACAACTAACGTCACAATAATATTCTTTCTTTTTAAAATCTTTATGTAGGGCTTAAGGCGGCCTACAACATTGGAGGCGGTCTCAAAGAAAGAAACGGGCTTTGGCTTTGAGGCATCCTCCTGAAGCTTATCGGCTAAAACTGCCTTGTATTCCGGTTCTTTATATTCCGGGATATAATCATGCGGATCTACGCCTAAGAATTTGCAGTAAATCTTTAAAAAACCTTTTAAATAAATGGGGCTGAAATTTATCAGGTTATCCTCTTCTATGGCTTTTAATATATTCAAGTGCACCTTAGTCTTTTTGTGTACCTCTTCCAAGCTGATACCTTTTTCTAAGCGTAATCTTTTAAGCCTTGTGCCCGGCGACTCCATCACTTTCCTCCTGGGTTATTTCCCTGGTAAGCCATTTTTGCCTATCCACCAAGATCCTGCGCGGCTTACTTCCTTCAAAAGGACCGATTAATCCATCCTGCTCCATCACATCAATAATACGGGCAGCGCGTGTATAACCCAAACGCAGGCGTCTCTGAAGAATCGAAACCGAAGCCTGATTGCTCTCCATAATAATCCTGATCGCCTCATCGTATAAATCATCCTTATTGCCGTTTGCCAAAAAAGAAGCTGTCTTCTCTTTGAGTATCTCTTCATCATATACGGGATCTGCCTGGGCGCGCAGAAATTCCACCATTTTTTCAATTTCCTTATCCGTAACCAAAGAACCCTGGATGCGGATCAATCGGGATTCTCCCGGCCTTAAAAAAAGCATATCGCCCTTACCTAAAAGTTTATCTGCGCCGTTCATATCCAGGACAGTGCGCGAATCTACCTTGGAGGCGACCTTAAAGGAGATACGCGCAGGAAGATTCGCCTTAATCACGCCGGTAATCACGTCCACCGACGGCCGCTGAGTAGCCAGAATAAGATGAATTCCCACGGCCCGCGAAAGCTGAGCCAGGCGGGTTATCGCGGTTTCTATCTGATCGCGGCTAACCATCATCAAATCTGCCAATTCGTCGATGATCACGACTATATAAGGAATGCTCTCCTGTTTACTATTGTATACCTCAATATTTCTGGCTCCTGCCTTAGCCAAAAGCCTATAGCGCTCTTCCATCTCGTTAACCACCCAACCCAAAGCATGCGAGGCCTTTTTGGCATCGTTGACAACAGGACAAATCAGATGCGGCAAGCCGTTAAAAGGTGCTAATTCAACCATTTTAGGATCAATCATTAAAAATTTAAGTTCATTCGGCGTGCATTTAAAGAGTAAAGATAAAATTAGAGAATTCACGCATACGGTCTTTCCCGAACCGGTAGCGCCGGCAATTAAAAGATGCGGCATATCCGTTAAATCCGTAACAATAGGCTGACCGGCAATATCTTTACCCAACCCCAAAGTAAGTTTTGATTCAGAAGCCTGAAATTCCTTTGCTACAAGCACCTCTTTTAAATAAACAAAGTTACTTTGTATGTTGGGAACCTCCACCCCCACCCTGCCCTTGCCGGGTATCGGGGCAATGATCCTTACGGATTGCGCCTTCATTGCCAGCGCAATGTCGTCACCTAAGGCCACAATCCGGTTTAGCTTTACTCCCGGAGCAGGCTCAAGTTCATACCGGGTAATCACCGGACCGCGCTCTATATCGGTAACTTTCGCAGAAATGCCGAAATCCTCCAAGGTCTCCTCTAAAACCCTGGCATTATTAGCCAGATCTTCCTTAATCTGCCTGGCTTCAAGCGGCGGAGGGGCATCCAATAAATCCAAAGTCGGAAGCCGATAATCGCCTACCTTTAAATCCTGAGGTGCTATTTTTAATTCCGCGGGCTGGGCTTGCGGCTTCATCTGGATCTGAATCTTAGGCTTAGGCGGAAGCTTAGACGGCTCCTCTTCTTTCAGGGATGCGGGTTTTCCTTTTATAGATTCAAGGGGTTGCTTAGTAAATGCCCTCATCTTGACCCGAGAAATCAGGGAATCCTTTGACGCACTCAAGAGAGGCTTTCTCATCGTAAATACATTTTCTTTACGCGCAACTCTCTTTAAACTAAAAACTGGTCTTATGACATTTTGAATCTTCTTGATAAGATTCAAAAAGAATGCCGAGATAAGAACCTCGGTGACTAGGACAAAGGCTAGAATTGCCAAAGTCGAAAATATTATATACCCGCCAAGCCTGCCGAAGTATTTGACTACGGCAGCAGAAATCACGAAACCTAAAAATCCGGAGCGGGAAAAAATCCCTGCATCGCTGCCTCTGGCAGCAGTGACCACCCCGATAAAAGCACTGATAGACAATAAAAATACAATCAGCCCTAATATACCCGGGAAGCGCAAATATCTTTTTTGTTGTCTGAATAGTTCGATCCCTATCCAAATGATCAGTAATGGAATGGCATAGCTGGCCCAGCCGAACAAAAATAAAAATAAACCCCCCTGATAAGCACCAAAGGTACGGATAAGGTTTTTAGGCGGGATATTGGGATTAGACGTGTAGAAACTTAAATCGAATGGCGTAAATGAAACCAGGCTGGCTAAAAAAATCAGGCCTAACGCAATAAAAATTAAACCCCTAATTTCATTTATTCTCTTTTCCTTCATTATGCGCGCTATTTTGCTCTGCCTGTTTTTTGCTTAGGTTGATTCTTCCCAGTTCGTCAATTCCGATGACTTTCACTTTGATCTCATCTCCTACCTTAACCACGCTTTGCACGTCCTTAACAAAGCTGTCGGCCAATTCGGAAATATGTACCAATCCTTCCTTATTAGGAGCGATTTCGCAAAAGGCGCCGAAGTTCATAATGCGTTTGACCTTGCCTATATATATTCTGTTGACTTCTATCTCATCGGTTATTCCTTTAATCAGAGCGATGGCCTCTTCAGACTTAGAAGCCTCAGTGGAACCAACCAAGACACTACCATCATCCTGAATATCGATAGTAACTCCGGTCTGGGCGATAATCTTTTTGATATTTTTTCCTCCCGGTCCGATAAGTTCGCCGATTTTTTCCGGATTCACCCGTAAAACATCAATTCGCGGAGCCAGTGAAGATAACTGTGCTCGCGGAGAAACCAGTACTGACTTCATTTTTTTCAAAATAATACCCCGGGCTTCTTTTGCCTGAAAAATACACTTCTGCAGCAGGTCTAGGCTAATCCCTGCAATCTTTAAATCCATCTGCACGGCGGTAATACCGGCGGATGTACCGGCTACCTTAAAATCCATATCTCCGAAATGATCCTCTACGCCGGCAATATCGGTAAGCACAACCTCCTGCTTGCCTTCCTTAACCAAGCCCAGAGCTACTCCTGCTACGGCGTCCTTTATCGGAACTCCTGCATCCATAAGTGAGAGGCTGGCGGCACAAACCGTAGCCATACTGGAAGAACCATTGGATTCCAGGATTTCCGAAACTACCCGGATGGTGTAAGGAAATTTATCTTTGGAGGGCATGACTGCCGTAAGGGCCCTCTCTGCCAAAGCCCCGTGTCCGATTTCGCGTCTGCCTGGACCGCGGACAGGTGCCGTCTCTCCCACGCTAAACGGAGGAAAACTATAATGCAGCATGAAAGACTTGTATTTTTCCCCTTCTAAAGCCTCGATAAGCTGCTCGTCTTCGCCGGTGCCCAAAGTAGTTACAGCTAGGCTCTGGGTCTGCCCCCGGGTAAAAAGACTTGAACCGTGAGTGCGTGGCAGGACCGCCACTTCACAACTAATATCACGAATATCGGTAAAGCTCCTGCCATCTACGCGCGTATGTTTATCTAATATAACCTTTCTTATTTGTTCCTTCTCTATTTCCTGCAGCGCTTGTCTGATATCCGCTACGGCGTATTCTTCGCAAACAAGCTTTTCTTCTAATTCCTTATTCAGTAAACCTATCTCTTCCTCTCTTGACTCTTTTTTACTTAATTTGTAGATTTCTTTCAATCTATCTTTGGCCAGTTCGGTAACCTTGGCGCGTAAAGTCTCGTCGGTCTTTTTCAAGGTTACCGCGGCCTTTGGTTTTGCGAATTTCCCTGCGAAATTTTCTTGCAAACGAATAAGATCCTGAAGATTATCAAAGCCAAACTTAACCGCTTCCACATATAATTCTTCTGATACCTCACGCGCCTTCGATTCCAGCATGATAATGCCATCCTTATTAGCAGCCACTACTACGTCTAAATCTGCATTCTCTAATTCCGCATAGGTAGGATTAAGAATCAATTCCTTATTGCAGCTGGCTACCCGGCAGCAAGCTACCGGACCAGAAAAAGGTATATCGGATATGGATAAAGCCGCTGAAGCCCCGCATAATGCCAGGACATCCGGATCATTCTCTCCGTCGCTCGATAAAACGATAGCCATAATCTGCACTTCGTTGATTAAACCCTTAGGAAACAGAGGTCGGATGGGTCGATCAATGAGCCGGGCGCTTAGTATCTCGCTTTCCGAAGGGCGACCCTCTCTCTTAAAGAAACCTCCGGGAATCCTGCCGGCAGCATAAGTCTTCTCCTGGTATTCTACAATTAAAGGAAAGAATCCCAGATCTTCCTTCGGCTCCTTGGACATACAAGCAGTAACTAACACTACTGTTCCGCCGTATTGGACGGTAACCGAACCATTCGCCTGCCTGGCAATCTGTCCGGTCTCTAAAACGAAATCGTTTTTTCCAAATTTAATCTTTAAGCTATTATTTTGCATGCTATTTCCTCAGTTTAAGCTTCTCTATCGTCTCTTCATATTTCTTGGGATCTTTTTTCTTCAGGAAGCTCAAAAGTCGCCGACGCCTTCCCACTAACATCAAAAGGCCGCGTCGGGAATGAAAATCCTTCTTGTGGTGCTTAAAGTGGTCGGAGAGGACATTAATCCTTTCCGTTAACAACGCGATCTGGACCTCGGCTGAACCCGTATCCCGGGCATGCACCTTAAAATCATCGATAATTTTTGCTTTCTTTTCTTTGAGTAAAACCAATTCTCATCACCTCCTTTTATCTAAATTATTTATTATACGCTATTTTGCTATTATAGTCAACATATTGTGTATGGATACCGTAAAGATGCTTGGCACATCATCTAAAGATTGCAGACGGGCAAATTTGGTTATAAGCGCAGTAAGTACAGGCCATATAGGTAGGAGTGGAAGCATAGTTCTGTTCGCGGATACCCGCAGCAACTATTTTAATCTTTTCTCTTACCATCTGGGCATCGTCTTGTTTTACTACCTTTATACCGATAATCCCCGACTCCAAAAAGTGCAGGGCCACCTTCGCAGGAAGCTTGCCAAAAATAGCCGCGTAAGCCATGGCATAAAGCGCAAGCTGCAGGCTTTCTTTTACCCGCTTATCTGCCTCCTTTTGCGTATTAATCTGGGAAGTCTTAAAATCCATGATTACCGCATCACCCTCCTCCAAATCTATGCGGTCAAAGCGGCCATTGATTTTATTCGACTCTAACATAAAGGAAAAATCTTTCTCGATGTATAGCGGCCGGGAATCGCGTATTTCCTCATCATGAAAGAAGTTAGTGAGTGCCTGCCTGCCCACGCGCAGGCGCTCTTCTTGGTGCTGCTCGTCTAAGAAACCCTGGGGGTCAAAGGCCTGTTGAAATATATCCAATAAATCCCCCAATTCCATTTTTTTCCCGGCCAATTTATGCTGAAAGTATCTACTCACGGCATCGTGCATGGCCCGGCCATAAATAACCGTATGGTGCTCCATTATCGGAACACGTAAGACATGCACGTATTTATATTTTAAAGGACAGGTAAGGTAATCATCGATATGGTAGTAACTTAAATGGATAAGCTTATTCTGCGGAATCGTCTCTTGTTTTTTTCTTGGCGATTCTTTCTTAGGTGCAAAACGTTGGATTGCCTGCATAGCGGTAGTTTTCTTTTTCTCTCTTTCTGGCAACTCTTGACCCAATGCCTCAAAAACAAATTGACTCAAACGCCTCAACCTCTTTCCGCCGTAATCCTCGGCACTAGTAAGGTAGAGCTCTTCTTTAGCTCGGGTCATCCCTACATAAAAAAGGCGGCGCTCCTCCTGCGTATGAAAATCGCCCGTAGGTAAAACTTCTTTAATCAGGCAATCGGGTATCTGGAAAGGACGGCTCCGCTTCGGCCAGGGGAAACGCCCCTGAACTAAACCTACCAGAAAAACCACGCGGAATTCCAGACCTTTTGCTTTATGTATAGTCAGCACGTTTACGGCATCGGTATCCAGATCTGCCTCTGCCGTAGGCGGATCATCGCGGGCCTCGATCAGAAGATTAAGGTAATTTACAAAATTAACCACCAAGTCTTTCTTTGCCACCAATTCAAAATCCCGCACATGATTAAAAAACTTTGCCAGATTTTGGATTTTGGTTTCATTTTCCAGGTTTTGATTTTTGGTAAGCTTCTTTAAGTATCCGGTATCGCTAAGAAAACTATAGAGCAGCCTTCCGGTAGTCTCCTGGCGACCAATCTGCATGAATTTTTCCAAATCTACGAGGATAGCTTTTATCTTTTCGCATGATTCCTTGCTTACTTCCTGCAATTCTGGCAGATTATTATCCAAATCCTTGAATACCAGATATAATGCCCGGTTGCGACGTCTGGCGCTGTGGTTAAGCAGGCTCAAGTCGGAAAGATTTAAGTTGTAGACCTCAGAGCTTGACAGATAATAAAGGCTTAAAGAATCCGAAGGATTAGCCACTACGCGCAAAAAATTAATGCAAAGTTTTATCTCCGGACGCGAATAAAGCCCTTGATTGCCGCTAAACTGCCAGGGAATATCCTGCATATTCAAGGCCTGCAGAAATGCATCGGCATCGGAATTGGAACGCACCAGAATCGCAAAATCCCGAAACTTAAAATCACCTGAATCGACCTTCTTCTTAATCATTGACGCTACATGATCTGCCTCGCCTGCGTGGCTATCAAAATGCAGATGTTGCGGCGCTAACCCCTCTTTATTGAATCCCGCCAGACGCTTATTAATATTAGCCTTGATTTCAAACCGCTCGGGATTATTAAACTGGATTAAGCGGTATGCGCTGTCCAGGATGGGTTGACCAGAGCGGTAATTTTGGATAATGCTTACTTTCTTGCTTTGCGGAAAATCCCGAATAAAATTCAAGAGGTTAGAGTAGGCAGCACCACGGAAGCGATAAATACACTGATCATCGTCTCCGGTAACAGTTATGTTTTGATATCTATCTGCCAGGAGTTTAGCCAATTGATATTGGGCGAAATTTGTATCCTGAAATTCATCAATCAATATATATTTAAACTGTTCCTGATATTTTTTCAAAATTAGGGGGTGTTGCCGTAAAAGCTGCAGACTTAAATAAATCTGATTGCCAAAATCCAAAAGCCCTTCTTTAGCCAGCAATTCCTGATATTTAGCATAGGCCTGGGCTATTTCTAGATACTGCGCTGCCTCCTCATCTTGTGCTTTATCTTCGGGGTTCTGTTTTGACTGAAAAAGAAAATCTTTGGCAAATTTAAGAAAGTCCTCTGGCGAGATATCTTCATCCTTAGCCCGACTGAATAATCCTACCAGCGCTTCGATAAAACGCGTAGGGTCAGACAAAGGCCGGTAATAAGAAAGGGGGAACTCAAAAAGGTGTTCACGCAAAAACACCGTCGCTTCCGGTAGGGTCAAAACCTTAAAATCCGGATTAAGCCCGGCGATAAGCGCATTTTCACGCAAAAGCCGGTCTCCAAAGGCATGAAAGGTAGAAATCCAGATATCCGTATAGCCGTAAGGCACCAGAATATCTACGCGCTCCTGCATTTCGCGCGCAGCCTTATCCGTAAAGGTTAAAGCAAGGATTTCATCGGTCTTGGCCAGGCCCTGGGAAATCAACCAGGCAATCCTGCGGGTAATCACCGTAGTCTTACCCGTGCCTGCGCCGGCAATAATCAAAAGCGGACCCTCGCGGTGGCTCACCGCATCCCGTTGCTCCTTATTGAGTCCTTCTAGAACAATATTTGTTATCATAGGTAAATCTTTAACAAAATATAGGATCGCAAATAACAGCGAAGATAAAATTTAAATTATAAAAAATGGATTATAGATGCTAATTTCTT
>Ga0209536_100014013_pt1 | contig 11529 bp, 12 predicted proteins | sample DeeMarSeWOR28_12_FD_187461 | JGI IMG/M metagenome (GOLD analysis project Ga0209536, IMG submission 187461) | Marine sediment microbial communities from White Oak River estuary, North Carolina - WOR-2-8_12 (SPAdes) (version 2) | ecosystem: Environmental > Aquatic > Marine > Intertidal zone >... | reverse complement strand
CCCGGACTCGAGATCTCGCCTGTGGCAATCTCGCGGTCGAGCGCCCTCTCGTTTTGTGTGACCAGGCGCAGGCGCAGGCTGTCGCCTCGGAGCTCGAGGAGCTCCCGAATCGTTAGACCCACGAGCGGCTACCCCTCGATGGCCTCCTGTGGCAGGATCTTTTCGTTCAGCGGTGGCGCCTGGTGATCGCGCCGCAGCTGGTGTTGTCGTTTGAGTTGGCGTGCCAGCTTATCGGCCACCTTGTTGACGGCCGCTCTAAAATCTTCGGCAACCGCTTCCGCGTGTATGTCCACATCTCCGTCGATCCCCGCGTGCGCCTCCACCCGTTTTTCCCGTTTTTCGTCCGTGAGCGTGACCTCGAAGTTCGACAACCGCGAGTTGAAACGATCGAGGCGCGAGAGGCGTGTCTCGACCAACTCACGCAGGGCGTCACTGATTTCGAAATGACGAGCGGTGATGGAAATGTTCATGGATCCTCCGACGCAAAGGGTGTTGAAATCATATCGACCCTCAGACAGAGCAACTGGCGAGGACCTCCTGTAGGTGGGTTTCCGTTTGACTCGCGGTGCGATCCCAGCTGAACGCACCGGCAAACCTTACAGCGCCCGCGCGAAGCCTGTGGCGCAGATCGCTGTCCAACGCGATTTTTCTCATCGCCGACATCCACGCGTCGACGTCGCCGTGTCGGATCAGCAGCCCGCTCTCCTCGTGGACCACCGATTCGCGCAGTCCCGGCGAATTCGAAGCCAGGGCCGGCGTGCCCGAGGCGGCTGCCTCGATGTTGGTGATCCCCCAGCCCTCCTTGGGGGACGGGTAGACCGTCGCCCAAGCCCTGCGCAACAGGTCAACCTTCTCTTCCTCGGAGACGAAACCGAGGAATTCGACTTTTCCGGGCGCTCGCGCATCGGCGTAGTCCCGGAGGGCAGCTTCGTGGTCTCCTTTCCCGGCGATCAGGAGCCGCGCGTCGATCCCGTCGCCGACCAACCGGGCGAGGGCGTCAACGACGGTCTCCATCCCCTTGTAGCGTTTGAGTCGACCCACATAAGCGAACGTCGGCGTTTCGAAACGAGGAACCGCTGGATCAATGTTGAATGTCGAATGGTCGATCCCAGGATAGATGACCCGGACATCCTCACGGGGCAGGCCCCGGGAGGCGAGGTCGTCGGCTGTCGATTCCGAAATCGCTTGAAAAGGCACCCCTTCGTAGAGGTGGGGGACCGGACGTTCAGCAAGCCAGACGGCGGTAGCGAAGGGAACCGAGGCCTCCTGAAAAGCGGTTGCGCCGAAGAGATGTGGTATCAGAGCCACGACCGGCGCTCGAGCCCAGAGGGGGCTGTAGAGTGGAATCTTATTGATGTCCTCCACAATGAGGTCGAAGCACTCATCTTCTAAATAGCGCCGATAGTACCATGCTGCAAGAAGCGTGAAGCTGTGGCGCCCACCGACCCGGTGGATCTTGACCCCGTCGACCTCGGTGCGAGTCGAGCCGTTTTCCCAACCGGAGCACAAAAGCGTCACGTCGTGCCCGCCTTTTGCCAGCCGGCCGAAGATCTCGTGCAGGTGGACCTCGGCGCCACCCGCCTGTGGGTTTTCGATGTCTTGCCAGTTGATGACCAGAAGCTTGAGCGATCCGGTGCTCATCGGGCATCGGGTTGCTGTTCTGGTTCCAACTCGCGCAGGAGGGCGTCGAGGACACCGTTCACGAACCGGCGGCTCTCGTCGGTGCCGAACCACTCGGCCAGCCTGATCGCTTCGCTCAATGACACGCGGAGCGGCACGTCGCCGATGTAGAGCATCTCGGCGGCCGCGACGCGCAGGATATTTCGGTCGACCGCCGCCATCCGGGACAAACGCCAGTTGTCGGCAAGCGTTTCGACGCGTGAGTCAATGCTGGCTCGGTGAAGCTCGAGGGTCTCGAGCAAGCGGTTGGTATAGTCCTGCACGTCGCTGTCGGGCGGTGATTCGCCCGATCCGACCAGTTCACGATCGACCCGGCGGAGTGGCTCTTCGCCGCCGCGCATCTCCCAAGCGTAGAGAACCTGCAGCGCTCGGGCTCGGGCCTTAGTTCGACTCCCCATCGAGTTGGTCAAGCAGGTCAGCCGTCTCGATAGCGGCCAGAACCGCCTTCCAGCCTTGGTTACCCGCTTTGCTGCCGGCGCGCTCGAGGGCTTGCTCCATCGTGTCGGCGGTCAGCAGGCCAAACGAAACATAGGTGTCCGAATGAGTCGCCACGTTGGCCAAGCGCGAACTGGCGGCTCCGGCCAGATAATCGAAGTGGGGCGTGGCACCACGAATCAGCGCGCCCAACGCGACGATCGCCGCGTGCTCGTTCTTTTGCGCTACGCGGGCGACCACGGGGGCCAACTCCCAAGCACCGGGCACCCAGTAGACATCGATCTGATCTTCGCCGGCGCCGTGCTGGCGCAGGCAGTCGACGGCGCCCGCCAGAAGCTGGCGCGTGACCAGCTCGTTGGTGCGCCCCACGACCAGCGCGAACTTGCGACCTTCAACTCGGAACTGTCCGTATTTCTCTCGCATCGAATCTATCCTGCCACTCTCTCATCGTTCGGAATCAGGTGACCCATCTTCTCTCGCTTGGCCTTCAGGTAACTTTCGTTGTGGCGGTTCGGCTTGACGGTGACCGGCACCTGCTCGGTGACAGAAAGACCGTAGCCCTGGAGACCGATGATCTTCTTGGGGTTGTTCGTCATCAGACGCATCGACTTGATACCGAGGTCGAGCAACACCTGGACGCCGATCCCGTAGTCGCGCAGGTCGGGTGGGAAGCCCAGCAGCTCGTTGGCCTCGACCGTGTCCATGCCTCGCTCCTGCAGCTGGTAGGCGCGGATCTTGTTGTTGAGGCCGATCCCCCGCCCCTCCTGCTTCATGTAGACGACGACGCCTTTGCCTTCTTCTTCGATCTTCCGCAGGCTGGCCTGCAACTGCTGGCCACAATCGCAGCGCTGCGAATGGAAGACATCTCCAGTCAGACACTCGGAATGCATGCGGACGAGAACGTCTTCTTCACCGGCGATCTCGCCTTTGATGAGCGCGACGTGCTCGCGTTGGTCCACATCGTTCTCGTAGGCGACGACGCGAAAGTCGCCGAACTCGGTGGGGAGGCTCGCCTCGGCCACCCTGTGGACCAGCAGCTCGGTCTTCAAACGATGCGAGATGATCTGAGCGACGGTGACGAACTTCAAGTTGTGCCGCCGAGCGAACACTTCCAGCTCGGGCCGGCGTGCCATCGTGCCATCGTCATTCAAGATCTCGCAGATCACTCCCGCGGGTTTCAACCCCGCGATCCGCGCCAGGTCGACCGAGGCTTCGGTTTGGCCGACGCGCTGCAGAGTTCCACCCGGGCGGGCGCGAAGCGGGAAGACGTGACCCGGCCGACCGAGGTCCTCGGGCCGGGCGTCGGGGTCGATGGCGACCTGGATGGTCTTCGCCCGGTCCGCCGCACTGATGCCGGTGGTCACGCCGTGTTTGGCGGTGGCATCGATGGAGACCATGAAGGCGGTGGCGTTCTTGTCGGGCCCGTGGTCACCCATCGGGTCGAGCACTAACTCGTCGACTCGTTCCGGCGTCAACGAGAGACAGATGAGGCCGCGCCCGTGCGTCGCCATGAAGTTGATGATGTCGGGCGTTACCTTCTCTGCGGCGCATACGAGGTCGCCCTCGTTCTCTCGATCCTCATCATCGGCGACGATGACCATGCCGCCGCTGCGGATCGCGGCTACTGCCTCTTCGACGGTATCAAATGCAATATCACTCATACTCGAATTCGTGTGTTACGGGCTGGCTGGCCGCCTGGCCCTCAGTCACGCTCCTTAGCTGATGCCCCACTCGGATAGCTTTTCCAGCAGATCGCCCGGCTTCTTGTCCTCGCCGATGTAACCCAGCGCCCGGGCGACGTACTTACCGATAATGTCCGCCTCGAGGTTGATCCGCGTGCCGGGGCCCAGCCGCGAGAGGTTCGTATGCTCATAAGTATAAGGGATCAAAGCGACTTCGGCAGTCCCGGGTCCAGGCATAGCGTTGACGGTCAAGGAGACCCCGTCGATCGTTATGGAGCCGTGCAAGATCGTGAACGGCTCTACGGTCTCCGGCAGGCTGAAACGCACCAGCCACATGTCACCCTGACGGTCGACGGACTTCACCGTGCCGACGCCGTCCACGTGCCCCTGGACGAAATGGCCGCCGAAGCGCTCTCCGGCCGCGATGGAGCGCTCCAAGTTGACCTTGCGGCCGCGACGGTACTCCCCAAACGTGGTTCGCGACAGCGTCGTAGCGATGGTCTGGACCTTGAACCCCCCACGCTCCAACGAGACGACGGTCTGGCAGACCCCGTCAACGTTGATGCTGTCGCTGACCTTCAGGTCGGCCAGCACCGAACTGGCGCCAATCACCAACTCGCGGCCGTTTCCCACATCGGCGGCCGCCTCGATGGTCCCCACTTCCTCGACGATGCCGCTAAACACCTATGCCCTGCCCCTCACGTCGTCGCCTCTGGGCTCAACGCCAACAGCGTGTCCGCCCCCAGCGTTCTGCGTTCGATCAACCGCCAATCGACGAGCGCCCGCTCCCGGTCCATCTGAAAACCCGGAGTACCCATCGGACCAAACAGCTTCGGCGCAACGATCAGGTACATCCGATCGACGAGGCGAGCCGCCAGGAGGCCCGAACCCAGGGTTCCGCCTCCCTCGCACAACAGCGATTGTATCCCTCGCTCTTTCAGCTGTGCAAAAACCGATCCAAGCTCGAGACCCCCCGTCGTAGTTGTTCTTGGAGCCCTAGCCACCACCACACCTCGCGCCCCTAGCTCCGAAGAACGGCCCGGCGGCGCGTCCTCGGCCCCAAAGACCCAAACGGGGACATCCATGGCCGTGCGAACCAGCCGCGAGTCCACCGATATCCGCAGATCAGAGTCGAGCACGACGCGAACCGGAGGCACGCGGGGCGCGCTCCCCTCGCGTACAGTCAACTGAGGGTCGTCGGACAGAACGGTGCCGATCCCCACCATGACGGCGTCATGCCCGGCTCGCAGACGATGCGCTTCCGCAATCGCCGGAGCACCGGTCACCTGGGTGGGCCTACCGGCTGTTTCGGACAAGCGCCCATCGATTGACATGGCGTACTTCAGTGCGACGAAGGGCCGACGGCGATCGATGCTACCGAGGTGGATCGCGTTCAGGTCCTTCGCCTCGACTTCGCAGACGCCGCACTCCACCTCGAGACCCTGGTCCTTCAACCACGCGGCACCACCCGCGGCCATGGGATTGACTTCAGCGGCCCCGAAAACCACCCGTGCGACCCCGGCCGCCGCGATGACACGCGTGCACGGCCCAGTCTTCCCCTCGTGATGGCACGGCTCGAGCGTGACGTAGAGCGTCGCACCCTTCGTCTTGTCACCGGCCGCCTCCAGCGCCGCGACCTCGGCATGAGGACCACCCCACTCGGCATGATAGCCCTCGCCGACGATGACGCCGTCCCGGACGACGACGGCCCCGACCATGGGATTGGGTGCCACGCGGCCCCAGCCCTCGAGGGCGAGATCGATAGCTCGCAGCATGTGGGAGCGGTCTGGGTCCCGTGTCAAAGCGAGAACCTTATCCCTAAGCCCAACAACCACTTACCGGACTGGAACTCAGCCCCGTTCGAGGTCGTGAGCGTTTGGGTCTCCTGCCAGCCGAACTCGGCCACGATGTTGAAGAACAGAACGATGTAAGACACGTCGGCAAAGGCCGACCAGCGACCCGACGACACATCCGCGGGTGCGCTTTCCGACACCACGGGCACGAGATTGCCCAGTTCGTCGGCCACGCCGAAGGCCACGTCGCTGGAGTAGTGATCGTAGCCGAGGGTGAAGCCGAGACCGATGGCGACGAAGCTCTTGCTTATCCCGGCGCGAAAGCTGGTGACGTTCAGGTTCATGCTGAACTGGGCATCGTCTCCGTCGGCAACGTTTCCGTATCGGATACGACCGGCCGATTTGTACATGCCGGAGACGGAGATGCCGGGGGCCGTGAACGATTCTCTGAGCACTCCGATTCGCGCACCGAGGCCCCAACCCGTGGCGTCGTTCTGGAAGCCCGCACCAGCCGGGAGTAAGACGGGGCCGAGTGAGCCGAGCAGTTCGACGGACGCGAAGCCGCCGAGAGTGGTGTTCAGCATGAACCCGTCGAAGATACCGACGGACAGGTCGAGCTGCGGCATGGTCACCGAAAGATCGACCTTACCGACCGGATCGCCGGAAGCTTCGGGGTAGTTGAGGATGTCGGGGATCTCGGCCCAAATGAAGCTGAGTCGGCCACCAATGAACATGCGTGGGAGCCAGCGGAATTTCGTCCCGATGGGACTGGCCGTGCCCAGGACCGGGTTTCCGCCCGCCAGAGCGAGCCCGATCTCGGGTTGAGTCAGTTCGACGGCGGTGGCCACGTCGCGACAGAGGGCGGTGCCTCTGGAGGTCAGCCCGGCGGCTTCGCAAAGCGCCGTGACATCGAAATTCGAAGCTGTCTGACCCTCGAGCCTGCTCGCCCCCCCGAAAGCCAGCACGGCGAACAGCAGGGTTCCGGCGCGGCGCATCATCTCGCGTGTCCGAATGGTGTCCTCACATCTGCTCCGGCGCGTCGATGCCGAGCAACGCCAGCCCGTTGCGCAAGACGACCTCCGCCGCCCGTATGAGCACCAAGCGTGCTTTCGTTATGTGCTCTTCCACCCCCAGCACGCGAAGCTCGGGATCCCGAGTTCCCGCGTGATACCAGCTGTTCAGGTGGTTCGCCAGCTCTTCCAGGTAGGCGGTCATACGGTGGGGCTCGCGATGCCGCGCTGCTCCCTCCACGGTCTCGGGGAAATCGAGGAGCGTCTTGATCATCTCGAACGCCGCCGGCTGGGTCAGCGGCGAAAGGTCGACCTCCAGATCGATCTGGGTGGGGTCGATCTCGCCGCGACGAAAAACGCTGCAAATTCGTGCGTGAGCGTACTGGACCTTGTAGACGGGATTCTTGTCCGAACGCTCCTTGGCCAGATCGAGATCGAAGACCATCTGCTGCTGAGGTCCACGCTCGAGGAAGAAATAACGCGCGACATCCGAGCCGACTTCCTCCGTCAAGTCGCGCAAGGTGACGTATTCGCCGGACCTCTTGCTGAACTTCAGCTCCTCCCCGCCCCGCTCGACACGGACCAACTGGACGATGACCGCCTCGAAGAAATCGCGACCGAGACCCAGAGATTCCATCGCTGCCGTCATCCTCGGCACGTATCCGTGGTGGTCGGCTCCCCAGACGTCGATGGCCCTCTCGAACCCGCGCAGCGCTTTTTCCCTATGGTAGGCGATATCCGGCAAGAAGTAGGTGTAAGTGCCGTCGCTCTTCACCAAGACGCGGTCTTTGTCGTCCCCATAGCTTGTCGTGCGAAGCCACGCCGCGCCTTCGCGAGGATAGATCAAGCCGCGCTCGGCCAGGTCGTCCAGCGTGGCACCGATCTGCTTCGACTGGTACAGCGAGCTTTCGGAGCGGAACTCGTCGAACTCGACGCGCAACAGCCGCATCGTGTTGCGCTGCTCGGCCTCGACGCGTTGCACGGCGTGATCGCGAACCAGCATCCGTTCCTGGTTGCCCCACTCTCCGCTCAGACGGTCGCCGAACTCGGCCATGACCTCCTCGGCCAGTTCGATCACGTACTCGCCGTGGTAGCCGCCATCGGGGATCGCGGTCTCCTGGCCTTGCAAGCCGCGATACCGGGCTTCGATGGAATCGACGAGCTTGTCGATCTGGACTCCGGCATCGTTCACATAGAACTCACGAAAAACCTCGTGGCCGGAAAACTCCAGCAGCCGAGCGACCGTGTCGCCCACCGCTGCACCTCGACCGTGCCCCACGTGCAACGGGCCAGTGGGATTCGCAGAAACGAACTCGACGTTGACCTTGAGGCCGTCACCCCACTCGGCACGCCCATAAGCGTCCCCCGCCTGCACGACCTCGCGGAGCTGTTCGCGCAAGTAGTCGCGGCTGAGCGTGAAATTGATGAAGCCGGGGCCGGCGATGTCCGCCTGTTCGATGCTGAGCGCCGGGAAGTCGAGTTCCTCGATGACCGCTTGAGCCAGGTCGCGAGGTTTCTGTTGAAGGCGGCCCGCGAGAATCAAGGCGACGTTGGTGGCCAGGTCGCCGTGGGTCGCTTCCCGGGGGCGCTCGAGCTGGACGTCGAAGCCGTTCTCTGCGCCCAGATTCCGTGCGGCTTGCTTCAGGGCCTCGGTGAGTTGAGGGAAACGCATCTATCCGGTTCCCTTCTTCTTCGACTTCTTCTCTGGCTTCTTCTCGGCTGAAGGCTTGGACGCGTCGGACGCCGCCGTGCTCTTGGAGGGCTTCGTTTCCTTCTTGGCTTCCTTCTTATAGGAGTCGCTGCGGTAATCGGTAATGTAGAACCCCGACCCCTTGAACAGGAGCCCGGCGCCGCCCGAAATGAGCCTCTCGGCCAACCCATCGCAGCGGGGGCAGTCGACACTCGACTCGTCGGTCATCTTGGTCGAGAACTTCTCGAACTGATGCCCGCAGCTTCCACACCTGTATTCGTAAGTCGGCATGCCCTCAAGCTCGTGCTGTCTAGAATGATGTCGGCGGTCGAAACTTATTCGGAGTAGACGGAGCCTTCAACTCGCGGCCCGGTACACACCCCAGGCGTCCCGGAATGTGTCACTTATCTCACCAAGCGTCGCCCTGGCTTTAACCGCCAGCACCAGCGGCGGCAGCAGGTTCTCGTCGCTCCGGGCCAGTGCAGACAACTGCTCCAAAGACCTACGGACCGCAGCGTCGTCGCGCCGGCTGCGGATCTCGGCGAGCCGCTCGCGCTGCCGGGCCTGCAACTCGGGGAACGCTGGCTGCTCGATCCGGGGCTCGGCCTCGTCTTCCTGGAATTCGTTCACACCCACCACGATCCTGTCCCCGGCCTCGATCTCCAACTGGTAGGCGTACGCGGCCCTTTGGATCTCGTCCTCCATGTACTCGATGGAAGCGGCGGCGCCTCCCAGGCCGGCGATCTCGTCGAGGTACGTCCGGGCTCGAGCCTCGAGTTGCGCAGTGAGCGTCTCGACGTAGTAGCTGCCGGCCAACGGATCCGCGGTGCTGGTGGCGCCAGATTCGTGGGCCAGGACCTGCTGTGTCCGTAGAGCGAGCTTTGCGGAATCGGCGGTGGGCAGGGCCAGGGCTTCGTCAAATGCGTTGGTGTGCAGCGACTGTGTTCCGCCAAGCACCGCCGCCAGGGCCTGAACCGCCACACGCACGACGTTGTTCAGCGGCTGCTGTGCGGTGAGCGTCGAGCCGGCCGTCTGCGTGTGAAAACGGAGCATGCACGCTCTGTCGGACGCGTCGTACCGCTCGCGCATCAGGGTCGCCCACAGGCGGCGCGCCGCGCGGAACTTGGCGACCTCCTCGAAGAGATCGTTGTGGCTATTGAAGAAGAACGACAGGCGCGGCGCGAAGTCCTCGATCTTCAACCCACGGGACAAAGCACGTTCCACATACTCGAGCCCATTGGCCAAGGTGAAAGCGATCTCCTGTGCCGCCGTACACCCCGCTTCGCGCATGTGGTAGCCGCTGATCGAGATGCTGTTCCAGCGGGGAACCTCGCAAGCGCAAAAGTCGAAGACATCGGTGACGAGCCGCAGGCTGGGTTCGACGGGGTAAACGTAAGTGCCTCTGGCTATGAACTCCTTGAGGATATCGTTCTGTACCGTCCCGGCCAGCGCGGCGCGGCTGACCCCGCGCTCATCGGCCAGCGCCACGTACATCGCCAGCAGAACGGCGGCGGTGGCATTGATGGTCATAGAGGTCGACACCGTGGCGAGGTCGATGCCATCGAACAGCACATCGAGATCGTCAACGGTATCGATGGCCACGCCCACGCGCCCCACCTCGCCATCGGCCTTGGGATCGTCCGAATCGAGCCCCATCTGGGTGGGCAAATCGAAGGCGACGGACAGCCCTGTTTGACCGGAATCGAGGAGGAAGCGGAAGCGGCGGTTGGTGTCCTCGGCCGTACCGAACCCGGCATACTGGCGCATCGTCCACAAGCGACCGCGGTACATCGAGTCGTACACACCGCGTGTGAAAGGATAGTGCCCTGGCCGTTCTGAGTGTATTGCGCCTTCGGACTGTGAGTCGTCGTTCGAGTACGTCGGGCGTATCTCGATTCCGCTTGTGTTCGAGATCTTCTTCGCTGGACCTGCCATGTCAGTAATTAGTAATTAGTAATTAGTAATTAGTCATTAGTGATTGGGGGGTTCTCATCTGATGGGGTCGATTCACAAAGCTCCGCTGGATGACTAATCACCAATGACTACTCACTACTTACTTCTCGACTGGAGCAATTACGAGTAGAGCTTCACCCTTATCGACGGTCTGACCCGCCTGGACCAGAACCTCCCCCACCCTGCCGGCCATCGTCGCCCGCAGCTCGTTTTCCATCTTCATGGCTTCGATGATGACCAGGCCCTGACCTTTTTGGACCTCGTCATCCGTGGCCACCTCCACCTTGATGACGAGGCCGGGCATGGGTGCTTTGACCTCCACGGGGCCGTGGGTCGTGGCCACGCTGCCGGCCAGCTCGCGAATGGCGCGACGTCGCTCGTCCAGCGCCAAGGCTTCCAGGCGCCGTCCGTCGATGTCGATCTCCCACTCGCCGCGCCCGTTTCGCTTGCGGGCGCACAGCGTATAGGATCGCCCATCCAGAACCAGGTTCCAGACGTTGGAATCGTGGTTCGAGCGGAAGTCGGCCTCTACGCGTTGACCGTCGAGCATCAGGCCGTTGGGGCCGATCTCGACCTCGTGGGTCCGGTCCTCGATCTCTACGTAGTATTTCATGGGCTTGCGATGTGGAGACGCCCCACGGGGCGTCGGGAATTGTCCCCAAAATCAAAGGCTTTGCGGTCGGGCGCAACAGGGCGCCCTACAGCGCACTATCTGTCACGAACGTCGGTTGGCTTCTAGATTACACGGCAGACCGCATTGTGACAAACAGCAGCGGACCATGACGAAGGAACAGCGCGCTCCTCATATCCTCGTCATCGAGGACGAATCGGATATCGCCGCGCTCGTGGCGTACCAGCTGACTCACGCCGGCTACCAGGTGAGAACCGCATCCAACGGGGCCGACGCGATGCACCATCTCGACACGGACCCGCCCGACCTGGTCGTGTTGGACCTGATGTTGCCGGAGGTCGGCGGCGAGGAGATCCTGCGGACCATGCGCGCCCGGAAAGAGACCCGTGACACGCCGGTCATCATCCTTACGGCTCGCGGCGACGAGGAAGATCGGCTGCAGGGGTTCGAGCTGGGCGCCGACGACTACATGTCCAAGCCGTTCAGCCCCAAAGAATTGGTGGTGCGCGTCCGAGCCGTGCTTCGACGGTCGACGCTGGACGGCAGCGGTCCCGGCCGCGGACGCGTGCTGAGAGCGGGGCCGCTGAACGTGGACGTGGAAGCGAATCGCGTCACCGTCGACGACGCCGAGGTAGAGCTCACACCCAAAGAGTTT
>Ga0209536_100014012_pt1 | contig 11530 bp, 8 predicted proteins | sample DeeMarSeWOR28_12_FD_187461 | JGI IMG/M metagenome (GOLD analysis project Ga0209536, IMG submission 187461) | Marine sediment microbial communities from White Oak River estuary, North Carolina - WOR-2-8_12 (SPAdes) (version 2) | ecosystem: Environmental > Aquatic > Marine > Intertidal zone >... | reverse complement strand
ACAAATATGAGCTAACGTTAGTCGCCTGCGCAGTAACACTCCAGTAACCTGCTACTGCACTGGTGTTCGTATAACTGGCAGTTCCGTAAGCAGGTACGCCTACATCCGTCTCAACAACAGTTCCATTTATACTCCATGTCACTGTTGTCGGCTGATTCGCGGTGACAGAGAACGTTCTCGTTGCAGCCTCGTTATCATTCGGTGTAGTATCGGTAGGTGAATAGGATGTTATGGTTGGTGGCGTTCCCGTTGACACCGTACCGGTTAAATTCAATTGAGTCACAGCAGAAGCATAAGTTGAAGTAACCGGAGAAAATATGCATTTTGTCGAACAAAATTTTGGCGATGTCAGGGTTCTCTCGATCAAAGGCAAATTGACCGATACACCTGAAACAGATCAGCTGCACGAAAGGATCAAGTCTATTCTCGAGGAGGATCAGAATAAAATTGTACTTGATCTGAAACATGTACACTGGCTGGCCAGCGTGGGTATTGGTGCAATTATGCGCTGCGTCCTGACAGTAAGAACTGCCGGCGGAGATCTTCGCCTTACCGGGTTGACTGAAAAAGTTGTAAATATATTCTCGATCACCAAGTTGACCGGCGTCATAGATGTCTATGATTCGGTACAGTCGGCGGTTGATAGTTTTAAATAGGCAAACCCCTCCGATTTTTATATTATATTTTGCATCTTTTTTAAAAAATTTACGTATACGTTATGTTGCGATAGTACCAGCTTAAACGGAGATTTGATGAAAAGCATTTTATATCTAATACCACTATTCTTTGCCTTTATCCTGACGGCCTGTCAGCAGGAAAAAATACCGATCACGACAGATTCTGAAGTAGCGCGTGAGTATTATGTAAAGGCTCGTGACCTGGCAGAGAGAATCAGATACCAGGAAGCGGTTGAATACTATAAAATGGCGCTCAAACACGATCCTGACTTTCCAATGGCGAATTATGCCATGACCATCTTTGGTGAAACCCCGAGCGAAAGATTAGACTATTTTGAGAAAACCAAAAGTGTAATGGATCAGGCCTCATGGGGCGAACAGCAGCTGATCCTGGCGCTTGAAGCCGGCATGAGTGCCTATGTCAAAAAACAAATAGAATTGATCGAGAAACTGGTAAAAGAATTCCCGAGAGATGAGCGGGCGCTGAATATCTTGGGTAATATATATTTTAGCCAGCAGGAATATGAAAAAGCGATCGAAATTTATAACCGGGCGCTGGCGATTAATCCTGAGTACTCCCAGACCTATAATCAACTGGGATATTCCTACCGTTATCTGGGCGATTATGTAAATGCCGAAAATGCATTCAAGAAATACATTGAATTGATCCCCGACGATCCGAATCCTTACGATTCCTATGCGGAATTACTGCTGAAAATGGGAGAATATGAAATTTCGATCGAGAATTATGAAAAAGCTCTGAAAATTGATCCGGATTTTATGAACTCCTATATGGGTCTGGCCAGTAATTACAATATCAAGCGGGAATACAGCACCGCCCGGAAATATTTAAAGGAATTTTACCTGCGGTCAAAGTCACAGGATCTGAAGCGAACCGCGCTCACGGCACTTATAATTTCTAATGTCGATGAAGGTAATCTGGATGGTGCCATGAAATGGATCACGCGCCGGTATGACGATTCACAGGCATCCGGAGATACGGTTTTGATTGCCGGCGATATCAATTTGATGGGATACTGGTACCGTTTAAAGGATCAGCCGGATGAAGCTATGGAAAAGTATAGACAGGCCCGGGAGTTGATCGCGCAAGCAAATATTCCGGAGAATATCAAGAACAATTTCAGGCGCGTCTATCCGTATCAGGAAGCACTGATTGCCTTGATGAAAAATGAATTTGATCTGGCTCAAGAAAAGCAGATCGAATATCAGGAAGAGGCGGAAAAGGTTGAGAATCCTAACCAGATGCGACTGGCCCATGAACTTGCCGGACAGATTGCCCTGGCTAAAGGCGAATATTCAGAGGCCATTGAACAGCTTCAGTCGGCCAATCAACAAAGCGCCCAGAATCTGTTCCGGATCGCACAGGCGTATGAAGGCATGGATAGTCTGGATAAAGCGCTTGGATATTATGCGCGAGCAGCAAATTTCAACGGTTTTATGGATATAGATTATGCGCTAGTAAGGACAGATGCCGAGAAAAAGGCCGCGGAGCTACAGGCAAAACTGAAAAATATGTAAACTCAGGATGTTAACCTGTTCGCCAGGTTTGAAAGCGACGACTGTACCGAGTTGTCTGTTCGTATCTCTTCAAACGAGATACTGGAATCTTTGCCGGATAATACTACCGGCATTTTTTTTGTCTCACCGGATTGAATCAGCTGCAGCAAAGTTCGCGCCATTCTCTGGGCGAGCATAAGATCAAGATTGTTTGGTGCGGCTCCCCTGATATCGCGGGAAAATGGTTCACACAGGATCCGCTGATCCGTTTTAAGGCCGGATGCCTTGAGCTCCTGATAAAAATACTCAGCGGCGTTTCCCTTGAAACCGGATCTTCCTCTTTCTTCTGATTTATATCCTTCAGCCACAACAATAACGGCATTCTCGCGTTTTGATAAGGCCGCGGCAATTTTTTTGACATCAAGTTTTGAAGAAGGAAGCACGGCGAGGTGAGCACCGGCCCCGAGGCAGGAGTGCAGCGCATGATACCCGCCATGTGCGCCCATCATTTCAATAATATAGATACGCTTGTGTGTTCGGGAATCGGCCATATAGCAGCGAATTTTCTCGGCACCGATCTCCACACCGGTAAATTCTCCGATACAATCCGTCCCGTAAATATCACTATCAATAGTCACAGGAATAAATAAAACCTGGACGGTTTCCGGCAGTAGCCGGCTCAGGGCGGCCATTCCGGCAAATGTGCCATTCCCCCCAATTCCCACTAGAACATTGACCTGACGAGAAAGTATATTTACCGCAGCCTTTTGCTGGTTTTCATGTTCTTTGAATTCAGGAAACCGTTCGCTCCTGAAATCGGCTCCACGGCTTTCCCGGAGCGGAGGGGAAAATACCACACCGGGTAATTGCTCCATTTTTCGGTACTTTTCCCTATTATAGATAAGCCGCCTGAAATCCTGGGTTCGGTTGCCGATCAAAGAACGAAATCCTTCCGAGCAGATATAGACCTCTCTGCCTGCTTTTTCGAGATACTCACTGATAAAGGCAGTTGCCGGATTATATCCCGGCGCACAGCCACCATCCTGCAGGAGCAGCACATCCATCTTGTCATATAAGTTTGCACCCTCACGCATATAAGTGGTTACAAGCCGTGAAAATCCTTTAAAGACCTTTTTGGCCGTAGCGCTGCTGATCCGGTCCTCATTATCGAGATCCTGACCGTCCAGTACAAATAATGTTCCTTTACCCACTGCTCTGACCGTTCCCATCCTGGGCTGGTTATCGATCAGGGCAATCTCACCAAAAAAATCACCCCGCGAAAATGCTCTGACAAGACGACCCATGATCTCAAGTGAAAAATGACCTTGATAGACGATGAAAGCGGTGGTCCCTTTTTCTCCCTCCCGGATAACAACTTCGCTATTTTTGTATATATATTTTTGTAAGACCGCAGCGATTTCATGTAGTTCAGCCGAAGAAAGATCGGTGAACGGATGAACGCCGCCAAGCATTTTTAGTAAATTATGATCGTTATGGTTGAAGGCTTTTTCGACTGGCATATGCAGCCCTTTATTTGTATTTTCAACAAGAAATATATGAATCTAATCATTCGTCCCGGGTGATTCAAACAATTTTAATTTGTGCCGATTATACTATTTATCCTCTGCTTTATTGGAATTAAGCGGATAATGTAACTTTAGTTATGATTTTTCGTAGCAATATCTGGGAGTTTATCCCAAATTGGATAGAAGATTTAGGGTATAAACCATGCGGTACAGGAAGCAACAAAACCAGGGAGACCTGAAATCACAAAGACAAGTGAGTGTGTATGCAGAATATTGGGGGATTGAACATAAAACAAAATAAAGGGCTGGGATTTATTCTATTGATCATAGCTTGTATGACGACTCTTAATGCCCAGGATCAGAGTCTCATGCTGGAGTATGATCGCAGAAATGAGATCAGATTTGCGGGATTCACCCTTCTCAGCGATAGATCCTTAAAAATCAATGCGGTTGTGGCCGGTGGGGAAAAAGAGATAAAGCGGATAAAAAATTACCAGATCGATCCTCACAACCTGTTTGTATATGCATGGATCATTGATGCAAGTTCCCGGGAAATAGTCTGGCGAACCACGATCAACAACACCGAGGGCGATTGGTGGAATAAATGGAATCGTGTATTTGATGATGAGGTACCCTTTAAAAAAGGCAAATACGAAGTTTATCTGAGTGCCCTGCGGGAAGGATATATCATGCATGAAGGGGGCTTTATTACCTGGGGCAAACTGATGGAGAAGATCTTCGGAAATGATGACTGGTGGGAGGAGAATTCGAGTGAATGGAAAATCGAAATTCAGGGTCTCGATGAAGTGATCGAGCAGGATGCCGTAAAAAAGTATCAGCATGCCCTGAAAAACAGCGCGGTTGTCGATCTGGCCGAAAGTGGCGATCGCCTTGATAAAAAAATTGGATTTACTGTCCTGAAACCTGCCCGTTTTGATATATATGCGATCGGTGAAGGGTATGAAGGGGAAATGTACGATTACGGATATATCATTCATGCGAAAGATCGTGAAAAAGTGTGGGAGATGACTTACCGTAAAACTGAGCATGCCGGCGGGGCGATCAAGAACCGCGTAGCCCGAGAAACCATTGAATTACCGACCGGTGATTATGTTGTGTATTACAAAACCGACGAAAACCACTCCTATGATGCCTGGAATGCCAATCCGCCTTATGATCCCAATTTTTATGGAATGCTGATCTCCGGTTCCGGTAGAGATTTTGACCGCTCCTATGTGTCCACCTACAAGGATAAAGAGGGCACTCTGGTGGTGCGCCTGGATAAACTCGGAGATTATGAGCATGTTTCGGAAGGTTTCACACTGTTGCGTCCGATGCGGCTGCGTGTCCTGGCCGTGGGGGAAGGACGCGACAATGAGATGTTCGATTATGGCTGGATCCAGAATGCCAAGACCGGTGAAATCGTGTGGAATATGGAATATAGGATCACCGAGGATGCCGGTGGGGCAAGCAAAAACAGGATGTTCGACGGTATCATTGCGCTCGATGAGGGCTCCTATATTGTAAATTTCACCACTGACGACAGCCATTCCTACCGTGAGTGGAATTCTTCCGAACCAAATGATCCGGAGGCGTGGGGAATAAAAATTTATACCATTGGTACTTCTGATGACGAAAAATACGTAAAACCCTACGATCCGGAGAAAGAAAAGAATATACTGGTCCAGATCACCCGCGTCCGTGACAGCGAACATATACGCAAGGAGTTTACCCTGGAAAAAATGACCAACCTGCGGATCTACGCACTGGGTGAAGGTGATTGGGATGAAATGTACGACTATGCCTGGATCGAGGATTTCTATACGGGAAAAGTTGTCTGGAAGATGATCCACAGTGAAACACGCCGTGCCGGCGGTAATGCAAAGAACCGTCTTTATGACGGTACGATTCGCCTTAAAGCAGGAAAATATATCGTACATTACCAGACCGATGATTCTCATGCATTCGGCAGCTGGAACACTTCCCCACCCCGCGATCAGTCAAATTGGGGGATCACCATATTCACTTTCCAGAACCAGGATTGATGATCATTTGATGAAAAATCAGATATTAAACGCACTTTTTATATTTGTGATCACTTCAGGATTTTTATTTGCCGGTGAAAAGCAGGAACGAACGGAAACTAATATTCCTTTTCAACCGGGTGGATATCTTCATCTTAAAAATGAAAACGGGGATATTCATGTAACCTCCTGGAATGAGGATATGGTACATATTATAGCGTTCAAAAGGATCCATTCTTCCCGAAAAGGGAATGAGGATGAATTGCTGGATCAGATCGAGATCAATATCGATCAGCAGGGTGATGAACTTGAGATAGAAACCCGCGGTCCCCGAAGTTCGGATGGTTTTCTGGGTCGGATTTTTAACCGTAATAAATCATCCTATTCTGTCGATTACGAAATCCATGTCCCGGAACAGATCGATCTGAATCTGGAAAATGCAAACGGCAATATTGAGGTGCGTGGTGTCGAGGGGAAGATCAGATTAGAGACGACAAATGGTAATATAGAAGCGCATGAAATCGAAGGCCTGGCCAAATGCAAAACCACCAACGGGTCTATTTATTCTGAGTTCGAAGCCGTGCCGGATGAGGATAAGATGTCATTTGTGACAACCAACGGATCGATCAAACTTTTCCTCCCGGAAGATTTTGGCGGTGAACTTGACCTTAAGACCATTAACGGGAATATTGACAGTGATTTTCCGATCCGGGTGGAAGGGCGCTGGTCCCAAAAACAGTTCCATGGCAGAGTTAATGAGGGGAATTGCGACCTCCATTGTTCGACCGTCAATGGAAGTATCGATCTGTACTATACAGATTAGCGTAAGTTTTTTTTGAATTGATAAATGGCACGCTTCCTGATTTGTGCCGGGATAATCCTGATTCTTCTCGGTTTAGCAATTCATTTTTTCCCCAGATTTGGCCAATTACCCGGTGACATCTCGATTGAACGGCCAAACGGCAAAATTCTTATACCGCTGACCTCCATGATCATCATCAGTGTGATCCTGACCTTTCTGGTCAATCTGGCTTTATGGATCATTTCAAAAATAAAATAGTGGTTCGAAATCAACCGAAATAATGGCCCAGCTCATCCATCCGGCTCAGTTGTTTAAGTCTGGGGTGAGCGCTCAAAACCGGTTCATCGTCCAGTTTCCAGGTATAGGGATATGGAATATACACAGCCCACATACCAGCCTGCAACGCAGGATTAATATCGGATTTCGGGCTGTTGCCGATCATACATACATGGTCCGGGGACCAGCGTTCGGTAGTTAAGATGCTTTGATAGATCTCCAGATTTTTCTCCGGTACGACGTATGTTTTCCGGAACAATAAATTTAATCCTGAATTATTCAGCTTTCGATTCTGTTCTTCGGTATCCCCTTTGGTGAGCACAGCCAGCGTGTACTTGTCAGACAACTGCCTGAGTGTTGTGTGCACGCCATCGAACAGCTCCGGTGGCTGTGATGTATGTTTGACAAACCGATCCATGATCCCTTTATAATCTTTTCCGGCTGATTTCGATGCCGTCAGAAAAGGGAAACTTTTAAAGAGTGTTTCAAGGATATATATAAAGTTTTTGCTGCCATATCCCCGCTCCTGAACAACCTGCCATTCCAATTCATCAAAGATCCGGTCAAAATGGTTCTGTGTCTGACTGTACTGTTTACACAAGGCAATAAATTCCGACCGCGCGGTTTCGTAATAAAGATTGTTTTTCCATAAAGTATCATCGGCATCAAATATCAGAATCCTGACCTGATTCAAATCGTTCTCCCGGCATGCTGGTGATTAAAAGGAGCTGCTTGCTTTAAAATTTTGTTCAGAATTTGGATCGCTCACACCGATCCAGGTGGATTGGCTTTTCTGGATATTTTATAAATCTAAAAAAACCGGTTGGTAAGATCAATTTGTGTATTTAAATTATACAGAATTTATTGAAATGAAACGGTCAATAAATTAACTTAACAGACATTTAACAGGAGGCTTGGAAAATGAGAAATATTTTTGCACTGCTATTAATGATCCTTTTAGGTTTGGCACTGATCGCCTGTTCAGGTGAGAAACAAACTGAAGAAACCCAGCAGGCAGAACCGCAGATGGAAGCCGCCACGGCTCAGGCTGATTCCCTGGCTGATATGGCTGTATGTCCATCATGTGGTATGGAGCATAACAAAGCAGACATGATCACCTATGAAACAGAGGAAGGCGATACCCTTTATTTCTGCAGTGAGAATTGTCAGAAAATGTATATGGCCAAAGCAGAAGAAGAGACTACAGAATAACAGGTAGAATATTACCCAGGTTTGGAAAAGCCCCGATCGGGGCTTTTTTTGTTTTCCAACTATTGATGTATCTGGAAATCAGCCATTAATTATTTCTTTTTGGTTAATCTGACAACACCCATTGTTGGCAAACTTATGCCCGGGGAAATGCAGAATCAGTAGACCAGACAAATGATATTCGTGATCTGGTAAAAATCTTTATGGACATAATGGACCGGAATACAAACATATGTGTGTTCCTTTAAATATGATACCCACAGGCATAAGTCAGTTCCGCTGATCACAGCCACATGACACAGGCCGGAAATGAATTATTTTAGATCAAAGTTTTTTATTTATGAACTACTTTGCGAGCTTTGCGGGTATAAATGTATCCGGTCGTGAAATTTGTTAGTTAGGGTAAGAGAGTTAAGATGGAAAAATTTGAGCTCGTGTCAAAATATCAGCCCCAGGGAGATCAACCGGAGGCAATAAACGACCTGGTCAGCGGCATATCTAAGGGTGATCGCTATCAGACCCTGCTCGGGGTTACCGGAAGCGGCAAAACTTTTACTATTGCTAATGTTGTCGCACAGGTCAGCCTGCCTACCCTGGTCATCTCACATAACAAAACCCTGGCGGCGCAACTCTTCGGGGAATTTAAGGCCTTTTTTCCAAAAAACGCAGTCGAGTTCTTTATCTCTTACTATGATTATTATCAACCGGAAGCCTATGTCCCGACTACCGATACATATATTGAAAAGGATTCCTCGATTAATGAAGAGATTGACCGGCTGCGCCTGAAAGCAACGTCTTCGTTGCTCTCACGCCGTGACGTTATCATTATTGCCAGCGTATCCTGCATTTATGGCCTGGGATCACCAAAAGATTATCAGGATCTGCTGGTGGTTGCTAAAAAGGGAGAACGGATCGAACGCAATGATCTGCTGCTCAAACTGATCGACATTCAATATAACCGCAATGATTTTGATTTTCAGAGAGGTACATTCCGGGTAAGGGGTGATGTGGTGGATGTATTTCCGGCTTACGAGGAATTCGCCGTTCGGCTGGAGTTTTTTGGTAATGAGATCGAAAATATTTATGCCATCGATACGCTTACCGGGGCGGTGCAGGAAGAGATGGATCTCGCAATCATTTATCCTGCCCGGCACTTTGTAACCACTGAAGAAAAAATGAAGCAGGCGACCGTCGCCATCCGCAGTGAATTGAAGGACCAATTATCTCTTTTACGAGCTCAGGGCAAATTGCTTGAAGCCCAGCGACTGGAAATGCGCACAAATTACGATCTCGAAATGATGCAGGAGGTGGGATACTGTTCCGGGATCGAAAATTATTCCCGGCATATCGCGGGCAGAGCCAAAGGAGAACCCCCTTATACACTGCTTGATTTCTTTCCTGAAAAATATCTTGTTATCATCGATGAGTCGCATCAGTCCATCCCCCAGATCAGGGCCATGTATCGGGGAGATCGCTCACGCAAAGAAACGCTTGTAGAACACGGCTTCAGGCTCCCCAGTGCCCTGGATAACCGGCCTCTGAAGTTTGAGGAATTCGAACAGCGGGTACCACAGGTCGTTTTTGTTTCGGCTACACCAGCAGACTATGAACTGGGTAAAAGCGGTGGCGTGATCGTGGAGCAGGTCATCCGTCCGACAGGCCTGGTTGACCCGGTGATCGAGGTAAGACCTGTCGCCACTCAGATTGATGATCTGATCAATGAGATCCGGGAGCGGGTGGCAATGAAAGAGCGTACGCTTGTGACGACACTGACCAAGCGCATGGCGGAAGATCTGACAGAGTATTTGCTGGGTGTAAATATACGTGTCCGTTATCTGCACTCTGAGATCGATGCCCTCGAAAGGGTTGATATTCTGCGTGATCTGCGGCTTGCACAATTTGATGTCCTGGTGGGTATCAATCTTTTGCGTGAAGGTCTGGATCTGCCGGAGGTATCTCTGGTAGCTATTCTGGATGCCGACAAGGAAGGGTATCTGCGTTCATATGTATCGCTGATGCAGACTTCTGGCCGGGCGGCGCGAAATATTGGTGGTAAAGTCATCTTTTATGCCGATCGTATCACCGATTCAATGCGCAGGACCATCGATGAAACCACCCGTCGTCGCGAAAAACAGCTGGCTTATAATGATGAACGGGGAATTACGGCCAGGACGATTTTCAAATCCGCAGAAGAAATTCTGGCCGCTACGAGCATTGCCGATGTCCGGCACCGGCTCCAGAAGATTGCCGAACCAAAAATTGAATACGGGAACCTTGACCGGGCCGAATTACTCGAGCGGCTGGAGAAAGAAATGCAGGCAGCGGCGGCAAATCTTGAATTTGAACGGGCCGCAACGATCAGAGACGAAATAAAAAGAATTCGAAAGGTTAGAGGCAGATGATTGTATATTAGTTTTAGAATCGCTGTTGATTTATTTAATTGCTGAATTGTTGAACGGAAAGTAGTAAAACCGTCGGGGTAACATTTAAATTTCGTATGAGTGATCTTCAATCGCTGTTAAAGCAGAAAATTCTGATCCTGGATGGTGCCATGGGCACCATGATCCAGCGCTACAACCTGAGCGAACAGGATTACCGTGGTGATCGTTTTACCGATCATGCCGGTTCCCTCAAGGGGAATAATGACCTCTTATCCCTCACGCTTCCGGATGTCATCAGGGAGATCCATACCGTTTATTTCGATGCAGGCGCTGATATCGTTGAAACAAACACCTTCAACGCCAATGGGATCTCGCAGCAGGACTACCATATGGTCACCCATGTCTATGAGATGAATGTTGCTTCTGCCCGTCTGGCAAAAGAAGTAGCCGCTGAATTTACGCGTCGTGATCCGGAAAAACCGCGGTATGTAGCCGGTTCAATCGGACCAACCAACCAGACCGCCTCAATCTCACCTGATATCAACCGTCCTGAGTACCGGCGGGTAAACTTTGACCAGGTTTCAGAGGGCTACCGCGAACAAATTCTCGGGTTGCTGGACGGCGGTGCTGATTTGCTGTTGGTCGAGACCGTATTTGATACGTTGAATTGCAAGGCCGCCCTTAACGCGATCGAGGAATGTTTTGCAGAACGGAATATACGTATTCCGGTAATGCTGTCGGTAACGATTGTTGATGCCAGCGGCAGAACCCTTTCCGGACAAACGCTTGAAGCATTCTGGGCGTCCGTTTCACATGCCAGGCTGTTCAGCATTGGGTTGAATTGTGCGCTGGGCTCTGCAGAAATGCGTGCCTATCTGGAAGAGCTTTCCTCGCTTGCCCCGATCCCGGTAAGCATATATCCAAATGCCGGATTACCCAATGAGATGGGTGAATACGATGAGGAACCGGAATACATGGCCCGTGTGCTTGGGGAATATGCCGATAACGGTTTTGTTAATATTGCGGGAGGATGTTGCGGCACGACCCCTGAACATATCCGGGCAATTACCGCAAAATTGGCGGAAAAAAAGCCAAGAGTGATCCCGGAAATACAACC
>Ga0209536_100014011_pt1 | contig 11530 bp, 8 predicted proteins | sample DeeMarSeWOR28_12_FD_187461 | JGI IMG/M metagenome (GOLD analysis project Ga0209536, IMG submission 187461) | Marine sediment microbial communities from White Oak River estuary, North Carolina - WOR-2-8_12 (SPAdes) (version 2) | ecosystem: Environmental > Aquatic > Marine > Intertidal zone >... | reverse complement strand
GCTAAAGCCCGAACCGCACGAATATAGGTAGAACGTAGATTTTCATAAAGACGGCTTAGGTTCTTAGTTGACTCCTCCACTCTCTTAGTCAAAAGTGCATTTTGTCTCTGCAGGGCGGTATTTTGCTCCTGGAGGCCCTGTATCAATTTACGCTGCGAGGCCTTAAATGTATGCAACTCTACGCCTTTTTTAATGAACAAGAGCAACTTTTCCAAGTCCAGAGGCTCACTGATAAAATCATAAACCCCCAATCTAAACATCTGCCTGGAAATCTCGGCGTCCACTTCTTTGATGAGCATAATAATAACGCAATCGGAATCGGCATTCTTCAATTCTGTGATAAGCGTTGCGTCGTCTAAATCCCACATCTGAGATTGCACCACTACTACGTCAAAACCCTTACTTCTAATTGTCTCCAGGCCCAATGCTGCAGTATTAACCGCAGTAACAGCATAATCACCCATATGAGATATTTTATCTTTAAGATAATTCATAACTAACTCATCGGCATAAAATAATAAGACTGTTCTTGCACCTTCCATATTTACTCTTCGGTAGTGATCCTTAAGGCTTCATCGAGTGTGGTCATGCCTTCTCGTACCTTTAAAAAGCCATCATCCCTTAATATCTTCATTCCGCATTTTTCCACGGCATATTGTCTAATTTCGTCAAGCGAACTTTTTTTCATAACCATCTCACGTATGATATCATCGATCATCAGAGTCTCTAATATAGCTATTCTACCAAAAAAACCGGTATTACTGCAATACTTACAACCTTCTGCCCGATAAAAGGTAGCCTTCTCTTTAAAGCCTATTTTTTCCAAAAATTCATCCGGTACGTCTATCGGCTTTCTGCATTTCACGCAAATCTTACGGCAAAGCCTCTGGGCACAGACCATAATCAAACTTGAAGAAACCAAAAAAGGTTCTACCCCCATGTCAATTAATCGGGTGATGCTAGAAATGGCATCATTAGTATGTAGGGTAGAAAAAACCAGCTGACCGGTAAGAGATGCCTTTACCGCGATATCCGCACTGTCTGAATCCCTGATTTCGCCGATCATGATCACGTCCGGACTCTGCCGCAAAAGCGAACGCAGTCCCGAGGCAAAATCCAGCCCGATCTCCGGCTTTACCTGAATCTGGGTGATGCCGTCAACCTGATATTCTACGGGATCCTCAATGGTAATAATGTTTCTTTCGACAGTATTAATCTGACTAAGTATGGAATATAAAGTCGTGGATTTACCGGAACCTGTAGGTCCGGTCACTAAAATCATACCAAAGGGTTTAGCTATAGCTGCCTTAAATGTTGCCAATGGCTGCTCCGAAAAACCCAACTTATCCAGCCCGATAGAAAGATTAGTCTTATCCAGCGCCCTCAAAACAAATTTCTGGCCGAATGTGGTGGGGAGGCTGGAAACGCGAAAATCCACTTCCCGGTTTTTAAACTTCACCTTAAACCTGCCGTCCTGAGGCAAACGGGTCTCTGTAATATCTAAATTGGAAAGTATCTTAGTGCGCGCAATCACGGCATTTTGATTTTTTTTGGGCAGCTTAAATGCATCATGCAGGGTACCGTCTATGCGATAGCGCACGCGCAGGCAATCTTCCTCCGGCTCCATGTGTATATCCGAAGCCCTCTTGTTCAATGCTTCGGTCAAAACTAAATCCACTAATTTAACAATTGGGGCCTTTTCGCTTTCCTTTAGGACGCTGGAGAGATCCAGGTCTTCATCCTTTACTAACTCCACAGCATGTTTGTCCGAAGGCGCTTCAGTCAGAGACTCCTGTTTTAAAATATCCTCCATGTCCTCGGTTTTCAAGCGATACTGCCCATCGATGGCCTTCAATATCTCCTCCTCAGGACTTAAAACAAAATCAATATTACAGCCGGTAAGAATTCTCAGATCATCCAAGGCAAAAATATTCAGGGGATCGGATACGGCTACGGTAAGGGTATTTCCTATTCTTGATAAAGGAATCAATTTGTACTGCTTAGCTATGTGCTTGGGGACCAGTCCGATAACCTGAGAGTCAAACTTATATTTAGTAAGATGCAGGCTTGGTATATAAAGCTGCTCGGCCAATAAAGAAAGCAGGTCTTCTTCGGAAACAAACCCCTGGCCAATCAGTATCTTTCTCAAGGGAAGCTGTTTTTCTTTCTGTAATTCTAGGGCCTTATCCAGCTGCTCCCTGGTCAAAAATTTACTTCTCACTAATATTTCTATAATATTTTCTTTTATAATCTGCAACCAATGCCCCCTTTAGTCATCAGGTGCGGTAACGCGCAAGACCTCTTCTAAGGTAGTGGTACCTTCTAAAGCCCCCTGCATCCCCTGTTCGCGTAGAGTGCTCATGCCTTCCTTGCGCGCCTGTTGTTTTATTACGTATTCCTGCGCCCGGGTTAGAATCAACTCTCGGATAGAAGCAGATAATAAAAGTACTTCGGAAATCGCCATTCTTCCGCTGTATCCCAGATTAAAACAGCGCGGGCAGCCCTTCCCTCGGAAAAACTCTATTTTGTCGCCTTTTTTCAGGTCTAATTTTAAATTCTCTGCAACCTCTTTCTTCAAGGCGTAACCTTCCCTGCAGTACGGACAAACCTTACGTAGGAGGCGCTGTGCAACCACACAGACTAATGCAGAGTTAATCAGATATGGCTCTACTCCCATATTTATCAAGCGCACAATTGCTCCCGGTGCAGTAGTAGTATGTAGGGTAGATAAAACCAGGTGGCCGGTCAAAGCACTCTTTATTGCAATATCCACAGTTTCAAAATCGCGAATCTCCCCGATCATGATAATATTGGGGTCTTGTCTTAATATAGAACGCAGAGCGCCTGCAAAGGTCAGGCCGATTTCTGGCCTGGCGGTAACCTGATTGATACCATCCAGCTGAAATTCTACCGGATCTTCCACGGTAACCAGGTTTTTTTGCGGCGAATCGACAAATTTTAAAATTGAATATAAAGTAGTGGTTTTTCCTGAGCCGGTCGGGCCGCAGACCAAAATCATACCATGAGGTAACTTGGCTACCTTTTGCATTTTAACAATTACTTCTTTGCTAAAGCCTAACCTTTCGATATCTAATAATGCCTGTGATTTATCCAATACACGAATAGCCACTTTCTCGCCGAGACTAGAAGGTAATACGGATACGCGGAAATCCACCTCCCTGCCTCCAACCTTTACTTTAAAACGGCCGTCTTGCGGCAGCCTATGCTCGGCAACATTTAAATTCGAGATAACTTTAATGCGCGAAACAACAGAAGGATGCAGACTCTTGGGCGGAGAATCTTCTTCGGTAAGGACCCCGTCGATACGTAAACGTATGCGCAATTTCTTATCTAAAGGCTCAATCAGCACATCTGAGGCCTTTTTTACTACCGCCTTTTCTATGATCATATCGGTGAGTTTGACTACGGGCGCCTCACGACTTATGCGGCCCAATTCCTGATCGCTTAAAACCGCCTCCTGATCCTGCTTAATTACCTCTATGGAGGAATCCGACATTTCCTTGACCAGATCGTTAATCATATTCTTGGTGGTTTCAGGATAATATAAGTCTATGGCCTGGTTAATGTCTTGGGCAGAAGAAATAATGGGATTAATCTTATAGCCGGTAAGACTCTTGACGTGGTCAATGGCAAAAATATTTAATGGATCTGCCATAGCCAAAGTAATAGTATCACTCATCTTGGCAATAGCTAAAATCTGATATTGCCTGGCTACATCTACGGGAATGGTCTTTACTACTTCAGCCTCCACCTTAAAACGCTTTAAATCAATCAGGGGTAAACCTAACCCTGCACTTAAAGCAGAAATCAAATCGTGTTCTTGAATAAACTTCAATTCAACGATGATATCGCTTATCCTGCCGCCCTTAGTCTTCTGAACTTCCAGGGCGGTATTCAACTGTTCCTGCGTAAGGAGTTTATTATTGATTAATATTTCGGTAAGACGTTCTTTTAGGGAAGCCATGCCTTCTTAAGTCTCGCCCAAGTATCAAATTTCTACTTTTTATCCTTATAATACTTTTCTATAGCCTTTTTGATGTCAGAAGAAGTTGAAACAAACACCTGCACATTACAGCTCGTAAGGATTTCAATATCCTCAATAGTCTGAACGTCTAAAGGATTGGACATGGCTACGGTAAGATTATTGCCAATTTTGTCTATAGGCACCAACATGGATTGTCGGGCAATCCTGGCAGGAATAATATCGATAACTTCGGCGTCAATCTCGTAATTACTCAAAGGCAGAAAAGGAAAGCCGTACTGCGCAGTCAGGGTCTGAGCAATATCTTCTTCTTTCAGGAAACCAAGCTCAATCAGGATTTCGCCAATAAGAAAATCGCCCCTTTCGCTTTGGACAGCCATTGCCTTCTGGAACTGCTCATCGCTTATAACACCGCGCTCAATAAGCAACTCCCCTAATTGTTTGTTGATGATCTTCTTAAAACGCATCTGTTCTATCCCGATTAAATTTGTTTATCATTATATTCTATCGTAAGTTAGCACTATTGGCAAGTATTTTTATAGGTACGGATTCAGCTACCCAGGGATTGCCTGTACTCTCTGGCCAGATTCTCCTTACTAACACCCATATCTATAAAATCCCACGGCAACTTTTCATCTATAGATCTGGCTTGAAGATAAAAATCGGGGTCTATCCCGCATTCGCGAAAAGCCTCCTGCCATCGGGTAAAGATAAACTGATTATCCCAGGCATCAAACCTGGCGCCTTTCTGAAAAGCATACCGTACAACTTCGCTCAATCTCCTATCGCCTCTTGATAATATACACTCCAGAACAGTCATCTGGGGATTATGTAAATTTAATCTCAGATTTTTATTATGCCGTAATTCTTGCCTTAAGTAAAGGTGTTTTTGCGTAATAAGCTGGATATTGGTCATGGGTAACCACTGAAAAGGAGTTTGCGGCTTAGGAATCAGCGTATTAATGCTGATATTAACCTGGGCAGGCCCCCTGCGCGTATTTCTGCCCGAGTGCCCTGCGGCTTGCGCAGAAAAACATACTTTTTTTCGAAGGCGGGATACTTCCTGGGCGAAATCCACAATCGCCCGTAGGTCCCGGTCCTCCTCGGAAGGTAGGCCGATCATAAAATAAAGCTTTATTCTCTGATAACCTTGCAAAAAAGCCTGTTTTAATGCCCGAAAGAAACCCGCGCTATCAAAATCTTTGGCTAAAATTTTACGTAGCCTTTCGCTAGCAGCTTCGGGGGCAAAAGTAAGCCCGGTTTTCCTGATCGTGGCGATAAGCGAAGAAAGATTCCCGACCAGGTCTTTGGCCTTTATTGACGGCAACGATACGCTGACTGCATTTTTTTTAAACATCTCAATGAGGCTAAGGACCAACTCCTCTATGCGCGGATAATCGCTTACGGATAATCCGGCCAGCGAGATCTCTTCATAGCCGGTCTTTGCGTATAAGGCCCGGGCTAAACGTAGAACGCTATCCGGTTCTCTTTGTCGAAAAGGAAAATACTGCGTTCTGGCCTGGCAGAAACGGCAACGGTTAGGACATCCCCGCATAATCTCTAAGCTTATACGGTCATGAATGATTTGAATGTAAGGCAGAAGCCAAGCCAGGGGAAAACAGGAATGATTAAGGTCTCCTACGAAGCGTTTTTTAATCGTGGCTGGAACAGCGCTAAATTTTGGGCTGAAGGAATCCAGCCTGCCAGAAGCGTCATATTTTACCTGGTATAAAGCAGGACAATATACCCCCTGGAGTTGAGAAAAAATAATCAGTAAGTCCTGTTTGCTAATCTTTTGCGACTTAAATGCATCTTTGTGATTACGATATAAATCCAGGAGCTCTAAAATTATTTCTTCTGCTTCCCCGATAATAAAAACATCGAAAAAATCATGCAGGGGCTCGGGATTAACTACGCAAGGACCGCCGGCAATAACTATCGGCTCCTGGTGAGTGCGCAAGGACGCCGCAAGGTTTACGCCGCCAAGGTCTAAAATATTTAACACATTTGTGTAGTTTAATTCATAACTTAAAGAAAAACCCACGATATCAAAATCCCTGAGTTTTTTTCTGTTTTCCAATGACAATATCTCCTTGCCCTGGCGGCGGATAATTCCTTCCATATCCAGATCGGGAGAAAAAAATCTTTCGCAGCAAACGTCGTCTATGTCATTCAATAACCCGTAAATAATCCTGAAACCCAAATTGCTCATCCCCACCTCATATAAATCCGGGAAGCAAAGGGCGAATTTTATATTAGACTTTGCAAAATCCTTTCTACTTGCGTTCCATTCCCTGCCGATGTACTGGGCGGGTTTTTTTACTTGTAAGAGGATGTCGTCGAACATAAGTAAATCCGGATAATTAAAACCTGCATCCAGTAAGCTAGTTAAATGCAGCTGGATGTAAATTCGCACAATAACTTATGTCGCTTATACCTCGCAATAGCTAGCTCCATAAGTTATGTGCTCATTTAATTCGGCCGGACAACTTACGTCGTCCTTGCAGGACTTCCGTAAGTTGTGGCCTCATTAAAATACCGCTCGGGTTCTATCGATATTGGCTAAAATGCCCAGGCAGACAAAGGTGACAAAAAGGGAAGAACCGCCATAGCTCATTAGAGGCAGAGGTAACCCCACCACAGGCGCTAATCCTAAATTCATGGCGATGTTAGTAAAAATCTGCAGGCAAAGAAGCGTTGATATGCCTATTGCCAACAATCTTCCGAAATAATCATTGGTCCGCATACCGATTGCTATGCCTTGTCTGATCAAAAGAAAATATAATAATAAAAGCACGATTGCCCCAAACGCCCCCCATTCTTCAGCAAAAGTGGCAAAAATAAAATCCGTATGGGCCTCCGGTAAAAAGTGTAACTGGCTCTGCGTCCCGGACAGCCAACCCTTACCCAATATGCCTCCTGATCCAATAGCAATCTTAGACTGGATCACGGTATAACCAGCACCCAGGGGATCTATATTAGGGTTTAAAAATACCAGTAATCTCTCCTTTTGATAATCTCTCAAAAAGTGCCAGAGAAAAGGCAGCGATAAAAGAATTAGCGACAAAAAGGAAAAGATATACTTTAGCCTGGCGCCGGAAATAAATAACATAATGATGAATACGGAAAAAACCATAATCGCGCTACCTAAATCCGGCTGCTCAACTATTAATCCCACAGGTATAGATACAAATAATAACGGCAGCAACAGGCTGCGCACAACACCGAAGGTTTTCACATTGAGCGAAATATCATTGATAGATTTATAACTGAAGTATTTTGCCAAAAAAATAAGCAGCGTTAATTTGGCTAATTCAGAAGGCTGAAAATTAATCCAGAAAAACTTAAGCCATCTCTGCGCACCTAAACGCACCACACCAATTATAAAAACTAAAAGCAACAAAAATACAGTCAATCCGTAAAGAAAATGCGTGGCGTCCAGAATCCTGCGATAATTAATATTGGAGACCGTCAGAAAAATAAACACGCCCAAAATAACCCAGATTATCTGACGTTTAAAGGCCATTTTCCAGGCGGTACCTTCTTTACGGTAAGTACTGCTATATATTGAAAGAATCCCTATGGATGCGATAAGAAGGGCGACAATTAATAATGTAACCTGGCTATTCCTCAAAATCACTCCCTCCCGCAGAAAGCGGGACACCGAACCATCCTATAGGTTCGGGTGTTAACGCAGAAAGCGGGACACCGAACCATCCTATAGGTTCGGGTGTTAACGCAGAAAGCGGGACACCGGCCGATCCTATACGGCCGGGTGTTAATTTTTTGCTTCTTGGAACGGAATCAATCCTTCTTTAAGCATCTGGCTGATAATTTCTTTGACGGTTAAAGAAGCCATATAACCGGCAACCCCATGTTCTAAAAATACGACTATGGCATACTTCGGTTTTTCATAAGGAAAGAATCCTATAAACCATCCGTGTGGTGCGCCCCGGGGATTCTGCGCCGTGCCGGTCTTGCCGGCTACGGCTAGCTGCGGAAAACTCAAAATACTGGCAGTGCCCCCCTGTTCGGTTACGCCCCTTAAGCCGCGCCTGACCGTGTTAATCGTTGACTCCCCTATGCCCAACGGCAGGATTTTTCTCTGCGGGTCCTCAAGAATTTTTCCATCAACCGCCTTAACAATATAGGGGGTAACCAGATAACCTTTATTCGCGAAAGCCGCAATCATACACGCCATCTGTATAGGCGTAACTAAAAGCTCGCCTTGTCCGATAGACAAATTTGCCGAATCACCGTCAAGCCATTTGTGAAACTTCGAAATCCTTTTCCATAGCGGATTAGGAACAAAGCCGCTGGCTTCATTGGATAACTCAAAAGAGGTGGGCTTGGAAAGGCCGAATTTCACGGCATATTCATACATACTCTGCCCCCCTAATTTAATGCCTATTCTGTAGAAAAAAACGTTACAGGAATACTTGAGTGCGCCGACTATATTCTGCGTTCCATGCACACCCCAACATTTGAACTCTTTGCGGCCGACATGCGTTGCCCCGGTACAAGTAAAACTGGTATTTAAATCTGCCTTGTCTGTCTCTAAGGCCGCTGCTGCAACAATAGGCTTAAAGGAAGATCCTGCAGGATAAAGTCCAGAAATTGCGCGATTGAACAAGGGTGCCTTAGGATTAGAGAAAAGTTCGGCTATTTTTTCGTTTTGCCGAGTCACAAATACCGCAGGGTTAAAGCCGGGATTACTGACCATAGCAATTATTTCTCCGGTGTGCGGCTCCATAATTATCGCACAGCCAGTTCTATCTCCCAAGGCCCCTTCGGCTATCTTCTGTATCCTCAAATCCAGGGTTAATTGTACCTTCCTGCCGCTTATGGGGGGTTTATAACCCAGCATCCGCACAAACCTGCCCCGATGATCCACCTCGGCAGATATGCCGCCTTCATCCTGGCGAAGATAATAATCGTATTTTTCTTCCACGCCTCCAAAACCAACGATGTCTTTTGTATTATAGCCGTAGTTTGATAATCTAGTAAGCCGCCAGCGATCGATCTCGCCAAGATATCCCAAGACATGACAAGCAAGCTTACCATAGCGATACCCTCTTATCGGATTCGGCTGCACTACCACGCCGGGAAAATCCGCCTTTAATTCTTCCAGGGCGACTGCTTTTTTTACTTCAATATTCCTAACTAGGGCAACGGGTATACTGGGAGACTGATATTCGGCTCTGAATCTTTTTTTTAATTCCTTTGAGGCTATACCTACCACTTTAGAAAGATTATCCAAGGTCGTCTCTAACTGAGAGACATCCTTCGGCAAGACCATAACGTCATAAGAAATAGTATCGCTGACAATAATAGCGTCGTTGCGATCGACGATACTACCGCGGCTGCCTATTTGCGGTATGAGTCGAATACAGTTTTTATCGCTTAACGACCTGAATTTCTGCCCCTGGAAGACTTGAAAATTTAAAATAAAAAAACCCAGGATGCAAAACATAAAAATTATGAAAAATTTTAGTATTCTTATGCGCGTCATAGTTATAGCATCAACCGCTACCTAAAGAAATCCCTTTATCTCAAGCAGGCATAATCTAAACTGTTTTCTCGGATAGCGGAATTATTTTAAAGACTAATAATGCAATCAATGCGGTATATAACGACCCTAGAAAAGCCGCGCGCAGAAAAACATGTAGGGGCACGGTATTGCCTAAGAAAAAAAACATGAACCGAGCGGCCGCGGTATTGCAGAATGAAACGATGTATAAGACGATAAAACGAATAGGATTGCTGTCTAAAGATATCTCCTTGCCCAACCTTACGATTAACAGGCTAAAAAAAGCAAATAATAAAGTATTGATGCCGAAAGAATAAGGGGTAAAAATATCCTTGAGCATGCCGGCGCTTGCGCTCAATATTAACGCCTCTTTCTGTGGAAATATAATGCTTACCAAAAATACACCCACAAGCAAAAAATCTGGCTTTACCCCAAACACTTTTACGTAATCCAGAATCGATACCTGTAAAAAGCTAGCTAAGACTAAAAAAATAAAGACTACAGACTTTTTCATCGTATAATCACCAAAACCTCTTCGCAATTAGTCAAGTCAGCCGCAGGTTTTATAAGCGCGTAACGGGTTAAGCCGGAAAACTCCTCGCCTACTTCGGTTACTTCACCTACAGGCAGACCCTTTGGATACATCTCTGTCAATCCTGAAGTAAGGACTATATCAGAAACCTGTATATCGGCCTCGTTTGGCAAATACTTCATCATTAAAACACCGCCTAGCGTACCGGAAACCAAACCTTCCTGGCGACTGCGCTGAACTATAGAAGAAACTGAAAAATTAGGATCGTTAATCAACATGATCTTTGCTGTAGAACCGGTGACCTCAATGACCCGGCCGATTAATCCTAAAGGAGTAATCGCAACCATCCCGCGTTTAATCTGAGAGTTCTGACCTTTATCGATAATAACAATCGATGACCAATTATCGGGCGAACGGCCGATTACCCTGCCCGCAACTAATTTATATTCAGACTGTCTCGTAAAATCGAGTAAATTCTTCAGGCGGATATTTTCTAAATAAATTTCCTTGGCGTTTTCTTCTCTCTGCCTTAAAATCTCCAGATTTTTTTTGAACCTTTCCTTTGCAACCATGTTGTAATGATAGAAGATAACGCCTGAAATTTCTCTTTTTACTAAATGTAATAAACTGAGAGGATATTTGGCGATCTCTAGGGGGGCAAATTGCAATAGCGGGATTATGCTGGCCAGAACAAAGACTGCAACTATTAAGATTGGGAAAGAAAAGATTCTTTTGTTTTTAAGCTTGTCTAAGCGGAAATTCACATGGATTAATGAAAGGTTGCCAGTCTTAGCGACAGGCAGAGGTCATGCGCAACAAAACAAATTTATGCGCGTGTTTCAGAATAAATTTCGGATTTTATAGATACGGTGACCCTTTTTAAGTAACGAATTTCGTTAAGGACCTTACCCGTACCCTGCACCACTGCGGTTAAAGGATCTTCGGCAATATGAACGGGCAGGCCTGTTTCTTCGGCAATCAATTTATCCATACTGCGCAGAAGCGAACCCCCACCGGCCAGTACAATACCATTCTCTATTAAATCCGCGGCTAATTCCGGAGGCGTTCTTTCCAGGGATATCTTAATCATTTCCAATATAGCACGCAAAGGCTCTTGCAAGGCCTCTCTGACTTCTTCGGAAGTAATAGTCACCCCCTTGGGCAGGCCGGAAACCAAATCCCTTCCTTTTACCTCAAGGCTCAATTCTTCTTCTAAAGGAAAACCTGAGCCAATCTTTATCTTTATCTCTTCTGCAGTGCGTTCACCGATCATTAGATTGTAGGTCTTTTTTAGGTATTCGATGATCGCCTCATCCATCTCATCTCCGCCAATGCGGATGGATTTGGCAAAAACGATTCCGGCCAAGGAAATCACGGCGATCTCTGTGGTGCCGCCTCCGATATCGATAATCATATTTCCCAGCGGCTCCTGTATGGGCAGGCCCGCTCCAATGGCTGCAGAAAT
>Ga0209536_100014010_pt1 | contig 11531 bp, 8 predicted proteins | sample DeeMarSeWOR28_12_FD_187461 | JGI IMG/M metagenome (GOLD analysis project Ga0209536, IMG submission 187461) | Marine sediment microbial communities from White Oak River estuary, North Carolina - WOR-2-8_12 (SPAdes) (version 2) | ecosystem: Environmental > Aquatic > Marine > Intertidal zone >... | reverse complement strand
TCGCTCGTATTGCTCGATCGCCAGCCTGAAGTTCTCTTCGGTGTATGCCTTGTTGCCGTCCTTGAACGCCGCTCGGGCCTGGACGCGGGCGCAGCCGAGACCGGCCACAGCAACGATCAGAGGAGCCACCGCCAGAACCTGGAACCGGAATCGCATGGGGCCTGTCTCCTGGGAAGAGGTTGATTAGAAAGGACCTTTCCTTTTCCTCGAAGGGCAGGATTATAGTCGACTCTGTGATTCCAAGTCAAGGTAAGGACTGGCCTTTCCAACCAACCCACCTGCGATAGTATAAGCCGAAACTGCGCCTGTAGAGTAGCAAGAATTTATTTCTTGTGGAGTTTTATTATGTCCAACTAAGCCACCTGCTACGTTGTAACCTTTGACATAACCTACTGACGATGAGTTGGTGACGGCATAGCGATTCACTCCAATAAGACCTCCAACATTGTAATTGCCGTAAAGCTCGCAGCTTGAGTGACAGTCCGATACATTTCCAAAATTGTGGCCTACCAATCCTCCTGTCTCATAATCACCTGATACTTTGCCCCCTTGTACATAGCATCCTTCAAGGCTCCCATGATCCAAGTAACCCACCACAGCGCCGACATAATACCCCATTCCAACAAATATCTCAGGACTAACTAGGCCCAGATTTTTGATCTTGGCTTCAACTCCCTTGACATGCCCGAACAGCCCAATATAATCCCCAGTTATTGAGTTGTAGGTAAAATCTGAGATTGCTTTCTGGTCGCCGTCGAATGTACCTGTGAATGGCACTTCCTCATTTCCAATAACCTCAACGTTTTGCCCAAGTCCAGCCAAATCTATATCGGTCATCAATCTGAAGGACTTATCCCAATCATTGGGATCTTCACCCACAGCTTTGAATTGTTCAGCAGTGCAGATTCTGTAAGGATCAGTTGTTGTTCCCATACCGCCACCGTATTTCTCCCAGGTTAGATGAGGATAGTCCAGTCCTTCACACAATTTCCATATATTGCCGGTGCTGTTTTCGCTCTCGTCAACGAAGTTCCAGCCTGCAGATAAATAGGTTTCCAGCGTTTGCATTTCAGCCGTCGTTTTAGAGATACCTCCTGCACTGACTTGCCAATTACTAACATCCACATCCCAAAAGGAATTAGTTACGTCACTCGGATAGCCGATTCCCACAATTCCACCTACTAAAACATCTCCCTGGATATGTCCCGCTGCATAGCAATTATTAACGTAACCCAAGTTCTCTCCAACGAGTCCACCTGACCAAGTGGTTCCAAAAACGTTGGAATTCGAGTAGCAATTTGATATTTCATGTAAGCTGCTTCCGATCAATCCGCCAACATACATGTTACCATTAACCCCACAGTAGGTAAAGCATTGGGATATTTGGCCATTTGGTGTCTGTTGGATGAGCGATTGTGGTGGAGGTATCTCGCTAAAGCCCCCGACAAGTCCTCCAACAGCATCATTCCCATAGATTGTACCCCCGTAAACATAACAACCAGTAACAGTTCCTCCCCAGAGACTTCCGACCAAAGCGCCCACAGAAGATCCCGATCCGGCATCAATACTCACATCTATAAGACCCAGGTCTTTTATAATCCCAGAACCATGCTGATCCCAAACCCAGCCGAAAAGCCCGACATTGTTTCTGTCTACCGAATGGTATGTGAAGTTGGATATTCTGTGTCTGGCACCATCGAAAATGCCACAAAACCATAAAGGAGGATTACCAATGATATTAAATTCGTCTCCCTCATATGCGCTCAAGTCGATATCAGCCATCAGTTTGAAGTGATTGTCCCAATGTTCCTGATGCAAGCCAATCTCATTCATCTGCTCGGCCGTATAGATCAAGTACGGATCGTTGGGCTCTCCTGTGCCGCCTCCGTATTGTGCAGGTGCTGGGAAGCTGAGAAGGCAAATAGCAATCAATACAAGGATTGTCCACAGTATTCTTGATTTACTCGTTGACATCAGTTTTGAATTCCTCAATTCATTGCTAATCTTACTTTTTTCCAGCATCCGTAAGGACATACGCAAGAAAATCTTTATATTGCAGGAAAATTGCATTTCCGAGGTTTTTTTGATATAAATTGCGGTTTGGGCTTGCAATTTTTGTTGGAAATTATATATTTAGTGGTTCTGTTGGGATTAGGTCCCGGCTTAAGTTAAATAGAATAGGAGCTTTTGAATGTCAAGAGTGTGTTATTTTACGGGTAAAAAGACGACGGCCGGCAGGAGTATATCCAGGCGCGGTAAAGCGAAATATCTCGGCGGCGTCGGCAGAAGAATAACCGGCGTTACGAAAAGAAAGTTCAAGCCTAATGTGCAAAAGGTCCGGGCTGTCGTTGACGGCAAGGTTTGCAGGATCAAGGTCTCGGCCAAGGCAATCCGTATGGGACTGGTTGAAAAGCCGCCCAAACGAAATTACAAGCCCGCTGAGAAGGCTACCGGCTAAAAAACTGTTTTTCGATATGTGATTTAAAGCGGGGCGGGCTGAAGCCTCGCTTTTTTATTTAATAGGGGAACGCGTAGTGGCAGAAAAGATTGACGAATCGCAGGTAAGGAAGGTTGCAAAACTGGCCCGGCTGGAGCTGACCGAAGCGGAAGTTGCAGAGTTTACCGGCCAGCTCAGCGCGATTCTTGAATACGTGGAGAAAATGAATGAGCTGAATACCGACGACGTTGAGCCTCTGGCGCATTGTCTGCCGGTCAGCAACGTTTTCCGCCGGGACTGCGTGAAAGAATCGCTCGGGACCGAAAAAACGCTGGCCAACGCGCCGCAGCGGGATGACGAATTTTTCAAAGTGCCGAAAATACTCGATGACAGCTCCGGCGCCTGAGAGCTGCCGGAAACTTAACTGGGAGGTATCGAACAATGAAGGCGGCTTATCTTTCATGTTTTGTGTTCGTAGCTTCATTTCTGGTTGGTTGTGCACAGATGGAGAAAAATGAGATGACATCCAATTTGCTTAAGCAGGAAGGCCAGCATGCTCAGATGTTTGAAAAAGAAATAACCAAGACCTTAAGCTGTAAATATTTGCTCTTTTTGCCGGAAGGTTACGGGCAGCAACAGAAAAAGTGGCCTTTAATGTTATTTCTTCACGGCGCCGGCGAGCGGGGCGACGATTTGAATAAGGTCAAGGTGCACGGCCCGCCCAAGATCGTCGAGACGCGGAAAGATTTCCCCTTTATTGTTGTCTCGCCGCAATGTCCCGAGGAGGATTGGTGGACCGAGAAAACTGAAGTATTGATCAATCTGCTCGATGAAATTATAGCACATTATGATGTGGACACCGCAAGAGTCTATCTAACGGGTTTGAGTATGGGCGGGTATGGCTCCTGGGCGCTTGCTTCGGAGTATCCCGAACGTTTTGCTGCTGTAGTGCCGATTTGCGGCGGCGGTAATCGCATCATGTCGAGGACTCTTAAAGACATGCCAATCTGGGCGTTCCACGGTGCGAAAGACAGCGTTGTCCCTGTCGAGGAATCTAAAGCTGTGGTCGAAGCAATCAACGCACGCGGTGGAAACGCGAAGTTGACCATTTATCCCGATGCGAACCATGATTCATGGACCGAAACGTATAATAACCAGGAAGTTTATGACTGGCTTCTCGAACACCGCCGGGCAAGCCAGGCGAGGTAGCAGGTAATTTTCCTTATGGAACACCTTAGTGCAAAGGAACTGCGTGATAAGATAGCAGCCGGCCAGGTGAGCAGCCTCGATGCGACCAAGACCATTTTCGAGCGGATTCGTAAATACGAACCGGTTATTGGTGCATATATAAGCACGTTTGAAGAAATGGCGATGGAAAAAGCGGCGGATGTTGACCAACGAATCACTGCCGGTGAGCCGGTGGGGCAGTTGGCGGGTGTTCCTGTTGCGATCAAAGACAATATGTGCACGACCTTTGGGGCGACGACCTGTGCTTCGAAGATACTTGAGAACTTTCATGCTCCCTATAACGCGACGGCGGTGGAAAAGCTGCTGGCCTCCGACGCGGTCATCATCGGCAAAGCGAATATGGATGAGTTTGCGATGGGTTCGAGCACGGAGAACTCAGGCTTAAAGCAGACGGTCAATCCGTGGGACACAAGCCGGGTTCCCGGGGGGAGCAGCGGGGGGCCTGCAGCGGCGGTGGCGGGCCGGCTGTGTTTTGCGGCACTTGGTTCTGATACGGGCGGCTCGATTCGACAGCCGGCGAGTTTCTGCGGAGTAGTAGGCCTAAAACCAACTTACGGCAGGGTTTCACGGTACGGGCTTGTTGCATACGGTTCGAGCCTCGACCAGATTGGGCCTATTACTCAGAACGTTGCCGATACTGCGTTGATGATGAATGTCATCGCAGGTCATGATGCTGCTGACAGCACCAGTATCGATGAAACAATTGCACCTGTTTGTGATTATCTGGAAAAGCTCGATGAGCCCGTAGAAAAACTCAGGATAGCAATAGTGCCGCAGTTTGCAGCCGGTGCCGACGAGCAGGTGCAAAAGGCCCTGAGCGAGTCGATAAATATATATATGAAGCTCGGAGCGGAAATTACGGAAATAGACATGCCTCATCTGGACTATGCGATTGCAGCTTATTACATCATCGCCACTGCGGAGGCATCCAGTAATCTGGCACGGTATGACGGCGTGCATTACGGGCACCGGACGGAAAATCCACAGGATTATGTCGAGGTTTACTCGAAATCCCGTGCCGAGGCGTTCGGCGAAGAAGTCAAAAGGCGAATCATGCTCGGCACTTATGCGCTTTCGAGCGGTTATTACGATGCTTATTATTTAAAAGCTCTGAAGGTCAGGAATTTAATACGCGGCAATTTCACCAAAGCGTTTGAAAATTGCGATTGTATTATGATGCCTGTCGCTCCAACGACCGCTTTTAAGATTGGCGAGAAAGTCGACGATCCGCTGCAAATGTATCTGTCGGATATTTATACGATTGCTGTTAATTTGGCCGGAATTCCGGGGATAAGTATCCCCTGTGGATTCGACGGAGAAAATCTACCGATCGGCCTGCAGATTCTGGTCCCGACCTTTGCCGAAGAAAAGCTGCTGCGAATTGCAAGAATGTTCGAGAAAGAAACGGATTGGCACAATAAAAAACCTTCATTAGAAAATGAGTGAGCTGCAATATAAAGTCATAATTGGTCTTGAAATTCACGTGCAGCTTTGCACTAAGAGCAAGATGTTTTGCGGCTGCGCGTTGGAATTCGGTGCCGAGCCTAACAGCAGGGTTTGCCCTGTGTGTCTCGGTATGCCGGGCGTTCTGCCGGTAATGAATAAGCAGGCGTATGAATATGCCGTTCTGACGGCACTGGCCCTTGACTGCAGGATACCAATGTTCACAAAGTGGGACAGAAAAAGTTATTACTATCCTGATTTGCCAAAAAATTACCAGATCAGCCAGTACGATTTGCCACTCGGCGCCGATGGTTCTATCGAGATACTGCTTGAGTCCGGCGAGACCAAGAAGGTCCGAATCATCCGTGCGCATCTCGAAGAAGATGCCGGCAAGAACCTGCACACGGCCGGTAATTATTCGCAGGTGGATTTGAACCGGACCGGAACACCGCTGCTGGAAATTGTGACCGAGCCTGATATGAACAGCGGTGCCGAAGTCCGGGCGCTCGCTGTTGAGTTGCAGCGGATGGTAAGATTTCTTGGAGTTTCTGAAGCTGACATGCAAAAGGGGCACATGCGTTTCGAGCCGAACATCAACCTGGCAATCACCAGAGACGGCAAGGAATACAGGACACCCATCGTCGAGGTTAAAAACCTCAACAGTTTCCGCGCTTTGGAACGAAGTGTGAACTACGAAGAGCAAAGACAGCTCGACGAATTTCTCGAAACAGGCGCTACCATGGAAATGGGTAATAAAACCACGCGAGGCTGGGACGATGAGCAAGAAACGACGGTTCTGCAGAGAGAAAAGGAAGAGGCCCATGATTACAGATATTTTCCAGAGCCTGACCTTGTGCCGGTGGAATTGACAAAAGAATGGCTGGATGATATCCGTTCGCGTTTGTGCGAGCTGCCGCTAAAAAGACAGATGCGCTATGTTCGGGAGTACCAGCTCAGTGATTATGATGCCGGAGTTCTAACGGCCGATCGCTCGATTTCTGATTTTTTCGAAGAAGCGGTTAAAGCCGGCGCCGAACCAAAGCGGATTTGCAACTTACTTACTCAAACCGGCTTGAAAATCGCAAAAGAAAAGGGCTGCGGTATCAACGACTTAGGCGTCAAGCCCTACAGTGTCGCGCGGTTGGCGGCAATGGTCGGGGCCGGTCAAATCAGCGCCAGTTCTTCTGTCCCTGTATTTGAGGCAATGGTGAAGACTGATAAAGAGCCGGATATTTTAGCTGAAGAACTCAACCTGATTCAGAAGAGCGATGCAGGAGAATTAGAGGCGATAGTCGATCAGGTGCTTGCTGACAATCCGAATGCGGTTGAGGATGTTACAGCAGGCGGCAAGAAAAGCAAAAAGGCCAGAGGCTTCCTGCTCGGTCAGGTTATGCAGAAAACAAAAGGCCAGGCAAATCCGAAGGTCGCTTCCGAAATCCTCGCTAAGAAGCTCGGTTGAGCAATTGTCATTGAAGAATGGAGATAAAGATGAAAATCGAAAAAAGCAGCAATATCAGCAAGAGTCCGGTGGAAATGGATGGAGCGAAAAATGTGGGGATAAGATGGCTTATTTCCAAAGAGGATGGTGCGGAAAATTTTGCAATGCGCATGTTCGAGCTGGAGCCGGGTGGGCATACACCTTTGCATATACATCCGCAGGAACATGAAGTTTTCGTCCTGGAAGGAGAAGGAACTTTTGTCTTCGAGGGGCAGGAGTATCCATTCGGTGCCGAGCATGTGATTTTTGTACCATCGGATAAAGAGCACCGGTTTATGAACACAGGCGATTCAATCCTTAGAATGCTTTGCATTATCCCTATAAACTGAGTATAAGTTTGAGATTAACAAAAGTCTGGCTGGAATTGCTGTTTGCAGAAATCTTTGGTTAAAATGGGATTGATTTCTTCGTTGATGGGAATTTTCGAATTCAACATATGGCAATGTCATGAACATTTTAAAAAGTGCATTGAATCGGCGGGAGATTAAATCATGCTGAGTTCTGAAAGCGAGAAAAGGTCGAATGAAAGGCTCAAATCACTGCACAGCAGAAAGAAAAAATACGAGCGGTTACGTAGTAAGCCGATTAAACAAAAAGAGCCGGATGGCTGGGACAGCATACAACAGGAAAGATATAAAACTTTAGTTGAGAATGTTCCCTGTGCTGTTTATTCTGCTTATCCGGGAAAATCCGGCCCGACGACCTTCATATTGGACAGATGGAAAGACTGGACAGGATATTCACCAGAGGAGCTTTATCAGGATCCCGAAGCATGGCCCAAGTGCATTCATCCTGATGACAGAGAGAAAGCAGTTGATGCCTATTCTATGGCTTGCCGGGATAATGTTCCGTACAATTTGGAATACAGGATCGTCCACAAAGAGACGGGGCAGGTACGTTACGTAAAAGACCAGGGTTTTTTGAGCAAAGATGAAAGAGGCGATGTTGTAAGAGTTGATGGGATCATAACTGACATTAGTGGGTGTAAGCGGGCCCAAGAGACAATACGAGAAGGTGAGGTACAGTTCCGAAATTTCCTGGATAATCTGGGCGACGTTGCCTATGAGGCAGATGCTTCGGGTAATGTAACTTACGCTAATAAAATGGCTGAGAAGATAACAGGAATGCCGTTGGGAGATATTATCGGGAAACCTTTTCTGCCTTTCTTTAAAAAAGAAAGCCAACAAATAGCTATCGATGTATATGAAAGAGCTTTAAATGGAGAAAGTACTGAATATGAATTAACATTCACTAACGGAAGAATCTGCCATTTCAAAAATAAGCCATTGAGAGATGAAAATGGAAAAATTATAGGTGTATTCGGTATCGCGAGGGATATCACTGAGCGCAAGGAGGTGGACAAGGCGCTGCGGGAATCTGAAGAGAGATTCAGGAATTTGTTCAACAATGCTTTGGTGGGGCTCTATCGGACTACACCTGATGGCAGAATACTCATGGCAAATCCTGCCCTTGTCCGAATGCTTGGATACGATTCTTTCGAAGAGCTTGCCAATCGAAATCTCGAAGAAGAAGGTTTCGAGCCCGGGTATTTCCGTTCCGATTTCAAAAAGCGAGTCGACGCCAGTGGCATAGTGATTGGATTGGAAGCCGACTGGGTACGTCGTGACGGCACAATTCTTTCCGTACGGGAAAGTGCAAAGGCCATTCGGGATGAACTTGGAAACGTACTCTACTATGAAGGTACGGTCGAAGACATTACCGAACGCAAGCAAGCGGAGAAGGAACTCAAAAGGCACCGTGACCACCTTGAGGAAATGGTTGTCACGCGAACCCGTGAACTGGAACAAAACAATGAGACGCTTCAAACAGAAATTGCTGAACGCGAGCGGACCGAGGAGGCGCTGCGTCAGAGCGAAAACCGATACCGGACAGTCATCGAAAACGCCGGAGTGGGCATTGTAGTCGTGCAGGATAGAATGCTCTGCTTTGTCAATCCTCAACACACAACTGTCACGGGCCGTTCACAGGAGGAGTCGATGTCTCGACCCTTCATGGAATTCATCCACCCGGACGACAGGGAACGGGTGGCGGAAGTTCACGCTGCGCGGCTCAGAGGCGAGCAGGTCCCGTCGGTCTATGAATTTAGGATAATCGACAAAAACGGGCGGACGAGGTGGCTGGAAAACAACGGTATTCTGATCGAATGGGACGGCAAACCCGCTTCACTGCACTTTCTCGGAGATATCACTGCGCGCAAGGACGCCGAGGAAGCCCTGAGAGAGCGTGATGAAATGATCCGTGCGCTGGTGGAGACATCGCGAGATTGGATATGGTCAATTGACCTCAATGGCGTTCACACATACTGCAATCCTGCCGTGGAGCAGGTTCTGGGCTATTCTCCAGATGAGTTAGTCGGGAAACGAAGCTTCGATCTTATACATGATGACGACAGAAAAACGATCGAGGCGAACCTGCCGACCTGGATCACTGAGAAACGCGGGTGGAGCAACCTGATGCTCAGGTGGCAGCACAAAGACGGGACCTATCGCTATCTGGAAAGCAATGCCGTGCCTATCCTGAATCCCGAGAACGAATTAGTCGGCTTCCGTGGTGTCGATCGCGATATTACGGACCGCAAGAGGGCGGAGAAGGCGTTGCGTGAAACCACGAACCTGCTTGAGACGATCTTCGAGCATACTCACATGCTGGTGGCATGCCTTGATCCTCAGTTCAATTTTGTACGGGTTAACCGCGCTTATGCAGAGGCTGATGATCGCGAGCCGTCTTTTTTCCCCGGCAGGAACCATTTTGACTTATATCCAAACGAGGAAAACGAAGCAATCTTCCGCCGTGTTATAGAAACTGATATTCCCTATTTCACATACGCCAGGCCGTTTGAATATGCTGAACACCCTGAGCGTGGGATTAGTTATTGGGACTGGAGCCTGGTGCCGATCAAGAATCAGCGAGGTATTGTCTCAGGTCTGATCCTGACCCTTGCGGATGTGACGGCTCGCAAACACACAGAGGAAGCGCTGAGAGAATCCGAAGAGAAATTCAGATCTCTTGCAGAGCAGTCTCCGAACATGATTTTTATCAATAAAAAAGGAAAAGTCGTTTATGCCAATAAGAAGTGCGAGGAGGTCATGGGATATAAAAGAGAGGAGCTTTGTTCACCTGATTTCGATTTTCGTACTTTAATTGCACCGGAATCACAGGGCTTGATACGCGATCATTTTGTCAGACATCAGAAAGGTGAAGAGGTTGGGCCATATGATTATTGTCTCATCAATAAGAACGGCGATAGGATTGAAGCAATTAATGCAAGTAAATTGATACAATATGAAGGCCAGACGGCAATACTTGGTGTTGTAACTGACATTACAGACCATAAAAAAGCGGAGAAGGCATTGCGCGAGAGTGAACAGAAATACAGTTCATTCGTGAGAAATTTCATGGGGATTGCCTATAGAGGAAATATTGGGACCTGGACGCCTTTATTTTTCCATGGCGCTGTCGAGGCAATTACCGGTTACAGAGAAGGTGAATTTCTTGCCGGAAAACCACGATGGGATGAGGTTATCCACCCTGATGATCTTTGCTGGATGACTGTGGGAAGTAATTCGGAAAAGATACGTTCGGAGCCGAATTTTTCATTCAAGCGTGAATACCGGATCATCCGCAAAGATGGACAAATGCGATGGGTTCTTGAAATGCTTAGGAACCTGACTGATGAATCCGGCAAGCCTTCAATTGTCGAGGGGTGTATTTATGATATTACTGAGCGTAAAAATGCCGAGCAGGCCCTTCGCGAATCTGAGGAGCGGCTGAAGATACTGTTTGAATCGGCGCCCGATGCTATTTACCTAATCGACTCTGAAGGCAGATTCGTGGACGGTAATAGGGCGGTGGTAAAACTGATTGGATTTCCTAAAGACGAGGTACTCGGCAAGACCTTGGCTGAAACGGGCTTGTTATCCGGCGAACAATTGTCGAAGGCAGAAGCAAATCTGAAGAAGGTGGTTACCGGCAAACTCTCAGGTCCGAATGAATATGTTTTAAAAAGGAAGGACGGAACTCATGTTTCTATTGAGGTACGAACCTTCCCTGTTAAAATAGAAGGCAAAATGTTGACACTGGGAATTGCGCGTGATATTACAGAGCACAAGCGGACAGAGAAAGAGCTTCTTGAACATCAGGCAAAACTTAAGTCTTTGGCTTCTCAGTTGTCGCTTACCGAAGAGCGTGAGAGACATCGTCTTGCTACGGATTTACACGACCAGATCAGTCAGTCCCTGGTGATATCCAAGATAAAGCTGGACCAGCTTCGTAAGTCCTCGAGTTCGGGTGAATTCAACGAGCCCCTAAAGGATATCTCTAACTGCCTTGGACAGATTATAGACGATACGAGAGTATTGACATTTGATTTGAGCTACCCCATACTCTATGAGTTAGGCTTTGAGGCGGCTGTGGCTGAGTGGCTTGCTGATCAAATTCAGGAAAAGCATGGAATTAAAACTGAATTTTTGGATGATGGGAGCCAAAAACCGCTGGATGACGACATTCGTGTGCTCCTGTTCCGTAACGTGCGAGAGCTGCTTATCAATGTCGTCAAACATGCACAGGCAAACAAGGTAAGAGTTTCGATTCGCAAGCATAAGGATAATATATGCGTCAGCATTGAAGATGACGGCGTCGGATTTGACCCTGTTGAGGCGACATCGTTGGCAATTAAAAGGGCTGAATTGGGGCTTTTCAGCGTCCGGGAGCGTCTGGAACAATTGGGCGGAATGATTAAGATTGAATCCGAAAAGGGCCGTGGTAGCAGGATTATAATGACGGCGCCGTTGAAATATAACAACTCAACCGATAGGACACAGGATGAGTATTAAAGTTTTGTTAGTTGATGACCATGCGATTATACGTGAGGGACTGCGTTCTTTA
>Ga0209536_100014009_pt1 | contig 11532 bp, 10 predicted proteins | sample DeeMarSeWOR28_12_FD_187461 | JGI IMG/M metagenome (GOLD analysis project Ga0209536, IMG submission 187461) | Marine sediment microbial communities from White Oak River estuary, North Carolina - WOR-2-8_12 (SPAdes) (version 2) | ecosystem: Environmental > Aquatic > Marine > Intertidal zone >... | reverse complement strand
GGGTTCCGTACCCAGCTACAAGAGGCAGGAATGATTTGTAGCGGACTATCCCCTGAGGGCAAGCTGGTAGAGATGTGTGAGCTAGCCGACCACCCGTGGATGGTAAGCTGTCAGTTCCACCCTGAATTTGGCTCCCGACCCAGCCGTCCCCATCCGCTTTTCCGCAACTTCATCGGCAGGGCCAAAGACGTACTACGAGAAGGGGCACAGCCGCCTCTACCTCTGGCCACAGAACAGTGAGGACATGATGCGCTTCTTTATGACACAACAACCTGTAGCCAATATACCGTCAACGACGCCGGGTCTTTCCCGAATTCCCAAAACCGTGGTTTTATGACTACCAGACAGTAATTCTTGCCCTTCCGATAATAAAGGGGCATGGAGTGAGGAGATATGATGAACTTTGAAGAGCTGGAAGGCAAAGAGAAAACCGAACTGCTAACTCTGGCAAAAGAAAAGGGCATAACCAAGCCAGAGAGCCTGAGCAAACAAGAACTTATCCTGCAGGTACTTCAGTCGGATGTGGAACAGGAGGGTCACGTATTCTGCCAGGGCATCCTTGAGATTATGAATGACGGCTACGGTTTCCTCAGACAGGACACGCTTCTGCCCAACCATGCCGATGTCTATATTTCTCCCTCACAGATTAGACGCTTCAGCCTGCGCAATGGCGATATGATTCTGGGGCAGGGCAGACCGCCAAAAAGCAATGAAAAATACTTCAGCCTCCTGCAGATACTGGCCATCAACGACATCAACCCAGAGAAATCCAGAGAGCGGCCTCATTTCGGCTCGCTCACTCCAACTTTCCCTGACCAGGCCATCAATCTGGAACACTCACCCAACGAGCTGTCCACCCGCCTGATAAACATGATCGCGCCGATAGGTCGCGGGCAGAGAGGTTTGATTGTCTCCCCTCCAAAAGCGGGTAAAACAATGCTGCTCAAAGCCGTTGCCAATGCCACAGCAACCAACCATAGTGACATTCATTTGCTTGTCTGCCTTATCGGCGAGCGCCCTGAGGAAGTCACCGATATGAAACGCTCCGTCAAAGGGGAAGTAATCGGCGCCACCTTCGATGAACTGGTGGAGAACCAGACCCGCGTTGCCGAACTGGCCCTGGAGAGAGCCAAGCGTATTGTGGAAAGCGGGAAAGATGTATTTATCCTCCTGGACGGTATCACCCGTCTTACCCGCGCTTACAACCTGGCTATGCCGTCGAGCGGACGTACCCTCTCCGGCGGCATTGACCCGGTGGCACTTCACCCCGCCAAGCGCTTTTTCGGCGCCGCCCGCAATACCACCGAGGGCGGCAGCCTGACTATCATCGCCACCTGTCTTGTTGACACCGGCAGCCGCATGGACGACCTCATCTACGAAGAATTCAAAGGTACCGGCAATATGGAGCTCCACCTCGACCGGCGGCTGTCAGAACGCCGCATTTTCCCGGCCATGGATATTCAGCGCAGCGGCACACGCCGGGAAGAACTCCTCATCGATGAAAACAGCCTGAACAAGATCTGGCTGCTGCGGCGCATGGTCGGCCTGATTGCCTCCGACTCAACTAACTTCGTCGAAGGCACCGAGCGCATTATCGACCGCATGCGCAAAACGAAGAACAACGCCGAATTTCTGGACAGCCTGAACAAGGAGATGTAAACTACCTGCTGATACAGTGAGATTTACCGCGGCAGCAAGACCGCCCTGAATCCCCAAACCAATCTCCCGAAAAGTACTGGCAGATGAACGATGAGGGTACCGCCCGAGGAAAGAGATTTTCACCCGGTCTCATAGCCGGCCTGTTCGTGGCGCTGTTTTTCGGCGTCTCATTGTTTATTCGGGCCTATCTCCCGCATGAGCAAGTCTTCAGCGGCGAATATATCAGGTTTGCCAGCATTGATGCGTACGTCCACATGCGATTAATAGACAATCTGTTACATAACTTCCCCACCCTCATCGATTTTGACCCGTACCTGCTTTACCCCTCTGGCATGAGCATAGATAATATCCATTTCTTTGACTGGTTTCTGGCAGGCATAATCTGGGTCTTCGGCCTCGGCTCACCAACACCGCATACCATTGACGTTATCGGTGCATTTTTTCCCGCCGTACTGGGCGCGCTTACCGTTATTCCGGTTTATTTCATCGGCAAGGAGCTATTCGGGCGCGGGGCTGGCGTTATCGCGGCCGGCCTTATCGCCATACTGCCCGGAGAATATCTGGGCCGCTCAATCCTCGGCTTCACCGACCACCACGTTGCCGAGACGCTGTTTTCCACTGTCGCCATGCTTTTTCTAATTATGGCAATCAAACGGGCACAAGCAAGCGGCCTGAAAATTCAGCACCTCCGGGACCGGGACTGGAAAGTAATCCGCAAACCTGTCATCTACAGTTCGCTCGCCGGTCTCTCCCTCGGTATCTATCTCGTTACCTGGGTTGGCGGATTGCTCTTTGTCTTCATCATCCTTCTGTACTTTTTCATCCAGTTCATAATCGACCACATGAAGAGCAACAGCACTGACTACCTTCTACCGGCTGGCACAGCTACGTTCCTCATCGCTTTGATAATATACGTGATATTCGTCGGCGGCACGTTCTCCTCCAAGTCTGCCAGTGTGATGCCGTGGCTCTCTCTTCTCATCGGGGCGGCTGTCCCAACTGCTCTGCACTTCATATCCAGAAGATTTACCGCCTGGAAGGTTAAATCACGCTATTACTACCCCGCTTCGCTGCTCGGACTGGTGGTAGTGGCTTCTCTCATCTGTTATGCGATTTTCCCTGATTTTGTGAGAAGCGTGTTCGACGTCTTCAATCTGCTGGCAGTGCGCACCATAATTGAGATGCAGCCTTTCCTTCATCCACAACAGGAATGGACTGCTGAGCTAGCCTGGGGTAATTTTAATACCAATCTTTTCCTTTTCCCGGATACACAATCGCTGCCAAAATGGTTTCAGTGGATTCCTGGACTCAGCTTGATATCTCTGGTTATATTGGTCGTAAACTCTATCAGGCAAAGTGATTACAGCAAAAACGTCCTGATAGTATGGAGCCTGGTAATGTTACTGGCAACCCTTGGCCAGCGTCGCTTCGCCTATTATCTGGCCGTCAATGCAGCCCTGCTGACCGGTTATATCTCCTGGCGATTCTTAAAGATTAACCTGGATATCCACCCCAAAGTTAAATACTTTAACACCGCTTTCGCCATCACCACCATTCTGCTCCTTGTTTTCGTTCTCTCTCCCAACCTGCCCAAGGTAATAGTAGCTATTTGCGCGGCGTTGCTCATCGCCTATACCGGCTGGCAATTGCTCCAAGCGCTGGAGATTCTTCAGGTTTCCAGCCCCAAACTTAGACCGCAAACGCCCACAAAAATCAAGCACAAAAAAAGGCCGTCAGAAAGGCCTACACCAAATTTATACTATATCAACATCGCTGTGGTTATAATCATTTTGTTCTTCCTCGTTTTCTTCCCCAGCATAAATCCGGCAAAAGCCGTTGCCTCCGAGGTGCACTATGCCCCACCCCATGCCTGGGTAAATTCTCTGGCCTGGTTGAAGGAAAATACGCCGGAGCCTTTCGGCAAGTCGAATTTCTACTATCAGTTATATGAGGCTCCCGCACCGGGTGAACAGTATGATTACCCTGATTCCGCTTATGCCGTAATGGCCTGGGTAGACTACGGCTACTGGATAACCCGCATTGCCCACCGTCCGGTTAATCGCACGCCGGGTCCAGGCGGATTTCACGTGGCCAATTTCTTGCTCTCCCAGAGCGAAGACTCGTCTCAGGAAATAAAATGGAAAACGAGGTGGGAACAGGAAACAATTCCAGAAAGTGAGCTAATCGATAAACTGGATGCTAAATATATAATGCTTGACACCCAGACCGTCACGACCAAACTCTGGGCGCTGACTTTCTGGTCAGAACAGGAACAAACGAAATATTTTGATACCTACCTGGAACCCCACCCCGATGAGGCAAACACACTTGTCGGGGCAGTATATCTGCATCCTGAATATTACCGGTCGCTGGGGGTCAGGCTATATAACTTCGATGGCAAGCCAGTAACCCCAGAGCAGGTGAAGGTCGTTTCTTTCCAGGTAAGACCCCTGAAGGAAGGCGGCACCATTAAAGTAATCGATGACGAACAGTTTTTCCCTGGTTACGAAGAAGCACAGAGTTACATAGCCGAGCAGGAATCGGGACAGTTCCAGATTGTCGGGGAGTCGCCGTTTCTAAGTCCGGTGCCCCTGGAGGCATTACAGAATTACAAACTGGTCTATAGCTCCCCTGAATCCACGTATTTCCCCGGCCTAGGCAACGTGCCCACGGTAAAAATATTTGAATACCTAAAATAAAAGACGCTTTGCGGCGCTTATCACCACTTGACAAATAAAGGTGAAAACCCAATTATTTAGCTAGGAAAGCAGAGGTTCATCACATGCAGATACGGAAGACCTATCAGGAGATTAATCCCGAACTGCTCTACGCTGAAATAAGAGATTTCACCCTGAAGCAGAGGGTTGTTCTGGGCGAGGGGAAGATGGAAACGTACGCCCTGCCCAATGATACCTCTTCATTTATCACGCGGGGAACCCTGACCTTCAGAGTCCAGGGTGAGCCTGACAAAGGAAAGGAATGCCTGCGGGCTCACGTCGTTGGGTCAGCCAAAACAGAAACCAAGGTAATGCTGGACAGTAATGATGAGCTCTTCTCTCCAGAAAAGTTGTCGGCACTGCAGGAGGACCTGGACTTCATATTCGGGTCATACGAGGTGAAATAAGAGTTATAACCCAGAGGCAAGGCGGTACATGTTCTCATAGGCCTTGCCAAAATCGGGATTATCTTTCTCCAACCTGCTTTTCAACATTTTCATTCGCTGTATAAATGCGTCACGGTCTTTATTTTTTACCACCTCTGCCCACTCCGCCACCTTGCCCTGGAATAGCTCCTCAATGCCCGTAACACCGGGCAAATTCATCTGTATAGCCGCATACAGTTCCGAGTTCTCCGAAATAACGCTCTCCACCAGTGTCAGCAGCACTTTGTAGGTAACGCCACCGAGGCTTGTTGGCTGCAATACCTTATTCGAATTGAGGAGCGTATCGCCAGCAACTATGGCAATGAAGTGAGAGAGCCCGAGAATGACGGCCATTTTATCGTCGTGCTCTTCGGGTGTCATCAGGCTGACGCTGGCACCCCTTGTTTCCAGGTAAACTCTGGCCTTCTCTGCCAGCGCTCTTTCCTCGCTGCCAGTCGGCGTCAGCACGAAATTCTGGCCGGAAACCCCCATGGCCCCTGGCCCAAAGAGCGGGTGTGTCCCCAGTACCTTTTTGGTCTTCAGGTGCCGGTGCATCACGTCCACGGGCATAGATTTTACCGAAGTAACGTCAACCACAACCTGCTCCGACCGTATATGAGGAGCCAGCTCAACAACAATGTCCTCGAAAGTATCAATCGGCACCGATAGCAATATGACCTCAGCGTCTTTGACCGCCTCTACATTTGGAACCACTTCAATGCCGAGCTCTTTTTTTGCCTCTCTGATTTTACTCTCGGTGCGGCCACTGATTATCACCTCATTGCCTTCGTTCAGTAAATGGCGAGCAAACCATCGCCCCATTTTCCCCGAACCGCCAATTATGGCAACCTTCACCAATACACCCCAATTCTATCTCTTCGCCTTCGGATACGAGCCCAGTACCTTGAGAAAAATTGTCAACTTCTCCACGTCCGCCAGCGCTTCGCGGGCGGCGGCATCCTCACGATGACCATCAAAATCGAGATAAAAATTATACTGCCAGGGCTTCTGCCGCGTTGGTCTGGACTCCAGCTTGGTCAGATTGATGCTGCGACGGGCAAATTCACCAAGCGCTTCGTAAAGGGCACCGGGCTGGTTCTTTGTCGAAAAAACAATCGATGTTTTATCGTTCCCGCTTGGCGGCGAATCTTCCCTGCCCAGAACAAAGAACCGGGTGAAGTTATGTGGGTTATCCTCTATCTCCCTCGCAATTACCTTCATACCATATATTTCTGCGGCCCGGGCGCTGGCAATAGCAGCGCTGTCCGTCAACTTCTGTTCCTTAATCATCTTGACGCTGCCCGCAGTATCGTAACTGGGAATTAGCGCTGCCTTCAGGTGATTCAGGAAATTACGACACTGCGCCAGCGCCTGTGGATGAGAATAGACCTTCTTCACCGTGTCCAGGCCAGCGTCAGGGCTGGCGATGAGACAGTGGATGACTCTCACCTCAGTTTCACCGCAAACATGCAGGTCGGATTCCAGCATAAGGTCATAAGACCGGCTGATGCTCCCCTCCAGCGAATTTTCCACCGGTATCACACCAAACTGCACCCCTTCCTCCTCCACCGACTCGAATACCTCTTCTAGCGTTTCACACGGCCGGCTCTCCACTGACGCGCCGAAGAACTGGGACGCGGCTTCCTCGCTGTAGGCGCCTGCCTCGCCCTGAAAGGCGGCCGTAACGCCCTCTTTATTTTTACAGGCAGCGATAATGCGCTCGTAGATGTCCTCCAGATCTCCTCCATCGATGCCGATATTTTGCCGCTGGGCAACGCGCCTGACGTTTTCCAGAACCCTTTTTTCTCTTTCCCGGTCTTCAATCGACCAGCCCTTTGCCCGCTTGCCTCTGCCTATCTCCTCGGCAATGCGTATACGCTCGCCAATCAGCTTGGTGATTCTGGCGTCTACGTCATCAATTTGCTTACGTAAATTTTCTAAACTCATGACAACACCCTCGGTATGAGTCCTGCCTGCAAAACAAAATCGCATATGGTAACCGCCATCATCGCTTCTACCCCCGGCACTGCCCGCGGAACGATACAGGTATCATGCCGGCCTGCCACCTCGAGGCTGGTCCTAGTCATCTTTTGAATATCCACCGTCTCCTGGCTTCTAGCGATGGAGGCAGTCGGCTTGACGGCCACCCTGACGACTACCGGCATGCCAGTGCTGATGCCGCCAAGCACCCCACCGGCGTTGTTGGTTCGGGTAACAATCCGGCCGTCTTCGATTTCATAAAGGTCATTATTCTGAGAACCTTTCATACCAGCGACGGCGAAGCCGGCCCCGAACTCCACTCCCCTCACCGCCGGAATGGCGAAAAGGGCTCTGGATAGCTCCCCGTCGAAATTATCGAAGACGGGCTCACCCAGCCCTGCTGGTAAATTAATGGCGATGCCCTCGATAATTCCACCCAGGCTGTCTTTTTCCTGCTTCACCTGTTCGATTAAACGCGTCATCTTATCAGCAGCTTCCGGGTCAGCGCACCACAGCGGGTTTCCGCTGGCGTTTTTCTTAATAACAGCCAGTTCCTGCGCATGCGCTTTAATGCCTCCAATCTCAACGACATGCGCGAAGACATCGATGCCCAGGCGACCGATTAATTTCTTGGCGATTACCCCGGCCATGACATAGGCCAGAGTTATCCTCCCCGAAAACCTGCCCCCCCCGCGGAAGTCATTGAATCCGCCGTATTTTACGAAAGCAGTGTAGTCAGCGTGACCAGGACGCAGGGCAAACCGATTTTTCTTATAGACACCAGAATCGATATCCTTATTCCAGGAGAGCATGCAGATAGGCGCACCGGTGGTATTCCCGCCATAGATGCCCGAGATAATTTCCACTTTGTCCGACTCCCACCGCTCCGTGGTGCCAGCGGCACCGGGTCGCCGCCTCTCCACCTCCTGCTGGATATCGGCCTCGGTGATGGGCAGCCCTGCCGGGCAGCCGTCAACCACTATCCCCATGCAATTGCCGTGGCTCTCACCAAAGTTGGTGATTTTAAAAATCTTCCCCAGACTGTTACCCATCGATTTTCAACCTTCCCCCAATGCTTTTTAGTATATCCCAGAATTCGGGAAATGTCTTGTTGACACATTCCGCGCCGTCTATGGTGGTATTGCCAGCCAGCGCTCCCAGTATGCTGAAGGCCATGGCAATGCGGTGGTCATCATGGCTATCAACGACCGCACCTTTCAAACTCGAGCCGGTGACTGTCATTTTATTCTCTTTCTCATCAACCTTTGCCCCCATCCGTTCCAGCCCTTCGCGGACAGCCGCCACTCGGTTCGATTCTTTCAGCCTCGCCCTTCCAATGCTCTCAAACTCGCTGGTTCCCCCGGCCACCGCTGCCAGAACAGCCACAGTGGGGAGCAGGTCAATGCAATCGGACAAATCCGCGCGCAGCGCTTTCAACTCTACACCTTTAACCATGATAGTTCCGGGCGAAACCACAACATCTGCGCCCATCCGGCGCAAAAACTCCAGCATAACCCTGTCGCTCTGCAAGCTCTGTGGGTTCAGGTTCTTCACTTCCACCCCATCCATAACCGCGCCCAGCGCCAGTAAATAAGAGGCTGACGACCAGTCGCCTTCCACTTCATAACTAGCTGGTTGATATGCCTGCTTAGCCGTATAGAAATCGTCCATCCCGGCTGAGGCGGTTACCTTTACGCCAAACCCTGCCATACATCCAAGGGTCATGGCTACATACGGCTTTGATTCCAGAGGCGTGGTTAGCCTGATATGCATTCCTTCTTCGGCAAGCGGCGATACCAGCAGCAATGCCGAGAGGAACTGGGAGCTGACATCGCCGGGCAGTTCTGTTTCCCCACCTTTCAACCTTCCCCCGCTGACCGTCACAGGCGCCACGCCGTCAGCCGAAGAACAGTCCACGCCGAGCTTACGCAGCGCCTCCACCAGCGGCCCCACCGGCCTCCTGGCCAGAGAAGCGCCCGCCGTCAGACGGCACCTTCCCGGAACTACCGAGCCGATGGCCGTCATAAACCGAAGCGTCGCTGCCGAATCTCCGCAGTACAGGTCGCCATCAGGCTGTTGAAAGCTGCCGCCACTGACTATCCAGAGGTCTTTCAACTGCTCAACGCCCACTCCGATATCCCCCAGCACCCTTACCGCCGCTTCTGTATCATCCGCATACAGAGGGTGCACTATCTTGCTCTCACCACAGGCCAGCGCCGCGCACATGAGGCCCCTTATCGTGTAGCTCTTGGACGGCGGGGCGGTCGCTTTCCCTCTTATATCGCTTTTTTCAATGGTTACTCTCATGTTCGTTCAATTACGTTTATTATCCGCCCAACCACCCCAGCCACGTCCAGTTCAGAAGTGTTCACGGTCATGTCAGCGGCACGTTCGTAGAACGGCTTGCGGAAGTTCAAAAGTTTCTCCACCTGGGACGCCTTGTCCTTGGCTACCAGCAATGGCCTTTCATCTGTATCCGATGACGTTCTCTTTAGAATCACCTCAGGCGATGCCGTCAGATAAATAATCACGCCGTGCTCTCTCAGCCGGTCAACATTTATCTGATTCAGGACAACGCCGCCGCCGCAAGCAATCACCGCGTTTTTTTTCTCCGCCGCTTCCCGGGTTGCCTCAATTTCAAGCTCACGGAAAGCTATTTCCCCGTCCTGCTGAAAGATTTCAGGAATGGACTTCCCTGCTCTCTGCTCGATGAGTCCATCCACTTCGATGAAATCCTTGCCCAGCTTCTTAGCCAGCAATCTGCCCACGTCCGTCTTTCCCGTTCCCATAAAGCCAATGAGAGCAATGTTACTTTTCATCTTGCAATGCCTTTATCGCGGCCTGTTTCATGATTTCAAATGGTGCCTTCTGACCGGTCCACTTCTCGAAAGCCAGCGCGCCCTGCCAGACCAGCATATCCAGGCCATCGATGGTGCGGGCACCAGCCGCCTTTGCCTCCCGCAGAAGCCTTGTTTCCAGCGGGTTATAGACGATATCAGAAACCACCAGACGGGAACCGAGCAAATTTCCCGGCACAGGACTTCGGTCGACATCAGGAGTCATGCCCACACTGGTGGTATTCACCAGGATATCAGCCCTGTCAAATGCCCTTTTCAGGTTCGCCTCGTTCAGAGTCATCGCCTCCATCTTCCGCTGGCAGTCCTGTGCAATCTGAGATGCCAGTTCCTTTGCCCGGTAGAGAGTACGGTTTAAGATTACCAGACTGGCACCCGCCTCGGCCAGAATAAAGGAGATCCCCTTCGCGGCACCACCAGCACCGAGTATGACGATTCTTTTACCCTCTGATTCAACTCCCTGCGCCCGCAGTGCCTGTAGAAAACCGGAAGCATCGGTGTTGTAGCCAGCGAGCTCTCCGTTTTCATTGGCTATGGTATTAACCGCACCTATCCTCCCCGCCAGCAGGTCCAGCTTGTCAAGCAACGGTATCACCGCCATCTTATGCGGTATGGTCACGTTCAGGCCAGCTATATTCAAGGCCCGCATACCGCTTATCGCCGCTTTTAATCCCTCCCTATGCACACGAAATGGCAGGTAGACATAGTTGAGTCCCAGCGCTTCGAAGGCAGCGTTATGCATCACCGGCGACATGCTGTGCTCGACGGGGTCGCCGATTATCCCACAAATCCTAGTGCTACCGGTTATCCGGTTCATCCCTTCACCATTTCATATATCCGTCTCATTTCTCCCACCGTCATCTGCCCCGGCGCCGCTTCTCCCCCCGATTCAACGGAAGCATAGATGAAATCGCCACCCGCCAGCGGGCAGAGGAGCCGACTCACCAGTCCAAGCGGTCCCATTGCAAACGCAACCACCCTCCTCCCCGGAAATTCCTGAATAAGCTGCATGGCGCTCATATTGTCCTCGAACTTCCGGGCAGTGGTAACCACCTTAACAATGTCAGCCCCGGCGGCAATCTGCCGCTGCCCTACCTCCTTCATTGCGCCGAAAGGCGGCGTACCTTCCAGGTGATGAAAAGAAATCAGGCACTCAGCCTGCCTTTTAATCCGTGCCACTACGTCATTAAGGCTTTCGGTACTGAGCTCAATATCGACTATCGCTGCACCCAGTTCCAGAGCGCTGAATAGCTCGGTAATCCTCTTCTCCTCACTGCCCCCCCAGATTCCCCCCTCCTCCGATTTCCGATTGCAGGCGATCCAGGGTTTCCCGAGCTGCCCGGCGATTTCCCTCCAATCAGGGCCAATTAGGTCGATCCGGACTTCAAATAAATCAACCAGCGGCGCAACACGCCCGATAGCTTCAAAATCGTTATTCACTATCGAGGCGCAGATTCTGGGCTTATTCATTTCCAGTCAAAACCTCTCTGATTAAAGACGGGGGAACATCATCAACGATGACAGTATCACCGATTGATTTCAGCAGGACAAACTCCACCCTGCCTTCCCGCACCTTTTTATCATGTTGCATAGCCTGCATTATCTCCTCAGTACCCAGGCCGGGGATATCCACCGGCAGGCCCGCCTGCATTATCAATTGCCGTAGCTTTTTTACCTCACCTTCATCAAGCAGCCCCAGTCGATGGGACAATCGCGCCGCCGCTACCATTCCGATGGCCACTGCATTTCCATGCTTTATCTTGAAATCGGATACTGACTCAACGGCATGTCCGATGGTATGACCGTAATTCAGAATATGCCTCAGCCCCGTATCACGCTCGTCTTCGGTCACCACCCCTGTCTTGATGCTTACCGTCCGAAAAACAACCTCCTCCA
>Ga0209536_100014008_pt1 | contig 11532 bp, 6 predicted proteins | sample DeeMarSeWOR28_12_FD_187461 | JGI IMG/M metagenome (GOLD analysis project Ga0209536, IMG submission 187461) | Marine sediment microbial communities from White Oak River estuary, North Carolina - WOR-2-8_12 (SPAdes) (version 2) | ecosystem: Environmental > Aquatic > Marine > Intertidal zone >... | reverse complement strand
TCTGCTGGTTCATCTTCTCCGGGTTGTCCTTGTGCTTCTCCCGGATCTCGTTCATCAGCGGCGTCAGCGCCTGCATCCTCTTCATCGACTTCATGCTCGTCTTGCTGAGCGGATGCAGGACCACCTTGATGATGAGCGCAAAGACGATGATCACCACCCCGTAGTTCGGGATGAGCATGCGGAGAAAAGAAAACAGCGGGATCATGACATACTCGGCGATCGGGCGAATGACCCACGCCGCTCCCAGGCTGATCATCTGCTCCAGCCCCTTGCCGTGTTCCTTCACCACATCGTAGTCCAGAGGCCCCATGAAAACCGTCACCGACGAGCCTTCCCGGCCGGCTCCCCGGTACGGCATTTTCAGCGCAACCGAATAGTCCTCCCGGACGCCCTTGTCGGGCAGCGCAGAGGCGATGCCCTCGATGTACGCCCCTTGCGCCTCAGCATCGACGGGCAAAAGAGCCACGCCGAAATACTTGTTGCGCAGAGCCACCCAGGCGGTGGAGCCGCCAATATCCCGTTCAACTTGCTCGCCGACCGATGAGGCATCGACTTCTGTCAACTCGCCCCCTGAGTAGGCGTAAGCGTAGGCATAGCTGGACTCATCAACGCTGTTCCGTTCTGCGTACGGAATGCCGTGTTCCCACAGGATTTGGTACTCAAAGTTCGAGATGACCTCGCGCATGTTCTCGAAGCGCCACTCCACCGTCAGGTCATAGGTGCCATTGACAAATGTCATCCGTTTCACCAGCCGCCGGTGTCCATCCACCGGCAGCGTGAACTCGATCGTGTGCCGCTGGTCGCCCTCCAGACTCACCCTGCTCCATGCCCGGTACGGAGCATCAAAGTAGAGGTAGCGCGTGTTCACCAGCTTCCCGTCGCTCGAGGTGAACAGAAGACTCAGGTCTCCACCCCGCTCAAAATCTACCAGTTGCACCGGATATTTGTTCCAGGTCTTGTAGTCGCGCAGCTCCCACTTCCGCACCAGCCCTCCGCGTGTCGAGATCTCAGCGACATATCGATCGGTCGTTACAATGATCACCTTTTCGTCCCCGACGGTCCGACCGTCAAAGAACTTCCCCGGGCTCAGGACCTCCTCCGGGAGTTCGGCCGGACCGACCTCGGGCTGGGATTCCTCCACGGGAGGAGGAGGGGGGAGGGTCTCCACCGCCACAGTGTCTCGAGTCGGGGGCGGGGGCGGGGGAGGAGCCTGAAGCCACATCCAGGCAATCAGTACCACCCCGATCAGGATGAACCCTAATGTCGTTTGCTTATCCATAGCGCTAGCGCTTACCTCTCACATAGCTGGTGAATCCTCAAGCGGGATCGTACCCACCGGGATGGAAGGGATGACAGCGGCCAACGCGTTTGGCCGCGCGCCAGGAGCCCCGCCAGGCTCCGTACTTCTTGATGGCATCAATGGCGTACGAGGAGCAGCTCGGATAGAATCGGCACGTATTGGGAGGGAGGATCGGAGAGATGATGCTCTGATAGAGTCGCAACAAGATGAGTAGCACCGCTTGCATCGTCGTTTTCCCTACAGCCGCTCGCACACCACCCTCAGAATCCGAGCGAGATCGTCCCGGACGTCGCCGAAGGTGACCCTGCTCGCTTCAACCTCCTGTTTCGGCCGGTAGACCAGGACTCCCTCCAGCGAGGTCCGGGCCCGTGAGAGACGCTCCTCGAGGAAGAGCTGTTCAGCACGGAAGGCTTCCCGCATCAGCCGTCGCACCCTGTTTCGCCTGACAGCCGGCAGGCTCCGCGCGGGCACGGCAAAGCCGATACGCACGCTGGGCTCTCGTGAGGCCTGCAGTAGGTGATGGAACCGCAGGAGTTTCCCCTCGACGCGCCGCCCTGTCCGGAATACACGATCAAATGATGTCCGACCCCGCAGGATCCGGCCCGCTTTCACCTACCGTTCGTCGCTGACGGTCAGCTTGTGTCGCCCCCGAGCCCGCCGCCGTGCAAGAACTCTCCGCCCGTTTTTAGTCGCCATCCGTGCCCGGAACCCGTGCGTGTTCTTCCTCTTGCGCTTGTGTGGCTGAAATGTCCGCTTCATGACAACTCCTCAGGGAAAACGTCCGGATGTGCTGGAGAGCACCCAAAAAAAAAGGGGGTTGTCCGCCTGCGGACAATCCTCCGTGTCATCAAGGAAGGCACGTGATGCTCGAACAAAAACGTACGAAACTCCCGCCTGACATTCAACCCGCCTGCGCCAAAAAAAAGGGACCCTTCCGCTTGCACACATCCCTTTTCCACACTATACTTCCGAGTGCGGCAGCCCGGGGCCGGCCTGTTGATAACCTGTGGACTCCTCGCCAAGGCCAGCCTCGCAGCCACCGACCGCACCACCGCTGTACACACTGATGTTGACAAACTGGCAACATCGCTCTAACTCCCCGCGTGCAAGGAACTTGGAAATCACACTCGCGTGTGGACAACTATCGCGAACACCCTCTCCCGTGGGGGAGAACCTGAAATGTGAATAGTTTTGTGGATAACGCGGGGTACGCTGTGCGTATCTCCGCATCCCCTTGATATTGCGATGAGTACAGAAACCAGCGCCCTCCAGAATACCGAAACCCGCGAGGCCACCCAGGTCTGGGCTGCCTGTCTGGACCTGGTCCGCGAACGGGTCAACACACAGAGCTTCAAGACGTGGTTCGAACCGATCGTCCCTCTCCACCTCAGGGCCGGAAGCCTCACCGTCCAGGTTCCCAGCCAGTTCTTCTACGATTGGCTGGAGGAACATTACTACGGCATTCTGACATCGACCATCCAGACAGTTCTCGGGAAGGACGCGCGACTGGAATACTCCGTGCGAACCGAGGATCCCGCCCAGAGCGCCGATGCCGATCTGTTGGTGTTTCGACCCGCGGAGCAGACCTCGCTCCCCGCCCGCATCGACGGCCGACCACTCCTGGGCCCACCCCAGCCCGCTCCTGTGCAGGCAGTGAGGAACTTCCAGAGCTCCCTCAATCCGCGCTACACGTTCGACACCTTCATCAAAGGAGAGAGCAACCAACTCGCCCGCGCCGCTGCCTCCGCCGTCGCCAACAACCCCGGGGGAACGTCGTTCAACCCTCTGGTCATCTACGGCGGCACCGGTCTGGGAAAGACCCACCTCATTCAGGCCATCGGGAACTACGCCCTGGCCTATGGGAAGGCGGAGCGGGTGATGTATATCTCCAGCGAGAAGTTCACCGTCGAGTTCGTTGACGCCATCCAGAGTGACCGGATTTCTGATTTCTCCAGCTTCTATCGGAGCATGGACGTGCTGATCGTCGACGACATTCAGTTCTTCGCAGGAAAAGAGAAAACACAGGACAACTTTTTCCACACCTTCAATGAACTGCACCAGCTCGGAAAGCAGCTCGTGCTCTCCTCCGATCGTCCCCCCAAAGAGCTGCGCGGCCTGGACGACCGACTCCTCTCGCGCTTTCAGTGGGGACTCACGGCCGATATCCAGCCCCCGGATCTGGAGACCCGGATCGCGATCCTGAAGGCGAAAAGCGAAGCCGACGGCATCGAGCTCCCGCAAGAGGTGATCGAGTGCATTGCCGCAAACGTCACCTCGAACATTCGCGAGCTCGAAGGGTGCCTCATCAGCCTCCTTGCAAAAGCCTCGCTGGAAGGCCGGGATCTCACGGTCGACCTCGCTCGGGAGGTACTCAAAGTCGTCGTGGGGGACGTGCGCTCCCCCATGACCATTGAGACTATCCAGCGGGCAGTCTGCGAATACTTTAGTGTGCCTGAGGACCTCCTGCGCGCCAAGACCCGCAAACAAGAGATCGTCAACGCGCGTCAGATCGCGATGTATCTCGCCAAAGAGCTCACCAATTCCTCCCTCAAGACAATCGGACTCCACTTCGGGGGGAGAGACCATAGCACGGTTATCCATGCCTATCAGTCGGTGGAGGACCAGATGAAGCTGGACTCGAAGTTCAACGCGAATGTCCAGCAGATTCGACGGCGCCTCCAGATGCTGAGCCACGGCTGACACCATCCTCGTCGGGTTCCCGAGAGACCGTTCGTTGCCACGTTGCACTATCATGAGGCAGTGTGGAGCATCTTGTGGAATCCCCGTGAATCATTGTGGATGGGATGTGCCTAAGCGTACCCTTCTTGATGAACCGACTCACCCCTGTTGATAGATGTGCACAGATTCCCTGAGTATGCACATCCTCTCCCTCACGTACTACTTCCAGCGGACTGTTCAAACTTGCGCTCGGCTATTACCTCTGCCCCAGCACTGGTCGGTATCAACAAATCCACAGCATTACAACTACTCTTAGTACTATGATATAAGAGACTACTATTAGTTAAGAGCTGTGGATTCTTATGTGGAAATTTGCTATTTTACTAAGGTTTTTTGGCACTTTGCGGGATAGACCCACTACCCGACCCGGAGGAAACGCTCATGAAATTCACCGTCAACAGCACGGAACTCCAGCGGAGTCTGAGCAAGATTGCCGGAGTGCTGCCGACCCGGTCGACGATGCCTATTCTGGAAAACGTCCTCTGTGAACTCTCCGGCAATACGCTCACGCTGACGGCGACCGATCTTGCCGTCTCGCTCTCGGTGGGGATGGTGGTCCAGGGCGGTGCTGACGGGAAAGCGGCCATCCCGGGCCGTCGCCTTGTCGAAACGGTCCGATCCCTGCCGGATGTGACTGCCTCCTTTACGGTCGATGAGGGAACGCACAGGATCAAGATCAGTACCGAAAACGGTGAATACACACTGGTCGGAGAAAGTGCCAAGGAGTTTCCGCAGGTGCCGCCCGTTCAGGGCGGTGGTGAAGTTGAGTTTCCTGCCGAGATGCTTCGCCGCATGATCCACCGGACGACCTTTGCCGTGAGCGGCGACGAACTACGGCCTGCGATGATGGGTGTCCTTTTCCAGACATCCCAGGGCGAGCTACGCCTGGTGGCAACGGACGGTCATCGCCTGGTGCGGCTGATCCAGAAAGGAGTCGATGCGGAACGATTCTCTCGCGATGTCATCGTTCCTGCTAAGGCCCTTGCGATTCTGGGACGCTCGATTGAGGGCGGCTCGGTCTCCTGCGGTATTGGAACAACCCACGTGCAGTTTTCCTTCGGAAGTACGGTGCTGATCTCGCGGCTGATCGATGAGTCATATCCGAACTATGAGAGCGTCATCCCGAGTGACAACACAAAGACACTGCAGGTCCGGCGTGAGGACCTCATCGACTCGATCAGGCGTGTGGCACTCTATGCCAGTGCCACCACACATCAGGTGAGGCTGCAGGCATCGGGCGCAACACTGGAGGTGAGTGCACAGGATGTGGACTTCGGAGGGGAAGCACGCGAGACGCTTCCCTGTGAGTACAGCGGTGACGGGATCGAAATCGGATTCAACTCAACGTATGTAATTGATCTCCTCTCGCATCTGGAGGGAAGCGACGTGGCATTTCGCTTCAGCACTCCTACCCGGGCAGCGATCGTGGTTCCGGTGGACCAGACCGACAAGGAGGACGTGCTGATGCTGGTGATGCCCGTCCGGCTGGCAAGCTGAGTGTGTGGAGCGGCACGACAGAGAGACAAGCCCCGTCCCGGTGACGGGGCTCCTGTGTTCTGGCACCCCGGGGGTGCGCGATGATCGTTCGGAGGCTGCAGCTGCGGAGCGTCCGGAACCACCAGAGCACGGAGCTGGTCCTCGGTGAACAGGTCAACGCGCTGGTGGGGAACAACGGACAGGGGAAGACGAATCTGCTTGAGGCTCTCTCGTATCTGAGCCTGACAAAGAGTTTCTTCGGTGCCACAGACCGAACCGTGCTCAAACACGGAGCATCATCGTTCGAGATCACCGGGGAGGTGGAGGACAAGGGGGGAAGAGTGCACGCGGTTCGGATCGTCTATGACCGTGAGACGAACCAGAAGACTGTCTCGGTCAACGGCGTGCGCGCGGAGTCGATGGCATCGGTCATCGGCAGGTTTCCCGTGGTCGTGCTGGCTCCCGATCACGGAAAGATCACCACCGGAAGCCCCGCTGAGCGGCGGAAGTTCATCGATATGGTGCTCTCGCAGTTCAGCCGGGCGTATTTGGATGACCTGCTGGAATACAGGAGGGTCCTCCGGCAGCGCAACCGGATCCTCCTGGAGGCGCGCGCTGACGGGCGCGATCCGTTTGCAGTCTTAGAGCCGTGGACCGAGAGTCTCGCGCGGTATGGGTCGCGCATCGTTGTCCGGCGGGGCGAATTCATCAACGGATTCGTCCCGTACGTCAGGGAGGCGCATGCCACGCTGTCCGGCGGCATGGAGGAGCCGGCACTCAGCTACGTCAGTGGTGGCGGTGCGAGCCCTGAGGCGACGCCTGAGCAGGCGTGCCGGCGTCTCCTCGAGGAGCTCCAGCGGCGCGCCGCCGAAGAACGCCGCAGAGGGCTCACGCTGGTCGGACCCCACCGCGACGAGCTCCGGCTCTTTCTGGACGGGATCGAGGTGCAACCCTTCGCCTCGCAGGGTCAGCACAAGACGCTGCTGGTGGCGCTGAAGATCGCCGAATGTCTCTATCTCAGCGAGCGCTCGGAGGAAGCACCCGCGCTGCTGCTGGACGATCTCTTCGGTGAGCTGGACCCGGTGCGCTCGCGGAGGATTCTCTCGATGGTCTCCGGGCTGGGCCAGACAGTCATTACGGCGACCGATGTGGCGCTCTTCCAGGACGCCATCGGCTGGAACGACCGTAACAGGTGCTATGCGGTCGAGGAAGGAACGTGCCGGCATGTCCGGTAGTGGCCGCAGAAAGGGTCCGGTGGCTGTCGGGGTTGCCCTGCGCGATATGATACGCCGGATGGGCCTCAGCAAGCCGCTGGCAGAGTACGATGTGCTGACCTCTTGGGAGGAGTGTGTGGGTGAGCAGGTGTCCAGAGTAAGCATCCCTGAGCGGATCGTCAACGGTGTGCTCTTTGTACATGTGAGCAGCGCGCCGTGGAGGGCAGAGCTTGCGCTCCGCCGTTCAGAGATCATCCGGAAGATCAACACGCGCGCTGGCACGACGGTTGTCCGCGATATACAGTTTCGGTAGGAAGATCCAGGAATCCAGTCTATGGGTAAGACCAAAGGAAGCGTGGCGAAAACCAACGGTGAGAGCGGCGCTTACACCGCAGAGGACATCACGGTGCTGAAGGGGCTCGAAGCCGTCCGGCGGCGTCCCGCGATGTACATTGGCGATGTAAGCGTGCGCGGCCTGCACCATCTGGTCTACGAGGTGGTGGACAATTCGATTGATGAGGCCCTGGCCGGCTTTGCGAAAACGATCGAGGTCATCCTCAACAAGGATGGGTCGGTGGCGGTCATCGACGACGGCCGGGGAATTCCCACCGATGTCCACAAGGACGAGAAACGCTCGGCGCTAGAAGTGGTGATGACGGTGCTGCACGCCGGCGGAAAATTCGACAAAAACACCTACAAGGTTTCGGGCGGACTCCACGGTGTGGGTGTCTCTGTGGTCAATGCGCTGAGCGAGTGGCTGGAGGCGGAGGTCTACCGGGACGGGAAGGTGTGGTTCCAGCGCTACAAGCGCGGGGAGCCAGTGGCTCCCGTGAAGATCGCCGGGAAGGCGGAGCGCGGGAAGAAGGGGACGCGGGTGACCTTTCTGCCCGACAAGGAGATCTTCAAGCTGCGCGTGTTCAAGTTCGAGACCATTGCCGAGCGGCTCCGGGAACTCGCCTTCCTGAATCCGGAAGTGCTGCTGCGCATTGAGGACCGGCGCAACAAGACGGTTCAGGAAGAACGGTTCCACTTCAAAGGCGGCCTCGTGGAATTCGTGCGCTACATCGACGCCACCCGGCCTGCCATCATCCGCAAACCCTTCGCTGGCAAAGGGAGCGATACCGATGAATCGGGGCGCCCCGTCGAGGTGGAGGCCGCCTTCATCTACAACGAGCAGTACAGCGAGAACATGTTCACCTATGTGAACAATATCAATACGCACGAGGGCGGAACGCATCTGGTGGGCTTTCGCAGCGCCCTTACACGCTCGCTGAACAACTACGCCTACAAAAACGGGCTGCTGAAAGAAGGGGGCATTGTCCTGACGGGCGACGACTTTCGTGAGGGGTTCACAGGCGTGCTGAGCGTGAAGGTGCCCGATCCGCAGTTCGAAGGGCAGACCAAAACGAAACTCGGGAATAGCGAGGTCAAGAGTATTGTGGAAGGGGTCCTCGGGCCCGCCATCGCCTCGTGGCTTGAGGCGAACCCCGGGGATGCCAAGCGCATCATCGAGAAGTCGATGCGCGCGGCGGAAGCGCGTGAAGCCGCGCGAAAGGCACGGGACCTGACGCGGCGCAAGAACGCCCTGAGCTCGGGGGGACTCCCCGGGAAACTCGCCGACTGCTCGATCAACGATCCAGAGCACTGCGAGCTCTATCTTGTGGAGGGAGATTCCGCAGGAGGGAGCGCCAAGCAGGGACGTGACCGCCGCTTCCAGGCGATCCTCCCCCTGAAGGGGAAGATCCTCAATGTGGAAAAGGCTCGTCTGCACAAGATCCTGGAGAACGAGGAAATACGGAACATCTTCACGGCAATCGGCACCGGAGTCGGCACGGACTTCGACCTGGACCGGCTTCGCTACGGGAAGGTTATCGTCATGTGCGACGCGGATGTCGACGGATCGCATATCCGTACGCTGCTCCTGACGCTGATGTACCGACACATGAAGGATCTCATCGAGCTGGGCCATGTCTATATCGCGCAGCCACCGCTCTACAAGGTCAAGAAGGGGAAACAAGAGCACTATGCCTTCGACGACGATGAGCGCGATGACATCGTCCGCCGCCTCAAACAGGACAAGGCAAAGAGCCCGGAGCCGGACGTCCTGGTGACGGTGGAGGAGGGTGGGACGGCGGCCGGCAACGGTGTGGTCATCTCCCGCTTCAAAGGTCTCGGCGAGATGAATCCGGAGCAACTCTGGTCAACAACGATGAACCCGGAGACGCGGACCATCCTGCAGGTGACCATCGAAAATGCGGCCGATGCCGACCGCACCTTCTCCATCTTGATGGGAGATGAGGTCGAACCGAGGCGCGAGTTCATCGAGAAGAATGCGAAATACGTCCGCAACCTGGACGTGTAACGCCCTGACAGCGACGAAGGACTGAGCACGGTATGGCAACGCTGAACGAGAAGATCATCCCGGTTGACATCGAAGACGAGATGAAGGGATCGTACATCGATTACTCGATGTCGGTCATCGTCGCACGGGCGCTGCCGGACGTCCGGGATGGTCTCAAACCCGTCCACCGGCGTGTCCTCTACGGCATGCTGGAGCTGGGCCTGGGGCCGACACGTCCCTACAAGAAGTCCGCCAGGATCGTCGGAGAGGTGCTCGGGAAGTACCATCCCCATGGGGACAGCGCCGTCTACGATACCATGGTCCGGATGGCGCAGGAATTCTCGATGCGCTATCCGCTGGTGGATGGACAGGGGAACTTCGGATCGGTCGACGGGGATTCTCCGGCGGCCATGCGGTACACCGAAGCGCGGCTGACGCGGCTCGCCGAGGAGATGCTGCGGGACCTGCAAAAGAACACGGTCGACCGAATTCCCAACTTCGACGAGACCCTCACCGAGCCACTGGTGCTGCCCGCATTGGCACCTAACCTGCTCATCAACGGCTCCAGCGGCATCGCGGTCGGGATGGCGACGAATATCCCGCCGCACAACCTCTCGGAGATCGTCGACGGCTGCATCGCGCTGATCGACGACCCGGCACTCAGTCCCGAGAAGCTCATGCGGATCATCAAGGCGCCGGACTTCCCGACCGGCGGGATCATCTACGGCTATGACGGTGTCCGGCAGGCGTACCTCACCGGGCGGGGGCGGCTGGTGGTGCGGGCACGCGCGTCGATCGAAACGGGGAAGGGAGAGCGGCAGAGTATCGTTGTCTCGGAGATTCCCTACCAAGTCAACAAAGCCGGTTTGATTGCCAAGATCGCCGATCTGGTGAACGAGAAGAAGCTTGATGACATCTCGGACATTCGGGATGAATCCGATCGTGATGGACTGCGGATCATGATCGAGCTCCGGCGGGATGCCAACGCCGGCGTAGTGCTCAACAACCTCTACCGACACACCCAGATGCAGGTCACCTTCGGGGTGAACATGCTCGCGCTGGTCGAGGGTCGACCCCGGGTCCTGACGGTGGGCGAAGCGCTGCAGCACTTCATTACCCACCGCAATGAGGTGATCGTCCGGCGCTCACGGTTCGAGCTGGAAGAGGCGGAGAAACGGGCCCATATCCTCGAGGGCTACATCATCGCCCTGGACAATATCGATGCCATCGTCCGGCTGATCAAGGCCTCGCGCGATGTCGAGACGGCCAAAACCGGCCTGATGAAGAAGTTCAAGCTCTCCGAGATCCAGGCCAAAGCAATCCTGGACATGCGCCTGCAGCGGCTGACGGGGCTGGAACGAAAGAAAGTAGAGCAGGAGTACCGGGAGACCATCAAGCTCATCGAACGGTTGCGGGCCATCCTGAAGAGCAAGCAGCTGCAGATGCAGATCATCAAAGAGGAGCTGCTTGCACTCAAGAAGCAGTACGGTGACGAGCGGCGGACGGAGATCGTCTACAAGGCCGAGGAGTTCAGCATCGAGGATATGATCGCCGAGGAACAGGTGGTCGTGACCATCAGCCATCTCGGGTTTGTCAAGCGGAGCCCGGTAAGCGGATACCGGCGCCAGTCGCGTGGCGGCCGAGGGAGTACGGGAGCCGGCACGCGGAGCGACGACTTCATCGAGCATGTGTTCGTCGCGGGAACGCACGACTACCTCCTGCTGTTCACCGATCGCGGCAGATGCTATTGGCTGAAAGTGTTTGAAATCCCTGAAGGCGGACGCGCCTCCCGTGGCAAGTCCATCGCGACGCTGGTCGCGAAGGCCGTTGACGAAAACATCGCCTCGTTCGTAGCGGTTAAGAACTTCGATGAACGGAGCTATGTCATGATGGTCACCAGGGGAGGGGTCATCAAGAAGACTCCGCTGGTGGAGTTCAGCAACCCGCGGCGCAGCGGCATCGGGGCCGTGACGCTGGGCAAGGGCGATACGTTGATCGATGTGAGGATCACCGACGGGACGCAAGACATCGTGATTGGTACGACCAACGGCCTGGCCATTCGCTTTCCGGAGAGCGAGGTGCGGGGGATGGGTCGGTCCGCCGCCGGGGTCCGCGCTATCAAGCTTGGGAAACAGGACGCCGTGATTGGCAGTGTCGCGCTGAGAAGAACAGGCACCACTATCCTCGTTGCCACCGAGCGGGGGTACGGCAAACGTAGTGAGACTGCCGAGTACCGCATCAGCCACCGCGGAGGGAAAGGGGTCATCACTGTCCGCACAACCGACAAGACCGGCAAGATGGTATGCATCAAGGAGGTCGTCGACAGCGATGATATCGTGATCGTAACCAGTGGCGGGAAAGCCATCCGGCAGCATGCCTCCGAAATCCGGATTGCCGGGCGCAATACCCAGGGAGTCCGCCTGATCAAGCTCGGAGAGGGGGACGAGGTGGCCGACGTTGCG
>Ga0209536_100014007_pt1 | contig 11533 bp, 13 predicted proteins | sample DeeMarSeWOR28_12_FD_187461 | JGI IMG/M metagenome (GOLD analysis project Ga0209536, IMG submission 187461) | Marine sediment microbial communities from White Oak River estuary, North Carolina - WOR-2-8_12 (SPAdes) (version 2) | ecosystem: Environmental > Aquatic > Marine > Intertidal zone >... | reverse complement strand
CGTAAAGAAACCCAAGCAGCAGAAGGACAAGAAGGGGAAGTAAGAGACAGCAGGACAGGAGAGACTTGACCTCTCCCTTTATTAAAGGGAGATTGAGAGGGATTTGAGCGCCACGGGAGGTGAGAATAATAAGCTCCGGTTTAGCGGACAGAGTCGGCGAAATAATTGAAGCCAGCACGGCGGGATTCACCGTCCAGTGCTACGAGCTATATGAGCTGCCACCTCTGGGCAGCTTGGTGAAGACCAGAGACGGAGAGCTGGACATCTACGGCATCGTCTGCCATGCCACCACCGGCAGCCTGGAGCCGGGGAGAAGGCCAATCGCCCGCGGTAAAGATGAGGCCACTGAAGCTGATGTGTACCAGTCCAGCCCCCAGCTGGCAAAGCTGCTCCGCAGCGAGTTCAGTGCGCTGGTGGTGGGACATAAAACAGGGGAAAGTATCAACCAGTACCTGCCGCCCGGCCCGGCACGCATTCACGGCTTTGTCTATCAATGTTCTGCTGATGAAGTTAAAGAGTTCGGGCGGTCACTGGCGTTTCTGAACATGCTGGTGAGCGCGCACCTGCCCGTGGCCGTTGACGAGATAGTGCCTGCCGCCCTGCGACTTATGAGCCAGTCGCAGGAAGACCCGCATGCTTTTCTGGTAGCGGCAGGCAAGGAGCTGGCCGTGATGCTCGGCGGGCAGTTCAATCAACTCAGGGCGATTCTGGGGAGGCTGAAATGACGGATAGACTGGGCGTTGTTGTCTCCGGCTCGCTGGAGAGTGGCGTTGAAGTCAAACTCGATGGCTCGGTATCGGTGGAGGACATGGCGGTGGGTCGTTACGTCACCATCGAGGGGCAGAGGCAGCGCTTCTTCGGTATGATAACCGATATCGGCCTGGGCGTCATCGACACCAGGTTTACGCTGACCCCGCCCGATATTACAGACCCTTTTGTCTCTGAAGTGCTCTCCGGCACGAGCACCTACGGCACACTGCACGTGCTGCCCATGCTCACCATCAGCGGCGACGTGGCGAACCTGATAGAAGGGCCGCAGCCGGTGAAGACCGTGCCCAGCCACTTCTCAGTGGTTAACCTGGCCTCACAGGCGGACGTGGAACTTGTCTTTGGCGGCGAGGACGAAAAGAGGTTTTACGTTGGGACGCCGCTTGATATGGAGACCAAGATATGCCTTGACCTGCCGGAGCTGGTCAAGCGCTCCAATGGTATCTTCGGCAAGAGCGGCACGGGCAAGACGTTCCTCACCCGAATATTGCTCATCGGTATGCTGCAAAAAAGCGCGGCGGTGAATTTGATATTCGACATGCACAACGAGTACGGCTGGGCGGGGACAAGCGAGGGGGGACGTTCCGTCAAGGCATTGAAGCAGCTATTTCCTTCCAAGGTGGCGGTTTTCACCCTCGACGAGGAAAGCTCGCGGCGGAGAAAGGTAAGCACCGACTTCGTGGTCAGGATCGGCTACGATGAGATAGAGCCGAAGGACATGGCGCTGCTGCGCCAGACACTGAACCTCACCGAGCCGGCTGTGGAAGCCATTTACCAGTTGCGACGGCGTTTCGGCCGTGACTGGCTGCGGCAGACCGCAGACCTGCCCGATTCCGAAGAAACTAACGAACTGCTCAAAGAACTTAGCATCCACGAGAGCACCTTCCAGAATTTAAGAAGGGGACTGGCCACGATAAGTCGTCTCCCTTTTATTGCGCCTCAGGCGCCGGATAATGCCGTCACGCGCATCTTGGAATACCTTGACCGTGGTATAAACGTTGTTTTGGAGTTTGGCCGCTATACCGATATAACCGCCTACATTCTGGTGGCCAATCTGTTAACGCGGCGTATTCACTCCCAGTACCGCGACCGTATGGAGAAGGCGATGGGTGAAGATACCACCAAGCCCACGCCGCTGGTCATCACCGTTGAGGAGGCACACCGTTTTTTGAACCCGGAGGTTGCCACCAGAACCATCTTCGGCACCATTGCCCGCGAAATGAGAAAATACAATGTAACGCTGCTGGTCATTGACCAGCGTCCCAGCGGCATAGACACCGAGGTGATGTCACAGATGGGCACCAAAATCACCTGCCTGCTCGACAACGAGCGGGATGTTGACAGTGTGCTGGCCGGTGTTTCCGGAAAAGGGGCTCTGAAATCGGTGCTCTCCCGGCTGGAATCGAAGCAGCAGGCACTGATTTTCGGGCATGCCGTGCCGATGCCGGTGGTCATTCAGACGAGGGAATACGGCTCACCACAGTCTTATAAGGAATTTTTCGCTGCTGGAGAGGTCGAAGGCGGACAACGGGCGGAAAAAGACATCGAAGAACTGTGGGGATGAGGGTCTGGCCCGCCGCAGGAAACACAAATAATTGAGGTGTGTTATATCATGACACGTGCTAACTGGTTAGCTGTCGGCGCCGGTATCGTTCTGGGCCTTATTTTTCTGGCCGCCGGTCTGGGGAAAACTTTCAGCCAGCCGAGTTCCTTTGTCATCTTCGTTTTTCCAGAGTTCCTGCCTACCGCGCTGGACGAGTTCATTTTCCGGTGGTTGCCGACAATCGAGATTTTGATTGGCGTGCTCCTCATCACCGGTGTTATCGTTCGGCTGGTAGCCTGTTTCGCGCTGCCACTTACCGTTGGCCTGATTGTTAATAACAGCATACTGCTCATTCAGGGACTTGGTGATAAGCCCTGCAACTGTTTTGGAGAGGCGGAAAGATGGGTACAGTTGAGGGTGTCTATTGCCGGCGCATTGTATATCGATGTCGTGATGCTTATCCTTGGCGTCATAATTTTATTCTATTATCGGGGCAAATTCGTCAATATCCTTCCCTGGTTTTTAAGGAGGGGTTGAATTGCCGAAGCTAAAGGTCGGGTTGGCGCTGGGGGGTGGTGCAGCGCGGGGAATAGCGCATATCGGTGTGCTGACCGTTCTGGAGAAGGAAGGCATTCCTATTGACTTGATTGCCGGCACCAGCGTTGGGGCTGCGGTTGGTGCGTTCTATGCGCGGAGCAAAAACGCTGACCTCATAAAGGAGAAAGCAATCGAGCTTTCAGGGCGCCGGCTGACTCAGTTTATCGACCCAGCCCTTCCCAGGACCGGGCTCGTCAAAGGGAAAAAATTGAGCGATTTGCTAACATCGCTTCTCGACGGGAATATCCAATTCAGCAATTTACTGATGCCATTTGCCTGTACTGCTAGCGATATTGATACCGGGGAAGCGGTTGTGCTTGACCGAGGTTCCGTGGTGGAGGCGGTCAGGGCCAGCATTTCCCTGCCGGGGATATTCACCGTGGTGAAACGGAGAGGCAGGAACTTGGTTGATGGCGGCCTGACCAATCCGGTGCCGGTGAGCCTTGCCCTAGAGATGGGCGCCGATTTCATCATTGCGGTCAATGTTATCCCAGACGTGCTTGACCGGACCCACCAGTCGGTTAAGAGAAGCACGAAGAGCGATAAGGAACCAAATATCCTGCATGTTCTGGTTCAATCCATACATATCGGCACTTATTCGCTAGTTAGGTCGAGTCTGGAAAGGGCTAATGTCGTAATTGAGCCGGACGTTGCACATATCGGGGCGGGTGATTACCACCATGCCCGGGAGTGTATCCAGCAGGGTGAAGTGGCGGCGCAGAAAGCCGTACCCGAAATCAGGAACGGGCTGAAGATTTGATGCAGATGGAGGGTGATATTGGCTGAACCCGAAGCCTCCTCCACGGAACGCCACCAGTTCCTGGCCGCCTGGCATTACCCGCAGTTCCGTCTTCTTTTCGTCTCTTCAATGGGCACTTTCATTGGCCGCTGGATGGAGACAGTGGTCGGTGCCTGGCTGGTTCTGGAGATGACGGATTCCCCGTTGCTGGTTGGTTTGCTGGGGACCTGCCGCTTTGTTTCCATGCTGCTGGGCCCTTTCTGCGGTACCATTGCCGACCGCTTTAACCGGCGTAAGATTCTCATAACCGTGCAGGTGGTTTATGCTGTCAGCGCCCTGATTATCATGGCGTTATTCCAGACCTCACAGCTTGAGGTGTGGCACCTCTTTCTGTTTACCCTGGTAGGCGGCATATCATATACCTTTGATTATTCCACTCGGCATGCCGCCGCCGCCGATATCGTGAAAAGGCAACACGTAGTCGCAGCCATCTCTCTCCTGTTTGTATCGCAGGGCAGTACCACCATATTGGGGCCTCTTCTCGGTGGCAGCCTGCTCGAGGTTATCGGGGCTAGTGGTTGCTTCGCCTTGATTGCCGTCAGCTTCGGCTTGTCTTTTTTCTCTCTTTTACCCATGAAAGTCGAGCCTCCGCCCGTGCCGGTGGCTCGGGAATCAATATGGCAGAGCTTGGTGGCAGGCTTCCGTTACCTGGGACAGGACCGGTCTCTTTCCGCACTGATACTGATTGCGGCTCTGGTGAACCTCTTTGTCTTCCCGTACTGGTTCACCCTTATTCCGGTATTCGCGCGGGATGTTCTGCACACTGAGGTAATTGGCTATAGCCAGCTCATGGCAGCGATTGGACTTGGTAATACGGTTGGTCCGTTACTGGTCGCCATAATGCCCGATTCAATACGTCGGGGAAGACTCTTGGTGGCGGTAACCGTCATTTGGCCGACCATGCTGGTATTCTTCGCTTTCTCGCGTATTTTTTCCGTGTCTCTAGTTATTCTGGTCGTTGCCGGACTGAATCAGGGGATGTGCATGGCGCTTATCCAGTCGCTGCTGCTGATGTGGTCTGCGGAGGAAATGCGGGGCAGGGTTTCCGGGACACGTGCCTTTGCCGTTGGCACACTGCCCTTGGGCAATTTGCTTACTGGCGCTGGTGCCGGCTTCTGGGGAGCACCGACTATGCTGCTGGTTAATTCGGCTGCGGCTATAGTAGTCGCTATTATCATCATTGCCTGGGCTTCGACACTGCTAAAGAGGTGATAAACACCGGAAAATCTTTCAGATTGACGTGAGATAAAAACCGGTCTATAATTGTTATTGCAAATGATTTGCATTAGCATTAAAATATTAAAGGTGGCAGTGAAATGACAACGGGCAGCGGAAACCTGGGTGGGGCTGGGAAGAGGTCTACTCGCCAGCGAGCCCTGATTATGGACGTCATACATAAAGGGCGGGGACATCTTGATGCCGATGAGATATTTCGTCGCGCCCGTGAAAAGGAACCGCGCCTCAGCCTCTCCACAGTCTATCGCACCCTTCAGATGATGAAGGAGCTGGACCTGATAGAAGAGCTGCATTTTGCTGAGAGTCATCATCACTATGAGGTGAAGCCGAATAGGGAGCACCACCACTTGGTCTGCTTTGGCTGTGGACGAGTTATTGAATTTGACTACCCATTGTCAAAATATCTGAAAAAGGAAGTGCCGGAAGCAAAGGACTTCCAAATTGAAGAAACGGAAATAAATGTTGTCGGCTACTGCGCCCGGTGTCGACAGACCCGGCAGTAAGGGCGACATGGCTCTATAGAAAAGAGGATATATGGTCGAGAAGAAACTGGTGAGTCTAAGGCAGATGTACTCCGGCCAGAGCGGCAGGGTGAGGCAAATCGATGGGGGGATGGGAATGGTGAACCGTCTCAACTCTCTGGGTATAAGGCCGGGTAAAAAGATTACCAAGGTCAGTTCGATGCTGATGCGGGGGCCGGTGACCGTGCAGCTGGACAGTACCCGGCTGGCGATTGGCTTCGGCATGGCGCACAAGATTATTGTTGAGCTCGAGCAGTGACGGGGGAGGGGGGAGAATGGCGTGTCACGGTACGGAAAAAAACGTTAGAAAGCGCCGTGGGAAAAAGGGCGGCCTGAAACAAGTCCTGCTCATGGGCAATCCCAATGTCGGCAAGAGCGTCGTTTTTTCCCGACTCACCGGCGTGCGGGTTATCGCCTCCAACTATCCTGGCACTACGGTTGGTTACACCCGTGGATATATGAAGCTCGGGGACGAGACGGCGGAAGTGATTGATGTGCCCGGCACCTACGGTCTGGAGCCAACCTGTGAGGCGGAGGAAATCGCCCTGCAAATGCTGGCCACCGGCGACGTGGTCATCAATGTGGTTGATGCCACCAACCTGGAGAGAAACCTCAACCTGACGCTCCAGCTGCTGGAAAAAGGTGTACCGATGGTCGTCGCCCTGAATATGTGGGACGATGTCGCACACCGCGGCATAAGCATTGATTTAAAACGGCTTGAAGAGCTGCTAGGTGTTCCGGTTATTCCCACGGTGGCAGTGACCGGGCAGGGCGTCAAGGAACTGGTAGAGAGCATTCCCGCGGCCAGCGCGCCCCGCTTGCCGGCCAGAAGCCACGATGAGCGCTGGCAGGCTATTGGTAGTATTGTGGAACAGGTGCAGCAGGTCACCCACCGTCACCATACTTGGCTGGAGAGGCTGGAGGATGCCAGTGTCCGTCCCTTTACCGGAATTATCATCGCCGCGGTGGTTCTCGTTGGCATGTTCCTCGGCATCCGCTTCGTTGGTGAAAGCCTTATCACCTATGTCTTGGACCCCTTATTTGAGCACCTCTGGACGCCGGTGATACTTTTCTTCAGCAGTCTTATGGGGGGCTCCGGCGTTATTCATGATGTGTTGCTTGGCAATACTATTGTTGGTCAAGTCGATTACGTAGAATCGTTCGGCTTGCTGACCACTGGCCTCTATGTGCCTTTTGCCATGGTACTACCCTATATAATCTCTTTCTACCTGGTTCTCGGCCTGCTGGAGGACGTAGGTTACCTGCCGCGTCTGGCCGTGCTTATGGATACTATCATGCACCGGCTGGGGCTTCACGGCTATGCTATCATTCCCACGTTGCTGGGGCTTGGCTGCAATGTACCGGCAGTCCTGGCGACAAGGATACTGGAAAGCAAGCGGGAGAGGTTCATCGCGGCCACGCTTATATCTATCGCTGTGCCCTGTGCCGCTTTACAGGCAATGGTCTTCGGCCTTGTAGGAGAGCGAGGCCTGCAATACGTGGCCATTGTCTACGGCACCCTGTTTTTCGTCTGGATAATTCTCGGCTTTATTCTCAACCGCATGGTCAAGGGTTTCAGCCCCGAGCTGTTAATCGAGATACCGCCCTATCGAATGCCGCCGTGGCGGACCGTGCTGCAAAAGCTTTGGTTCAGGATTAACGGTTTCCTGCGAGAAGCCATCCCGATTATCCTTGGTGCCATTCTGGTGATAAACATACTTTATGCACTGGGTGTCTTCAATGCTATCGCTGATTTCACAGCGCCGGTCGTCACCGGCCTGCTGGGATTGCCCAAGGAAGCGGTGGTGGCGCTGGCTATAGGCTTCCTGCGCAAGGATGTGGCCGTGGGCATGCTGGCACCGCTGGCGCTGACCTCGGGGCAACTGGTCGTCGGCAGCGTGGTTCTGGCGATGTTCTTTCCCTGCATCGCCACCTTTGTGGTGCTTTTCCGGGAGCTTGGTTTAGCAGGCTTGCTCAAAGCATCTGCCGTCATGATTGTCGTGTCTCTGGCCGTGGGCGGGCTGCTGAACCTGATTCTGTAGCGCAAGCTAACGGTTATCATTATCGATTGCCTTTAGCCCGCCCCGCCGTTATAATTTAAAGAACAGTTTTTTTCTCATTAAGAAGAAATGCACTGGATATATTACGGAGGCCGTTATTTTACCCGGGCGGTTCTGTTCCTTTTTACTCGCTGGCGAGTGCTGGGACGAGAGCATATTCCGGCCGAAGGGCCGTTGCTGGTGGCGTCTAACCACATAAACCTGACCGACCCGCCGATAATGGGCCTCAGTATCAAAAGGCGTTCGATGTTTCTGGCCAAGGAGGAATTATTCCGCACCCGGGTTCAGAGGTTCTTTGTTGCCAACTACGGCGCTTTTCCGATAAAGCGCGGCGGTATGAACCGCAATGCCCTGCGTTTTGCCGAGCGGTGGTTCGGCGAGGGAATGGCGCTGATTGTTTTTCCGGAGGGCCGGCGCAGCACGGAAGGGCAGCTGGTGGACGCTTTTTCCGGCGCGGCGCTCATCGCGGTGCGTAACGGGGTTCCCATCTTGCCGGTGGGAATTCACGGCACTGAGAAGATAACGGGCCTGACCTGGTGGTTGCGCCGCCCCAGAGTCACAGTGAAGATAGGCCAACCGTTTAATCTTCCATCGGTAAATGGCAAAGTGACCCGGGAGCAGCTTGCAGAGTTCACCCATTCCATAATGGGACGTATTGCTGAGTTGTTGCCCGAAGAGTATCGGGGGCAATACAGTGGCGGACAAAAATGACCGGATGAAAATTGAAAAGGCGGATAAGATAGGATTCTGCTTCGGAGTGAAGCGGGCCATTGACATACTGGAAAAGGTTGCCCGCGAGCGGGGGGGTGTGGAGACGCTGGGGGCCGTGGTGCATAACCGGCAGGTGTTGCAGAAGCTGGCGGAGCTCGGTGTAAGTGTGGCCAGAAATGTGGAAGATATCCGCGGTGATGTGGTGGTAACCAGCTCTCACGGAATAAGCCCGCAGCAGGAGGAGGAAATCAGGGCCAGAAACATCGAAATCATCAGCACCACCTGTCCGTTTGTACTTCGGGCGCAGGTGGCCGCTCGCAGGCTGGCTGAGGCTGGCTTTCTGGTAGTTATTTTCGGTGATGCGGAACATCCGGAGGTCAGGGGTATTCTCGGCTGGACCAAGGGGAAAGGGATAGCAGCGCTGGATGACAAATTTATTGCCAGCCTGGGGCAGATACCGCGTCGCATTGGAATTTTATCACAGACCACCCAGGTGCCGACTCAGTTTACCGCCTTTGTTAAAAAGCTGATTGATACGGCTTTTATCCGTGATTCGGAGATGCGTCTTATTGACACTATCTGCCACGATATAATAGAACGCCAGGCGGCCGCCATCGAACTGGCTGGCCAGACGGATATGATGCTCGTTGTTGGCGGGCACCACAGCGCCAATACCAATCGACTCGCTGAGTTATGCTCTCAGATAACGCAGACGCACCTGATAGAAACCGCCGCTGACATCCAGCCTTCCTGGCTGGAGGGGAAACATCGTATCGGCGTCACTGCCGGCGCTTCCACCGACGAACACACGGTTAACGAAGTGCTGGAGTCGTTGAAGGCGTAATTTAAATTGCCAGACAGGTTACCGTACGGGATATACCGGCGATAGGGTGAATCTTTCCGGTAACCAGGTTGCCAATATCATTCAGGCTATCACCCTGCAGAATGGCAATTATATCATAGGGGCCCGTCACGGTATCAACTGAATTAACACCTTTTAGTTTTTGCAGTGCATTAACAACGTCTCTGGTTTTGCCCACCTCTGTTTCAATCAAAACAAATGCTTTGGCAGCCATCTGAGACACCCCCTTTTCTACCAAACTGACCACCCTTTGCTTGTACTTTGCAATCGGTAGTATAGCCATCGTGAGGGACTCTGTCAAGATATTGCCTTGACTCTGATGAGGGAATTTACCTATAATTTTATTTGACTTTTTTGTATTTCGGGATATTTTTGTGCCTTGTAAAGCTATCGGTCAATGGTTTAATAATCTTGCAGGCTGTCGAAGGGATGGGAAAGGAGCGTTTCCTTGGAGTATTTCTTAACTGAAGAGCAGAAGACCATAAAAAGTCTGGCTAGGAGGATTGCCGAGGAGAAGATTCTGCCAGTCCGGGCTGAGTTGGACGAGAAGGAAGAGTTCCCCTGGGCGATTATAAAAGACCTGGCCGATGCCGATATGTTCCGTGTATTCATACCGGAGGAGTATGAAGGGCTGGGTGGTGGCTGCCTGGAGCTATGTTTGGTGGTGGAGGAGTTGAGTCGGGTGTGCGGCGGTGTGGCGACCACCTATGCGGTTAATGCTCTTGGCTCCTATACCCTGATAGAGTACGGAACCGAGGAGCAGAAACGGAAATACCTGCCGGACATTGCCGCCGGAAAGAGGCTGACCGCATTCGCCATCAGCGAGGCCACGGCGGGCAGCGATGCCAGCGCCATCAAGATGACTGCGGACAAGGTTGAAGGCGGCTATCTACTCAACGGCACCAAGCAGTTCATCACCAATGCCGGCGAGGCGGAGCTTTACACGGTAATTGTCCTGACTGATAAGACCAGGGGTGCCCGTGGCGCCAGCGCCATATTTGTGGAAAAGGACACCCCGGGCTTTACCTTTGGCAAGAAAGAGAAAAAAATGGGCATCCGGGCCTCGGCCACGGGGGAACTCGTTTTCCGCAACTGCCTTGTCCCGCAGGAGAACCTCATTGGCAAGGAGGGCCTGGGGTTTATCCAGGCATTGCGGCTTTTTGACCGCTCCCGACCGGGGATAGGGGCGCAGGCGGTCGGCATAGCGCAGGGAGCGCTTGAGATGGCGGTGGATTACGCCCAGCAGCGCGTCCAGTTTGACCATCCGATTATCACACAGCCGGTGGTGCAGGACATGCTGGCAGAAATGGCCATTCAGACGGAAGCGGCCCGGGCGCTGGTCTATGCTGCGGCGAGAATGGTGGACAGCGGTGCCAGGAAGATTACGGAGGAATCTGCCATGGCCAAGGTTTTCGCCTCGGATGTGGCGATGAGGGTAACCACGGATGCGTTGCAGGTCTGCGGAGGCACCGGCTATATGAAGGATTATCCGGTCGAGAAGATGATGCGGGACGCCAAAATCACCCAGATATATGAAGGCGCTAACCAGATCCTGCGCAATGCCATTGCCGTTGAATTGAGGAAGCGGAAGGCAAAGACGGAATGAATGTCGTCGTCTGCCTGAAACAGGTGCCCGGTACCACGCAGGTAAAAATCGATCTCGAGACCAATACCCTCATCCGTGAGGGCATCGAGAACATTATCAACCCCTTTGATACCTACGCCATTGAGGAAGGCGTCCGTCTGAGGGAGAGGTTTGGCGGCAAGGTAACCGTCATCAGCATGGGGCCAACGCAGGCGGAAGCTGCCCTGAGAGAAGCAATCTCCCTCGGTGCCGACAAAGGGGTTCTGTTAAGCGATGCGGCATTCGCCGGTGCCGATACTCTGGCAACTACTTATACTATCTCCGCAGCTATTAAGCGTTTTTGCAACTTTGATCTTATTTTATGCGGGAATGAGACGATAGATTCCGGTACTTCACAGGTAGGCCCACAACTTGCTGAATTTCTAAATATTCCTCATGTTACTAATGTGGGAGCAATCGATCACATGGACGAAAAGGAGCTAATAGTGGTCCGCTCTCTGGACAGAGGATACATGAAGATTAGAGTTAGTCTACCGGCACTAATCACTGTCAATCGGAGTATTAATGAGCCAAGATTTCCCACGGTTGCCAACATATTGGAAGTTGCAGATAAGCAGATTATAACCTATGACCTCAATGATATCGGAATTATGCGCGAACAAACCGGACTAATTGGTTCTCCAACAAGAATGGCAAGTATGTATGAATCTAAAGAAAGGCGAAGTTGTACTATATTACAGGGTGCGCCTGGTGAAATTGCAAAAGAAGCTGTTACGAAACTCAAGCAGGCCCATGTAATTTGACATGCAAAGGATTGACAAATGAAGGAAACAAAAGGGGTATGGGTCCTT
>Ga0209536_100014006_pt1 | contig 11533 bp, 7 predicted proteins | sample DeeMarSeWOR28_12_FD_187461 | JGI IMG/M metagenome (GOLD analysis project Ga0209536, IMG submission 187461) | Marine sediment microbial communities from White Oak River estuary, North Carolina - WOR-2-8_12 (SPAdes) (version 2) | ecosystem: Environmental > Aquatic > Marine > Intertidal zone >... | reverse complement strand
AGAGAAATACAAAGTACTTACAGACTACACCGAAGCGAATCCCGAGATCTATATCGATGTGAGTGAAGTCTCAATACCGAGACATTTACGTGATACATTCTACCAACATTTTGACGCCGTCCGGAATACATTGGTGGAGGATTTCTGCAACTCATTGCCGGTGGCGGCGGATACTCTTAGTGAAAATTATTGCCAATTCGAAAAGGAACTGGTGGAGCTTTTGAGGCTGGAACGTATTGAAGTTCCGGTGGATCTTTCGAGTTTTCTGCACAATCCAAAACAAGGACTGGTGCGTGTGCTCTACAACCGGTTGTTTGAGCTTGTGCAGGGCAAGATCACGATGGATGAATTTGAACAGCTGGCCGAAGGCGATCTCAATGCCACCACGGCAAATTTTTGCTGCCTCGGGTATGAATCGTGGGCTGCGCTTGCGTTGATACGTTCGCTGGAACCGGATCAATTTATTGGGGTCGATCTCGATCAGGATTACAAGCCGTGCACGGGGGAGTTAAAGAAAATTGCTTTTGGACGCCAGTTCCATCACGTCGCCAAGCGAATACCGGAATTCATTCTGCATTCTCAAAAATTCAAAAAGCATATGGCCGTAAAAATGCCGCTGGCCAGGGAAGTGGAAACCTATTACATTCCCTTTGAACCTCCGGTCAAACCGAAAAAGCGTACGGGAGATACATCCTATGCCCTGGATTCCCGTGTCCTGTTCCTTTCCGTGGTAGCGGATCTTACGGATATTCCCGTTTTTGCCGATATCCACACACGAAAAATTAAGGGTCCCGATCTGATGGTCGAATTTATGATGGAGCAGGAACTGGCCGATGAGGACGCTCTGGCGGCTGTGAAGAAGCGTACGGAAATCATGAAGCCGAAGTTCGGCACATGCATCGTTGTAATGGATCCGGAGCATGACGCTCAAATTGAGAAGCTTGCCGAGAACATCGAAGCGTTTGCCGTTGGATTCGATCAATCAAAATTACAGCCCATCATCGACAAATTCGCTTAACTATAAACCGTCGAAAGTCGAAGGTCCAACGTCGAACGTCTAAAAATAAAGGCCGTCCAAGGTCAAAACTACTAACTGATTTGAGGTTGAGAGGTTGATGGGTTAGGGGTTCGCAGGTTCCAGGTTCACAAGTTCGCAAGTTCTGTTCGCAGGTTGAAAGTTCCAGGTTCGCAAATTAAAAAAACCGTCCAAGGTCGAAGGTCCAACGTCGAACGTTTAAAAACAAATACCGTCAAAAGTTAAAAACCTTCGATGACTTTTAGACTTTCGACCTTCGACCTTCGACGTCCTTGAACGAACCTGGAACTTGGAACGGAACTTGCGAACCTGCAAACCTGGAACAATACATTTACAGACCTTAGACGGATTTCGACGTGGGACGTTTGACCTTCAACCTTCGACGTTAAACCTTCGACTTTTTTAGCTCAGGAGAAGTGAAAGATCATCTGATGAGAGGTTGCGTATGAGGCTGTTGTCCTGGTTGATGATGGCATCGGCGATCTCCCGCTTTGTGGCCTGAAGAGCCAGTACTTTTTCTTCAACCGTATCCTTGGAAATTAAACGATACGCGAAAACAGGCCGCGTTTGTCCAATCCGGTGGGTGCGGTCTACCGCCTGTGCCTCTACTGCCGGATTCCACCAGGGATCCAGGAGAAACACATATTCGGCGGCGGTCAGATTCAATCCAAGTCCTCCAGCCTTAAGACTGATCAGGAAGAGTTTTGTGTCTGGATCGTTCTGGAAACGATCCACTGCAGCACCGCGGTTCCGGGTCTGGCCGTCCAGATACTCGTAGCTGATTTTCCCGTCATCCATCTTGTTCCGGAGAATTTGAAGAACCGAAGTGAATTGCGAAAAGACCAGCGCTTTATGCCCTTCATCCAGGATTTCCATAAGCTGAGGCAGCAGCATATCCATTTTTGCGCTACTGTCATCCAATCGTGAACTATCGATTAATCCGGGATGGATGGCTGCCTGGCGCAGCCTCAGGAGCGCTTCCAGGATATAGATTTTAGACTTGTTGACGCCGTCGTTCTGTATCCGCTCCAACAGCGATTGTTGGTAGTGGGTTCTCAACTCGTCGTAAAAAGAGCGCTGTGTGCTTTCCAATTGGCAGTAGAGGGTCTGCTCCACCTTTTCCGGGAGTTCGGGAGCCACCTGATTCTTGGTGCGGCGCAGGATAAAAGGTCTCAATGCCCGGGCAAGGAGAATTCGATGACTATCATCCAGCCTGGCCTGGCCCTCATGGTTTGCCCGGGATTCTCTCCCTGAATTGAACACCGAGGCTGTTCCCAACATGCCGGGATTCAGGAATTCAAACAGGCTCCATAATTCACCGATATGATTTTCGATCGGCGTTCCGCTCAGAGCCAGGCGATAGCTGCCTTTCAGAAGCCTGGCAGCCTTGGCAGACTCCGTTGCAGCGTTCTTAATCGCTTGAGCTTCATCCAGAATGACGTAATCGAATACCTTTTCTTTGAAAAAAGGTGCATCCCGGCGGAGAGTGCCGTAGGTGGTGAAAACAGCATCATAATCGTCGAAATGCCGATGACCGCGAATCCGCTCCCCTCCGGTATGTTCGAGAATTCGAAGGCGGGGAGTGAAACGCTCAGCTTCCTGGAGCCAGTTAAAAACGAGGGATCGAGGCATGACAACCAGAGATGACGGCGGTCTCTCTTTGCCCCTTACGGTTTCCCTTAGAGAACGTCTTTCTTCGAGAAGTGCCAGGACCTGGATTGTTTTTCCCAGACCCATATCGTCAGCCAGGCAACCCCCGAATCCGAATTGCTGCAGGAAGTGCATCCAACCCAAACCAGTGCGCTGGTAGGGACGGAGAGAGCCCTGAAATCCGGGCGGCGGGTCTGCAGAGTCTACGCCTGAAAAAGAATGCAGTTCGTTTCGAACCCGCTGAAATACTTCATCACAGCTTGACGCCGGTTCGGCTTCCAGTAATGCATCCAGCAAGCCTGCCTGATTGCGACCGAAGCGCACATGGTCTTCCCTTGAAGATCCCAGCTCGAGCAGCATCCCGAATTTGTCCAGCCATTCTTCCGGCAGCATTCCGTAGCTGCCGTCATCGAGAAGAATTGTGGATTCCTTCCGTTTCACCGCCTTCAGTAAACGGGGGATAGTAACGCTTGTTTCTCCATATTCCACTGTTCCGTGCAGTTCAAACCAGTCTATTGTAGAGGTGAGACGGAATCGGACATTGCCGGGATTGCGGAACAACTTGCCTTCCGCCTCCACATGCCAACTGTCGGCAACAAGATAACGGACGGCTGACGGTAATCGAGACTTGGCTATAGTCCAGCTTTCGCTGTTTCGATAGTCTTTCCATCGCTTGAAGCCGGCCTCTTCAAGTTTTTGACTGGCGATCATTTCCCTCTCGGGCAGTCGCAGGATTCTGTGTCGTTCACTGAAGAGTGTGAAGCCGGTTGCCTCCTCAAATTCCCCGATAATATGGCCCTGGTAATCAAAATAAAGGTCTCCGATGATATAGGCGGCTCCCCATGGTTTTTGCTGGGTGCGTATCCGCAACATCGGTTTCGGGACCACCTCGACCTCCTCAAGCTGAAGTTCTACGGGAAGATTTAACGGAGGTATGCCCGGTATGGTATACATCTCTTCAAGCCACCGGTCAGCATCAGAATCGGGGAAAAAGAACGAACCTTCGTTTCGGAAAAAGCTGAGCCAGTCCCGGGATCCGTTGAAGAAAGATATGGATTCGCCCGCTACGAAAATCCCTTCATACGAAACATATTCGGGCTGGGAAACTTCGATACGATGATCCGCTCTGTAAAAAGCACCGGAGACTTCATATTGTCCTCCGGAGTGGTCCGGACGGACATCGATCTGAAATATCCAGGGGGCCGCCTCATCCCATTTTAACGGGAATATTTCTCCCGTTTCGGCGGAACGTAAATAGAGACGCCCCGTACCGGATATTTTAGGCAGCAGTACCTGCAGGTCATGATCTCGGGGAGTAAAACGTGCCGTGGATTCATAGGGGCTGCGATACCATGTTTCACGTTGAACGCCGACGAGACGGTGCAGGATTTCACGGTCGGCCGGATCGGGGATTGTCGACAGCATTTCGTGTGTGAAGGATAGAGGTTTTTCCTTTTTCCAGCCTCCGGTTTTTTTCGGTTCGCGTGTATTGAGTTGAATTGTCGGTCCATAACGTGAATCCTGCCTGGGAAATTCGAATATGTAAATAATTTCCCGTTCGTTCTGCCAGGACTGCTTATCCGGAGTTTTCTCTTTAGCCTGATTCAATTTACCTAACAACCGCTGCCAATTACTTTGTTGCGATGTTTCCGTGTGCCCTGGTTTAAAAGGCTTTGCAGCATCGATATTGTAGATGTCGTCGATATAGAGCGGATCCTCAAAATCCGAATTTCTGAAATTGAGGTTCGCTTCCTGATGCGGATTCAGATATGCCGGAATCAGCTCATTCGGGAAGTCGTGTTTCCACGCCTCAAGCAGACCCTGCTTCTCCATTTCAAGCAGGGTCGCCCAGATGTGCTTGCAGACATTAAAGTTATCTTCAAAAAACGGGCAGTCGCAGGAGTAAAGCAGGGATATGTTATCCCGTTCCAGATCGACGTCATATATGCGGGATCCTCTTACCTGTGCTGAAATAAATTCGGGATCCTCGTATACAATTCTGACGAAACGGTTTTCGAAATATTCCCGTCCGCGTTCTTTTATCTTTTGACCGATATGCCGGCCGAGTTGATCAAGTTGAGACATAAACTATCCATTATACCTGCTGTAAAAAAATGTTGGAAGTTCTGAGTTCTAAGTTCTGAGTTCTGGGGCTTGTATTAACAGTCGATGGTTAATAGTAAACATTTGATGGTTGATGGTTAGGTTCACATGTTCCCACTTAAACTCGGAACTCGGAACTCAGAACTCAAAACTCTTTTTATGATGCGGTGTTTCCGCGTATTATTAATGAAATGGAGAAAAAAGAGAATTTGACGGAAGAAGAGAAGAATTCTTTAGCAAAGGAGAGATATCCCCGACCGGACTGGTTGAAGGTGAGGCTGCCCGGAGGAGAGAACTACGCCAGGCTCAAATCCCTGGTGCGGGAACAAAAGCTCCATACGGTCTGCCAGGATGCGCGCTGCCCCAATATCGGTGAATGTTGGGGTAAAGGTACTGTAACCTTTATGATCCTGGGCGATGTGTGTACCAGATCCTGCAGGTTTTGCGCAGTAAAAACAGGTTTGCCCCCTGAATACGATTGCGACGAACCCTCGCGGGTTGCCTCTGCCGTAAGGAAAATGCAGCTCCGATATGCGGTTATCACTTCCGTGGACCGGGACGATCTCGGTGATGGTGGCGCATCTATTTTCGCGGAGACGATCCGCCAAACTCGGGCCGCATGTCCTGATGTTCTCCTGGAGGTACTCATTCCCGACTTCCAGGGGAGTTCTGAAGCTCTTCGAGTTGTTGCAGAGGCGAAACCGGATGTTTTGGGTCATAACGTGGAAACAGTTCCAAGGCTGTATCAAACCGTGAGACCGGGTTCCCACTACCGCCGGTCACTGGATCTGCTGTCCAATGCCAAAGGGCTGGAATCCCGATTGGTAACGAAATCGAGCATCATGCTTGGATTGGGAGAACGTCATGATGAAATTCTGGAAGTGCTCGAAGATTTGCGAAATGCTGCAGTGGATATTGTGACACTGGGCCAGTACCTGCAGCCCACCCGTGCAAACCTGCCAGTGGAAAAATTTTACACACCCGAAGAATTTGCGGAATATCAGGACCGCGCATATTCCCTTGGATTTCAATCTGTAGCATCCGGCCCGTTGGTCCGGTCCTCCTATCATGCCGAACAACAGGCGGCACATGCAACATCGTAGAATGTGGATACATTGACGGTTTGGGAATCATTCTTGTCTGTGGGGAACAGTCAAAGGTCGAACGTCTAAAAACAAAGGCCGTCCAAGGTCAAAACCACTAACTGATTTGAGGGTGAGAGGTTGATGGGTTGGGGTTCGCAGGTTCCAGGTTCGCAAGTTCACAAGTTCTGTTCGGAGGTTGAAAGTTACAGGTTCGTTCCTGGTTCCAACATGTAACTTTTAAACGAACTTGGAACCTGGAACTTGGAACAGAACTTGCGAACCTGGAACCTGCGAACTTGGAACAATACATTCGTCTGACTTTCGACAATTTACACGATCAACGATGTTTTAATTTCTTTTATGTTATAATTGTAAAAAACTGGCGTATAAAGACATGGTCAAAATCCGCTGTGTTATTCTGCTATTTCTGTTTCTCTTTTCCGCCTTGCCGGGATTCGGGAAAATCGCCCGAATTTCGCTGGATAGTACCATCGATCCGGTAACGGCTGGTTTTATAGTCCGGTGTATCGACCAGGCGGAACAGGATCAGGCTCAGCTTTTCTTGATCCAACTTCAGACACCGGGCGGTTTCGGAACGTCGATGGAGGAGATTATTAGCCGGATATTAAGCAGCGAGGTTCCGGTTGTTGTGTATGTAGCGCCGAGCGGTGCTAAAGCCGCATCAGCCGGGTTCTTCATTCTCATGGCGGCGGACGTTGCCGTTATGGCACCCGGCACCAACACTGGAGCGGCGCACCCTCTCATGGCGATCGGCGGATTTCCGATCAGCGGGGGAGAAGCGGGAAAAACCCTGACGGAAAAGATCACGAGCAACGCGACAGCATATTTGCGCAGCATTACGAGCAAACGGAATCGAAATGTGGAGGAAGCCGAGAAAGGGGTGACGGAAAGCAAATCTTTTACAGAAACCGAAGCGTTGAAATCCAACTTGATCGATTTTATTGCCGCAAGCGAATCCGAACTTCTGGATACGCTTGATGGATACAAGGTGCGGCTGTTTTCGGGCGAAGAACGCATACTTGAAACCGGGGATCAGGGATTTGTCGACTATGAGATGACAAAACGTGAAAAAATGCTTGCCGTAATATCGCAGCCGAACCTGGCGCTTCTGCTGGGACTTGTGGGTATAATACTGCTGTATTTTGAATTCTCCAATCCGGGATTCATCGTTCCCGGCGTAATCGGCGCAATATGCGTGCTACTGGCTATTCTGGGTTTTTCACTCCTCCCTGTGAATTATGTCGGAGTTCTTTTAATCGTTCTTGCTATCGGTCTGCTTATTGCTGAGGTCAAGGTCGGGGGGTTTGGAGTTCTCGGCATAGGAGGAATCGTGTCGATGATTTTCGGGATGTTGATTCTTGTGGACTCGCCGGATCCTGCGGTCCGGATAGGGGTATATACTGCACTGGCTTTAACGCTTCCGTTTGCCGCCATTCTGCTGATTCTATTCATTGCGCTGTTCCGGTCACTGACGCAGAAAGTCTCTACCGGCAATCAGGGGATGGTGGGACTCGTCGGCGTTGCAGACAGTGAAATCGATAGAAACGGCCGTGTGAAGGTACGGGGAGAATACTGGACGGCTCACTCATCCACCTCCATCGCTGCCGGAAAAGAGGTCAAGATACTGGCTGTTAAGGATTTAGTTCTTCAGGTAGAGGAAGTTAAAGAATAGGTCGCAATTCTCACAAGGTCTTATCACTTCCTATTTCGTCGCTTTGTTAAAAACCGTGGTTAGCGAAGCGATAAAAACCTTGTGAGAAATGCTTACTGGATCCGGGAGGCGATCATGGGACAAGCATGGGTAATTGGAATTCTGATCATTGTAGTGTACCTGTTGAGTACAATTAATATTCTCAAGGAATACGAGCGGGGCGTACTTTTCAGATTGGGACGCCTGGTACCGAACGCGGTGGGACCGGGCCTGGTTTTTGTATTCTGGCCGATTTATAAGATGGTTCGGGTCAGCCTTCGCACGGTAACCCTCGATGTGCCTCCACAGGACATCATTACAAACGACAATGTATCGGTAAAAGTGAATGCCATCGTGTATTTTCGTGTCATGAATGCACCGAGAGCGATTGTTGAAATTGAAAACTACCTGTATGCTACATCACAGCTGGCTCAGACTACTCTTCGATCGGTATTGGGTCAAGTGGAGCTGGACGATCTTCTAAGCCGGCGTGAAAAACTGAATGTAAAGCTTCAGGAAATTCTGGATCAACATACGGATGCCTGGGGTATTAAGGTAAGCCTGGTCGAAGTCAAACAGGTGGATCTGCCGGAGATTATGCAGCGTGCGATGGCGAAGCAGGCTGAAGCCGAGAGGGAAAAACGCGCCAAGATCATCCATGCCGACGGGGAATTCCAGGCATCCACAAAACTTTCAGAAGCCGCGGGAATCATTAATAAGGAGCCCGTTGCGCTTCAACTACGATATCTGCAGACCTTGACGGAAATAGGGGTCGAGAAGAACACCACGGTGGTTTTTCCGGTCCCGATTGATTTCATCAAAGATTTGATAGAATTAAAAAAACAGGAGTAATTCTTATATGACAGACAATGAAATGGAACCCGGATTCGAACTGGAACTGGATAATCGTAAACTGATTATTGCATTTGCGGTTTTAATTCTCGTCATCGGCTGCTTTTTCGTCTGGGGATATATGATCGGTAAGCGGCAGGGACAACTGGCCGCGATTGCGGGTTCCGATTCTGTAGCAGGTTCTGTGGCGGATGGGACTCTCTCGCCGAAAGCAAATACAGATAATTCCATTGCGAAGGATTCTCCCCCGGAGACGGATGAGGCGCAACGGAACCAGACCTGGTATCAGAGTGTAAATAAAAAGGACGAGGAACCTGTAGAGGATCAACCGGTCCGCAAGTCCGCTTCAAAAAGCAGCGCTGTCTCGGAGACCTATTCCGTCCAGGTAGGGGCTTTCAGAGGCAAACAGGATGCGGACGACCGAGCCCGGGATCTCCGGGCCAAAGGATTCGAAAGCAGAGTGATTCCTCCCGAGCCTTCCGGGCAGTTTTATCGTGTAAAAGTTGGAAGTTTCAGTACGCGTGCCGAAGCTGTTGATATGGAACAGCGACTGAAAAACAACGGCTTCGATTGTTTTGTGAAAAAAAACTGAATACCATTGCCATGCTGCTGTGGTTGCCGGTGTTGACCGGCTTACTTCTCGTAGCATCCTTCCCGCGATTCTACCGGCACTATTTTGCCTGGGCCGCATATATTCCTTTTTTCTGTGTGCTATTATTGTCTGTAGTTCTTTGATCTTCGTATATATAGGAGATCGAAAGGATAGTTAATCGGCCGGAGCCGGGTGGAGTGATTTCGGCCTGCGTTGAATAACGGGTATTTTTTTTCTCGGGTTAAACCCTGAACGGGGAACGGGAAACCTGGAACGGTTTTATTGTTTGGAGGATGTTTGCATGCTCGATGAACTTCAGCAGAGAGTCAGCGCGATTGAAGAAAAACTCTTACAGATACGGGGATATCTTTGATGCAGATCGCAAACGTGCACAGGTTCTCGAGCTTGAAAAGAAAGCGGCACATCCGGAGTTCTGGAATAACCAGGAGGAAGCACAATCGGTCCTTCAAATGCGGAGCCGTCTGGAACGGGATATCGAACTGGACGCCAAACTGACGAAAGAAGGGCAGGATATAAGAGCGCTGGTTGAACTGGCCGAAGAGGGCGAGGATGTCCTGTCGGATCTTGCCGATGAAGTTCAGAAACTGGAACAGGAAGCGCAACATACAGAAATCCGGATGCTTCTGGGAGGGGAAAACGACAGCCTGAATGCCATTGTTACGATCCATCCCGGCGCCGGCGGCGTAGAATCCCAGGACTGGGCGGAAATGCTGGTACGGATGTATCTGAGATGGAGTGAGCGATCCGGTTACGTTACCAAGATGCTGGACTACCAGCCGGGGGACGAAGCGGGGATTAAATCCGCGACTTTTCTGGTTGAGGGGGATTTCGCATACGGATATCTTTCATCGGAAAGCGGTGTTCATCGACTGGTCCGTATTTCTCCTTTCGGCGCGATGGGCAAACGGCAGACGAGCTTTGCTTCCGTATTTGTTTGCCCTGAGGTTGACGAAAAGATCGAAGTGCAAATCGACGAAAAAGACTTACGCATCGACACCTATAGATCTTCCGGCGCCGGAGGTCAGCACGTCAACGTGACGGACTCGGCTGTGCGTATCACGCATATTCCCACCGGAATTGTTGTTTCCTGCCAGAATGAAAGATCTCAGATCAGGAATCGTGAAATGGCACGAACGGTGCTCAGAGCGCGGCTTTACGAATTGGAATTAAACAAGAAACGGCAGGAACTACAGGCTGTTGAAGATTCTAAACTGGATATCGGATGGGGAAATCAGATTCGATCCTACGTTCTTCATCCCTATCGTATGGTTAAGGATCACCGGACAAAATATGAATCGCCCAACACCGATCGTGTTCTGGACGGAGATATTGATGACTTCATTTACAAATATCTCGTCTATCGCGGAGTACAGTAATAAGTTTGAAGTTGACCAAAAAATGAGTAGTCAAAGCTTGGGGGAATATGGTGGTTTCAGATAAAAGGAAGAGCTCGGAACGGATCCATATTTCAAATCGTAAGGGACCGACCGGCCATTCTCACGCCTATGACGGCAGAAAGCGATTTTACAGCATTCTGCTTCTTTTTGTTGTTGTTGTCGGTTTGCCTATAGTGAGTGTGCCACCCCTTCGACACCGTCTGGTTAAACGCGTTGTCGCGTTCCAGGAGGCGATTCTTGGAAAATCCGGACCTGTTATGGCGAACATGGACGAGGAGCAGCTACCGTTCCCGGAAGAATTTGAAAAGTCGGCTTCTGGAGAATCAGTTTCAGGGGATTTCTTGCCCATGGATAGAATATTCACCGCACAATCGGCTGATTCGGGCACACAGATCGATACTCCATATGCACTGATTACGCCTGAATCTGCAACTGAAGATACTGTATTCTCGGGTATCGCTGCTGAAGAAGATACGAGCGAATCCGATTCAAATGATGGCATCGTATATACCCAGGGAGAGGTTGAACAGGAGATGTACGCTCTTGTGCTGGGAGCGAATCCCCGAGTTGCAGAGATGGTAAACAGCGATGATCCCTCACTCCGGTTTCAGTCCTGGGGTGGCGCTAAAAGAAGCGAAGATATTTACTGGATACGATTGGTATTTCAGAACGAAGATGATCTCGACGTTGAGTATATCTGGCAGGTAGAGCTACAGACAAACCAGGTGTTGCCGTTGAGCTATAACGCCCGTAATATTTCATGATTTTAAGCTACGGCCGATTGGAGACTGGCTCAAAACTAGCCAGCGTCATTGAATGATAGATTTTTAATTTGGAGTGCGGCCTGCAAGCGAAGCTTGCGCACTTGCATACCGCCTTTAACCAACTGCATAATAATTGTTTATACTGTAAGGCGCAAGCATCCGACTCCGCCCTAGCCGAATCGAAGATTCGGCCGGGCTTCAGGCTTCGCCGCTAGCCGAAGCTTCGCTTCGGCCGGGCTACGCCTGACAAGCCGCCGGACAAGTCAGACCTTTGACCTTCGACGGCTGCTTATATAACCACGTTCGTACATCCCTTTTAAAT
>Ga0209536_100014005_pt1 | contig 11533 bp, 12 predicted proteins | sample DeeMarSeWOR28_12_FD_187461 | JGI IMG/M metagenome (GOLD analysis project Ga0209536, IMG submission 187461) | Marine sediment microbial communities from White Oak River estuary, North Carolina - WOR-2-8_12 (SPAdes) (version 2) | ecosystem: Environmental > Aquatic > Marine > Intertidal zone >... | reverse complement strand
GGGCTCTGCCTGAGAGACGCCCAAAGGTCCTCGGGCTCAGCGTTTCGCCGCCGCTCGTCCCGCGCGGCGACCGAAGAACGTGCCGTCGCCGAGCGAGAGGCCGCTGCTGTAGCCGCCGACGGCGATGCCCGAGGTCGAACGTCCAGCGCCGAAGAGGCCGGGAATCACGCGGCCTTCCGGGTCGAGCACGCGACCGTCGGGATCGGTCGCCAGGCCGCCGAGCGTGAAGACGGCATATCGCGCATGCTCCGTTCGGCAGTCGATGGCGCCGAAGGGAGCCGTCTTGAGCGGCTTCAAGTAGGGCTCGCGCTTGCCGAAGAGCGGGTCTTCGCCGCGCTCGGCGTGGTGATTGAAGAGCTCGATCGTCGATTCGAGCGCGCCCTCCGGCAGCCCGAGCTCGCGTCCGAGCTCGGCGGGCGTCTCGCCCACGGCGATCAGCTCGAAGCCGTACTCCGAGGGAACGTAGAATTCGTCGTCGACGATCAGGTAGCAGTGACCGTCCTGGCGAAGCAGCGCGTAGTCGCCGAGTCGACCGTAGTAGGCGTCCTCGTTGATGAAGCGCTGGCCCTGGGCGTTCACGAGCAGGCCGGCCTTGAGATCCCAGGGCTGCGTCACCGGCAGCGATACGGAGACCTTGTCGAGATGACGGGTGCCGGCCCCCGCCTCCATGCCGAGCCGGATTCCGGAGCCATCGTCGCCATCGGCAGCGACGCGCATCGAGCATTTCTGCGCTTCGGGTCGGTAGGCCAGGAGCATCTCGTCATTCAGTACGAAGCCACCGGTCGTGATCGCCACCCCACCGCGTGCTCGGATGTTGCGAGACTCGCCGAAGGTCTCGACGCGGGCGCCGCTGATCGATCCGTCGCGCTCGCGGTAGAGCGCGCTGCAGACGGTGTTGAAGCGCGTCCGCGCGGGGGAGGCTTCGACGGCCTCGCACAGCACGCTCATCACCTTGTGACCGGCTGCGCCGGGCACCGCGGCCACGTGACCGCGCGGGGCGGGTCGCGCGATGTCACGGAAGGGGTGGACGTTCTCGGAGCCGGACCAGACGAGCCCGTCGTCGGTGGGCGGCTCGCCCGACTGGCCGTAGTAGAACGTCTCCTTGTACGGAATGCCCTGGGCCACCAGCCAGTCGAAGTGCTCGACGGTTCCGTCACAGTAGAGCTCGAGCTTCGCGTCGTCGCGTCCGGGGCCGATCGAAGCCTGCAGGTACTTGAGCATCTCTTCGGGGGAATCTTCGAAGCCGCAGGCCTTCTGGAGTGCCGTGCCGCCGCCGAGATAGATGACTCCGCCCGACATCGCCGAGGTCCCGCCGCCGCCACCCGCGCGTTCGACGACGAGTGTCTCGGCGCCCGCTTCCACCGCGCCGAGGGCGGTCGCTGCCCCCGCGCAGCCGAGGCCGACGACGAGCACGTCGACCTCCTCGTCGTAGCCTGCGATCGATCCTGAATCGAGGACTTCGGTCTTCATCGGAGCTCCTGATCGGTTGGGGTGGCGCTCGGCGCGGGGTCGGCCCGTTGGCCGGGTCGCGCAGGATAGCTCGCGCTCGGCCGCGGCGTGGCCCCCTGCGCCGGAAGAAATCAGCCGGGCCCGATCGCGCCCCGCTTCGAGAAGGCCCGCGTGAACTCCTCTCGGAAGCTGCGCCGGCAGGGGCCGACGATCTGCCGCACGCGCGTCGTGTCGACGACGGCGCCGCGGGCCACACCCGGCGCGCCCCCCAGCTGATAGCGGGGCGTCTTGCCCGCCAGCTCGCCGGCGAGCTCGGCGATCTGCTGCACCGTGACGACTTCGTCCGACGCCCAGTTGACGATCGTGGCGGGAACCGAGGCCGCAGCCAGCAGGGCCGGGATCTGATCGCACATGTCATCGATGTGGATCACGGAGAGCGGCTGCGGATCGGAGACGGCGAAGACCGGCCGATCTTCACAGACGGCGTCGCGGATCGTCGCGGCCATGTCGATCGAGCAGCCGTAGGGCACGCTCGGACGCACGATGATCGTGGGAATCTCGAAGCTCTCCGCACAGAAGCGGGCGATCGCCTCGAGCGTCACCTTCGAGACCGGACTCGACGGGCCCCAGGGTGCCTGCACGAAGCCGATGTCATCCTCTTCGTGGTAGGCGTGCCAGGGATCCTCGTGCGCCGAGTAGAGCGTGGCGGCCGAGACGACGAGGGCCGCCCGGGTCTGCCTGCAGCGGGCGAGCACGTGGCCGAGTCCGAGTGCGTTGATCTCGATGGCGTCGTGGAAATCGCCCGACGGTCTGCGGGTATAGGCGTAGTGGAGGACGACCGAGATATCCTCGGGAATCGCGCTCAGCTCGCGGGCCGCGAGATCGATGGGCGCGATCCGCACACCGGCGTCTTCGAGCTCGCTTCGCAGCGTCGGATCGCTGAAACGGGCCGCGCCCCAGACCTCGTTCTTCGCGGCGAGCCGCCTGGCGACGGGGCGAGCGATCGTTCCGGTCGCGCCGGTGATCAGGATCTTCTCGCCCTCGAGTGGCTCGATCGACATGCTGGGTCTCCGCGTGCTTCCTGCTTCGTACTTCCGGCGCTGGCCTGCTGGCTCTTCCAGCGCGCGAATCTAGAGTCGGTAGCCGCCGTCGACCCCGATGACCTGACCGGTGATCGGTGCTCCGCCGGCCGAGCCCAGCAGCACGCACATCGGTCCGAGCTCCTCGGGCTCGAGGATTCGCCGCTGGGCGCTCTCGTTCTCCGCACTCTTCCGCGCCGCCTCGGCCGAGATGCCCTGCATGCGTCCGAGCTGCTCGAAGGACACCAGGTCGGTGTTGGTCCAGCCCGGGCAGACGCAGTTGACCGTGATCGCGTGACGGGCGAGGTCGACGGCCAGCTGCCGGGTCAGGCCGACCAGCCCGTGCTTCGCAGCGGTGTAGGCCGGGCTGGCGGCGGCGTGTCGGGAGGCGCCCGAGCCGATGTTGATGACGCGTCCGGCGCCGCGATCCCGCATGGAGTGCACTGCGGCCTTGGTCGGCCAATAGGCGGCCGTCAGGTTCAGGCGGAGGTTCGCCTCGAAGCCGTCGTCCTCGGTCGAGTCCCCGGCGAACAGATCGGGGTTCCCGCCGGCGTTGCCGCCGACGTTGTTGACGAGGATGTCGATGCCGCCGAGCCGAGAGATGGCCTCGCGAACGGGTCGGCTCGCTTCCGCTCGATCCGACGCGTCGGCGACGACGGGCGTAGCGCCGATCTCTTTCGCGGTCGCGTCCAGCGCCTCGCGGTTGCGGCCCGAGATCACGACGCGGGCGCCAGCGCGCACGAAGGCCGACGCGATGCCGGCGCCGATGCCACGGGACCCGCCGGTCACCACGGCAATCCGGTCTCGAAGGGGCTTGTCCTGATCGCTCATTCGCTGGTCTCCGTGGGGCGTGAACGGGGCCCTTCGCGAGTCGTCCCGCTGGCCCTAGATCGGTAGCGGATTCGCGCCGGGACGAGTAGGGCGCGGTCGGTCGCTAGGCCGGAGTGTGCTCGAGAGGAGACTTGTAGTAGCGGGCCACGTCGGCCTCGACGACATAGACGACGCGACTCGACCATTTGCGTCTCGGGAAGGGCTTGCCCAGGTACTGCTGCGACAGGGCATCGAGCACCACGAGGTCATTGTCGTCCCGGGTCTCGATGACCCGCCCGCGGATCAGGACCTGCTCGTAGGGGTTTTCGTAGTCGGTCACGGAGAGCGCGACGCGCTTGTCGAGCGCGAGGTTTCGCCCCTTGATCCCCCGGCTGTCGGTCGCGATCAGGATGAGGTCTCCTTCGCGCCCGACCCAGATGGGCTCGACCTTCGGCGAGCCGTCCGGCATCAGGGTGGCCAGCGCCGCGAAATTCGGTGCGTCGAGCAGGCGTCGGGTATCGGCATCGAGTGTCGTGGGCATGCTGTTCCTGCTTTCTCCTGCGCCGCTCGTCGAGCGAGGGCCTGGCCATCAGGCCCGTCGGCAGCTCACCGAGAGCGCCTCGCCGGTCATGTAGCTCGCGTAGTCCGAGGCGAGGAAGACGACGGCGTTGCCGATCTCCCAGGTCTCGGCCGCGCGCCCGAGCACCTCGTTCTCGATGATCATGCGCTCGAGGAACTCCGGCGACGACACGCGTTGCAGGTGGGGGTGGATCGCTAGGCTCGGGACGACTGCGTTGATCCGAACGCCGAACTCCGCGGCCTCGACTGCGGCGCAGGGGGTCAGCGCCAGCAGGCCTGCCTTGGAGGCGGCGTAGGCCGTCTGTCCGGCTTCGGCGCGCCAAGCACAGATGCTCGAGAGGTTGATGATCGAGCCGGAGCCCCGCGCCTGCATCGCGGGCAGCGCGGCACGGATCGTGCGAAAGGGCCCGGAGAGGTTCACGTCGATCAACCGCAGCCAGTCCTCGCTCGAGGTGTCGAGGAGGTCGCGTGTCATGCCGAGCCCGGCGTTGTTCACGAGCACGTCGAGCCCGTCGAGCTCCGCTTCGGCCCGCTCGATCAGACGCGTGACGTCCTGCTGCGAGCGAACGTCACAGACGGCGCGCAGAACCGGCCGGCCGAGCGAGGCCGCCAGCTCGTCGGCGAAGCGCTCGAGGCGCTCGGCGTGAATGTCCGACAGCATCACGTTGGCCCCCTCCTCGGCGCAGCGTCGGGCGGTGGCGAAACCGATGCCGGATCCGGCCGAGGCCGTCACGAGCACGGATTTGCCGGCCAGGATGTTTCGCGAGCTGGGATAGGGCGGGGCGGGCCTCGCTTCGAAGGTCGCCGTCACGCCAGGAGCCCGCCGTCGACGATCAGCGTCTGACCCGTCATGAAGGAGGCCGCATCGCTCGCCAGGAAGCGCACGGCGCGTGCGATCTCGCGTGGCTCGGCCAGGCGACCCATCAGGTTCTGGCTGGCCATCTCCTGCTCGAAGGCCGCGCGCTCGTCCGGGTCACGCGGCAGGATCATGTCGGTCGCCACCGATCCGGGCGTCAAGGCATTCACGCGGATCCCGTCGCGCGCCCACTCCTGGGCGAGGGTCGAGGTGAAGTTGATCATCGCCGCCTTCGAGGCACAGTAGGCACCGAGGCCGGCCATCGGTCGATGGGCGCAGGCGGCGGTGACGTTGACGATCGCGCCGGACTCGCTGCGAGCGAGCATTGGATGGGCAGCCTGGCAGAGGAAGAGTGCGGCCTTGGTGTTCACGCGGAAGACCTCGTCGAACTCGCTCTCGCTGAGCTTGCCGACCCGGTGGGGTCGTAGGATGGCTGCGTTGTTGACGAGTACGTCGAGGCGCGAGGTCCGGCTCGCGACGCTCTCGATCAGCTGCGCAGCCGCGCCTTCGGCGCTGGCTTCGTAGGCGAGGGCGTGGACGACGGCCTCCGGGCGGCCCGCGTCCCGTGCAGCCTGCTCAGCGACCGTGACGGCGACCGCCTGCGCATCCTTCACGCTCCGACCGGTGACGATGACCTCTGCGCCCGCGCAGGCGAACTCGAGCGCGATCGCCGCGCCGATGCCCCGGGTGCTGCCCGTGACCAGGGCCACGCGTCCCGATAGATCGAAGGGCGCATCGACGGGCGAGGAGGGCATGCGGATCTCCGGGGACAACGCGAAGGGCTCGCCACGGCGAACGAGCGTCGCGGCGCGCCATGCGTTCGTGAGGATTCAGTCGTCTTCCGGCTGCGGGACCGTCGGAGGCCACTCGCCACCGCCGTAGACCTCGAGCGCGGCGCCGGACACGTAGCTCGAATCGCGCGCGGACAGGAAGAGCACGGCGTGCGCGATCTCTTCCGCGCGCGCGAATCGCTTGGCCGGGATGGCCCGGGTGATCTGGCGCTTCGAGCTCTCGTCGCCGAAGTGATCGCCCGTGAGCTCGGTCTCGACGAGCCCCGAGACGACGCAGTTGACGCGAATCTTCGGACCCCACTCGACAGCGAGCGAGGAGGTCGCGTTCATGAGCCCCGCCTTCGCAGCGCCGTAGGCGGCTCCCTTCGGTGTCGGACGGTGCGAGCTGATGCTCACGATGTTGACGATCGCGCCGCCGTCCTCGAGGTCGATCATGTGGCGATGCACCTGGGTCGAGAGGATCAGTGGTGCGTTCAGGTTCAGCTCGAGGATCTTGTTGGTGAGCTTGGGCGGGGCCTCTTCGCTCGCGATCGAAGGTGCTCCCCCGGCATTGTTCACGAGCACGTCGATCCCGCCGCGCGGCTCGGCGCAGCGAGCCAGCCAGGCTTCGGTGGCCTCGGGGTCGCGCACGTCGACGCTCTCACAGGTGATGCGCTCCGAGCGGTAGGGGTCTTGCGGCGGGCGGCGGCTGCAGGTGAAGACGCGGGCACCGGCCTCGGCGAAGGCTTCGCAGATCTGACGGCCGATGCCGCGGGAGCCACCGGTCACGACGACGGTCTGATCACTGAAATCGAATCGGGTCTTCCCTTTGCTCACGGCCTGTCTCTTCGGGCGCCGGTCGGGTGGCCGGCGGGGGGCATGGCGATGCTCCGCTGCGGGGCGGCGTGCGGGAGTGTAGTGCTTCGGGGCGCATCGCAACGGGGCAGGGGGCCTTCGAAGGCAGGCGACCGACAAAGCCTGGAGACGATTCTTCGCTATACCGGGATCGGACGCGGGCTCACGTGCCGCAAGCCAAGGGAGCGATTCCGTCGATGGCTGGACAACCACCCCTCTCGACCCCGACCCCGACCCCGGACGGGGACGGCGACGGGCACGTCACGCAGGTCGACCCGACCGATTCTTTCGTCGTTCGACTCGTCACGCACCCGGTGACGACCTGGCTGATCCGCAAGATCGCGGCGCCCCTCGATCCCCATCTCTACAGGTGGACGAATGGTCGCCTCACGACGATGGCGCCGGGCAGCGAGACGATGGTCACGATCACGATGAAGGGCCGGAAGTCGGGAAAGCCGCGCTCGGTGCATCTGGCCTGCGTTCCGCACGAGGGCGACATCCTGCTGGTGGCGAGCGCCATGGGGCAGGCTCGTCACCCGGGCTGGCGCTACAACCTCGAGGCGAATCCCGAGTGCGAGGTCCAGGCCAAGGGCCGACGTTATGCGGCGCGGGCTCGAGTCCTCGACGAGGCCGAGAAGGCCGAGGTCTGGGACAAGATGCGCGCGCAGATTCCGATGATCCACGTGTACGAGCAGCGAACGGATCGGAACATCCGGGTCTTTCGCATCAGTCCGATCGAACGGACCAGCCTGGCCGGCGAACGGAACGAGCCGGGCTAGGCGCGGGGCTTGCCGGCCAGAACGCCGCCGTCGACGACATAGTCGGCGCCGGTGCAGAACGAGGCCTCGTCGCTGGCGAGGAAGACCACGACGTCCGCGATCTCGCGGGCCTCGCCCATCCGCCCGAGCGGGTAGCCGCCGTAGGCTTCGTTGTACTGATCGTCGGTCCAGCCCTTGCGCTCCGTCATCCTGGTCTTCGTGGGGCCGGGAATGACGACGTTGACGCGGATGCCCTTCGGACCGAGCTCGATCGCGGCGGTCTTCGAGAGGCCGCGCACACCGAACTTCGAGGCCGCGTAGGCCGACATGCCTTCGCGGCCTTCGAGGCCCTGCACCGACGAGAAGTTGATGATCGATCCGCCGCCGCGGGCCTGCATGGGCTCGATCGCGGCCTTGATGCCGAGGAAGGCGCCGACCAGGTTCGTATCCAGAACCTTCTGGAAGAGCCCGAGGTCGGTGTCTTCGAGCGGAGCGACGCGGATCATGCCCGCGTTGTTCACCAGGATGTCGAGTCCGCCCCAGGCTTTCGTGACGACCTCGATGGCCGAGGCCCAGGCCTCGGGCTGCGTGATGTCGAGCTCGACGAAGATCGCCGCACCCCCGCGCATGGCGTTCAGCTCGGCGACGAGCGCCTCGCCTTCTTCCACGCGTCGATCCGAAACCGCGACACGCGCGCCCTCTGCGGCGAAGCGGCGAGCCGTGGCGGCACCGATACCCCGAGCCGCCCCCGTCACGAGCGCGATCTTCCCGTCGAGTCTCATCGCGTGATCACCCGCTCCCCGCGCACGAAGGCGTCGCGTGCCTTGTCGCCATCGCCCATGATGTTGAGCTGATAGGTGTAGCCCTGCTCCATGCGGTAGTTGGTGTGCATCTCGAAGACGTCGAGGTGGTTGAGCGCCGCCTTGGCGAACTGCACGGCCGCAGCGGGCTTCTGCAGGATCATCTGCGCGATCTCGCGCGCCTTCGGCATCAGGTCCTCGGGCTCGGTCACGTAGGCCACCGTGCCCCAGGCGTGGAGCTCGGCGGCGGTGGCGGGCTTGCAGGTGAGCGACATCTCCCGGAGCTTCATGGGGGCGACCAGCTTCGCGAGGTGCGAGGCACAGCCGAGCGCACCGTTGTCGACCTCGGGCAGGCCGAAGCGGGCCTTGTTCGAGGCGACGATCATGTCGCAGCTCGCGACCAGCCCGATGCCGAGGCCCATGCAGAAATCGTTCACGGCCGCGATCACCGGGACGCGCGTGTTGTAGATCTGGTTGAAGGTGGCGTAGCAGGCCTCGCCCGAGCCCAGCAGATGATCCCAGCCCTCGACGCTCTGCATCTCCTTGATGTCGATGCCGGCGTTGAAGCCCTTGCCCTCGGCGGTGAGGATCACGACGCGGACGTCCTCGTTGGCGTCGAGCTCCTTGAATGTGTCGTGGATCTTCCAGGTGTCGGCCACGGTGATAGAGTTCACGGGCGGGTGATGCATCACCACCTCGGCGATCTGGTCCGTAATCGTGCAGCGGATGGTCATGGTATGTTGGGTCCTCGCGGCTTGTAATTGCTTTAAGTTCGCAGGTTTGCGAGTCTCGGCAACTCGTGCGAGAGGAAGAAATGAGCTCATCCGACACGCTTTCGACCATTCCCAGGATCATCAGCGTCGACGATCACGTCGTCGAGCCCCCGCATCTCTGGGAGTCGCGGCTGCCGGCGCGATTCCGGGACAAGGGACCGCGGATCAAGATCCTGCCGCGCGGCGTGCCGACCCTGAAGGATGGCGTCTGGGTCGAGGAGCCGGGAGACAGCGACGAGATGGCGGCCTGGTGGCACTACGAGGACCATCGCTATCAGCTTCGGCTGATGATCGCTTGTCCGGGACTTCCGCCGGAGCAGGTGAAGCCGATCGGCGTGACCTTCGAGGACATCGCGCCCGGCTGTTGGAAGCCCGAGGCGCGCATCGCCGACATGGAGCTGAACCACGTCGAGGCGTCGCTCTGCTTCCCGAACTATCCGCGCTTCTGCGGTCAGCTCTTCGCCGAGCGCAAGGACATGGAGCTCTCGAAGCTCTGCGTCGAGGCCTACAACGACTGGATGGTCGAGGAATGGTGCGGCGATTCCGAAGGGCGGTTGATCCCGCTCTGCATCGTTCCGCTCTGGGATGCCGAGCTCGCGGCGGCGGAGATCCGACGCAATGCGGCGCGCGGCGTGAAGGCAGTCGCCTTCTCGGAGCTGCCGGCCTGGCTCGGGCTGCCGTCGATCCACACGGACTACTGGGATCCCTTCATCCGCGCCTGCGAGGAGACCGGCACGGTCATCTGCATGCACATCGGCTCGGGCACCAAGACCGTCAGCACCGCCGACGAGGCCCCGACGATCATGTCGTCGAATCTGATCGCCCTGAACAGCGTGTCGTCGCTGCTCGATTGGATCTTCTCCGGCAAGCTCGAGAAGTTCCCGAATCTGAAGCTGCTCTACGCCGAGTGCCAGATCGGCTGGATCCCGTACTTCGTCGAGCGGGCGGATGACACCTGGATCACGCATCAATGGGCCCAGAACGAGTTCCGGCTGCCGAAGCCGCCGTCGGAGTACTACAAGAAGAACATCTTCAGCTGCTTCTTCAAGGATACGGTGGGCGTCGACCTGATCGAGCGCGTCGGGCTCGACAACGTGATGTTCGAGACCGACTACCCGCATCAGGATGGGACCTTCCCGCATACGAAGAAGATCGCGGGCGAGCTCTTCGGCCATCTGCCGCAGGACCAGGTGAACAAGATCGCGCGTGAGAACGCGATCCGGCTCTTCGAGCTGGATCTCTAGGTCTGTCGTTGTCCGCTGGTACACGCTCGTGGGAGGCTCACCGTTGACGCCCGAGGCGGGGAGCTCCGCGGGCTCCGACGGAGCGAGCTCGCGCCGCGACTCCCTGCCGATTCCGAACGGCTGGTATGCCGTAGCGGTCTCGCAGGAGCTGGCGCCCGGAACGCTCTCGACCGTTCGCTATTTCGGACAGCAGCTCGTGGTGTTCCGGACCGAGTCCGGCGAGGCCTGCGTCTTCGATGCTTATTGTCCGCACCTGGGAGCGCATTTCGGATTCGGCGGGAAGGTCGTGGGCGAGCGCTTGCGCTGCCCCTTTCACGGCTGGGAGTTCGCTGCTTCGGGGGCCTGTGAAGCGATTCCGTATGCCAGGCGGATTCCGTCGGGTGCGCAAGCGGGGCGGCTGCCGACGATCGAACGCAACGGCTTCGTCTTCACCTGGTGGGACGCATCGGGCCGCGAGCCCTGGTACGAGATTCCCGAGGTGCCGGAGGCGGTCGACGAGGGCTGGTCGACGCCCGACCGCTACGAGTGGACGATTCGCGCCCACGGTCAGGAGCTCGGCGAGAACGGCGTCGACTCGGCCCATTTCTTCTACGTCCACGGGACCCGGAACGTGCCCGTCACCCGTGCCGAAGAAGACGGCGCCTATCGCCACGCCTTCTCACCGGTCGAGCTCAAGACGCCGCGCGGCGAGGTGAGCGGGGGCATCGACTCGCATCAGGCGGGCCTGGGCTTCGCGACGACGCGCTTCACGGGCATCTGCGAGACCCTCGAGCTCGCCACGACGACGCCGATCGACGCAGACCACGTGCATGTCCGCTACGCGTTCATCCAGCCTCGCGTCGACGGCCGCGACCCCGAAGGCGGCGTGGCCGGCGCGATCATCCGCGACATCGTCAAGCAGATGAACGAAGACGTCCCGATCTGGGAGAACAAGTCCTATCTGCCGCGGCCGGCGCTCTGCGACGGTGACGGTCCGATCGCGGATTTCCGCCGTTGGTGCCGGCAGTTCTACCCCGAGCCGTCCGCCTGACGCGCTGAGCGAAACGGACCCGGATCGGGTCTTTCCGGGACGCCGCCGCCGCGCCAAACTGCGGCCCGGGCGAGGGTGCCATCGCCGCCGCCCGTGAGCGGAATTCTGTCATCCTCCCAACGCAGTAGAAGGAATCGTCGTGGCGCTACAGCTGGCCGACTTCAACCTGTCCGAAGAACGCACGGAGTTCAGGGATACCCTCCGACGTTTCTTCGAGGAGAGCGCGCCGATCACCGAGGTGAGGCGGGTCATGGAGGCGGGGCAGGGGCTCTCGGAGCCGCTCTGGAAGCTCGCGTCCGAGGAGCTGGGACTCCTCGATCAGCAGGGTGTCCCACCCGACATTCGGCCGGAGGTTGCGGCCCGTGCCGAGTTTGTAGCCGATCGAGATTTCGGTGTTGGTGCCGGTGTTCACCTGGACGGAGTAGTTGGTCCACGTGGCCCCGTTGTCGCGCGTGACGTGCAGCAACCCGTCATTGGTGCCGGCCCAGATCAATCCCGGCTCGATAGGCGACTCGGCGATGCCGAACACG